>Ga0209067_10002468_pt1 | contig 10936 bp, 7 predicted proteins | sample ColStrG_CSR_2013_FD_187199 | JGI IMG/M metagenome (GOLD analysis project Ga0209067, IMG submission 187199) | Freshwater sediment microbial communities in response to fracking from Pennsylvania, USA - Cold Stream Run_MetaG_CSR_2013 (SPAdes)... | ecosystem: Environmental > Aquatic > Freshwater >... | reverse complement strand
TTCTGTGCATGCCAAGAACAACGATCAGGCGTTTGGGTTTCATGTTTAGTCTCCTCAATTAATTGATTTGTTATTTTTTTTGGTCAATAGTTGGGTAACACAGAAAATCTATTATTCCGGTTGCCATATCATCAGAAACTGGCAGAACCCTGAACATGGCAAGATCGGTAATTCTGTGTAGATAGGTTTCTGAACCATTAACAGATCCTACTATTCCGGCATTTAAGAAATAAACCCCAGGATTCAGGGAACAGCAAAATCGAAATTCAATTTGAAATGCAGCATTTTCTGACACAAAAGGCAGGCTGTCCTTTGCAGATTTTGCAGAAGCACTGCCGCCCAATTCAAAGCCCGACATGGTTTTTATTAACATGCCAAAGCGCACATTGGTTGCATATGAAGAAAATTGAACCCGATAGGTATAGCGGTATGTTTCGCCACGAATTAAATTATTTATTCTGTCACCGGATAGCGTAAATATTTGTGGACTATCAATAATTGCGCCATGCGATTCATAAACCAATGTCGAACTGGGAATCAGATTTTCGTCATAACTTTCTTTTGGCTCAAAGTTAACTTGGCGCTCGTTGCAAACCACAATCGGTTGGTTCGATGAATTTTCAAAACTGTCTTCTGTCGATTCAACTGCCTTCACTTCACCAGATAACATGATGTGCTGACGGGTCACTTCAAATTTATCAGCTGGTGCGTATAATAATTTTTGATACCGGCCAACAATAAACTTGGGCGTGCCTATTGCCAGCTTTTCACCTGCGTCCAGTAACACTGCTCTGTCGCATAACTCAACAATGATTCCACCAGAATGAGAGACAAATAAAATCGTCGCGCCACCAGCTTTGATTGCCTCAATCCGGGAAAAGCATTTACGCTGAAAAAGTTCATCGCCAACAGAAAGCGCCTCATCAACAATTAATATTTCAGGATCTACGTTAATGGCGACTGCAAACGCAAGTCGCACCACCATTCCGCTTGAATAAGTTTTGACCGGCTGTTCTATAAAATCCCCGATTTCTGCAAAATTCAGAATATCGTCATAACGTTCATCGATTTCTTCTTTTTGCAGGCCCAGAACAGCTGCATTCATGTAGACATTTTCCTTGCCTGTAAACTCCGGATTAAAGCCCGCTCCGAGTTCCAGTAAGGCCGCCACTCTTCCTTGAGTCTGTATTTCACCGGCAGTAGGCGTTAAGGTGCCACAGATCATTTGAAGCAATGTTGATTTGCCGCTGCCATTTCTGCCAACGATGCCAACTGTTTCACCTTTTCTGATTTCAAAAGAAACATTCTTAAGCGCCCAGAATTCACTGAAATATTGTTTTGACTTCCTTCCAAACAGACGGCCTGCCAATGGAAATATGAATTGCTTCAGCCTGTCACGCGGCTTTGCATAGATCTGATAGGACTTACTTAAATTTTTTACGCGTATGGCGATATCGGACATAGTGAACTTTTATTTTTTTGGCTGTCATGCGCAATTGTAAAGACAAACGTAAAACCAATTAGTAAATTGACCTGGTTAATTGGTTGCAACAACCCAACACCAGAGAACGCACTAAAGTCATGTCCCGTCCTGGCATTGAACGACTGAACAGGAAAATCGTTGACATGCTATCTGTGTAATTAAGTTTGTTCGAGGTATGTTTTTTAGGTTGTCAAGACTTGACTAACAAGTGCATCAACTTAAACCGGTCTCGTCGAAGATTCGTAGGGTGCAATGCCATTGCACCGGGCGCTGATTATCCGCGAGCTGGTGGAATAGTATTGCGCCCGAATCTGATTTTTCGATGAGATGCGTTATTTAGCAGTGCTTCAAATGCAGTTCGTCGATTTGCCAGCTGATATAAATTTATGCGATTTGATTATTTGATCAGGTTTCTCAATCACTGGTAGTTCATCGTGAAGGTCGCAGTCGATATCACGCTGCCGGCCGTTACTGGTCCGGTGCTGATCATGTAGGCATAGAACGGATAATTGAAGACGCCGTTTGATCCGGTAGCCAGCAGGAACTGGTTGGTATTGTTGTTGATATTCGAGTCGGGCCCGAAGCCGCGCACCGTGCCGTTGTAGGTAATCTGGATACCTATGCCTTTTGCCGTGGAGGTCGAACTGAGCGACAGTATTTTGGTGGTGTTGCCGACGGAAGTACCACTGGCATCGGTTAGGGTGACCGACATTTGAGTATTGCTGCCATTGGGCCCGTCAGCGCAGGTTACCTGGATATTGAAAGGAACCGGTGACGTCGTAATCCCGGGATTGCCGGAAGCAAAACGTGCAATCGAAAACGCGCCTAACGATACGGCGATCACCGTCGGGCTGGTGACGCTGCAGGCAGGCTTGGTAAAGTTAATCGCCATAGGTGTTGCCAGATTAATTTGAAACCCGACAAAATTGCCTTCCTGTGGCAAAACAAAATTCCCGACGTTGATCGGTAAGATCCCGTTCGTTGTGATCGGCCCGGTTTTGATCAGACTGAAATTGGTTGGGACCGATGCAGTTGCGGTAAAGGAAGTCGTCGATGCAATGGTTTCGGTAACCGGCCAGTTGCCCAGGGTGCCAGATGCATTGCTCAGCCGCACTCCCAGACCGGGAATGTTGGTCGGATAGATGTTCGCGGTCGGTGTGCCAACTCCCTGGTAGGTGAGTTGGGTAAATGCGGTCGTACAGGAAATCGTGAAATTGCCGGAGTTACCGGTAAAGGTCGCCGTAGAGAGCACCGTGCCGATCGGCACATAGGGATTTAAAGTGACGCTGGCCGGTGAGTTCAGTACCTTGGCGACGAAGGTGGGTGTTTCGGTACAACCGGCGAGGGCATTTATTGAAAATGCGCACAGTGCGGCACAGGTCACAATGAGTGCGAATGGTAATCTGCATCGGTTTGAAATCAGGTTCCACATAAATAATCCATTCTTGAATTAGTGCGTCGCTGCGATCTGCAATTCGACGGTGCAGCTGACTGAAATCTGTTGGTATGGCAGATCGGAATTCTGCGTCGACTCAACCGGCAACGCATAGTCGGCCACGCATTGCTGATCGGACGCCTGGCCCCAGCGAACCGTGAGCCTGCCCTTATTGCCCAGACTGCGGTTAAAGAATCGCCCGCCCTGGGCCAGCATGCCGATTTCTTTGCCGCTGTCGTCGTACACCGAAGAGCCTATCGGTATGGAGTGTCCGTCAGTGCGGGTTACGGTCATCAGCACTGCTCTGCCGATGGTGGTTGAGAATTTGAGCAGCACGATCGCACCGGCCCGCGGCGCGATCTGTTTTGACGAGGTTTCCAGCTCCACGTTCAGACTGCTGCCCTTCGGATCGACCACAATATCGTTATTCATGTAAGGCGTCAGAAACGGGATCACTGAATAACCCGATGCACCGATCCGGTTGTTGTTCGAATTCATGACCGACGCACCTTCCAGTCCCGGTGCATAGACTATGCCGATTGTTTCACCCAGATTTGGTGCCAGGATCACGCCCCCCGAATGGGCCAGCAAGGCACCGCTGACGTTGACCGTCGCCTGTCTGGTCACACCTGAACTGTAAGACGCCCAGGCCTGACCATAAGAGCCGGCGTATTGTCCGCCGACGCCGAAACTGTTGCTGGCGGGGCTATAGCCGGTGCCCGAGCTGGCGTAGTTATCGTAAGCGTTGTAGTTGAGTTTGCCGTTGTCGTCAGCGCTGCCGTTGACCGCCAGCTGGGTTGTCGTTTGCCGGTCTCCGTAAGTAACGCTGCTGGTCAGAGTTGGTCGACGAACCATGCCTTCAGAGCCTATCGGAATGTTGAGATTGACAGAGGCCAGATTGTGATAAATTCCCAGCGCATCAATCGTACGCGTAACGGAGAAACCATAGTTGCCCCAGGATCTGTTATTGCTGTAGCCGGCCTGATAACTCACGGCATTCGGGGCATCGTTCCAGTAGTACTGGGTGATGCCGCTTAAAAAAATGCTGCCATATTTTTCACTGAGCGGCTGTGTCAGCGACAGCTGAAAACTTTTTTTCGGACTCAGGAATGGCGAATCCGGTCCGGGCAGTTTGTCCTGGCTGTGAATCAACGCGGCATCACTGAGGGTCATGAATTCACTGGTGGAATAGCTGTAAGCAGCCATACTGAAGTTGGTGCGGGTCTGCTCCATCAGCTTTGAATAACTCAGGCGCCAGCTGCGTCCCAGCAGGGTGCTGTCGGTGGGTGCGGTCTTCACTTCTGAACGGGTCAGGTCCAGACCGAAGGCGCCCAGACTGGTACTCAGCGCTACGCCGACCTGGCCCGCTCCGTAATACTCGCCGGCGATTGCGCCGGTGTAAAAGGTCCAGTCTTTACCCATGCCGTGCTGAAAGGTGGCTTCGGCAAAGTTGGGCGCGTTGGATGAAATCACGTTGAGCAGTTTGCCTGCCGCCACACTGTATCGGGTCGCGCCCGGACGCAGCAGCAACACACCTGCCGAATACGGTACGACATACTGTTTTTGTCTGCCGTCAGCTTCGAGTATGGTGACCAGAAAATCGCCTGCAAAGCTGCTGTTATACATATCGTCAATTTTGAATTCACCCGGGGGTACTGTCGTTTCGAACACAATATTGCCGCCCTGTCTGACAGTGACCTTGGCGTTGGTTTCGGCGATGCCGCGTATCACCGGCGCATAACCGCGCTGTGATTCAGGCAGCATGCGGTCATCGCTGGCAAGCTGCACTCCCTGTATCGCCACACTGTCGAACAGATCGCCGTTCGTGTACGCATCGCCGATCGTCAGCTGGGATTTGAGGCTGGTGATGTCGTGCTGTGCATAGGCATTGATAGCTTGCCAGCGACTGTTTTGCTGGACTGTATCGGTAAAGCCCGGCAGATTGCTGATGAGGTTGACGGGATTGGGTGACAGGGGGGCTGTCGGACCGGTGAGTGCATTGACTGTTCTGGCCGTCGTGGTACCGGGGTCATTGTTGTAGGTGCCGTTGTAGCGCAGGCGCCAGCCTTCCAGATTGAAGCCGAAGTTGATGCCTGCGAACAGCTGGTTATTGAAAGACGGGTTACTGGAGTAAATCGTATTGACGTTGTAACTCAAAAACGCCGCATTGATACCGTCTTCCCATTGCGCCGGATCGACGTAGCCGCGCGAAATCCGCGACAAAAACAGTTGCGGGATACTCACGTTCAGTCTTAATTCGGAGGAATCAAAATCAACTGCGGAGCCAGGAATCTGCAACGCCATGTCGACGCAGGTATTGGCAGCGGCAGTGTCTTTATTGAGTTCGATATTTTCTGCTGTCTGCGGCAATGCGGAGAGATTGACACCGAGTTGGAGCAACATCGATTTGGTCATGCACGGCGAGGTTCTGTCCGTGCCCGTCACAGGTTTGATGTCGACATCGCGACGACCCAGCCACTGCTGATTAATGTACACGTCGGCGCGATATTGACCTGGCAGAACAACGTTGCCGTGCGTGAAGCGGGATACGTCGATTTTGTCACCGCTGCCCGACAGCATGGCCGGGTTGAAGCCTCCGTAAAGCATTGCTGGCGTTGAAGCATTGTTCGAATTATTTTCGCCTGCCGCCGGTTCGGCGGATTCTGCCAGACCTGAGATGGCAAAACCAAGTGACAACAAAGCCAACTGCTTGACAAGCATGGTTGGCGTTTGTTTGAGATAGCGACACATGGTCAGTTGGTATTCCGATCTTCAGGTCATTGTTTGCTCATTGCGGCAGGTTGACGCTGTGCGCGATGACCGCGCCATAGTCGTTGACTGTAGCGTAGTTCAGCTGAACTGTGCCGCCGGGTAATTTACCGACTTCTTGAATTGAAAAAGTTTTACTGCTCAATGGCAGGAGCATCTCGGTATTCACCGTATATTCTTTTTTTTCAGCGACGAGTACGGCGTTGTCCATCGATACGCTGTAGACCGCGTTGTTCGTCGCGCGCAACGCAATCCCGTCCGGATTGTGCACCAGCTCCCACTTCACCTGATCTGCCGCGGCAGGGGCTGAGCCAGGCAGATTTTTGGGACGGTAAAACAGTTTGATCCGGCTGCGAATTGCCAGCTGCATGTAATTGGCATCATCGGCCTCTTTGGTAATCGGCATCGGTGGTACATCCAGGATGTTTAACCAGAATACCGACTCCCGATCCTGAGGTAATGGATCGTGGGTATAAATCAGGCGTACGGTCTGTGATTTATTTGGCTCCACCCGAAAAATGGGCGGCGTGGCGATGAACGGCGCCAGGCCCGTTTCCGGCGTCGATTTCATGTCCCCGGAGTCCAGCCAGACCTGCACCAGAGATGGCTGCACGGAATTGTTGTTGAGTCTGATTGTCGCTTCGTTTTCGTCAGCGTTATAAATGATCCTGGTACCGCTGATAACGACATTTGCCTGCGCAGTGATGGTGAGCAGGAGCGCTGCAAAAACAATTGTTCGTCTCAGGAAATTGCCCATATTTATTTTGTGTTTCTGTCAAGTAACATTATAAAAAAGAGGCCATCGAAATGGCCGGTACAAATCAGGCGAATGTTCTGCCTGATTTGTCTTCAGGTATAAAGACTGACTCGCTCAGTTATAGACGATAGAGTAAGTCACTGTTGAAGCGACCGTACCTGAAGTAGCTGCGGCTGTTGCTACATATTGAGCGTAGTAGGTTAAGGTTGCAGATCCAGCTGTGGTAGTTTGACCGGTACCAGCGCCGTCATTAGCCTGAGTCGCAATATTGATGGCGGCTAATGCAGGATTCAGAATACCGATTTCCACGCCGGTTGCCGTACCGGTTGTGTTTTTCAGATTACCGGTCGCGGTATCAACACTGGAACCAATTTCAAACAGGGTATGGACCTGTCCGGCAGGGCAGGTTGTCAGATTAAACGTCATCGGTGTTGGTGATGAAGTCTGTCCTGCTGCTGACAACGCCGCTTTGTCTACCGGTGGCAATGCCACTGTAAAGCTGGACGCTGCGCCGCCGCCGTTGACGGTGCAGGTAGTGGCAACGATGGAGCCGGTAAATGTGATGGTTCCGTCTGACGCCTGGGCTGCGCTCATACTCATTAAGCCGGACGTGGCGATCAGTGCGGCGACTAGTGCTTTTAATTTCATGTGATTCTCCATTTAGAAAAAGACGACATTGTTATTTCTGGACCAACGATACTTTGTTAATAAAGCTCACAATCAACATTAACTATCAGCTGTTATAAATTGCTTTTATTCATGATTGTTGACGCGATTATATCCAGAAAGTTTCCCAATAAAAATATTTTTTGGGATTATTATTGTCAAAAGGTATGTATTGCCCATTAATGTGGCATATATGCATACGATTGGCTCATTCTTTTCGTTAAATGTTGCTGAACGGCATCATATTTCGGCAGGATCAACCTCCAGGCTCCATTTCACCCGCGATTTACTGTCCCGTAATTGCGACAGCCAGTCTTTCAGAAATTGCTGCAGGACTGGACGTGAGTTGGATTCGATCAACAGCTGTGCCCGTTCTGAATTGGCCAGCTTCATCAGACTCATTGGAATAGGTGAATGAATAATGATCTGTTCGGGAGCAGGAAGTTGCGCGGCAAAGTCGAGAAACTCCATCGCCTTGGCCAGCACAGGTGCCTCTGCGCGCAGCATGGCCTGGAAAATAAATGGCGGCAGGGATGCCTGGGATCGTTCCAGCAGACATTCCTTGGCAAACCTCGGGTAATCGTGCATTTTCAAAGCACGATAGAGAGGGTGTTGCGGGTAGCGGGTCTGAATCAGTACCTGAGCGGCGTTGCCGCCTTCTTTTTGCGCTGCGCGCCCAGCCCGGCCGGAAACCTGCATCAATTGGGCAAACAGTCTTTCGCCGGCCCGGTAATCCTGGGAAAACAGTGCCGTATCGGGATTGATGGCGCCGACCAGGGTCAGGTTTTTAAAGTCATGGCCCTTGGCAACCATTTGCGTGCCGATCAGGATATCCACTTCACCGCGATGAACAGTATCGAAGGCTGCTGCTGCGCTGCCCTTGCGCCGCGTCGAGTCGGCGTCGATGCGTGTGATTCGTGCCGCGGGAAACAGATTGCTCAAATGTTCTTCAAGCCGCTGGGTGCCGCGTCCCAAAGGCTGAATATCGGCATTACCGCAGGTCGGACAGGATTTTGATATGCGCATTTCCAGACTGCAGTGATGGCAGCGCAATATGTTTTCTGGCCGGTGCAGGACCAGATAAGCGCTGCAGCGGGTGCAGCTGCTCATCCAGCCACAGGCGTCACAGGCAATGACGGGCGCATAGCCGCGGCGATTCAAATAGATCAACGACTGTTCATTTTTTTCCAGTCGTTTTTTCAGCGCATCGATCAGTGTGGATGTCAGTCCGTCCTGCGGTTTGTCTTTGGCCAGATCGATCAGGCCTATCGTTGGCAGCACGGCACTGTTCACTGCCCGCTGGGGCAAGATCAATTTGGCATACCTGCCGGTGTTGGCGTGCTGCCAGCTTTCCAGCGAAGGGGTGGCCGACCCCATGACGACGGGAATATCAAGTTGCCGCGCGCGCCAGATTGCCAGATCGCGCGCCGAATAACGCAGACCCTCCTGCTGTTTATAGGAAGCGTCATGCTCCTCATCGATGATGATCAGTTTCAGGTGCGGGATCGAGGCCAGAATCGCCAATCGCGTGCCAAGAATGATGCGTGCCCGGCCGGAATGCGCGGCGAGCCAGTTGATGGTCCGTTCACCTTCCGACATACCGCTGTGCAGGGTGGCAACGAACATGTCCGGGTAACGGTTTTGCAGGTGATCAAACAGTTGTGGGGTAAGGTTGATTTCCGGCACCAGTACCAGGATCTGGGCCTTGTTGTCTCTGGACAGAATTTCTTCCGCCGCCTTGAGATACACCTCGGTTTTTCCGCTGCCGGTGATGCCATATAACAGACTGGCGGAATAGCCCCTGGCATGCGAGATTTGATGGACTGCCGTCTGTTGCGCATCATTCAGTGCCGGTGCCACGCTCTGGGTATAGTGTCTGGTTGGCAATGACAGTTTTTTGATCGCGTTGTCCAAAGCAGTAGTCTTTGAAGTACGGCAATTTTTGGGGATTGCCGGCAGGGCGACTTCACCCAGCGGCCGCTGATAGTAATCGGCGGCAAATTCACACAGTGCCATCCAGTGCCTGGACAGTGGTTCAATTTGTGACTGGATTGCAATGACCGACTTGAGTTTTTCCCGCGCAACGCTGGTTTCCTCTTTGACCGCCACAATCAGACCGGCCATTTCCCGCTTGCCAAAGGTCAACAAGGCAAGTTGACCGGGAACAGGGAGTTGTTCCCCGGTCCACAAATAGTCAAAGGCCCTGCCCAATGGGGTATCGAGAACAATTTCGAGTATTCGTTCGCTTTGCAACTTATTGTTCTTCCTGAGGAAATTGGCCTGTCGGGGTGTTCATTTGTATTTTTTGTACAACCAATTTCTGTGGATAACTTTGTGGAGAAACCTGCCGCCCAGCGGTTGATTCATTGTGGCAACTTTATTTTCATACCGTAAAATTTGGTTTGAAAAATGTAAATAACTATGTAAATCAATGACTTACAAATTTTGTCGATATTTTTAAAAAAACTATTGACAGGAAAATTAATTTAATTTTTTTGTGCATAACTAATCATGATTTAGTAGCAAAGCGCCGATGCCGGATTTTAATTTATCAGCTTTCCAGAGGCTTTTCGTCCTGTATCCCGCGCCGCTCCTTGATGTTGCATTGCACAAGCCATGTAGTAGTTCATCCTACACGGGTTGAGTACTGTTTTTTTCAGATTTTCAGTTATGCCGGATTTCGGTACTGAATTCATGCACCGCATCGACCAGAACGGTGACCGATTCGGGGTCCGTAAACTGGGATATCCCGTGACCGAGATTAAATACATGACCGCTGTGTTCAGAAGGTTTGCCAAAACTCTTGATTGCGGCCCTGACCTGTTCCCGGATCTGTTCGGGGTTGGAGAACAGTGCCATCGGATCAAGATTGCCCTGCAACGCGACCCTGTCACCAATTTGCGCTCTGGCTTTGCCCAGATTGACGGTCCAGTCCAGTCCAACCGCGCTGGCACCGATATCGGCAATTTGATCCAGCCACAGCCCGCCGCCCTTGGTAAAAACAATCGATGGAATGCGCACGCCGTTTTTTTCTTTTTTCAGCTGGCTCACCACATCGCGCATGTACGAGAGTGAAAACTGTTGGTACGCACCGTCCGCCAGTACCCCGCCCCACGAGTCGAAAATCATCACGGCCTGCGCGCCGGCGTCAATTTGGGCATTCAGATACGTTGCTACCGCTGCAGCGTTGATCTTGAGTATGTGATGCATCAGATCTGGACGGTTATACAGCATGGTTTTAATTGTGCGGTAATCCTTCGAACCGCCGCCTTTGACCATATAGCAGGCAAGTGTCCAGGGGCTGCCTGAAAAACCAATCAGTGGCACGCGGCCGTTCAAGGTGCTGCGAATCTGGGTGACGGCATCGAAAACATATTTCAGCGTATCCATGTCCGGTACCTGCAGTTTCAGGATATCGGCTTCATCGCGCAGGGGACGTTCGAATTTGGGGCCCTCACCATCCTCGAAGTACAGGCCCAGACCCATCGCATCGGGGACCGTCAGAATGTCGGAAAAAAGGATAGCGGCGTCCAGTTTGAATCGGTCCAACGGTTGGATGGTTACTTCCGTGGCAAAGTCTGGGTTTTTTGCCAGGCCCATAAAAGAACCGGCCTTTTTGCGCACATCCCGATATTCCGGCAGATAACGGCCCGCCTGCCTCATCAGCCAGACCGGCGTGTATTCCGTTGCCTGGCGGTTTAATGCCCGCAGAAAAGTATCGTTTTGTAAAGGTGTGTCAATGAAGGACATAAAAACTTTCGATTTCGGTTAATCCAAACCAATATTATCGCCTAATTTGCTGCCAAACCAGCTGGCTGTGCCGAAA
>Ga0209067_10002467_pt1 | contig 10939 bp, 11 predicted proteins | sample ColStrG_CSR_2013_FD_187199 | JGI IMG/M metagenome (GOLD analysis project Ga0209067, IMG submission 187199) | Freshwater sediment microbial communities in response to fracking from Pennsylvania, USA - Cold Stream Run_MetaG_CSR_2013 (SPAdes)... | ecosystem: Environmental > Aquatic > Freshwater >... | reverse complement strand
CTGTATAGGCCCGCCCTCGACTCCAGCTGCTGCTCCAGCGCCGTGAACCCCTGGCTGATCCAGTGCCGGTACCAGTCCATTTTCTGGGTCTCGTCATGTCCCAACGTTCTGGTGATGTAATTAAGTATGCGCAGGTTATTGACCGGATGAATATCACAGGCGACCATATTGCAGACTGATCGCACCCAGGCGCGCTCGAACATGTCTGACGGAAACAGCGCAGGATCAGGCTGCAGTTCATTGAGATATTCACAAATGGCGTTGGACTGGGTTAATACATGCACCCCGTTTTCCAAAGTAGGCACCTGGCTCATGGGATTGAGCGCCTTGTAATCAGAACTGTGCTGTTCACCGCCATTTCTGACCAGATGCACAGCCACCGTCTCATACGGCAATTGCTTCAGATTGAGCACAATGCGCACCCTGAACGACGCCGACGAGCGGAAATATGTATAAAGTTTCATCATAGTTTTCATTTGAGACACTTATTTCTGCCACCATTTGCAGGATGAATTGAGAATCATACAGCAGGACGTTCCGATCAACTGATTCCTGACTGCCCTTCGACAGTTGTACTGCACGAGTCCCACATGCCTGGAATCACCTAATTCGTCAGCAACATCAATAAATTCAATGAGTTATTCGGCTTAATTCAGTTTTATTTGGCGCGCCGCCTTGAATTACTAGGGACTCGCCCTTATAATTAGCACTCAGCATCAGAGAGTGCTAACAATCCGATGGGTCAAACAGAAGTCTAAGCAACGGAAGTTATCCAATCCATCACCCCAATCCCACGTTACAACATTTGAATTTATAAAAGGAGTTTGTATGAGTCTTCGTCCCTTGCACGATCGCGTTATCGTAAAGCGTCTGGAACTGGAAACAAAAACAGCATCCGGCATCCTGCTTCCAGAAGCCGCAGCAGAAAAACCAGATCAAGGTGAAGTCATTGCCGTTGGTAACGGCAAAATTCTGGAAGATGGCAAAGTGCGTCAGCTCGATGTCAAAGTCGGCGACCGCGTATTGTTCGGAAAATACTCCGGACAGGCCTTTAAAGACAATGGTGTTGAACTGTTGATGATGCGCGAAGAAGACATCTACGCCATCGTTGAAAAATAAGCGCAGCGCACTCAGTGCCCCGCATTCAGCACCCCAATCCCAGTAAATACAAACGTATTTCCAAACACAATTCAGGAGTTTTCTCATGGCAGCTAAAGAAGTAGTATTCGGCGACGCAGCGCGCGCCAAAATGGTTGAAGGCGTCAATATTCTGGCCAATGCAGTCAAGGTTACCTTGGGCCCTAAAGGTCGCAACGTGGTACTGGAGCGTTCGTTCGGTTCGCCAACCGTGACTAAAGACGGCGTATCCGTAGCCAAGGAAATCGAGCTCAAAGACAAGCTCATGAACATGGGCGCGCAGATGGTAAAAGAAGTCGCATCACGCACCAGTGACAACGCCGGTGACGGTACCACTACTGCAACCGTGCTGACTCAGGCTATCGTGCGCGAAGGCATGAAATTCGTTGCCGCCGGCATGAATCCGATGGATCTGAAACGCGGTATCGACAAGGCAGTTGCGGCAACCGTCGAAGAACTGAAAAAAATTGCCAAGCCATGCGCGACAAATAAAGAAATCGCCCAGGTTGGTTCGATTTCCGCAAACAGTGATACATCCATCGGTGATCGTATCGCCGAAGCGATGGACAAAGTCGGTAAAGAAGGCGTGATCACCGTTGAAGACGGCAAATCGCTGAATGATGAACTCGAAATCGTTGAAGGTATGCAGTTTGACCGTGGTTACCTGTCACCGTATTTCATCAATACACCTGAAAAACAGGTAGCGATTCTGGAAAACCCATTCGTACTGCTGTACGACAAAAAAATCTCCAACATCCGTGACCTGCTCCCGACACTGGAACAAGTCGCCAAGGCTGGCCGTCCACTGCTGATCATCGCTGAAGATATCGATGGCGAAGCGCTGGCAACCCTGGTTGTCAACAATATCCGCGGTATTCTGAAAACCTGCGCGGTCAAAGCGCCAGGTTTTGGTGATCGTCGTAAAGCGATGCTGGAAGACATCGCTATCCTGACCGGTGGCCAGGTGATTGCAGAAGAAGTCGGCCTGACTCTGGAAAAAGTCACTCTGACCGATCTGGGTCAGGCAAAACGCATTGAAGTCAGCAAAGAAAACACCATTCTGATCGACGGCGCAGGTCAAACTGTCGCTATCGAAGCACGCGTCAAACAGATCCGTGTTCAGATCGAAGAAGCGACTTCTGACTACGACCGTGAAAAGCTGCAGGAACGTGTAGCCAAACTGGCTGGCGGCGTTGCCGTGATCAAGGTTGGCGCTGCAACTGAGGTCGAAATGAAAGAGAAAAAAGCACGTGTTGAAGATGCATTGCATGCAACCCGCGCTGCAGTTGAAGAAGGTATTGTCCCAGGCGGTGGCGTTGCCCTGTTGCGCGCTCGTGCTGCAGTCAATGTCAAAGGTGACAATGCTGATCAGGAAGCCGGTATCAAGATCGTCATGCGTGCTATGGAAGAACCGCTGCGCATGATCGTTCAAAATGCAGGTGAAGAAGCGTCTGTTGTTGTTGCTGCCGTGTTGGCTGGCAAAGGTAACTTCGGTTACAACGCAGCCAATGGTACTTATGGTGACATGGTTGAGATGGGTGTTCTGGATCCAGCCAAAGTAACACGTTCAGCATTGCAAAACGCTGCGTCGATCGCTTCATTGATGCTCACTACTGACTGCATGGTTTGCGAAGCAGCCGAAGACAAACCAGCTGGTGGTGGCGGTATGGGCGGTATGGGTGGTATGGGCGGCATGGGTGGTATGGACGGCATGATGTAAATGCCGCAACGGTTCAATCTTTGAGCCAGTTCCAACCAGGCCCCGCGGCGAAAGTTGCGGGGCTTTTTTGTTGATCAGTCAGTTTCATGCAGTCGCAAAAAACTGGCAAACCTCGGGATTCCCTGGGGCGTCAAATCCCGGTAACGATAAGTCACCATGCTGCCCAACTCTGGTGGTGCCAGCCGCAGCGCATCGCTGAACCCGGTACCCAATTTAAATTTTTTCCCGTTCGGCATTTCAAGCAATAACGCGCCCATCTTGCCCTGGTATTTTCCTTTGCCGGCTTCGTAAGCGATGACTTTTGCCTCAGCGTCCAGATAATCTTTTAACTTCAACAGCGCATCAGACCGTCCCGTTTGCCAGACGGCGTCACGACGATGCAACATCAGCCCCTCGCCACCCAACTTCACAAATCTGCGCAACGTGAGGTGCAATTCCTGCTCATCCTCCACTGAAAACTGATGCACCACCTGTAACCACGGCACGCCAACCCGATCTGCGGATAAATTCAGCTGCCGCAACCGGTCTTCAAAACTGCCATATCCGTCTGGCAGTTCAAATACCTGGTAGCTAATGGTCTGCCATTCGTCATTGGCCGGAACCAGTCGGCGAACCGCTGCAGATACCTGATCAAATTGCTGACGCCCCGTCCATAACTCTCCATCCATGGGATGGGAGGGCAAACGGGAAGTAAACCAGGAAGGAGCGTGAATGATGTTGCCACTCCTGAAACGCAAGTGTTGGCCATCCCACAGGGCCCTGACCCCGTCCAGCTTTTCACTCACCAGATAATTGGCAAGATTAATCGAGGCGGTATAGTTTCGCGCCAACAGGGTCTGCAGGGGTGGTTGATTCGTTACAGGATCACAGACTGCATAACGCGAAGATGCGAGTCCTGCCAGAAACAGCACAGAAGTAAGACAGCGTAAGCGTGGTGACATGATTTCCTCCCATCGTATTAAACGGACGGCTATCCTAAATGATGACTAAATTGAATGATATTAAGAAAATGACGTAGCAATTCCAGATGGGGCACTGACCAATGTCCGCTTTTGACCAGACAAGGTATTGAGCAAACTGTTTTAATTCTTGTTCCCCAAAAGCAATATTCAGCTTGACATCCCCCATTTTGGGACCAGATAATCAATCCGTCGTTGCATGACATCATCCAAACGAAAAACACATGGAATTAAAACCACTGCGCAGCGAAGAACAATACGAACAGGCGCTGCACATTGCCGCCCGTTTTTTTGACTACGAGCCCCTTCCCGGCACAGCCGAGTTTGATTATTTTGAAGTCTTGATGATGCTCATCGAATCTTACGAAGCCAAACATTTCTACAGGCCGGTAACCGATCCGATAGACGCGATCAAATATCGCATGGAATTGAAGGGCCTGACCCCAAAGGATCTGGTGCCAATGATAGGTAAGCTCAATCGCGTCTATGAAATTCTCAATCGCAGCCGACCACTGACCTTGCCGATGATTCGCCGCCTGCACCAGCAGCTCGGCATACCGGCAGAAAGCCTGATCGGAAACTGTCACGCCAAACAATCCGCCCAGACTGCTGTTTCTTAAGCTACACTTCCGCCCTGTAAAAAGGAGTCCGTCATGCGCCACCTGTCTGTCATCGCTATTCTGTTTGTCCTGTTTTTTAACGTCAGCGGCTGCAAAAAAGCCGATGACAAAGACCCGCGGGCTGCGCCGGCAATTGATCTGGTGCCACAACGCGAGCAACTGCAAAAAGCCAAAGATCTGGAAAAGAAAATCCAGCAGGACGCCGAGGAACAGCGCAAAGTCATCGAACTGCAAACCAAATAATCTGCACCATCACCTTCAGAAAAAATCCATGCGCCATTATTTCAACCGAGCCCTGCTCAATCAATTTTTGCGCTTTGCAGCGGTAGGACTGTCGGGCACGCTGGTGCAATACCTGACACTATGGGCCGGATACGATTATCTGCATCTGCTGAGCGCCCAGACGTCATCAGCAATTGGTTACGTGCTGGGATCGGTGGTCAATTACATTCTGAATTATTTTTTCACCTTCAACAGCGGCAAGTCTCATGGCGAAGCCGCCAGCAAATATTTTTTTATTGTCGGTATTGGATGGTGTATCAACTTCGGATTGATGGGTTATCTGCCTGAACACCTGTACTGGAATCACTGGTTCGCGCAGCTGTTCAGTACCGGGCTGGTTTTGATGTGGAATTTTTCGGGCAGTAAATGGTGGGCGTTCAGGCATAAAACGCTTTGAATAAAAACGGACTACCTGTTTTTATAGTGCAATTGATTCTATAAACATATTTGTTTATAATTTTTTGCACTTAAGTTACAGTCCGGAGTGCATGTGAAACAAAGTGAGTTTGTCCGCTGGCTTAAGCTACGTGGCGCAACTTTCATGGAAGGGACAAACCATCTGAAAGTCTATTTAAACGGCAAACAATCCCACCTGCCCAGACATCCATCTAAAGAATTAAAAACTGGACTTGTAGAGGCAGTTAAAAAGCAACTCAACCTGAAGTGACGCGAACTTTCAAAAGCTTATTTTCGATTAAGCCACTTCCAGTCAATGGAGTTTTTATGGATTACCCCGCACAATTCAAACCAGCAAAAGAAGGCGGATTTGTGGTGACATTTCGCGACATCCCTGAAGCAGTTACACAAGGAGATACAGAATCCGAAGCGCAGGAGTTGGCAATCGAAGTATTGATCAGTTCTATGGATTTCTACCTCGAGGACAAGAGACCTGTGCCGCTGCCTTCGAAACCGAAACGGGGAGAACGTCTGGTTACTCTGCCTCTGAGCATCGCCGCTAAGGTACTATTACTGAACGAAATGCTGGCTCAGGGAGTCGGACCTGCGGAACTTGGTCGACGACTTGGGATGATCCCACAAAAAGCAAACAGAGTCGTCGATTTTCATCACAGAACAAAAATAGACACGATGGCAGATGCACTGGCTGCGCTTGGAAAACGCATGGAAATTATCATTGTCTGAGTTTTATCACGAGCAGGATCCTGTAAATAATTCTGTGTAAATTTCGAACGGCCATCTTTCTTAATAGTGAGTGTGGATTCGCTCGCCAATTAAATCACCTTGATTGCAGACGTATAATTGGAAAATAATTTTCTGCGTTTGGTGGCAGTCAGGTCCGTTTGAAAAACATGACATCCAAAATTCAGACGACTGAGTCTATCAACCACTGGACTTGAATTAACAATAAGCACATGCATTACCGACGTTTATCATGGCTATATACGAATGCAATCAAAAATAACGGCCCACTTCACAGTGGGCCGCATCGACTCCGTAACGTGCACAGCATTTAACTGCGCAGTCGCAGGCACTCAGATTTAATAAATACTCATCCCATCATCTGCAGTCACAATCGCCCCATTCAAGAAACGGGATTCCTCCGCGCTCAGCAATAACAGCAGGCCATCCAGATCTTCCGGTGCACCGACCCGGCCACGCGGCAGACTGTTCATCAGTTTTTTGCCTTCGTCCGTATCAAAATAGCCCTGATTGATTTCGGTAGAAATATAGCCGGGACAGATCGCATTCACATTGATGCCATATTTTCCCCACTCCAGTGCCATCGATTTGGTCATCTGAATCACCGCCGATTTGCTCACGCAATACAGGCCGAGTTTAGGCATGACGCGCATGCCTGCAACCGACGCGATGTTAACAATTCTGTGCTGCTTTTTGGGATCGCCCTTGGCGCGTGCCACCATCCGTTTGGCGGTTTCCTGCGCCACAAAAAAAGCGCCGCGCAGATTGGTATCCATGATGTAGGCATAGTCATCTGGCGTCACATCGAGCAAGCGCTGGGAGTTCGACACGCCGGCATTGTTAATCAGAATATCAATGGGACCCGCTTCCGTTTCAGCATGGGCAATAGCGGATTTGATACTGGCATAATCCGTCACGTCCAGTTGCACCATATGCGCAGCACCGCCTTCGGCTTCAATTTCGGCGCGCAACTCTTTGAGTCTATCAGTGCGCCTTGCGGCAAGTACGACCTGCGCACCGGCCTGTGCCAATACTTTGGCAAAGCGCGCTCCCAGACCACTTGAAGCACCGGTCACCAGCGCGATTTTTCCTTCAAAATTCACTTCAATTCCCATCGCTTCACTCCTCCAAATGTGGGCATTCGACTGCCTGCCTGAATAAATTGGCACTATGATGCCATACTTGTTGCTATTTCAATCGAATAAATTGCCTAATGCAATGTTGATTTGGTGCATATTCCAACGACCTCTGAGATAATCCAACAAACCCAAAAAGCACGGTCGGACTATATTCATCACCAAAACAAAGAGATAACACCATGAGCACAAATTTCCAGGAACAATTCGGCCCGCGCGACACGATGGAATACGATGTTGTCATCGTCGGTGGCGGTCCTGCCGGATTATCCGCAGCGATCAAACTCAAGCAACTGGCGCAGTCCCAGGACAAAGAAGTTTCGGTATGCGTGCTGGAAAAAGGCGGCGAACTCGGCGCGCATATTTTGTCTGGCGCGGTCATGGACCCGATCGCCATCAATGAATTATTCCCCAACTGGAAAGAACTCGGCGCGCCACTGTTGACCGAAGTCAGTGAAGACCGCTTTTTGATGCTCACTGAAAACGGTGCGTTTCAAACGCCGAACTGGATGCTGCCCGACTGCTTTCAGAATCACGGCAACTACGTCATCTCGCTGGCCAATGTCGTGCGCTGGTTAGGTCAGCAGGCTGAGAGTCTGGGCGTAGAAATTTTCCCCGGGTTTCCGGCGGCCGAAATTCTTTATCACGACAGTGGAGCAGTCAAAGGCGTTGCCACCGGCAATATGGGTGTGGTGCATGACGGCACTGCCGGGCCGAATTTTCAGCAGGGCATGGAACTGCACGCCAAATACACGCTGTTTGCCGAAGGTGCGCGTGGCCATCTGGGCAAACAGCTGATCCAGAAATTCAATCTCAACGAACACAGCGATCCACAAACCTACGGTATCGGCATCAAGGAATTGTGGGAAATCGCGCCGGAAAAACATCAGCCAGGATTGGTGGTGCACACAGCCGGCTGGCCATTGCAATCGGATACCTACGGTGGTTCATTTTTATACCATCTGGAAAACAATCAGGTAGCGGTTGGCCTGGTGGTCGGACTGAGTTATGCCAATCCCTACCTGTCGCCGTACGAAGAATTCCAGCGCTACAAAACCCATCCGGCGATCCGGCATTTCTTCGAAGGTGGGAAGCGGATTTCTTACGGCGCGCGCGCCATTACCGCCGGTGGCATTCAATCGCTGCCCAAACTGACATTCCCGGGTGGCGCACTCATCGGTTGTGAAGCCGGTTTTTTGAATATGAGCCGCATCAAGGGCAGTCATGCAGCGATGAAGAGCGGCATGCTGGTCGCTGAATCGATTTTTACCGCACTGGCCGCTGAACGCGGCAGTGATGAGCTCACGTCCTACCCGGCTGCATTCAAAGATTCATGGCTGCACGCCGAATTGCACAAGGCGCGTAACGTCAAACCGTGGCTGTCGAAAGGTCTGTACTGGGGATCGCTGATGGTGGGCATCGATCAGGTGCTGTTCAAAGGCAAGGCGCCGTGGACATTGCACCATCAGCATGCCGACCATGAATGTCTGAAGCCGGCAGTAGACTACAGCGTGATCAATTATCCGAAACCGGATGGCAAACTGACCTTTGACAGACTGTCATCGGTATTCATTTCAAATACCAATCACACCGAAGATCAGCCTATCCATCTGACTCTGAAAAACGCCGATGTGCCGGTGGCCGTCAATCTGGCCACCTATGCCGGACCGGAAGCGCGCTACTGTCCGGCAGGCGTGTATGAATTTGTGAAAACCGATGACGGCAAAGACCGTCTGCAGATTAATTCACAGAACTGCGTGCACTGTAAAACCTGTGATATCAAAGATCCGACCCAGAACATTGTCTGGGTCACACCAGAAGGTGGTGGCGGACCGAATTATCCGAACATGTGATGCAATATTCTTCCTCGTCGTCGGTAATGAACCAAATAGAAATTCGCCAGATCGCCACTATTTTCGGATGACTGCATAGTGGCGGTCTGGCGAATCTGCTGTATGACGTAAAAAGAGTTGTACTAACAACTCGTCAACATTATTCTTCCTGCTCGGCCGGCCAATCGCGGATATAGGCTTTCAACATCTTGTTTTCAAAACTCTGTGCTTCCAGCACGGCCTTGGCCACATCGTAAAATGAAATCACGCCCTGCAAAACCTTGGCGTCCATCACAGGCAGATAGCGGGCATGCTGTTCCAGCATGACGCGCCGCACCTCGTTAATTTCAGTTTCCGGCGTGACGGTTAAGGGATGGTCATCCATATATTTGCGTACGGTGCCGGTGCCCAGTGTGCCGCCATTCGAATGGATGGCTTTGATCACTTCCCGAAAAGACAGCATGCCGGCCAGTTCTCCGAATTCCATCACCACAACCGAACCGATGTCTTTCTCTTCCATCATGTTCACCGCGTTAATCATCGATTCGTCCGGTGTGACGGTGTACAGAATATTGCCCTTGACCTGCAGAATTTCAGATACTTTCATGCTTGCCTCCGCTTGGATTTGCGCCTGTTATTGATCTACAATGTGCCACCTGAAAAAAACGCCCCGTATTGAATCGGTCTTTGCTTTTTTCGTGGATCCGAACTGCTGCTGCAGCGTCCATGTATCTTATACCTTTTCCACAATCTGGCAAGAACTGAGACGTTATTAGAAGCACATCAATCTTTTCATTTTCAAGAAGGCACCCATGAGCAATGCCGATACCCCCGGATTTGACACCTTGTCGCTGCATGCCGGTGCTGAGCCCGATCCTGTGACCGGAGCGCGCGCGACACCCGTCTATTTCAGTTCCTCGTTTGTTTTTGAAGACGCCGATCATGCTGCCTCGCTGTTCAATATGGAACGTGCCGGTCACGTTTATTCGCGCATCTCCAATCCCACCAATGCGGTGCTGGAAGAACGCATCGCAGCGCTTGAAGGTGGAGTTGCCGGCCTGGCGGCGGCCAGCGGCCAGGCTGCGCTGCATCTTGGACTGAGCACGATTGCCGGTGCCGGCTCACACATCGTCGCCTCCCGCGCACTGTACGGTGGTTCGCACAATTTGCTCGCCTATACGCTCAAGCGCTTCGGCATCGACACCACCTTTGTCGATCCACGCGACCTCAACGCCTGGCGTGCTGCCATCCGTCCGAATACCAAGTTGCTGTTTGCCGAGACGCTGGGCAATCCGGGACTGGATGTATTGAACGTACCACGGGTAGCAGAGCTGGCCCATGAGCAGCATCTGCCACTGCTGCTGGACTCCACTTTCACCACGCCGTATTTATTGCGCCCCTTTGATCATGGTGCCGATCTGGTATTCCATTCCGCCACCAAATTTTTATGTGGGCACGGCACAGCCATCGGCGGCCTGCTGGTCGATGGGGGCAGATTTGACTGGCAACAAGCCTTTGAACAAAGCGGCCGATTTGGCGAACTGTGCGCACCGTATGACGGTTTTCACGGCATGGTGTTCAGCGAAGAATCCACCACTGCGGCGTTTGCTTTGCGGGCACGACGCGAAGGCCTGCGTGATTTCGGCGCCTGCATGAGTCCGCACAACGCGTTCGCCATTTTGCAGGGCATGGAAACCTTATCGCTGCGCATGGACAGACATATCGCCAATACCCGCAAGGTGATCGAATTTCTGCTCAGTCATCCGGCAGTCGAATCAGTCAGCTATCCGGAACTCGATACCCATCCCGATTACGAACTGGCCAGACATCTGCTGCCAAAAGGCTGTGGCGCGGTATTCACGTTCAACCTCAAAGGCGGTCGCGCTGCCGGTGCCCGACTGGTCGAGTCACTCAACATATTTTCTCATCTGGCCAATGTCGGCGACGCCAAATCGCTCATCATCCACCCCGCCTCCACCACCCATTTCCGTGTGCCGGCCGATCAACTGGCCGCATCCGGCATCAGCGAAGGTACTTTGCGGCTGTCGGTTGGACTGGAAAATGTCGATGACCTGATCGCCGATCTGAACATGGG
>Ga0209067_10002465_pt1 | contig 10944 bp, 11 predicted proteins | sample ColStrG_CSR_2013_FD_187199 | JGI IMG/M metagenome (GOLD analysis project Ga0209067, IMG submission 187199) | Freshwater sediment microbial communities in response to fracking from Pennsylvania, USA - Cold Stream Run_MetaG_CSR_2013 (SPAdes)... | ecosystem: Environmental > Aquatic > Freshwater >... | reverse complement strand
CGCTGTGCTGGGCCGCGCCGCGGGGGCCACCCGCACCCGGTCACGCCACGCAGCACACGTGGGTGGTCATCGGCCCGCCGTTCCACGCCACGGCGTCGATCACCGCGGCCAGCAGGTCCATGGGCCGGCCCTCGGCGTCGGCGTAGACACGGTGGAGGTTGAGCACGATCCGTTCGGCGTCGGGCCAGGCGCCGAACTCGCCGAGATCGGCCTGGCCGGCCAGCTCCAGCGGGTCGAGGCCCCGGCGCCGCCCGTCGGCGGCCAGTTCGAGCACGAACCGGTAGTAGCGCTCGTGGTCGGCCAGCACGGACGGCAGCTCGGCCGCCGTCGCCGGCGGACCGTGGCCCGGCACGACCACATCGGGCCCGAACCCGGCGATCCACTCGAGGGTGGCCAGCGCCCCCTCGACCGACCCGGCGAAGGCGAGCGGGGTCAGCCCCACGAACAGGAGGTCGCCGGTGAACAGGACCCGCTCCGCCGGCAGCCATGCCACCAGGTCGCCCCCGGTGTGGGCGGCGCGGCCCGGATGGATCAGGTCGACGCGCCGGGAGCCCGAGTGCACGGTGAGATCGGTCCGGGTCACGATGGTCGGGACCCGACGGGTCACCGCACCCCAGTCGGGAACGGGGTCCCAGGCCGGCGGGCACCCGTCGATCAGCGGGTCGATCAGCAGCTGGTCGCGCATCACCTCGTGGCCGATCAGCGCCACTCCTTCGGGCAGGAGCGAATTACCGTAGGTGTGGTCGCCGTGCTCGTGGGTGTTGACCGCTAACCGGACCGGCGCCCCGTCGGTGGCGACGTCGACCGCGTCCAGGAAGCGCCGGGTGCGGGCCTCGGTGGCGCAGGTGTCGACGACCAGGGTGCCGTCGGCACCGGTCACCGCCCCGGCGTTGTTGCACCACCAGGTGCCGTCGGGTTGGATCCAGGCATGGACCCCGTCGACCACCTCGACCAGGTGGCCGGCCGACACGGTCGGGTCGGGGCGGTGGGCGTGGGCGTCGTCCATGGGACTCCTTCGGGGGACGGGGCCTCGGCCCGTGCCCACGTGGTCAGTGTGGGCGTCCTGCCCGGTCAGGGCTTGTCGCTGCCGACCACCCACATGGCGAAGAACTGCGAGCCGCCGCCGTAGGCCTGGCCCAGGGCGAGCTTGGCCCCGTCGACCTGGTGCTCACCGGCCTGGCCGCGGACCTGCATGGCCACCTCCAGGAAGCGGAGCATGCCCGAGGCACCGATCGGGTTGGACGACAACACGCCGCCCGACGCGTTCCACGGGATGTCGCCGTCGAAGGCGGTGGCCCCGGACTCGGTCAGCTTCCATCCGTCGCCGAGGTCGCAGAACCCGAGGTTCTCCAGCCACATCGGCTCGTACCAGCTGAAGGGCACGTAGACCTCGGCGCAGTCGAACTGCTCGCGGGGGTTGGTCACCCCGGCCTGGCGGTACACGTCGGCCGAGCAGTCCCGACCGGCCTGCGGGTTGATCTGGTCGCGTCCGGCGAACATGGTCGGCTCCGACCGCATGGCCATGCCGTGGACCCACGCCGGCGGGTACTGCCCCGACAGGGCGTCCTCCGCGGCCAGCACCATGGCGGCGGCGCCGTCCGAGGACGGGCACGCCTCCAGGTAGCGCAGCGGGTCCCACAGCATCATCGAGTCCTCGACCATCTTCATGTCGATGTCGGCCAGGTGCAGGTGGGCGTAGGGGTTCCGCATGGCGTTCCTGCGGTCCTTGACCGCCACCATCCGACCGATGTAGTCGGGCGCGCCCGACCGGCGCATGTAGGCCCGGATGTGCGGGGCGAAGTACCCGCCCGCCCCGGCCAGCAGCGGCGCGGCGAACGGCTGCGGCACCGACAGCGCCCACATGGCGTCCGAGTCGGACTGCTTCTCGTAGGCGACCGTGAGCACCCGCTTGTGGATGCCCGACGAGATGAGGTGGGCCGCCACCAGTGCGGTCGAGCCGCCGACCGAGCCGGCGGTGTGGACCCGGAACATGGGCTTGCCCACCGCACCGAGGGCGGGCGCCAGGTAGATCTCCGGCATCATGTTGCCCTCGAACATGTCCGGGGCCTTGCCGATGACCACGGCGTCGATGTCGGACCAGGTGAGGTCGGCGTCGGCCAGGGCCATCTTGGCCGCCTCGCGCACCAGGCCGGCGATCGAGACGTCGTCCCGCTTCGCCTTGTGGTGGGTCTGCCCCACCCCGATGACTGCACAGCGCTCTGCCATCACGCACCACCTTCGAGGACGCACACGAGATTCTGTTGGAGGCACGGGCCCGACGTGGCATGGGCCACGGCCCGGTCGGCCTGGCCGGAGCGGATCCGCTCGGCGGCCTCGCCGATCCGGATGAGCCCGGCCGACATCAGCGGGTTGGCGGCCAACGGGCCGCCCGACGGGTTGATGACCACCGAGTCGTCGAGACCGAGTGCCTCTTTGACGATGAGCTCCTGGTGGGCGAAGGGGGCGTGGATCTCGGCCACGTCCACCTTGCCCGCCGCCACCCCGGCCACCTCGGCGGCCTTGGCCGTCGACGGCGACGCGGTCAGGTCACGGGCCCCCAGCGAGTGGGTCTCCATCCGGTGGTCGAACCCGGTGATCCACACCGGGCGCTCCGACCAGGCAGCGGCCTTGTCCCCGGCGGCCAGCACCACGGCGGCGGCGCCGTCGGTGATCGGCGGCAGCGCGTGGCGGCGCAGCGGGGCGACCACGTAGTCGTCCTGCAGCAGCACCTCGGGGGCGACGTCCTTGCGCACCTGGGCCTTCGGGTTGGCCAGGGCGTCCCGGCGGCTGCGCGAGGCGATCTCGGCGAAGTCGGCCTCGGTGGCCTTGCCCGAGTCGATCAACGCCCGGGCCTGCAGCGCGCTGAGGCTGACGATGTCCGGCCACAGCGGGGCCTCGTAGTACGGGTCGAGCTGCAGGGTGAGGATCTCGCGGAGGTCGCCGAGCGACGAGCGGCCGAACGAGTACACCAGGGCGGCGTCGATCTCCCCTTCCTGCAGGAGCACCCAGGCCTCGTACAGGGCCCATGCCCCGTCCATCTCGACGTGGCTCTCGCTCCGGGGCGGCCAGACGCCGACCGCGTCGAGGGCCATCACGAAGCTGAACGGGCCGCCGATCAGGTAGTCGGTGGATCCCGAGCAGATGAAGTCGACGTCGTCCTTGGTGATGCCGATGTTGCCGAACACCTCGGCGATGACCGGCATCAGGCCCTCGACCTCGTTGCGCTCGTCGTCCTTGCGGACGTTCTGCGACTGGGCGAAGGAGGCGATGGAGACGGGCCGGACGGCCCTTGCTGCGGCGCTCACAGGTACTCCTTGTAGGTGTCGTAGTCGGCGTCCGGCTCGCCGTTGGGCCGGAAGTACCGGACCGAGGCGAGGGACGGGGTCAGCTCGGACTCGTCGACCCACACCGCCTCGACCCGCATGCCCATGCGGATCTGGTCGGTGGGGATCTCCTGGAGGAGCCCCATGAACGAGAGGTTGGCGCCGTCGAGGAGGATCTGCGCGCAGATGTAGGGGATCTCGATCGACTGGCCGGCGAACGGCACGTTCACCACGCAGTAGGTGGTGACGGTGCCCGAGTTGCCGAGGAGCACGTCCTCGGTGGTCGGCACGCCGTCGGTCGGGCACGACCCACGGCTCGGCACGTAGACCTTGCCGCACACCGAGCACCGCTGGCCGTGGAACTCACCGCGCTCGAGGCCGCGGAGGAACTTCGACTGGGCGACCCCGGGGGTGAAGTCGAAGTCCAGCCGGATGGGGGTGGCGAGCGTGGTCACCGGACCCTGGTCGGTCGTCTCGTCGGCCATCAGGAGGCTCCTCCCTCGATCTCGAACGCCTCGACGTCGGCCATGGAGCCGATCCGCTCGGCGGCCGGACGGAACCGGGCGGTCACCCGGGTGCCGGTCGACAGTGCGTCGGGCCCGCTGGCGTCGACGGCGTGGAGCATGGCGGTGTCGGCGCCGTCCAGGGTGATCAGCGCCCAGGCGAAGGGCGTCTGCAACGGGTGCTTGCGCAGCGGCTCGGACACCCACGCCCACGAACCCACGACCCCGCCGGGTCCGACCTCGACCAGCTCACCGACGTCGTCACTGGTGATCGGGTCGTACTCGGTCGGCGGCACGATGACCCGGCCGTCGGAACCGGTGGCCCCGACGAAGCGCCCGTCGCGCAGGGCGGTCAGGAAGGCGCCGATGATCGGCCCCGTGGACCTCGAGTACGGATATTCGAGTCGGTGCTCGGCGTGCAGGACCTCACTGTCGGCCATGGACGGACCTCCCCCTATGTGCGTGCCTCGGACGTGACGTACGAAATGTAGAACAGATTTCAGTTTTGCGCCTACACGCCGTCCCATCACCCGTCGACCGGCGTGCGGTGGGACCGGCCGGCATCCGGGCGGGGCGCTACCGTTCCCCCCATGGTCGACCCCGCAACCGACGGGACCGCGCCCACGCGGCCCAACATCCTGCTCGTCGTGTCCGATCAGGAGCGCCAGCGTTCCTGGCTCCCGGCCGGCACGTCGCTCCCCTGGCGCGACCGCCTCCGGGCCGAGGGGCTCGAGTTCGCCAACTACTTCACCCACTCGTCGCCCTGCTCGCCCAGCCGGGCCAGCCTGTTCACCGGCCGCTACCTGCCCGGCCACGGGGTGCTCGACAACGTGATCATGCCGGAGCACGACGAACTGCCCACGTCGACGCCCACCCTCGGGTCGCTGCTGGACTCGGCCGGCTACCGATCGTCCTACATCGGCAAGTGGCACCTCTCCCACGCGCCCGCCCCCGACATGGAGGCCTACGGGTTCGCCGACTGGGACGGCAACGACCGCCACTTCATGGGATGGGCCGGCACCGGGGTGCACTTCGACCCGATCATCGCCTCCAACGCCGCCCGGTGGCTGGGCGAACACGCCGGGCCCGACCGTCAGGGCGACCAGCCGTGGTTCCTGACCGTCGCCCTGGTCAATCCCCACGACGTGATGTGGTTCCCGGTGGACCAGCCGACCTACCAGGACCAGCACCCGGACCAGGTGTCCATGATCAAGAAGGTGCTCGAGTCGGCGGCCTGGAAGGAGGACGAGACCCTTCCCGCCTACCGCGAGCCCTACCCCGAGGTGTGCGACACCCTGCCGGCCAACTTCGCCGATCCGCTCCACGCCAAGCCCGAGGCCCACCGCCAGTGGCGCTGGGACCAGCAGCACAGCCTCTACGGCTACCTCGACCCCGCCGACGAGGCGTCGTGGCTGCGCCACCTCGACTACTACGTCCACCTCCACCACCTGGCCGACCAGAGCCTGGGGACCGTGCTCGGCGCCCTGGAGGCGTCGGGTGCGTGGGACGACACGGTCATCGTCTTCACCTCCGACCACGGCGACATGTGCGGTTCGCACGGGCTGCGGTCCAAGGGGCCCTTCGTCTACGACGAGATCATGCGGGTGCCCCTGTACGTCAAGGTGCCGGGGACCACGACCGCGGGCACGGTGACGACGTCCCTCGCCTCCCACGTCGACCTGGCCGCCACCATCTGCTCGTTGGCCGGCGTCGACCCGGCGACCACCTCGGCGACCGTACAGGGCGAGGACCTCTCCCCGGTGCTGGCCGATCCGGCCGTGTCCGTGCGGGACCACGTGCTGTTCGCCCAGGACTCGGCCCAGACCACCAACCTCAACCAGGTCCGCTACGCGCTCCGCGGGTTCTACGACGGCACCACCAAGTACGCCCGCTACTACGGCGTGGGCGGCGGCAAGCCGGGCACGGGGCTGTGGGGGAAGTCGCCCGGTCGGAAGCTGTACGACGTGGACTGCGCCTTCGACGACAACGACCACGAGTGGTACGACCACGGCACCGATCCCCACGAGCTGGACAACCTGGCCAACGACCCGGCCCGGGCGTCGGCCCTGCGCGACAACTACGAGCGGCTGGCGGCCTACGAGCGGGAGTCGTTCGTCACGTTCGACTGAGCGGCTGGCGGCGGCACCGGAGCCACTGTGACCGCGCCGTCGTCCCGGTCACAGGAGGTCGATCGCCGGATCCACGTCGTCCCGCTCGTCGGCGGTCGGCGGTACCGCCTCGGCGTCGCGGCCGGCCAGGGCGAAGCCGACCAGCGGGAACAGGAGCACCGAGATCATGCCCGCCCCGACCAGGGCGGTGGCGTTGACCGCCAGCATGTGGTGGGTCTCGAGCCCGATCTGGGTGATCACCACCAGCATGGGCAGCGCGGTGGACTGCAGCACGGCGAGCGCCGACCGCTGCCGCCACGGCAGCGCGCGCACGTAGACGGCGAGCGCCGGCAGCCCCCGGACCACGAGGAAGAGCCCGAGGAAGATGGGCACCCGTTCGAGGATCGAGGGGCTGTCCACCAGGTCCCGGATGTGGAACTGCATGCCGCTGACCACGAAGAACACCGGGATCAGGAACCCGAACCCGATGGATTCCAGCCGCGGCTGCATGGCCTCGGCCTGCTCGGCGGTGAATCCGATGCGCACGATCAGGCCCGCCGCGAAGGCGCCGAGGAGGATCTCCAGGCTGAGCGACGACGCCACCAGGACCAGCCCGGTGATCAGGAGCAGCACGATCCGGACCGGCAGCTGGGTGGAGGTGCCGAGGTGGCGCTGCATCGTCTCCACCACCCGCGGCGGCTGGGGCCGGGCGGCCACCACGGCGACACCGACCGCCAGGAGTACGAACGCGACGAGCAGGACCGTCTCGGTGGCCGGACTGGCCGCACCGAGCAGGACGGTGACCGCCACCACCGGACCGAACTCGCCCGCCGTGCCGGCCGACACCAGGAACCTGCCGAAGTGGGTGTCGAGCATCCCCCGGTCGCGCAGCATCGGCAACAGGGTGCCGATGGCGGTCGTGGTGAGGGCGAGGCCGACCAGCAGACTCGAGATGGCGAAGTTGGTGAGCAGCAGGACCAGGCCCACCCCGAGACCGAGCACCAGGCTGGCCAGCCAGCCGATCGCCCCTCGGGTGACCGGGTCCGTCCCGAGACGGGAGAAGTCGATCTCGTAGCCGGCCATGAAGAAGAGGAAGCACAGGCCGAGCACGTCGAGGCCGTCGACGAACACGTCGGTGGTCGCCCAGTGGAGGACCTCGGGACCGATGAGGATCCCGAGCACCAGTTCGAACAGGACGCTCGGCACCCGCCACCGCCGCAGTACTTCCGAGCAGAGCGGGGCGATCGCCACCGCCGCCGCGATCACGAATAACGAGATCGCAGTCTGGCGCGTCATGGGATAAGCGTACGAGAGGCCCGACCTTCGGGGAATGACCGTCGTTCTCCGGATCTACCGGCGCCCAGGACTCCGCCCTGCCCGGGACAGGGGTACCGGGCAGGGCGGGAGCGGGGACGGGGACGGGGCTTCCCTGGTGTTCCGTCTTCGGTACCGGAATGATAATGATAATCATTATCGAAACACCCCAGAGCAACAGTGCCGGTCCTCGTCGCCCCCGAGCGGGCCCGCAGGCCGGCTGGCGTGCGTCACGCCCGGGGCGCGACCTCGTCCACGAACCGGTCGATCTCGTGTCGGCTGCGCAGCACGACGGTGCGGGCACGGGACGCGCCGGCCCGTGCCTCGTCGGGGACCTCGGTGTGATAGCGGTCGATGGTCCGCCAGGACCAGAGCACGACGTTGCGACCGGGGTCGGTCGACAACAGGTTGGCCAGGGACTCACGGTTCCCGTTCCACAGCTCGCGGCGGGCGACCCCCCGCACGAGGGTGCGACCGAGGAGCTGGCGGACGACCACCCACCGGGGCGGGTCGAGCACGACGACCAGCTCGGCCCGAGCCCACACCAGATCCCGGACCTGGCGATAGTTGCCCTCCACCACCCACCGCTCCCCTGCGACCACCGACGCCACCCGCTCCCGGAATGCGTCGGTCGCCAGCTCGGTCCACCCGGGCTGGTGGAACAAGGCGTCGAGCTCGGTCCGGGGCAGCCCGAGCCGCGCCGACAGGATGCGGGCCAGCGTCGACTTGCCGCTGCCGGAGGCCCCGTGGACGGCGATCCTGTCCACCACCGGCGGCTACCCGCCGGCGACGGGTCCGGGCCCGTCGGGAGCCTCGAGGCGGGGCGCCAGGGCCTCGACCAGCCCGCCGCAGCCGGCCTCCACCAGGTCGAGGCAGTACTCGAAGTCGGTGTCGTCGCCGTAGTAGGGATCGGGCACGTCGGGGTCACCGCCCGAGCGCGGGCCGAAGCTGCGCATCAGTACCAGCCGATCGTCGTAGCGGTAGTCGCCCGCCTTGGCCCGGGCCATGCTGGCCAGCGTCTGGCGGTGACCCCGGTCCATGCACACGACCAGGTCGGCGCCTGGCAGCCACGCCGTGTCGAAGGCCTGGGCGCGGTGCCCGTGGTCCGCATAGCCGCGTCGCTCCAGGGCGGCCCGGGCCCGGGGATCCATCGGTTCGCCGGCGTGCCAGCCGCCGGTGCCGGCGCTCGAGACCGCCAGGCGGTCGCCCAGGGTCGAGCCGTCAGCGAGCACGCGGTGCCCGGCCAGGTGCCGGAGCACCACGTCGCCCATGGGCGACCGGCAGATGTTGCCCGTGCACACGAAGATCACCCGGAGCGGCCCGGACCCGTGGGCGGCGCTGGCGTCGGGACCGCGGGTCGGCATCCGTCCAGTCTGGCCGCTGCCGCTGCCGGTGCCGGACCGCGACGCCGGACGGGTCCAGGCGCCGCACCGCCACGTCCGGGCCCCGGCACGCGCGGGTCCCCGGTACGGTGTCGCCACGGAGGGCGCGCCGCACGGGACGCCACGACTCCCCGGGAGGGACCGATGACCGACTCGTCAGCCAGCCAGCCGAACCAGCAGATGGGCCACGGCGTGAAGCAGCGCGACCTGATCCGGATGACGGACGAGGAGATCGACGCCTTCCTGCACGAACGCCGGCCGATGTCGATGTGCACCCTCAACCACGACGGCTCCATCCACGCGGTCGCCATGTGGTACGGCTTCCTCGACGGGAGCATCGCCATCGAGACCAAGGCCAAGGCCCAGAAGGCGGTGAACCTCGGCCGCGACTCGCGGATCACCCTCCTGTTCGAGGACGGCGACTACTACGAGGAGCTCCGGGGCGTCGAACTGGTCGGCCACGCCGAACTCGTCGAGGACCCCGACAAGATGTGGGAGCTGGGCGTCAACCTGTTCGAGCGCTACTACGGGGCCTACACCGAGGAGCTCCGCCCCTTCGTCGAAACCATGCTCAACAAGCGCATCGTGGCCAAGATCGTCGTCGACCGGACCGTCTCGTGGGACCACCGCAAGCTCGGCCTCCCGTCGACCAAGCCGGCCTGAGGCGGACGGTGCCCGCCATGAGCGACGACGAGGTGGTGGCCTTCCTCGGGGCCCTGCCCGCCCGGACCGGGAAGCTCGCCACCGTACGGGCCGATGGACGGCCCCACCTGGCCCCGGTCTGGTTCGCCCTCGACCGGTCGGCGGCGGACGCCGACTCCCCCGTCGGCGACCTGGTCTTCAACACCGAGGCCACCACGGTCAAGGGCCGAAACATCGCACGCGACCCCCGCCTCGCGCTCTGCGTCGACGACGACCGGCCACCGTTCAGCTTCGTGGTCGTCGAAGGGACCGCCACCGTGTCCGAGGACCCGGACGAGCTCCTCCACTGGGCCACCGTCATCGTCGGGCGGTACATGGGGACAGACCAGGCCGAGGCCTACGGGACCCGCAACGGCGTGCCGGGGGAGCTGGTGGTCCGCCTCCGGCCGACCCGCATCATCGCCCAGTCGCGCGTGGCCGACTGACCCGGCGTTGACGGCCTCGGCGGCGGGCGGCGCGGGGACCGACCCTGCGGGCTGGTACTGCTACACGGCGCGGCCCCGCATGGCCGAGTGGGACGGCGTGGCATGGACGGGGTCCGCCCACGCAGCCGTGGCCGGCCCGGTCCTGCCCGGACCGCCGGCCGCCTTCGCCTTCGTGACCCAGCCGTGGTTCCGGTGGATGGCCGTCGGCCAGGCGCTGGTGATCCTGCCCGCCATCCTGAGCGGCACGTCAGGCAACGCCTGGTGGTCATGGATCTCCGTCATCGGCTACGTCGCCGTCATGGCCGGTGGCGTCATGGTGGCGTCCCGCTTCCTCGATCTCGACCGGATCGAGGGTCGACGCTCGCTCACCTGGATCGGCATCGGGTCGGGCGTCGTCGCCTTCGGCCTGGGCTTCGGGATCGAGGTCCTGGTCGACCACGCGGCCGGGTGGGCCACCACCCTGTGGCTGACCGGACCGATCGAGGAGGGCGGCAAGCTGCTGGTGCCGTTCGTCCTGCTCGTGGTCGGGGCGCCGAGGTTCCGGATCCCGCGGGTCGGGCTCTACCTGGTCCTGGTCAGCGGGGCGACCGTCGGCGCGCTCGAAGGCGTGGAGTACGAGGCCCGGCCCGGGTTCGGCTGGGCCCACCTGCAGATGGCACTCGTCCGGCCGTCGGCCGAGCTCCTCCACATCTTCGTGGCCGGGTTTGCGGCTGCGGTCATCTGGCTGGCGGCGTGGCGGCGGGGCCGAGCGGTGACCGGCGCCGGCATCGTTGCCTTCCTGATCGCAGCCGGCATCCACTCGTTCCACGACGGGATCGTGACCCTCTTCGGGGTCCGGCCCCACTCGTTCGACTCGTCCCTGGCCCAGGGCCTGGGCGACGCCGTCAACCGTGGCCTGGCGGGCCTGGCGCTCGCCCTGGTCCTGGCGGCGTTCCTCTACCTCCTGGTCCGGCACGGGGCGCGGGAGCTGACCGCACCGGCGGACGTCGCCGACTGCCCGCCGTCATGGCGTCCCCAGATCAAGCCGTGGGGATGCGACCCGACCCCGACCCCCGTCGTCGACCCGGTGTCCGTTCCGGGGCACCCGGGCGCCTACCTCCCGACCGCCCACGGGGCGCCACCCGGGTACCCACCGCCTGTCGGGTACCCACCGCCTGTCGGGTACCCACCGCCTGTCGGGTACCCAC
>Ga0209067_10002463_pt1 | contig 10948 bp, 8 predicted proteins | sample ColStrG_CSR_2013_FD_187199 | JGI IMG/M metagenome (GOLD analysis project Ga0209067, IMG submission 187199) | Freshwater sediment microbial communities in response to fracking from Pennsylvania, USA - Cold Stream Run_MetaG_CSR_2013 (SPAdes)... | ecosystem: Environmental > Aquatic > Freshwater >... | reverse complement strand
GCATCTTCCTCGCGCTCGTAGTCGGCAAAGTCTCCGCCGGCGTGCTCGATGTAGAACTTCGCCTGGGAGCCGGTGTTGAACCGCTCCACTAGCTCCAGCAGGCGAGTCTTGCGGGTTACGATGATCAGTTTCTTGTACATGGCCTTATTTCCCCGCGGTTGAAATCAACGACTTCAACAAATCCGGGGAGACGTTGAGTTCGCCGATCTTCTGTGCGTTCTCGGCCATTTCCTGGAATGCCAGAGCAATCATCGCCTTGGGATCAGCGCCCTTCCCACCCAGCATCATCAGCGCCTTCCAGTCGAGATCGCGTAGGGGTTTCAGTATCTCGGTCAGGGCATAAGCGCGGACATCCGCCTCCTTGCGATCGTTTTCGACGCGACGGGAGACGAGTTGTAAACGCTTCTCTTCGACCGATATTTCTGCCGCCATCTGGGTTTCGCGAATTTCCCTTTTCTGTTGTTCTGCGGCGATCTCCGCCGCCAGTTGGGTCTCGCGGATTTGACGTTTCTTCTGTTCGACTGCAATTTCAGTATTGAGTTCACTTTCCTTGATCATCCGTTCGTTTTCAACGGCGGCATTGCGGCGGGCGTAGATGGCTTCGTCGGCGCGGCCCTGCAACGCTTCCCGCGCCTCGGCCTCGAGTGCTCTCGACATTTCCGGTGTTGGCTTGATGTCCAGAATCGAGAGGGCCAGAATTTCCAACCCCATACTGGAGACCGCTTCCGATTCCTTAAGCTTTGCCTGCGCCTCGGCTACGATCAACTCCGAACTAACCAGCATCTCCTTGAGAGGGAGGCGTTGGGCAACGGCACGAGTCAGCGACTGCAGGGTGTGCACGAGACGTTCCGGTAATTTCTGGCGATCCCGGGAGTGGTCTTCAAAGTAAGACTTATTCTGCCTGTCGATCGTGAAATCGAGGAGAGACGCCAGGCGCTTTGGGTCGACGACCCGGTAAGTGAGTTGTCCCTGAATTGTGACGGACTGAAAATCCGCAGTCGCCTCCGGGAAAACGAAGGGGACATCAGCGCTCGCCAGGGGGACCGCCACAATCGTGGACGTTGGGGCCCAGTAAAAGAAAGACAATCCCACACCTTCGCGCTTGATTTTGCCGTGTTTGTACTGCAGAACGTAGGTTGTCGGCGGCACTTTCATAAAGTTGAGCATGGCGGCCTCCATTAGTGTCGTTGTGACACTAATATTAGTGTCCATGAGACACTAATGTCAAGCAAATTCTGACACGCTCTGGCCCGAGAAAGAGCCCCTCTAGTGCTTGCTGGGTTGTTTGTTGGGGTTGTAGCCGGAGTTTGGGTCGAACATGGCAGGATCAAGTCCCTGATTGATGGTCACCGAATTGAGGAAGCGCTGGCTGGCCATGTCGCCGTTGAAATAGCGGGTTACATTATAGGGTGCCATGATGCCAGAGACTTGGCGGTAGTTCTCGTAGATCTCTTCTTCCAGGTTCTTTTGGCGGTCGACCGGATCGCGCCATTCGAACGTCTTCTTGACCGGGAGGTGAGTGTCCACATCGAAGTATAGGGTGACACTCTCGTCTTTGGTATTGATCAGCGTCACCCGCAGGGCTGGATGCTGTGCCGCGATGGCGTTGCCTTCGTACAGAACAATGACGCTGGGATCGGCCACCCAGGTGCGCAGGACGGTGTCGAGCGAGAACCGGCGCCGACGGAGGTAGTCGGTAAGATCTTTTTCCTCCATGGGATGGGCGCCCTTGTAGGTGATTTCGTACCCCTTGTTGCCGATGTACAACTCGGCAATGTCACGCTCCTTGGTGATCTCAACCCGTTCCTTGTCGGGAAACTCCGAGAAGCTCCAGAAAACGGCGCCGCCGCCGCTGGGCTGGCCGTGGTGGAAGCTATAGCCGCGTCCTTGCTGCTCGCGGTCGCGAATGGTGAGGTAAGTTTGTCCGCCTAGAGCCTGGATGCCTTGCTGGAGAATATCTTTTGCCTTGCGAGTGTCCGCATCTTCCAGGTTGCCAGACGGCGAGCCTCCAGCCAGGGAAGAAGCGAGCGGCATCGATGGAGAGGGGGTGCCGGAAGACTGGTTCCCCGCCTGGGCCCAAGCCGCACACACCAAAACCAGAATGGGGAAAAACGGTTTCATTCCAACTGTGCGAGTGATTGCGTGCAACCAGAATTGTAGCGTCTTTTGTGGGCCTTCCGCCCGCGGGTTAAGGGCTCCTGCTGACCTTGGATGCAAAAACTGCGCGAAATGGAATCTCGTGCTTCTGCTTTTTTGTGACCTATCCGGCGAGGACCGCGCCGCCATTTACATTGAAGACTTCGCCGGTTATGAAGCCGGCATGCTCGGTACACAGGAACAGCACGGGAGCGGCGATCTCTTCCGGCCTTCCCACGCGGCCAAGGGGAATAGTACTGCGGATGGTGTCGCCGGTCTTGGGATCTTCCAGAGCCGCCGCGCTCATGTCGGTGTCAACCCAGCCGGGCGCGACGCAATTCACATAAATGCCTGCGGAGGCGAGTTCAGTGGCCAAGCTCTTGGTCAGGCTGATGAGAGCACCCTTGGTGGCGGAATAGTCGCAGTGGTAGGCCTCGCCGCGCTGTCCGCTGGTGGAACTGATGAGCACGATGTGCCCGGCTGGTGCCTTCGTGCGGGGCTGGGACTTCATCTGTGCGACGGAATGCTTGACTAGGCCGAAGACGCCGTCTAGGTTTATCGACAGGGTGGAGCGCCATTGCTCGTCGGACATGCGTTCGATGGGAACGTCTTCCGGAGGCCAGACGCCGTGGTTGGCGACCAGGATGTCGAGGCGTCCAAAAAGCTTGACCGTTTCGGCCACGAGCGACCGCGCGGCCTCGGGACTGTCGAGATTGCTCGCGATCGGGTAGCAGAACGCCGGGCCGCATTCTTTGGCGAGTGCTTCCGCCCGGGAACGAGCACTCCGATAACTGAGCACGACCTTGGCGCCCGCGGCCGCGAACATCCGGACCGTGGCGGCGCCGATCCCGCGCGAACCGCCGGAGATCAGAGCTACTTTGCCGGAGAGAGAAAGAGGGATCGACATAGCAGAATAGGCTATCGCATAAATCGGCGGCGGAGGTAGTGGCGCGGTGCGCTTGCACTGGGCTGCTTCTAGTCGGCGGAACTCGAGGACCTTTCGGACTTCAGGGCGCGCAGAAACACGCGCACGAGCATTCCGTCAAAGCGTGTACCGCTCATCTGGGCGAGTTCATCGAGAGCCTGGTCGGGGGTTCTGGCGGCTGAGATGGACTGTTCGGTCACCATGTTGGCGTAAGCATCGGTGAGGGCGATGATGCGAGCCCACAGGGGAATTTCCTCACCCTTCAGACCATCGGGATAGCCGGAACCGTCGAAGCGCTGGTGGTGATGCTCGACTGCCTCGCGCATCATGGCACTGTGCGGAATGACACCTACGACCTCGGCACCCACGTGGGCGTGCATCCGCACTTGAAGGAACTCGTCGTCGGTTAGGGGGCCGGGTTTGTTGAGAATGCGCTCCGCCACGAAGATCTTGCCCACGTCGTGAACGCGGGCAGCATACACCAGGTCGGCGGTCTCTTCCGAGGATAAGCATAGAGCGCGAGCAATCACTTCGGTGTAGCGCGCGACCAGATCGCCGTGGCCAGCCGTGCGTAGTTCGCGCGATTCGGCGGCGCGGCTCAGTGATTCGATCGATTCCTTCAGGATCGGCACGTTGCAGCCTTCGTCGCCGGTGCAGAGCTTCTGCAACGTGGATATCAATTCCTCCAGATCTTCCGGTCCGGTGCGCTCGCGCTGGAGAAAGCCTTCAATGTAAGCGGAAATCTGTTGCCGTTGGCGGGCGAACGTCTCACCCTCGGTAAATTCCTGGGCTGTCGAGACCAGGTTTCCGCCCGAGCGCTTGGAGACGTACATGCCGGCGTCGGCGACCCGAATGACGTCTTCGATGGAGAAGCCGTGCATGGGGAAGCTGGCGACGCCGAAGCTGCCGGTTACGTGGTGTTCGCCGAGCATGGGATCGGCGGCAATCCACTGGCGCAGACGCTCGGCAAGCACCTGGGCCTGCTCGGCGCCGGTTTCCGGCATCAGGACGATGAACTCATCACCGCCGTAGCGGGCGACCACGTTCGACTGCCGCGACTTTTGCTCGAGAAGACGTCCGACGCGGGCCAGGACGAGATCGCCCTCAAAATGGCCCATGTTGTCGTTGACCTCTTTGAATTTGTCGAGATCGATGAGCACGACCGAGAACGGGCGCCCGGATCGCGAAGCACGCTTCCATTCGGCCGACAGGGCTTCCCAGAAAAAACGGCGCGTCTTGATACCGGTCAGGCCGTCGGTGATGGATTGCTGCTGCAGCTTCTGGAAGACGAAGGCGTTGTGCAAAGCGGTGGCGAGCAAATCGGCAAGCGTATTGAGGATGAGGACGTCCTGGGGCAAGAACGCGTTTTCGTTACGGCTCTCAACGTTAAGGACGCCGAGCAGCGATTCACCGTAGGTGACGGGAATGCAGAGCACGGCGCGCGAATCCGGCAAAACCCCGGTCAGATTTCCCGGCAGCGCATTCTGCACCAGGGCACGCTCGCCGCTGCGGGCAACGCGGCCCAGGATACCTTGGCCCAGCGGGATGCGTTTGCCGGTCGCGTGGGCGGTGGCTCCCGCCTCGGCCTTGATCTCAACTTCCTTGGTTCCGTAGTCGAGCAAGCCAATCCCGATGTGATCGAAGTTGAAGTTCTTTTGAATCTCGCTGGCGATCTGGCCCAGCATGTGAACGGGATCGTCGCTCGAGATCGCGGTTCGGGAAACGTTGTTGAGGAAGGCAAGCTGGCGGGAACGGCGCTGCTCATCGGCGAAAAGGCGGGCGTTTTCCATGGCCACCGACACCTGTCCGGCCGCGGTGACCAGCACGTCAAGATCGCGCTGCTCGAAGACGAATTCCCGTTCGGGGTTCATCGCGACCATGACACCGGTGGGCTTGTTATTCAGGAAGATGGGTGCCGCGATCAGGCACTTGGCCGGACGTTCGGGAACATGGCCGATTCCCAAGCGCGCCCGCGTCTTTTCTAAATCCGAGCGAATCAGCAGCGACTCGCCGGAGCGGATCACATATTCCGTGAAGGCGTTGCGCAGCTCCCGCGTGCGCTTGGGGAGGACGCGATTGTCCCTGACCTCGAGCTCGAAGCGGATTTCGCCCGGCTCCTGGAACGCAATGTAAAAGTGGCTGGTATCAAAGATCTGCCCCAGCTCGGTTTGGATGGTGCGGAGGATTTCGTCCTGGTCGAGGCGCGAACTGATGGCCTTCCCGATCTCCGTCAATAATTCATATTCCTGCGTGCGGCGATGAGCGTCGTGGCCGACCACGTAATTCTCGAGGGTGAGTCCCAGCTGCAGGGCGAGACCGACCATCAGACGAGGACCCGACGAGCCGAACGCCCGGCGCTCGGCATGAGGGAATAGGATGACGCCAAAGTTATGTTCCCGAGTCTGGAGCGCAACTGCGGTCAGGTTGCGAACCTCCGCTTCCAGAAGAATCTGTTTGAATTCGGTGAAGGTTCCTGCCGAGGTCACCGGGAACGGCTCAGTCAGTTCAGCCAGATCATGCACAGTGAAGATTCCCCCCTGGCGGTAGGCGACCTCGGAAATGTAGTCCGCGGCCCGGCTCCTTTCCAGAGCGTCGACGAATCCTGGCGAGAATCCCTGCTGCACCGAGGGTAAAAGGCCACGCCAGCGCTCGGTAATGCAGATAGCGGCTTGGCGCATGGGCAGGGCACTCATGAGTCGATCGAGCGCGGACTGCATGTTGGGCACTAGGTCGTCGGCGAAGAGGAGCCGCCGCGGGTCAACACCGAGAGTCGACAGGGCAAGAGTGTTCTCCTGTACGGCGTTGCGTTGGTTCTCGAACAGCACCATGACCATGGCGATGCCCAACAGCATCTGCGGCACGGGACCGAACAGCCGGCTGGCTGTGCCGAACACCCAGGGATTCTGCAACTGTCCTACGCCCATCAGCACGGCCCATAGGGCCAGTGAAATCGCCAGCACCTGAAAGGCGAGCGATCCGCGCTTGTGGCCGTTTAGGTAGAAGACAGCCGAGCAGTACAACTGAATCCCAGCCAGGCCCAGCCCGAGCCGGATGACGGGTTGCACCTCCGGGCGAAATACGCCGTCTACCATGTGGCCGCGGAGCGTTAGCAGCGCAAGGGCGACGCCAGCCGTCGCGACCGCGGAGTCGTACCAGCGGTAACGATAAGTGGACGTACGCATCAGCCGCGTCGACACGAAGATGCACAGCGCCATCGCGACCAGGAAAAGCTCGCTGACAAAGAACGCAAGCGGAGACGACGGAAAAGCATCGAGCACGTAGTGCAGCGAGTAGCAGGCCCAGGCCCATTTCCATGCGCGGAAGTAGGCTTGGCGGCTCTGCTCGTGGAGGTAGGTGAAGACGAGGAACAGCAGAACCGAGACAAAGCCCGGCACCACGACGGTCGTTATAACAACACTGTTCATAGGGTCCGCAAGGACACCCTGGGCGAGTCCTTCCACTCAGTTTCGGGGGGAAACAGTGTGCTGTTATGGTTTCACAACCAAGTGCTCGAAAACAACAGGATTTAAGTACATTGTCCAGCCTTGAGTAATGCTTGGACTGCGTTTGTTGGATGAAGAAGCCTTCCCCGTCGCGGCTTGACGATGTCTTCCGAGCGCCCGTACCATCGAACCTTGGCTGATCGCGACTCCCAAAACTCGTCCGTACACACCACGCCGCGCGTGCGTTTTGCGCCTTCGCCCACGGGCTTTCTCCACGTCGGAAGCGCCCGCACCTTCATTTTCAATTGGTTATATGCACGGCGGAACCGCGGAACGATGATTTTGCGGCTCGACGATACTGATGTGGAACGCAACACCGACGCCTCCGTCAACTCGATCTTTGATGGCTTGAAGTGGCTCGGGCTGGGCTGGGACGAAGAATACAAGCAGTCTGAGCGCGGCGCGCTGCACCGGCAGATGGCCGAGGCCATTTTTCAGAAAGGCCTGGCTTACCGCGATTTCACGCCGGCCCACACGGGAGAGAACGAAAGATCTGGCGCGCAGGGGACTTGGCTGTTCAATCCTGGGATGCCCGAACTTTCGCGCGAAGAGAGCGATCGCCGCGCGGCCGCCGGAGAGACGTTTGCGTTGCGTTTTCGCGTTCCGCGCGAAGGCGGACAGGTAGTGCGCTTTACCGACGCGGTCTACGGCGAACAAATGAAGGCTGGCGCCGACATTGAAGACTTCGCCTTGCTGCGCTCCGACGGCATGCCGACCTATCACCTGGCGTCGTGCGCCGACGACGCCGACCTGCGCATCAGCCACATTATTCGTGGGCAGGATCATCTGACCAACACGTTCAAACATGTTCTGATCTTTGAAGCCGCGGGCTGCGCTCCCCCGCAGTTCGCGCACCTTCCACTGCTGGTCGCACCGGATGGGACCAAGCTTTCCAAGCGCCGCCACGGCCCCGTGGTGAGTGTAACCACTTACCGTGACGCCGGGTTCCTGCCCGAGGCCTTCATCAATTTCCTGTGCCTGCTAGGCTGGTCGCCGAAAAACGACCGCGAGCAAATGAGCCTCCAGGAACTAATGGACGCGTTCTCGCTCGAAGGCATCAACCGCGCCAATGCAGTGGTGAACTTCAAGGAGCCGGCCACTACGCCAGAAGAAACATTCGATCCCAAGGCCGTGTGGCTCAACGCAGAGCATATTCGAGCCTTGGCCATTGAAGACCTGAGCCAGCGATTGCTCCCCGTCGTGCACGAAGCCGGATTTGACGTCGTGCCGGAGAAGATGCTGCGGATTACTCCACTCATCCGTGAGCGCATCAAGCTGCTGCGCGACGTGCTCACCGCTGCCGATTTTTTCTTTGTCAAGCAGCTCCCGCCCTACGATGCCGCCGAACTCATCCCGCAGAAAGGAGACGCCGCGATGGCACACAAGGTTCTGGAGAGGGCACATTCCGTGCTGGCGAACGTAGAGTTCCGACACGATCCTCTGGATCAGACGCTGCGGGCGGCGGCGCAGGACCTAGGGGTGAAGGCCGGACAGATGTTTCAGCCGATCCGCGTCGCGGTGTGCGGGCGCAAGAACGCCCCGCCGCTGTTTGAGACGCTGGAGGTCCTTGGGCGCGAGACCACGCTGGAGAGGATCGAACAAGCCACACAGAAAATGAACTGAACTGCCCGGAAGGAATCGCCGCAGTCACGCCCTGCATCGCTCTCCGCCATCTGAAGTCTCCGATCCGGAAGTGCTACATTGAAAAGGTGCGCGCTGAAATTGAACAGGCCGTCGCGCTCTTACGGCGAGGGGACGACGAAGCATTAGAGCAGGCACTGACTTTGCTCCAGAACACGGTCTTCTCCTTCAGTATGCGGGTCTGCGGGCAGCGCGAGGACGCTGAGGACACCATGCAGGAAGTGCTGGTGAAATCGGTTCCGTACCTGCCGAAGTTCGACAGTCCGAAGGCGCTTTTGGTTTGGATTTACAAGGTAGCCAAGAACCGATGCTTGATGAGCCGCCGCCGCAGCAAGTTCGCTCCCAGCCAAGAGCTTTCGCTGGAAGAACTAATGCCGGACCGGAAGGAACTGGAAAAGCTGGGGGCCAATGGCGGCATAAATCCGGAAATGTTTGCCATTCGAAGCCAGGAGGCCGGGCGTCTGCGTGCCGCGATTCAGAGGCTGCCCCCGCAGTATCGGATCGTCCTTGTGCTCCGCGATATGGAGGGACTGACCGACGACGAAGTTGCCGAGATTACTGGACTTCGCCCCGGAACGGTTCGGGTGCGCCTGCACCGGGCGCGGCTGTTCGTGCGAAAAGAGCTGACGAGGGTGGGGGAGCCACGTTCACGAAAAGTGGGAAAAAGAGTCGCGTCGCGAGTCGTGGCGGGCACGCAGCCCCGACCTAAGCATTGCAAACAGATGTTTGCCGAACTCTCGGATTATTTGGATCAAGAGCTCGACGACTCACTGTGTGAGGAACTGGACCAGCATCTCGGCGGTTGTGAGCCCTGCAAGGTGTTTCTGGCCAGTCTCGAAGCCACCATCGATCAATGCCGGCATTCGTTGGCCGAACATCCGACAGGAAAAGGCGCGCTCAAGCTCCGCAAAGAACTGCTGGAAAACTACAGGCACGCCGTTGCCGTCGTAAAGCCCGGAATCACGCCTTCCACAGATCCCCGATCCCCAGCGCGCTAAGTGCTCCAGCGAACTTTCGATCCGCTTCAGGCCGCCAGTTCGCCCGCCTCGATCTCGTCGACATAGCACCACATCCAGGTCTCCCCGGGCTCAATCGAACGAATCAGAGGGTGCTTCGTTTTGTGGAAGTGCTTTGTGGCATGCTTGTTCTTCGACGAGTCGCAACAGCCGACGTGCCCGCAAATAAGGCACAAGCGGAGGTGCACCCATGAGTCTCCGGTTTTGACGCAATCTTCGCAGACGTGCGTTTTGGTTTGCTTGATTTTGATTTGATCGAGGTGTGAGCATTCGTTTTGCATCATTTCCTCCAGGTGTTCGGCTATGGCTCCGCAGTCGCTGAGTGCGCGACCCCTAAGCGGTGAGTTCTCTAATTTTCAAGTGACTCCGGTCACATTACGGGCGGGCCAAAACGGTAAGAAATCGCATTCCTTCGCTCAGAATAGTTTGTGGAGGCCATTTTATCCGTGTTGCGTCTTGATTATTTATCTTGCGTGCTAACGATTGTGTCCACAATTCTAGTCGGGCGTCGGTGCTGGGAAGGATGGGCACTGGCTGGCGCCAACTGCGTCGTGATGTGCATTATTGGCATCCGAACCGCACAGCTGGGATTCATTCCCGCTAATGTTTTCTGCATGGTGATGAGCGCCATCAACCTTCGCGCGTGGCGCAAATCTCATTGAGCGATGAGCAAGTTCTCGGCAAAGGGCCACTGATCGTCGATCCATTGCGCCGCGCAGGCGAAACCCGCGTTGCGAGCGGTTCTGACGATCTCCTCGGCCGAGTACTTGTGGCAGCTCTCTGTCCAGATCGTTTCTCCTTCGAAGAATTCTACGACCACCTCTGCGACCGGGATGCTGACGGTTTGCCGTCGCCTGGACTGCAGATGCATTTCTACGCTGCGTGCGCGGGCATTGATCGTGGCCACGTGGGCGAACTGCGACAGGTCAAAATCGGCGTCGAGTTCGCGGTTGGCGCGGGCCAGCAAGTTCAGGTTGAACGCGGCAGTTACGCCGAGTTCATCATCGTAAGCTGCGCGTAACTGCGCGGCAGGTTTTTCCAGGTCCGCGCCCAGAAGGAGCGAATCGCCGGTCTGAAGAATCCGGCGAACTTCGCCCAGGAACTCTGCCCCAGCGGGGCGGTCAAAGTTTCCAATGGTGCTGCCGAGGAACAACACGAACAGGTGCTGGCCGGGCTTGCGGCATGCAGCGACTTCGAGCAGACCATCGAGATATTCCCGCTCAAAACCGACCACTGTGACGGCATCGATATCGCTGAGTTCCCGCTCACACATGGCCAATGCCGAACGCGATATCTCAACCGGGTAATAAGACGTACGCTGCCGCCGGCAGAGGGCTTCAAGCACCCAGCGAGTCTTTTTCCCGCTGCCACTGCCCAGTTCGGCGACCGCGACCGGACCGGGGACGCGGTCCACGATCTCGTCAGCATGCCGGCGCAACAATCGCTCGTCGGCGCGAGTGAGCCCGTATTCCGGCAGCCGGCTGATCACTTCGAAAAGCGCGGAGCCCACTTCGTCGTAAAGATATTTTGAAGGAAGTTCCTTCTGGCCGGGCTTGGTCAGACCGGCACGAACGTCGGCTGCGAATTCGTAAGTCGGGCTCGCGGGGATGGCATGGACAAGCATTTCGAACTCCTTTGATTAGCGGCTCACGCAGCGGAAGCCGGCATACACATACTGATAATGTGGCTGGAACCAGTTGCGAAATGTGGGCCGCAGCATGCACGCC
>Ga0209067_10002462_pt1 | contig 10949 bp, 11 predicted proteins | sample ColStrG_CSR_2013_FD_187199 | JGI IMG/M metagenome (GOLD analysis project Ga0209067, IMG submission 187199) | Freshwater sediment microbial communities in response to fracking from Pennsylvania, USA - Cold Stream Run_MetaG_CSR_2013 (SPAdes)... | ecosystem: Environmental > Aquatic > Freshwater >... | reverse complement strand
CAATACAATTGTATCCTGGTATAATAAGGGAGGTAAAACCACGAATTAAGGCCTTATTATCAAGTATTCTGTAATATGCCAATAAAAAAAGGGGCCGTATCATAAACAAAAGAAACGGTCCCTTTTTCTTTTTTTCATTTTTATAGAATAGTCGATCTGATTTTTCCAAGTTCATATTAATTCGGATGGTTCGGTACTCTTTAGTTTTATGACATTGAGAATGGGAGGACAATTGCTAAAACAACGGAAGAGTTTCAGTTTAAACTATATCCTTTGGCTGTTTAGATATTGGACTATGATAAAAATTTAAAAGGGTAACAGCGATGCGGGTTATATTTTTCCAATCCTGCATAAACGGCATGCAAGCTCGCTTTCTATCCGGGATATAAAAAAGAAGATATCAAGAAGGGCTAATAAGAACATTAAAGAATTGGCTAAACCGGTTGGCATTGAAAAAAATGTAACGATATACGTAGCGAGGCACTCCTATGCTAGCGCTTTAGGTGTAAATGGCCTATCAGAAGAAATAATTGGCCAATCATTGGGTACGAGGATCCTAAACCGATGGACATTTATTTAGATGCTTTAGGCGACCCGGTAATGGATGATCTTATCAATTCTATCTTTTAAAATGGTAGGCGATGCCTTCAGCTTTTAGGTGCCAGTAATCACTTTACAGTACTTACCTAATTATTACACCGTTTTACTTTATTGATATATGAATTACAGTAACATTCACTGCTTTTTGTTAAAATAACCGATTAAATAATCATTTTACCGAATATTTATTTGATTGTAATTAAATTACAGTATAAAGATTAGTATTACCCTAACTAATAACATCTGGCATTAAGAACTGTAGGGAATTTATGGCTCCGGGAACATTTCAATCTCAAACCATAGCGTTTAACACATAACTCTTATATAGGGAACAATGAGAAAGTAGAAATAAACGCTCAGGGTTAGGTCAGCCAAATTTTACGGCAGAAAATATATACCTAAGGAAGATACGCCCTTAGCACATATTGTTTTTTCATTAAAATTCGATGATCTAGACCTTCCATTTCTAAAAGCAGTTTTCAATCAGGCAAATACGCACGTAAAATTAGTTTTTTAAATGAATTTCTTCTCGGTATTGCACTAGACCTACCTTGTACCATTTCAGGTAACTATACCAACCTATTGGAGGACAGTGAATTAATATATAAAAAGCCGGATTATAAAGGATAACTGCTGGCGGATCAATAATAATTTATTAGGCATTTTTTTATTTTGCCCGGTTATCAGAAGAACGACCGTTTTAAATCAACTACTAAGTACAGACATTAGATTGCAGATCGAAAACCTAAAGGGCCTTGATGATTTACCAGGCTCGCGCTTTTTGTTGCTTAAGCAGTAAATAGGGCATGGTGTGTTCAATAATTTATTCCACGACTGGTATTGGCGATAAGCTATTTTGACTAAAAAAACTTATTCTTTTTGTATTTCAGTCAGGTTGTGGTGAATAAAACATGATAAAACCAAAGAAAAGCATTGTACCTATATTGTACTCTCAAAAAAAAGGCTTTTAGAACTTAATCTAAAAGCCTGATAATCAATGTGTGGAGAATATCGGAGTCGAACCGACGACCTCTTGCATGCCATGCAAGCGCTCTAGCCAGCTGAGCTAATCCCCCTTTTTTTATTGGGACTGCAAATATAGGGGATTATCGGGAAATTATATATAGGATTTTTTAGGCTTTTAAAAATTAATTCATTCCATGAACACCTATTCTTTGAATGAATAGGCTAAATTCTCCCTGAGGAATGGTCAATTATTTTATAAATTTAGGTATTGGAATAATCCTTTAACCCTTCAAGACCATGAAAAACCTTCGTAACCTTTTTATTTCCAGCATATGCCTTTTAGGTGCATTCATTCCGGTTACTGGATTAGCCCAACTTTTACAACAAAATCCAACCCCTCCTATCGGGATAATGATGGTTAAGGATGCGAAATCAGGTACTTATCATGAAAATGGAGAGGAAAAAATCAATATTATAGGATACAGCAATTTAATTCGGGTAAACACGAGTAATCAGGCAGGGAACGCTTCCACAAGAAAAATCCCCAGTCCTATTATCATAGTTAAAGAATGGGGAGAATCCAGTCCATTGTTTTATCAGGCTTTAACCACCAATCAATTGCTCGATATTCGTCTGGAATTTTATTCATCCAGAAATATCACGGGGATTAATACCACCTATCAAATAATTCACTTAACGAATGCCCGGATCGTACAAATTTCAAGTACCGGGGGGGCTTATTCAGCCGATAAAGCGGTGGTTTCAGGTAAAATCAAGGAGGAAATCTCCATTACCTATGAGAAAATTAGCTATGAAAGTCCCAATGGTAAAACGGCAGCCAACGACGATTGGATAATCAATCATTAGGCCTTTGCATATACTGGTAAATTTTTTCGGCGGCCCGGTTGGAGGCTCCGGCCTCCCCTACTTTTTTACGAAGTTCGGCTAAATCCTTCAGCATGGCTTCTCTTTCTGGTTTACCCGGAAGAATCTTTTTGATTTCCTCTATTAGTCTATCTCTAGAACAATCCTTTTGAATGAGTTCCTTTACTACCGCCTTTTGCATAATTAAATTCACCAGGGAAATAAATGGAATTCGAATCACCCTTTTGCCAATTTCATAAGATAATCGGCTGGTTTTATACAGTACCACCTCCGGTACTTGCAAAATAGCGGTTTCGAGGGTGGCGGTTCCTGAGGTAACCAGGGCCAGGGTTGATTGGGTTAAAAGCCTATAGGTTTCACCAAAAACAATAGTCAATTGAATTTCCCCTAAATAGGGCTGATAATATTCCTTAGAAAAACCTGGGGCACCGGCTAAAACAAATTCGAAATCCGGAAAAAAAGGAATGACCTCCAGCATAACCGGTAGAATTTTATCAATTTCCTGCTTTCTTGAACCCGGTAAAAGGGCTATGATCGGTTTTTTAGTCTCTCCAAAATTACCTGCAAGGCTATTTTTAGCATCTAATTCAAAGCGTTGAATCGAATCCATAATCGGGTTCCCAACATAATCTACCTTCATCCTCCATTTTTGATAAAACTCGACTTCGAAGGGGAAAATAACCAGCATATGATCAATATCCCGTTTAATTTTTAATACTCGTTTAACATTCCAGGCCCATACCTTCGGGGAAATATAATAATAGGTTGGAATTCCCTCTGCATGAGCCTTTGCCGCCAACCGTAAGTTAAAACCCGGAAAATCAATGAGAATCAGGGCATCAGGACGATAATCCAAAATATCCTTTTTAACTATATCTAAATTTTTTAAAATGGTTCGAAGATTTTTTATGACTTCTAAAAAACCCATGAAAGCAAAATCCTGAATAGGGCGAAAAGGCTGAATCCCTGATTCAAAGGTCATGCGTTCACCTCCAATAAATTGGAATTCGGCCTCTTTATCCAATTTTTTCAGAGATTGGATTAATAAGGAACCATGGAGGTCACCCGAAGCTTCTCCTGCAACCAAATAATAGCGCATTATAAGCCCACCTTTATTTTATAGATAATAAATAAAAAGGCATATACAAAGGAGGCCAGTAAAATACCTCTCATGGTTTTATCATAACCATGTTTCATATCATAGCGCATAATAAGAGCATTTAATCCCATACCCAGAATAAAGAGAAAAGATTGGGTATGCTCGTCTAATTCAATTTTTCGGCCCAGAAAACCGATAAACAAATAAAATAATGCTGGGATGATTAAACCCTGGGCTATACCAATCCAAATGGAGTCCTTTTTAAACATAGGGGTTATTACTATAGATTTTCATTTAATTTCCATGAATTAAGTTTAGAAATGGCATGGTGGGCTGTAAAATCAAATTGGACAGGTACCACCGAACCAAAATGATGGTTTAAAGCCCATACATCGGTATCCTCACCCTCATCATTCAATTGAAAAACTCCTGTAAGCCAATAATATTTTCGTTGATAGGGATCGTGCCTTTCATCAAATTCTTCCTTCCATTTAGCCTTTGCCTGACGGCAAATTTTCAATCCCAAAATGGGTTCACGGGGAAAGTTGATATTTAATAGTACGCCTTCGGGCAAACCATGTTCCAGCACACGCTTAATCATTTTACGAACAAAGGGCAGGCAAGGTTCGAAATCGGCATCCATGCCATGATCATCGACTGAAAAACCAATAGACGGAATCCCCTCAATGGCTCCCTCCATGGCTGCCGACATGGTACCCGAATAAATTACATTGATGGAATTATTCAAGCCATGATTGATACCGGATATACATAAATCAGGTTTTTTATGCAAAATCTGATTTACTGCCAACTTCACACAATCGACCGGGGTTCCCGAACAATGATAGGTTTCAAAACCTGGGTACAATTGAACTTTTTCGAGACGAAGGGGCTTTGAAATGGTAATGGCATGACCCATTCCAGATTGCGGGCTATCCGGAGCTACTACAATAACTTTTCCAAATTCAGCGGCAATATTCATTAAAGCCTTGATTCCCGGGGCGGTAATACCATCATCATTCACCACCAAAATATTGGGTCTTTCCATTTCCATAGCCGAATTTGAGAATTTTTAGCTTATTATGAATTAGCTTTGCAGAATTGGAAAGAATTTATTTTATTATCCCATTCATCTATTGGTTAGATCAAAATTAATACCGATATTTGCAATCCAATTTTGAAAACAAAAACACAATAGTAATGTCGAGAGTTTGTGATTTAACCGGAAAATCAGCGATGAATGGATATAGTGTTTCCAATTCGAATGTTAAAACGAAACGGAAATTCTACCCAAATCTAAAAGTAAAAAGGTTTTACTTACCGGAGGAGGAGCGTTGGATTACGTTGAAAGTTTCCACTTCGGCATTGAAAACAATAAATAAAAACGGAATAACCGCGGTAGTAAATAAATTTTTAAAAAAGGGATTTATTTAACCAATAAATAAGTAAAGGATAGAGTAATGGCTAAAAAAGGAAATAGAGTTCAGGTTATTTTAGAATGTACCGAACAAAAGGATAGTGGTGTGTCCGGAATGTCCCGTTATATTACTACCAAAAACAAAAAAAATACTACCGAGCGTTTGGAACTTAAAAAATTCAACCCTTTTTTAAGAAAAATCACTACGCATAAAGAAATTAAATAAGTAAACCATGGCTAAGAAAGTAGTTGCAACCTTAAACTCTGGAAAAGGTAAAGAATATTCAAAAGTGATTACCGCTTCTCGTTCTGCAAAAACCGGAGCATATTCCTTCAAGGAAATTGTGGTTCACAATGATGCTATTAAGGACGTATTATCTAAATAGATAATCGTTTTTACCTTTAATATTTCCATATTTTCCTAGGGCCAAAAGCTTTAGGAATTTTTATTTCCACTAGGATTTTATTCGAACGCATGGGTCTTTTCGATTTTTTCAAGAGCGCCAAACCCAGTGAACAAATTCAGGATCTGGAGAAATTGGATAAATCTCTCGAAAAATCAAGAGAGTCCTTAATTTCCAAATTTACCCGAACCCTTGTTGGTAAAACCGTTGTGGATGATGAAGTACTCGATGAGCTCGAGGAACTTTTGATTGAAGCCGATGTAGGGGTTCCCACTACCCTAAAAATTATCAAGAGAATTGAGGATCGTGTTCGGCTCGATAAATACATCAATTCAAAACAACTATATTCTTTATTAAGGGAGGAGATTATCCAAATCATGGAGGAAGGATCCTCCAAGGATATATTCTCAGGATCTGAACTCCCAAAACCCTATGTTATTTTAGTGGTTGGGGTAAATGGAGTGGGCAAAACGACCACCATTGGCAAAATAGCCTATAAATTGGTTCAATCCGGCAAAAAAGTGGTTTTAGGGGCAGGCGATACGTTCAGAGCGGCTGCGGTGGACCAGATCAAAATCTGGGGCACGCGAGTAGGTGCTCGTGTGGTATCCCAAAGCATGGGTTCCGATCCAGCCTCTGTGGCCTATGATACCCTACACTCTGCCGTGGCCGCTGGTGAAGATATTTGCATTATTGATACAGCCGGAAGGCTCCATAATAAGGTGAACCTGATGAACGAATTATCGAAAATCAAGAATACCTTATCAAAAATTATTCCCGGAGCACCCCATGAGGTTGTTCTAGTGGTAGATGCCTCGACCGGACAAAATGCCTTTGAGCAGGCGAAACAATTCAGCTCGGCCACTCAAGTTACCGCCTTAGCCATAACCAAGTTGGATGGAACCGCAAAGGGTGGAGTGGTTATCGGAATTTCTGACCAGTTTAATATTCCTGTAAAATATATTGGGGTAGGTGAGGGAATGCAGGATTTGCAATTATTCGACCGCCGTGATTTTGTGAATTCCTTTTTCCATCTTGGTGTAGAATAAATGAGAGCCAGAAGTCTAAAAAAGCCAAAAATTAATGTAATAACCCTAGGTTGCTCAAAAAATTGGGTAGACTCGGAAGTACTCATGGGGCAATTAAAAGCGAATGACTTCAGGGTTGAACATGAGAAAAAAAACACCCATGATGAAGTTGTGATCATCAATACCTGTGGTTTTATTGAAAAAGCTAAGGAGGAATCGATCCAGACCATTCTGCATTATAATATGTTGAAGGAGAAAGGAAAGGTTGATCAACTCATTGTGACCGGTTGCCTTTCCGAACGCTATAAAAAAGACCTGGAAATAGAAATTCCGGGGGTGGATGCCTATTTTGGAACCACCGATCTTCCTCGATTATTGCAGTATTTAAAAGCCGATTATAAGCATGAGCTTTTAGGGGAAAGGTTATTAAATACCCCAAGTCATTATGCCTTTTTAAAGATATCGGAGGGTTGTGATCGTCCCTGCTCCTTTTGCGCCATTCCCATTATGCGGGGTGTCCATAAATCCAAGCCCATGGAAGAAATTCTTAGGGAAACTGAAAAATTAGTTCAGGGAGGTGTAAAAGAATTAATCCTGATCGCACAGGATCTTACCTTCTATGGCCTGGATATTTATAAGGAACGAAAACTAGCCTTTTTACTGGAATCCCTGGCTAAAATACCTGGATTGGAATGGATTCGTTTGCAATACGCCTATCCTTCTCAATTTCCAATGGATGTTTTACCGGTTATGAACCGCTATCCGAATATTTGCAAATACCTGGATATGCCTCTGCAGCATATTTCCGATTCTATGCTAAAATCGATGAGAAGGGGTATAACCAAGCGCCGAACCTTGGAACTTTTGGACGAAATACGAAATACGGTGCCGGGAATTCATATTCGTACAACCTTGATATCTGGATATCCAGGCGAAACCGAACAGGATTTTGAAGAATTGTTGGAATTTGTTAAAGAACAAAAATTTGATCGATTAGGCATTTTCAATTATTCCCATGAGGAACAAACCCATGCCTATACCCTGGAGGATACCGTGCCTGAAGAGCTGAAACAGGAAAGATCGGAGATCATTATGGAGGCGCAACAAGCCATCTCTCTCGAGAAAAACCAAAGTAGGGTGAACTCTGAAATGAAAGTTTTGATTGACCGAAAAGAAGGAGCATATTGGATAGGAAGAACGGAATTCGATTCACCTGAGGTAGATAATGAAGTCCTTTTGGATGCAAGCCAATATTACCTTGAACCGGGTCAATTTTATCAGGTTCATATTGATCGGGCTGAAGAGTTCGATTTATATGCCAGCCTTATCCATTCAAATTCCGTGGAAAGAAACAAAATCGTACTTCCAGGAAATAATTAGAATTTTACCTTGAAATAAACCTCTAATGGATCATCAATTTATATCCTATAAAGAGACCGGTTTTTTTAGCCCTTTGGTTGTGGATTACCTGGAACAGGAACCCCAACTACGGTCTTTTTATAAATACCCAGCAAAGATTGAATCCTTTACTGAAATTATTTCCAGTCAAAAAAAGCGAAAAATCAATCGAAGCTTACTAGCCGAAACTATTTTAAACGGGTATTCGAGATTAAATCCCGAAGGCTCCGGAGAAATTAAACTAGGAAGTCAGGTATGGGAAAATATTCAGGCATTAAAAAAGGATAATAGCTTTACCATTACCACAGGCCATCAATTAAACCTGTTTACCGGACCTTTATATACGATCTATAAGATATTTTCGGTAATAAAGCTCGCCGAAGAAGTTGAATTAGCCAATCCAGGCACTCGAATCATTCCCTTATTCTGGATGGCCACGGAAGATCATGATTTTGCCGAAATCAACCATGCCAATTTGCATGGTAAAACCATAACCTGGGATGAGCCCAGCTTTGGAGCCACTGGTAAAATCTCCACTAAAAACATTGGGGGCGTTCTATCCAGATTTCTTTCCTCCTTAGGACTCAGTGAACATTATCCCTATATAGAAAACCTTCTTAAAAGCTCCTATCTAGACTCCAAGAGCCTGGCAGATGCCACTCGTTCCTTATACCATCAAATCTTTGGGAAGTATGGATTATTAATATTGGATGCCGATGACCCGGGATTAAAAAAAGAGTTTGCCGGTATAATTCGAAAGGATCTTTTTGAGAATAATAGTTTTAATGCCGTTTCGGAAACCAATAACCGACTTGAAAAATTAGGCTATACGGCACAGGTTCATCCCCGTCAAATTAATTTCTTTTATCATGAAAAGGGAATTCGTGAAAGATGGGTCCATGATGGGGAGAATTTTTCGGTATTAAGCACCGATAAATCCTATTCAGGAGCCGAGATAAACCAATTAATCGATCAAAACCCCGAATTATTCAGCCCTAATGTTATCATGAGGCCGGTTTATCAAGAGGTTATCTTACCCAACCTGGCCTATATAGGAGGAGGCGGTGAATTAGCCTATTGGCTCAGCCTAAAATCGACTTTTGATTTTTATGGGGTATCGTTTCCTATTTTATTTCTCAGAAATTCGGCACTATTGGTTCAAAAAAAATGGGCAGAATCCACCCATCGATTAGGCTTTACGGTGAAGGATTTATTCCAGGATAACCGCGATTTAATCAAACAATATGTTTTGCGTTCGAGCACCAAGGTTTTAAGCCTGGACCAGCAAAAAATGGATCTTTCTAAAGTATTTGAATCCCTAAAGGAGCTTGCAGAGAAAATTGATCCTACCCTGGGCCCCAGTTCAGAAGCCATAAAAGCCAGAACCTTAAAGCGTATTTCTGGCTTGGAGAAGAAAATGATCCGTAAGGAAAAAGATGCTTTTGATATTCAGATCTCCCAGATATTGAAAATCAAACAAGCTCTATTCCCCAACCATTCCCTTCAGGAAAGAACAGAAAACGTGTTTCAATTCATGGAAATGCAGGGACCCGAAATTCTGGATCTATTATATGAGGTTCTGGACCCATTGGAAAATGAATTCGCCATTATAACCTTATCCTAGACTATGATCACCCAAAAATTGGTTTCCTCTACGGTTCTGGAAAGTTTTGCCAATCAGATTTTTTTAAAAATGGGGGTTCCTCCATTAGATGCTGCCTTGGCCGCTTCTGTATTAATTAAAGCGGATTTAAGAGGAATTGACTCGCATGGATTGGCCAGATTAAGTGGTTATGTGCGATTATGGGAGAAAAAACGAATCAATGCCCTACCGAATATTAAGATCGTTTATGAAACCCCCAGCACTGCCAGTTTGGATGGTGATTTAGGTTTGGGTTTGGTTGTAGGGCCAAAAGCCATGGAAATTGCCATAGAAAAAGCCAAAAATTGCGGATCGGGATGGGTAGCTGTAAAAAACTCCAATCATTTCGGAATTGCTGCTTTTCATGCTATGATGGCTCTACCCTATGATATGATGGGTATTGCTATGACCAATGCCTCACCCTTGGTTGCCCCTGCCCTTTCCATTGAAAGAATGCTAGGAACCAATCCCATGTGCTTTGTATTCCCGGCAGGAAAAGAAAGCCCTGTGGTGGTGGATATGGCCACTTCGGCGGCCGCAAATGGAAAATTGGAATTAGCCCAGTATCAAAACAAATCTATCCCCACCCAATGGGTTCAGGATAAGGAAGGAAATCCATCCCAGGATCCCTTTGAATTAAAAAAAGGGGGTTCCTTATTAACCCTTGGGGGTGACCGAGATCATGGAAGCCATAAAGGTTATGCCTTAAGTGCCGTGGTAGATATTTTTTCAGGGGTTTTATCAGGAGCCAATTTTGGACCCTGGGTACCTCCCTTCGTAGCCTTTTTGGAACCCGATCCCAACCCAGTAGGGCAGGGTTTAGGCCATTTCTTTGGGGCAATTCGAGTAGATGGATTTAGGCCTGCCGAAGAATATAAAAAGAGCATGGATACCTGGATTCAAAGGTTTAAAAAGGCGAAGCCCAGCCCTGGAAATGAAAAAGTAATCATTCCCGGGGAGCCCGAAACCGAAATGGAGAAACAACGATCTACCTATGGGATCCCATTAATGGATTCGGTTTATCAAGATTTAATGGAATTGAGCAGGACTTTAGAAATACCTACCCATTTTTAAAACCATTTACCTATTATAGCCTTACAAAACCAGACCAGATTTTTTTCGAAATTTGCCTTGTCAATAAAATTCTAATTCTCGGAGGTTTCCCTTCTTAAAACCGTCTATAGAATTAAAATACAACCCATATGAATCCGATCAAATTTTCTAGTTTCATACTTTTTCTAAGCTTCATCGCTTTTCATATTTCGTGTAAAAAAGATACATCAGATACCTCAACGAATTCCAGTTCTGGTACAGGTACTAATACCACGAATAATACAACCAGCTTAACCCGGTATAGGGACAGTATTTATAGCACAAATTCGATAAGTTCCAATATTCAATTTGGTCAGGCTAGTACCTTTGGAGGAATCAGCAATAATTTATTGCTGGATTTTTATCAACCCAGTTCCGATACTGCCAAATCAAGGCCCTTGGTTATTCTGGTTTTCGG
>Ga0209067_10002461_pt1 | contig 10957 bp, 6 predicted proteins | sample ColStrG_CSR_2013_FD_187199 | JGI IMG/M metagenome (GOLD analysis project Ga0209067, IMG submission 187199) | Freshwater sediment microbial communities in response to fracking from Pennsylvania, USA - Cold Stream Run_MetaG_CSR_2013 (SPAdes)... | ecosystem: Environmental > Aquatic > Freshwater >... | reverse complement strand
AATTGGACACGATGGGCTTAAATATGCTTCGCTTTGGTCATTATATCCAAACGAGAAAAGTCCTCCCTGTATTGATCGTAACCGGTGAAGAAAATCCAACGGCTGGATTCATTGCCGAAAGAGACCGATTTCAAGGGGTTTATTACGGGGTAAAAAACAAAGGTTTGGTGCATGAGAGAATTCATAAAGATTTAGGTCTGGACGTTTCAAAAGCCTTATTTTTTTTTGATGATATTCTGGATTTTGCCTTATTAAGAAATTGTTTAATGGGTATTGGCTTAAAAAACCGATCCATGCCTTTATTACAATCCTTAATGGAAAGGGAATCCAAATGCGCTTATATTACCGAGCACGGTGGAAGTCAGCATGGCATACGGGAGGCCTGCGAATTATTGTTGGGGCTTATGGGTTTATTTGAGAAAACCATGGAAAACAGAACCCTCTTCTCCCCTCTTTATCTCGAGTATCTAGAGGAAAGAAATAAAATCAATTCCAGCCTATTCTAGTCCGATTTCTACCATTCCCCTAGGTTTTAATATCAATTTGATTATATTCATAGAAACCGATTTGGCTTCTATGAAAAAAATTGCCCTCTTTGCCCTTTTTACCCTCATTTATACTCCTTCTCTTTCTCAAATAAAAATTGAGGATTTATTATCTGTGCCATTTCCTACCGATTTAATTCAATCGAAGGATGGAAATTCCATTGCCTGGGTGTTTAATAATCAAGGGGTTAGAAATATCTATACAGAAGATATGAAAACCCTTCAGGTTAAACCCTTAACCCAATATAATTCGGATGATGGATTAGATATCAAGAATTTATCGTTTTCATCCGATGGTAAAGGCTTGGTATTTGTAAGAGGAAACACTAAAAACGGGAAAGGAGAATCTGCCAACCCGGCTCAATTGCAGGAGAAAACCGAGGAAGTGGTTTATTGGGTGGAAATGGAAAGCGGCAAAATCAAGAAATTAGGAATAGGTACGGATCCGACTATATCTCCGGATAATAAAAAGGTGCTATTTATTCAGGCTGGCCAGGTTTATATTCAAAATCTGGATTCAGCTAAGGAAGCGGTTAAATTATTTCAGGCAAGAGGAGCTATTTCCTCCCTCCGATTTTCCCCTAATGGGAACAAGCTGGCCTTTGAATCTGATAGAAAGGATCATGGCTTTATTGGTATTTATGATTTTAACAATAAAAGCCTACAATATCCAGATCCATCCGTTGACCATGATATGGCCCCCGTATGGTCGCCAGATGGCAATTCAATAGCCTTTATCCGTATTCCGAATGAAAAAGACCGTTTACCCTTTACAGAAGCCAGGGTCGGTAATCCCTGGTCTATTCGTTTAATTGATTTAAAACAAGGTATGGGTAAGGAGGTCTGGAAAGCCAGTACAGGAAAGGGAAGTGTTTTGTTTACTCAATTCCCAACCGGAGAAAATCTTTTATTATGGGCCGCAAACAATACATTGATTTTTCCCTGGGAAAGGGATGGATGGCAACATTTGTATGCATTGAATATTGAAAAAAGAACCTCCAGTCTTTTAACCCCTGGAGAGGGAGAGGTAGAGAATATGGTTTTAAACCGAGATCGAACGGAAGTAATCTATAATACAAATATTGGGGACGGCCCCCATCGTCATATTCAATCGGTTAATATTTTAGATGGTACCCACAAGGAGTTAACAAAAGGAGAAAGTATTGAATGGTCTCCGGTGGAAACCAATCGGGGATGGGTGGTTTTAGGATCCACAGCCAAAAGACCCGGTTGGCCTTATCTAATTCTTCCGGATGGGCATAAACAGGCATTAGCCTTTGAATTATTCCCTCAGTCCTTTCCAGAAAACCAGTTAGTCGTACCCAAGGAAATTACTTTTAGGGCGGAAGATGGGATTTTAATTCATGGTCAGATTTTTTACCCGCCAGGTTATGATCCGAAAAACAAATATCCGGCATTGATCTTTTTCCATGGAGGATCCAAGCGCCAAATGCTATTGGGTTTCCATTATATGGATTATTATTCTCATGATTATTCGATGAATGAATATAATGCTATTCAAGGATATATCGTTTTATCGGTGAATTATAGAAGCGGAATTGGATATGGCCTAGACTTTCGGGAAGCTCTTCATTATGGGGCTAATGGCGGTTCAGAATACAAAGATGTTTTAGCAGCCGGCTTATTTATGAAAAATCGTACCGATATTAATCCAAACAAAATTGGGATTTGGGGCGGATCATACGGTGGATATTTAACAGCCTTGGGATTGTCACGAAACTCCAATATATTTTCCTGTGGAGTAGATATTCATGGGGTGCATGATTGGAGTGAGGAGTTGAAAAATTGGGTCTCCGATTATGATCCAGCGGTCCAAACCCAATTTGCCAAAATTGCTTATGCCTCATCCCCGGTTAATTTCCTATCGGGATGGAAATCGCCTGTTTTATTTATTCATGGAGACGATGATCGGAATGTACCTTTCAATTCTTCGGTGATGATCATTGAAAAGCTTAGAAAACAAAATGTATATTTTGAACAATTAATCTTTCCAGATGAGATTCATGGTTTTCTGCTCCATAGTAATTGGCTGAAAGCCTATCATGCCAGCATAAATTTTTTCGAGAAAAACCTATTAAATAAAAATTAATGAAATTTGGGATTACCAGGTCGCCAAAGCCTTATTTCTTAATTTCAAAAAGGGTCTTTCGATAATTCTGTTCAAAACAAAGGATAAAGCCAGGGTTACCAAAGCCGATAGAATGAAAATTAGGGTTCCATCCTGAGCCAGGTGTAAGGCCTTATAATTAGCCTGAACCACATGAATGATAAGCTTATGAAATAAGTATGCTGAATACGAATAGGTAGCCACTAAACTGGTAAATCGAGATTTTAGGGTGTATAAAAAGCAATTCGGACTTAAAGCACTTAGAACCATGATAGCCATTGAAAAATCGACTATGGGAAAGGTAATCATCGAACCAAAAAGACTCATATTATGGTTTAAAACTATGGTAGAACATACCATTAAAAGGCTTACCATGAATAGGATATTCCCATATTTCAATAGTTTTTCCTTGATCTGAGGTAGAAATTGAAAAATCGCCGCAATGGATACACCGAAAATCAAACCATCCAATCGACAATAGGTCGGATAATAGATAAATTCTGACCATTTATAATTGAATTCCGAGCTACCTGAATAGGGCTGAACAAAATGGGTATACGAGAAATAACGCATAAAAAAGCCTAATAGAAATAAGCCTATTAATAGATAAATTCCTCCCTTATGAAAAATTTTAAATTGAAGTAAAACAATTACTATAGCGGGAAGAACCAGATAGAATTGTTCTTCCACACAAAGAGACCAGGCATGGACAAAAGTTCCTGAAATTCTATTGTCTAATAGGAAATTCTGGGTAAATGTAAGGTAACGCCAAATTGGCCCCATAGGCTCTGCTTCTCGGATATAGGGAAATAATGCATAAGCCCCAACAATGAGAAAAAATAATGGAAATATTCGAAAAACCCTCTTTATAAAGAAATCTTTCCAGGAAATCTTGCCATATCTGGCAACTTCTTCAAAGAGTTTGGATGAAATTAAATATCCACTTAAAACGAAGAATAAATCGACTCCAGTCCAACCTATGATACCCGATAGATAAACCCATCTTGGATGAGGAAAAAGCGTTCCATAATGAAAAAAAAACACCATGATTATGGCGAGGGCCCTTAAATGATCTAGGCCCAATAATTTAACGGAGGATTTTTCTTCTTTCAAACAATTAATTTTTTAATGAATACCCATTATAAATATGGTTGAAAGATATTCATTTGAAATTAATTCCCATAATCCGAAAGAAATTGAATCCGCATCAGCTGGATTTCTTCCCGGGTATATTCCTCCTCCCCCAGGCTTTTCAAGGCTATATCTACTGAGTCGACTTCGGCCTTTTTAAAGTATTCATAGGCCTCCTCCTGTCGATCCTCGTCAATAATTTCATCCAAATAGTAGTTGATATTTATTTTGGTACCGGAGGAAACAATGGTTTCTACTTCATGGAGTATTTCAGAATAGGAAATACCTTTCTGGTTAGCAATATCCTCCAAAGGAACCTTCCGGTCAATGTTTTGAATTATGGATACTTTTAAACCGGATTTGTTTACCTGTGATTTAACCAGCATATCCATCGGACGATCAATTTCATGTTCATCCACATACTTATTAATCAATTCGATGAATAATTGACCATACCGCATGGCCTTACCGGCGCCTACACCGGAAATTTGTTTTAATTCCTCTACATTAACAGGATATAGGGTGGCCATTTCCTCCAAAGAAGGGTCCTGAAAAATAACGAAGGGGGGTACGTTTTTGGTTTTTGCGACTTTTTTCCTTAGATCTTTTAATAAGGTAAAGAGTTCCTCATCGAGCGCTCCTCCGGTATTGGTTGAGGACTCATCGTCCTCGGTTTCGAATTGGGTGAAATCGATATTCAATCGGAACTTTACCGAATAGGGATTATCAATAAAGGATTTTCCAAATTTGGAAAGCCCCAATACCCCATATTGTTCAATATCCTTATTGAGGTAATTATATAAAATGGCTTGGCGGATAACGGATTTCCAAACTAAAATCCCCTTTTCTTTTCCAATTCCAAATTCCTCCAACTTATCATGTTCGTAGGTATGAACTTGTTGATTATTAACCCCCAAAAGAATATTGATAATATGGATATCATCAAACTTCTCTCCTATTTTCTGTACCAATTTAAGAATGGTTAAAAGCTCAGCCTCGGCATCAAAACGTTCTTTGGGGTGTTTACAATTGTCACACATTTGATTACAACCCGCCTCCAGGAATACTTCACCAAAATAATGAAGGATTTGAACACGCCTGCAAACGGGTGATTCGGCATAATCAATAACTTCTTTTAGAATCTGAGTGCCAATTTCTCTTTCCGTTACGGGCCTGTCCTTCATAAACTTGGCTAGCTTCTCAACATCCTTTTCAGAGTAAAAGGCCAAACAATGACCTTCACCCCCATCCCGTCCAGCCCGACCCGTTTCCTGATAATATCCCTCCATACTTTTAGGAATATCATGATGAATCACAAACCGAACATCCGGTTTATCGATTCCCATACCAAAGGCAATCGTGGCCACGATAACATCAATATCCTCCATTAGAAATCGATCCTGAATCTCTGCTCTTTGTTTGGAATCTAAACCTGCATGATAAGCAAGTGCCTTTATTCCATTAATAATGAGGACTTCAGCAACCTCTTCAACTTTTTTCCGGCTTAAGCAATAAATTATACCCGATTTTCCCGTATGCCCCTTGATGAACCGAATCATCTCCTTCATCACGTTCTTTTTTGGACGGATTTCGTAAAATAAATTGGATCGGTTAAATGAGGATTTAAAAACCGTAGCATTATTCATGGCCAGGTTTTTTTGAATATCCTGTTGAACTTTAGGGGTTGCTGTAGCGGTCAGGGCAATTATGGCAATATTATCCCCCAATTGACTGATCACCGAACGAATTTTGCGGTATTCTGGTCTAAAATCATGACCCCATTCGGAAATGCAATGGGCCTCATCTACGGCCACAAAAGAGATGGGAATGGATTTTAAGAATTCTAGATTTTCCGCCTTCCCAATCGATTCAGGGGCCAGATATAATAATTTGGTCTCCCCACTTTGAACATCCAGTTTTACTTGAGCAATTTCTGCTTTATTCAAGGATGAATTTAAAAAATGAGCAATATTATCCTTACCTCCAAAAGCCCTTAATTGGTCTACCTGATTTTTCATCAAAGCAATTAGAGGAGAAATCACTAAAGCGGTTCCTTCTGAAATCAAAGCAGGTAATTGATAACACATCGATTTTCCTGCCCCTGTAGGCATAATTACAAAGGTGTCTTTCTGGGATAATATATTGGTGATAATGGCTTCCTGATCGCCTTTAAAATTGTCAAAGCCAAAAAAATTGTTTAAATTATCAAAAAGTGATTTTTTTATTTTCATCTTCCCTCCCTAGATTTATTACATCCTTCTATCTAAAAATACTAAAAGTCTTCAAATTTATCAAGTAAGTCCTACCCTTGTTCAAAAAAACATATTAAACTTCCTAGAAGTTTTAGACGTAATAAAATTTAAAATAGTATTAATTTCGCCTCATGAATTCGAATTACGTCGTTATAATGGCTGGAGGAGTTGGTAGTCGGTTTTGGCCGGCCAGCCGTACTTCCTTTCCGAAACAGTTTCTGGATATTTTAGGAATTGGTAAAACTCTACTCCAACAAACCTATGAACGATTTGATGGAATTTGCCCCAGAGAAAATATCTTCATTGTAACGAATGAAAGTTATCGCGATTTAATCAAGGAACAATTACCCAGTATTCAGGATCATCAAATTTTGGGAGAGCCCATGATGAGGAATACGGCTCCTTGCATTGCTTATGCTTGTAGTAAAATATTCAAAATAGATCCCAAAGCACAAATTGTGGTTGCCCCTGCGGATCATTTAATTTTAAAGGAAGATCAGTTTAAGGAAATCATATTAAATGCCCTTGAATTAGCGGCCAAGGAGGATTATTTAATAACCTTAGGAATCGTTCCCTCCAGACCGGATACGGGTTATGGATATATTCAATATAACGAAAGCTTAAAACAAGATTCGGCCTTTAAGGTAAAAACCTTTACCGAAAAGCCCAATCTGGAATTAGCCACCACTTTCTTGAAAAGTGGAGACTTTTTATGGAATGCCGGTATTTTTATTTGGTCTGCCGAATCTATTTTGAAATCTTTTGAAGCCAATCTACCGGATATGATTGATTTATTTAGAGAGGGAAAAGCCTTTTTAAATACCCCAAAAGAAACCGAATTTATTAAAGGAATCTATTCCCAGTGCACCAATATATCCATTGACTATGGAATTTTGGAAAAGGCTCAAAATGTCTATGTAATTCCGAGTAATTTTGGTTGGAGTGATTTGGGAACCTGGGGCTCGGTTTATGAATTAAAAGAAAAAGATTCTAAAGGCAATGTAGTTTTAGGCGACCAGAAAATCATTCTAAAGGATTCTTCAGATTGTATTGTAAGTATGCCTTCCGATAAAATTGTGGTACTATATGGATTACATAATTATATAGTGGTAGAGTCGAATAATAGCCTGTTAATTTGCCCTAAAAACCAGGAACAGGAGATTAAGGCATTAGTTAATGAGGTAAAGGAAGGCTTTGGTAAAAACTATGTTTAATAACTAGGCTAGTCTTCTCTGCCTTTGAACTTCTGAAAGAATAATACCTGCCGAAACCGAAACATTTAAGGATTCAATGGTACCTAACATGGGGATTCGCACCAATTGATCACTGATCCTGAGTAAATTGTCTGAAACCCCATCCTCCTCTGAACCCAAAATAATGCAGGTAGGACCTTTAAAAGGGGCCGATTCCAAAATATCAGACGCTTTCTCTGTGCAGGCAATGATTTGAATGCCCGAATCCCTTAAAAAAAACAAAGTATCTCGTAAAACCGGTTCCCTACAAACCGGAATACTTAATAAGGCCCCGGCCGACGTTTTAATAGCATCCTCATTGATCTGTGCACCTCCCTTGGACGGAATGATAATCCCATTAACGCCTAAGCATTCACAGGAGCGGGCTATGGCCCCAAAATTGCGGACATCGGTAATTCGATCTAAAACCATGAAAAGAGGTATTTTACCCTCCTCAAATATTTGAGGCACTAGTAGATCTAATTTCTGATAGGTTATTTGAGATATAAAAGCCACCGCACCTTGATGAACTTTTTGAGTTAACCGGTTCAATTTCTCTACGGGAACTATTTGATAGGAAATGCCATTTTCGGCCAATTTATCTCTTAATTCCTTCATGAGATTTCCACCAGCCCCTTTTTGAATAAAAATCGTATCCAATTCAGTACCATTCTGTATGGCCTCTAAAATAGGACGAATCCCAAAAATGATATTTTTTGATTCCTTAAAAGGCCTGCTCGGATAAGAGGAACCCCTAAAAGGAGGCCTACTTTCGTTTTCCATTGATAGAGTGCTAGTTAAATTTAAAAAGGGCTATTGAACGAGTTTATTTGTGGAAAGGTTATCCACAAAATTAAATTCCTAACAACGCCATAATTCACAAACATAAAGCGATAAATGCAGGATCAATAATCCTAATTAAAAATTATTAAAACTTATTAACAATGACTGTGGAATTAAAAACCGAAAAAGCCCTTTAAAACGCATTTTTGATTCAAGGAACCCTAATTTATTGTTCAAAATTTTTAGTCATATCCTCGATTTGGGTTTTCTATATTTGACCCCCGCCCAGAAAATTTGGGTTTTGAAAAAATAAAAAATTACTGAAGGGAATAGTTTTTAATAATGTTTTAAAGTTAAAAGGAAATACGATGCCTGAAGATTCGAGTGTTAATCTGGAGAGTGTAAGAATTCGAGGAGATCGAAAATTTATTAATAAAAGTAGTCCTGGACCTGTTGGATTGGGAAAATTACCCCCCCAGGCATTAGATCTGGAGGAGGCTGTTTTAGGAGCATTAATGATTGAAAAAGATGCTTTAACCGCCGTAGTCGATATTTTAAAGCCTGAAGTTTTTTATAAGGAATCTCATCAAATTATTTTTTCGGTTATTCGAACTCTATTTCAAAGAACCGAGCCCACCGATATCTTAACCGTAACGGCTGAATTAAGAAAACAGGGAAAACTGGAAATGGTAGGCGGGGCCTATTATATAACCGAATTAACCAACCGGGTGGCTTCAACGGCTAATATTGAATTTCACGCCCGGATTATTTCCCAGAAATTTATCCAAAGGGAATTGATCAAGATTTCCTCAGAAGTGATCCAGCAGGCCTACGAGGATACCACCGATGTATTTGATTTATTGGATCAGGCCGAGAAAAAACTATTTGATGTAACCGAGAATAATCTAAAAAGAGGATCCGAATCGCTTTCTGATTTAATCAAAAAATCAGTGGATGAATTAAAAAAGAAAGAATCGGATCCAGATGGAGCAACCGGGGTAAAATCGGGTTTTCATGCCTTGGATCAGGTAACCGGAGGATGGCAGAAATCGGATCTTATTATTATAGCGGCCCGTCCAGGTATGGGTAAAACGGCCTTTACCCTTTCCTGTGCCAGAAATGCTGCTGTAGATTATAAAAAGCCCGTAGCTGTTTTTTCTCTAGAAATGTCGTCGGTTCAATTGGTAAATCGTTTAATTTCAGGAGAGGCTGAATTGGACTCCAATAAAATCCGGAGAGGTAAACTGGAGCGACATGAATGGCAACAACTTCATCATAAAATTGGACGATTATCCGATGCACCAATCTATATTGATGATACACCGGCCCTGAGTATTTTTGATTTAAGAGCAAAAGCTAGACGTTTAAAGGCCCAGTTCGATATTCAACTCATCATCGTCGATTACCTTCAATTAATGAGAGGCTCTCAGGATAATAAAGGCGGAAATCGGGAACAAGAAATCGGTACCATATCCCGATCTCTAAAAGCCATCGCTAAGGAATTGCAGGTCCCTGTTATTGCCCTATCCCAGTTAAGTAGAAAAGTGGAGGAACGAGGTGGGGCTAAGCGACCCATTCTTTCTGATTTACGTGAATCGGGTTCTATTGAGCAGGATGCGGATTTAGTTATATTTTTAAACCGTCCTGAATACCATGGATTAACTGCGGATGAAATGGGAAATTCGACTGAAGGTTTGGCCGAGGTAATCATTGCTAAACACCGAAATGGATCTCTGGAGGATGTTAAGCTTACCTTTATAAACAAATTTGTGAAATTTGTGAATATGGAATCGGGACCTATATCCTCCGATAAGAAATCCTTCACCCCATTGGCTCCTTCAACCGATTTTGATTCAAGACCCTCCAATTTTGTAATAAAACCCTCCAAAATGAATGATTTGGATGATGAATCCCCATTCTAGTTATGAAAAATCAGACCGGCTACCAATCCTAGAGCGATGAGAATTGGGGCCGGTATTTTGGTAAAGCTCAGACTTAAAAATGTGGAAACTATAACCAAAATGGCTACGGCATTAATGGGAAATTGACGCAGTAGCAGGAAAATGGCCGCCAGTAAAAAACCTACTGATACCGCATTTACTCCGGTTAGGGCGTTTTGAATTCGGGTAATTTGTTTTAAACTATTCCAGAACGGTAGGATAAAAAGCATTAGGATTAAGCCTGGGGCATTTATGCCTACCATGGCTAAAAGACTACCCGTTAATTGGCCCCAAAATCCAGAGCCAGAATTACCCATAGCTTTAGCCCCTACATAGGAAGAAAAAGAAAATACCGGACCAGGTATGGCTTGCTGAATTCCAAATCCAAATAGAAATTCCTGAGGATTTAAATAATGTTTCATTTCAACCATTTCCGTGTATAAATAAGGTATCAAAACCTGCCCTCCCCCGTAAATAAAGATTCCGTTTCTATAAAAATTCTGAAATAAACGTATGGGTAAGCTAAACGGAGAAGTTCTATGGATTATAGCCCCTATCAAGGCGAATAAGGCAAAAATACCCAAAAAATAGACCAGCTTCCAGGGATTGATATTAACAATAAGGGCCGTACCCAATTCCCTTTCCTCTGAATTTTCACTAAATAGGGAACCCAGGAAACCACCCAGGATAATTAAAACCGGAAAAATAAATGCGGAGTTAACCAATAAGGAAATAAGGGCCGAACCTATGGAAAGGAAAAGGGTAAACCGTGTTTTTACATTTTTTCTAATTAATGAAAAGGCTGCATAGGAAACGAAACCTATGGCCATATACTCTATATAATGTAATACAGGGGCCTTACCAATGGATTTAGCCAAAAATTCGAAATTCGCGGCCGTTAAAAACATGATTAAAGTGGATGGAATGACCCATATTAGGTAAATAC
>Ga0209067_10002459_pt1 | contig 10960 bp, 9 predicted proteins | sample ColStrG_CSR_2013_FD_187199 | JGI IMG/M metagenome (GOLD analysis project Ga0209067, IMG submission 187199) | Freshwater sediment microbial communities in response to fracking from Pennsylvania, USA - Cold Stream Run_MetaG_CSR_2013 (SPAdes)... | ecosystem: Environmental > Aquatic > Freshwater >... | reverse complement strand
GCGCTATCCCAATGCGGCCGTGAACGCTTCGGGTTGGCTGCGCGGTGAGGAGTTGATGTATGGCCGCGCCGCGGTGGTTTCGGTGGAGATGAATCCCGGGAAGGTCGTGCTGTTCGGCATCCGCCCGCAACACCGCGCCCAGACCCACGCAACCTTTCCCCTCCTGTTCAATGCGCTCTACTGGTCGGCGGAGGGCGATTTGGCAAAACTGTAGCGTAGGCCTCCTGGTCTGCGCGGAAGATGCGGAAGGATCCACATGAAGAAAGCCATACTTTATTTGGCGTGGGCACCGGCGCTCTTGGCCCAGGCGTCAGATTCGCGCGAGGCCTCGGTCGACGCTCTGTTTGCAAAGTACAATCGCGCGGATGTTCCGGGCGCCGCGGTGACGGTGATTCGCAGCGGCAAGGTGCTGTACCGGCGCGGCTATGGGCTGGCCGATATGGAAGGGCACGTGGCCGTCACGCCGGCCACGAATTTCCGGCTGGCCTCGGTCACCAAACAGTTCACCGCCATGGCCATCATGATGCTGGCGGAGCGCGGAAAGCTCTCGTTCGATAGCCCGTTGACCCGGTTCTTCCCGGACTACCCGGCGTACGGCAAGCAGATCACGGTGCGAAACCTGCTCAATCACACCTCCGGGCTGAAGGCCTACGAGGAGCTAATGCCGGCTGGCCAGACCGCGCAGGTGAAGGACCGGGACGTGCTCGCCCTGCTCCAGCAGCAGAGCAGCGGTTACTTCGCGCCCGGGTCGGACTGGCGGTACAGCAACACTGGATACGCGCACCTGGCCCTGATCGTGGAGAAGGCCTCGGGCATGACCTTCGCGGCATTCTTGAAGAAAAACATTTTCGGGCCGCTGAAGATGACTGGCACGGTGGCGTTCGAGGAAGGGATCTCCACCGTCCGAAACCGTGCCTACGGGTACAGCGAAAAGGGCGGCCAGTTCGAGCGCACGGACCAGAGCCCAACCAGCGCGGTGTTGGGCGACGGGGGGATCTACTCCTCGGTGGACGACCTGTTCAAATGGGACCAGGCGCTTTACACCACGAAACTCGTTTCCGCGGATACGCGCGAACAGGCCTGGTTGCCGTTAGTGCTGCCGAACGGCAAGCAGACCCACTACGGCTTCGGATGGGAGATCGGCGAGTGGCACGGACTGCGCACCGTGCGCCACGGCGGCAGCACCATCGGCTTCCGCACCTATATTCTCCGCGTGCCGGACCGCGAGTTCACGGTGATCGTGCTCATCAACCGGACGCAGGCCGAGCCGGAGGAAATCGCGAACCGTATCGCAGAGATCTATCTGGAGTAGTAGCATAGGCCTCCTGGCCTGTGCTACCCGCTGACTTCGCGGCGTCCCAAGTTCGGGCTCCCCTTCACAAACTCGACCGTGTGCTCCTCGCGCTTCGAATCCAAGAGGTGGATTGTCGTACAGCGGCGAAGGCTGCCCTCACCACGACCGCACTCAGGCCTGTACCGGCTCCCAGCGCCGGGCAAGGTCCCTGAATGCCTGGGCGTGGACGGGCCAGTCATGCAGTGTTGCCGGATCAAAGTCCGCTCCGTTGGGCCACACCAACGTTGCAACCTCAGAGTCGAGACGAACCTGATTAAACAATTCCAAGTTGCGCAATGGTCCGAACAGTTCTCCCGCGAGAACCGGGCGAAAGTCGATCTCTCGCTCGGTTTCGTCGTCAAAATGAACACGGAGGATATACGCAGAAACGATTTCGAAAGAGCGAACTCGACAAATCGGATGGTTCATAGCACAACCTATTTCAACGGCTCGATGGGCGCAGGCCTCCGCCCATCTTGCAGCCGCTGCCAATCGACGCGCAACTCAGCCTGATGCAACTCCGCCCATGCCTCCACCAGGCGCTTCTGCCGCCGCGGCAGCGAACCCGCGATCAACTCGACGGGATCAATGGTGAAGATCCCGACCTCACCTTGGCAGTAAGCGTGAAAATGAGCGGCGTGATGTGGTGAACCCGGTTCAGCAAACATACGAATGATGATTCCGAAGAACCGGCTGATCTCCGGCACAACCTCATTCTACATCGCTGGCGGAGTCGTCGCGCTTCTGGACGCTAGAAGCGGGATCAGGCACTCCACGGATTGACAAGCGGAACCGGGAGATCGTCAAAGTGAGCGGTATTGCGTGTTGCCAGGGTGGCATGCTGGGCAAGCACGATCCCCGCGATCATCGTATCGCGCCACTCTCGAGGTCGGCCATTCCGATGACGAACCGCCATTAGATCACTGGCCTGCTGTGCAGCCGCCACATCGAATGGAAGCACCCGGTGGCCCATTGCGGCGAGAACTTCTTCGAATACCTGTATCAATGAGGTCCGGCGTTTTCCCTTAGGCATGATCTGCCAGCCGAACCGCGCCTCAAAAACGGTGACGGACGTCGTCCATATCGATGTGCGAGGTTGCCTGTCAAGCCAGGCAGCAACATTCTTTTGGGGCCTGGCGCGCATTAGTTCCGACATGACATTCGAGTCCAGAATAATCATCGCTTGAATGAAGCGGGCTTGACGAAATGCCCCCGTAATTCGGGGATTTCAAAATCGAGACCGGTCTTCGCAAACAGGGCAGAAATCTCCGTGCCCAAACCGCCAGCAGGGACATTTTCTTCATTCGCCGCGTTACGCAGGATATCTCGTACTTCCTCTTCCATGCTGCGGCCATTCCGCCTGGCACGGTGTTGCAGCCGCGTTTTGACTGCGGTGTCGATGTTGCGCACGACGAGTTGGGCCATGACTACCTCTGGCAGGCGAAGATGATATCATGATATCGAATCCGGGTCAGTACTTCAATCCATACCCGTACCTAAACAGCGCCGTGTGCAGTTGTTCCATGCTGCGCGGCCAGGTGAACGAAAGCTTGCCACTGGGTTTGTAGTCGCCGAACAGCACGTCGGCCACGCCCTGCCCCTCGGTTCCAGGCAGCCACGCGGCGATCAGGCCATTGGCCTGGTCCAGCACGTCGCCCAAAATCATGGGGCGCCCCGAAATCAGAATCACCACTACCGGGATGCCCGCGCCTTTCATCGTTTTCACGGCTTCCATATCTTCTTTCGCCAGCGCCAGGTCGGTGCGGTCGCCGCGCATTTCAGCGTAAGGCGTCTCGCCAATCACCACCACGCCCACGGTAGCGCCCGATGCGCCCGTGCCATCTTGCGAGAACGTCACCTGCGTAGTCTGAGAGACGGTGTTCTTAATCGCGGTTAATATGGTCGTGCCGCCCGTCGTCACTTCGCCTGTCTTGCCCTGCCAGTCGATGGTCCAGCCGCCGCATTGATTGCCGATGTTATCGGCGCTCTTGCCGGCCACGTGGATGCGCGTGGCCGTCTTCGAAAGCGGCAGCACCTTGCCGTCGTTCTTGAGCAGCACCAGCGATTGGCGAACCGCCTCGCGCGCCACGGCCCGGTGCTCCGGTGAACCGAACGTCTTTTGCAGGCCGCGGTCAGCCAACTGCGAGCGGTTCTTGTCCATCAGGCCCATGGCGAACTTCACGCGCAGAATGCGGGTCACGGCATCGTCAATGCGCGACATCGGCACCTTGCCTTCTTTCACCAGCGCTTTGAGATAGAAGTAATATTCGCGGTAACGGGTCGGCACCATCGCCATGTCCATGCCCGCGTTGATCGAAATCGCGATGGCCTCCTTGAAGTCCTTCGCAACCTGGTCGATGGCGTTGTAATCTGAAATCAGGAAGCCTTCGAAACCAAGTTCCTGCTTGAGGATTTCGGTGAGCAGACGCTTGCTGGCCGAGCACTTCACCCCGTTCCAACTGCTATAGGAAGGCATGATGGAGCCTACGCCCGCGTGAATCGCCGAGATGTAGCCCTGCAGGTGGACGCGGCGGAGCGTGGCTTCGTCCACGCGCGTATCGCCTTGGTCCAGGCCTTTGCCATCCTGGGTGGAACCGAACGTGGTGCCTCCATCGCCCACATAGTGCTTGGCACAGGCCAGCACTCCCAGGGGATCGGCCAAACTGGCGCCCTGGAATCCGCGCACCGCCGGTTCACCCAAATCGCGCACCAGTTTCGGATCTTCGGAATAGCCCTCGTAGGTGCGGCCCCAGCGGATATCCTGCGGCACCGCCACGCACGGACCGAAGGCCCACTGGATGCCGGTAGCGCGAATCTCCTCCGCCGTGATGCGCGACACTTTTTCCACCAGCGCGGGATTGCGCGTGCAGCCGAGCCCGATATTGTGTGGGAAGATGACCGCGCCCAGCACGTTGTTGTGGCCGTGCACAGCGTCGATGCCATAGAGGATTGGGATCTGCAGACGCGTCTTCTTCGTGTGCTCCTGCAGTCGGTCGTAGAGATCGGTCCAGGCCTGGAGGCTGTTGCCCTCCTTGGGATCGGAATCGCCGCCGCTGAGCAGCGACCCGACGAAGTAATTCTCGACATCGGCCGGGTCTTTCAAGGCGCTCTGCTCGGGCTGGGTCATCTGCCCGAGTTTCTCCTCCAGCGTCATCTGCGCCAGAATCGGCTTGACCTGCGCGTCATAAGAGGAAAGCGCCTGTGGCTTGGGCGCGGCTGAGATCACGCCCGACGGGCGGAAATAAACGATCGCGGCGGCGGCGGTAACCACCGCCGCCACCCGGAAGACCAAACGATAATTAGCCATGACATCGCTTTTTAGCATCTTTCGCGGAGCCAAGTTGACCCATACTGTAAGAATGAAAACTCTTTGCCTGTTCCTGGCCTGCGGCTGGGCCGTGCTACCAGCCGCGGACTTTCCCCAAGCCGAGATCTCGAACGGTCTGGTTCGCGCGAAGTTCTACCTTCCTGACCCGGAAAAGGGTTACTACCGGGCCACCCGGTTCGACTGGTCGGGTGTGATCTCCAGCCTGCAATACAAGGGGCACGAGTTCTTCGGCCAATGGTTCCCCAAGTACGATCCGAAACTGCACGATTCCATCACAGGGCCGGTGGAATCGTTCAAGACCGGCGACACGGCCCTGGGTTACGACGAAGCCAAGGCCGGCGAGACGTTCATCCGCATCGGCGTGGGTGTGCTCCGTAAGCCCGAGGAGCGGCAGTACAACGACTTCAAGACCTACGAGATTGTCGATTCCGGAAAGTGGACCGTCACCCCCAAGCCGGACCACGTGCAGTTCGTGCAGCAACTCAAGGGACCGTCCGGCCACGCCTATCTTTACACGAAGACGGTGCGGCTGGTGAAGGGCAAACCGCAACTGGTGATCGAGCACAGCCTGAAGAACACGGGCGGCAAACCGATCGAAACCGACGTTTACAACCACGACTTCTACATGTTCGACAACCAGCCTACGGGACCAGACGTAACCGTGCAGTTTCCCTTCGACCTCAAGCCCACGCGCGAGCTGAACGGTCTGGCAGAGGCGCGGGGCAAAGAGGTGGTGTATTTGAAAGAACTGGCCAACGGACAGAGCGCGTTCACCAACTTCGAAGGCTTTGGCCCGACGGCCAAGGATTTCGATATCCGCGTGGAACACCGGAAGGCTGGCACGGGCGTGCGCGAAGTGGGCGACCAACCGATTTCGAAAGTGGTCTTCTGGTCGATCCGCACTACGGTCTGCCCCGAAGCCTACAATCATTTCCGCGTGGAGCCAGGAAAAGAGGCTAAGTGGAAAATCAGCTACGAGTTTTACGAGTTGCCGAAGTAGCCGAGGGGAGCGGGCTCAGGCGTAGATAGGCGCGAGTACGTGGGTGACTGGCACGGAATGCTTCGGCTAACGAAATCCGGGCTAAGTCGGAGTCCTACTTGCCTGCGGGTCATATACACGTGCAGATCATTCGGTCGCGTGATCGATGCTCTCAACGGTCAAAAAGCCGGGTGCCGTTCCTGCGGCGCCGCGCCTGGGCCGCTTGCGATATGGCGGACCGATAAACGGCATTTCCTTCGCCGGTCCGATCGCCATGCTCCCCTTCGATGAAGACGACGCAAAGGTTGCCGGCGAGGTGCGAGCGGCCTTAGAGGCGGAGGGCAAGCCCATTAGGGACTACGACCTGTTGATTGCAGGCCAAGGATTGCGGAACGAATTCACGCTAGTGACATCGAACGTCTCTGAGTTCGCGCGTGTCAAAGGGCTTGTCTGGCAGGATTGGGCAAGGCATAGTGGGACTGGCAGCTTGGTGGCGGCGTGCGGCGAACCAGTGAGGAGCACGCTACCCCACTACCTCCAGGAACGCCTTCGCCGCATGGCTTAACCCCCGCCGGGTCGGGTAAACCAGTCGAATCTTGCGCTCCACGTGCATCTCTTTCACGCGTACCTCGCACAGCTTCCCCTGTTCGATTTCCTGCTCCACGCACATCCGCGGCACGAAAGCCACGCCCACGTTGTTCTGCACCAGCTTGCGAATAGTTTCGATGGTCGGCATCTCCACCTCCATCTGCAGAGGCACCTTGTGGGTCTGGAATTCGCGCAGCACCACCTCGCGGTACGGCGAAACCACGTTGTGGGCGATGAACGTCTCGGCCCCCAGTTCCGTGATGGAGATGGTCTTGCGGTGAGCCAGGTGGTGTTTCGGCGAAACCACGAAAGCCAGCGCGTCGCTGTAGATCACTTTCGATTTCAGCCGCTCATCCGCCGGGTCGTAGCTGATCACGCCCAGTTCCAGGTTGCCATCCAGCAATTCGTTGGGAATCTTGCTCGAAAGACTGCGCCGGATCTGCACCTTCACTTTCGGATACAAGTCGCGGTACCGCTCGATGTGGCGCAGCAAATATAAGGCAGTCGACTCATTGGCGCCGATGGTGAGCCGGCCCGACGAGTTGTCGCGCAGTTCGGCGATGGAGTTGTCCAACTCCTGTTTCAGGCTTTGAAACCGACGGGCATAGTCGAGCACCGTACGGCCGGCATCGGTCAGGATCAGGTCTTTACCGGAGCGGTCGATCAAGCGCTCGCCCAGTTCCAGTTCCAGCCGTTGTAACGCCAGCGAGATCGCCGGCTGCGTGCGCAGCAGTTTGTCCGCCGCCCGCGAAAAGCTTTTCTCCGTGGCAACCGTCAGAAACACCTGAAGCGAATAGAGTTCCATGCGCAGATTTGAGTATAACACCCGCTAATATAGACCGCTAAAATTATAAATTTGCCAAATCGAACGCGGACCGCCATAATTGGTTCGTTGGTGACATCGTGAGCGACCGCGTATACATTTTCGATACGACCCTGCGCGACGGCGAGCAATCGCCGGGCTGCAGCATGACGGTTCCCGAAAAGCTGCGTATGGCCCGCAAGCTGGTGGAACTGGGAGTAGACATTCTGGAGGCCGGATTTCCGATCGCCTCCGAAGGCGATTTCGAGGCTGTCGATGCGGTGAGCCGCGAGTTTCCGTGGGCGCAGGTGGCCGGCCTGGCGCGCTGCTGCACGCTGGACGTGGAACGTGCCGCCAAGGCCTTGGTGCACGCCAAACGCCCGCGGATCCACACCTTCATCGCCACCAGCGAGATTCATCTGAAGTACAAGCTGAAGAAGTCTGAGGAGCAGGTGCTCGATGAAGCCGTCGCCGCCGTGGAACTGGCACGCCGCCACGTGGACGATGTGGAGTTCTCCGCCGAAGATGGCGCCCGCACCGATCCGGACTTCCTGGAAAAGATTTCCAAGGCTGTGGTTGCCGCCGGCGCACGCACGGTCAACATTCCCGACACCGTGGGCTATTCCACGCCCAAGGAATACGGCGTGCTCATCGGCCGTATCGCCAAAGCGCTGGGCGATTGCGCCGTCGTGAGCGTACACTGTCACGACGACCTGGGTCTGGCAGTGGCCAACTCTCTGGTGGCCGTGGAAGCCGGCGCGCGCCAGATCGAATGCACAATCAACGGCATCGGCGAGAGGGCAGGGAACTGCTCCCTCGAAGAGGTCGTTATGATCCTGAAAACCCGGTCTGATGCTTACCCGTATCACACCGGAATCCATACCGAGCACCTCTACTCGGCGAGCGAGCTGTTGAGCTCGATCATCACGTTCGGCCCACAACCCAACAAGGCCATTGTGGGCCGAAACGCGTTTGCGCACGAGGCGGGCATCCACCAGGATGGCTACCTCAAGGAAAAGACCACCTACGAGATCATCGACCCACGCACGGTGGGCGTGCCCGAAGGCAAGCTGGTGCTGGGCAAGCACAGCGGCCGGCACGCCCTCAACCAGCGCGCCAAGGAACTGGGCTTCGATCTCACCAAGGCGGAACTGGACGACCTCTACCACCGCTTCACCGCAGTTGCCGACCACCGCAAAAAGGGCCTCATGGACGAAGAAATTGCCGAGCTCATTCACGCCGGCGAGCAGGCTCTGCGGGTGGCGGCGGACTAATTCATGGACCTCAACGTTCTTGTACTCCCCGGCGACGGTATCGGCACCGAAGTCACGCGCCAAGCCGTGCGCGTGCTGTCGCATGTCGCGGCCAAATACCGCCACAGTCTGCGGTTGACCGAAGGCCTGCTGGGCGGCATTGCGATTCACCAGACCGGTACGCCGCTCCCAGAGGAAACGCTGCGACTGGCAACTGCCGCCGATGCCACCCTCATGGGCGCAGTGGGGCTGACGGAGTTCGATAACGCGCCGCCCGAAAAACGGCCCGAAAAAGGACTGCTGGGCCTGCGCAAGGCGCTCGGCGTTTACGCCAACCTGCGACCGGTGCGCGCCTACGCGTCGCAACTGGATTCTTCACCCCTGAAGAACCACCTGGTGGAAGGCACCGACATGATTATCGTCCGCGAACTGACGGGCGGAATCTATTACGGAACGCCGCGCGGCATCACGGAAGCCGGCGCGGACACGCGGGCGGTCAATACCATGACCTACACGCGTCCGGAAATCGAGCGCGTTTCCCGCATGGCCTTCCACCTGGCGCGTGCGCGCCGCAAGAAAGTCACATCGGTGGACAAGTCCAACGTGCTCGAAAATTCACAACTTTGGCGCCGCGTGGTGGTGGAGATCGCCCGCGAGTTTCCCGACGTCGCCCTGGACCACTTGCTGGTGGACAACTGCGCCATGCAACTGATCCTGAACCCGCGCCGCTTCGACATCGTGCTCACGGAAAATATGTTCGGCGACATTCTGAGCGATGAAGGCGCGGTGCTGGCCGGGTCGATCGGGATGCTGCCCTCCGCCTCCATCGGCGACCGGCGCCCCTCTGGCGCCTGGGTCGGGCTGTACGAACCGGTGCACGGCTCCGCGCCCGATATCGCCGGCCAAAACAAGGCCAACCCGCTCGGCGCCATTGGTTCGGTAGGCGCTATGCTGGAATACAGTTTCGGTTTGAGGGAAGAAGCCCGCGCGGTGGATGCTGCGATTGAAGCCGTCCTCGAAAGCGGCAAGGTCACCGCCGACCTTCGTCCTTCCGGCCCGCCCGCCACTACCGAAGAGGTAGGGGAAGCGGTGTGCGGAGCGATTGGTTGAAAACTGGCGCGCCGCCACCGCTGAAAGCTGTCCTTATGCCACAAACGATTATCGAAAAGCTCTGGGACTCCCACGTAGTAGCCGAGCGCCCCGGCGCTCCAACGCTGATCTACATTGACCTTCACCTGATCCACGAAGTCACCTCCCCGCAGGCATTCCAAGGCCTGCGCGACCGCGGCCTGAAGGTGCGGCGTCCCGATCTCACTATCGCCACCGCCGATCACAGTATTCCGACCACGGACCGCTCGCTGCCCATCGTCGATGAGATCGCCGCCAAACAGCTCGCGCAACTGGAGACCAACTGTTCGGAATTCGGCATCCGCTGTCTGGGGATCCACAGCGACCGCCAGGGCATCGTACACGTGATCGGCCCCGAACTCGGCCTCACTCAGCCCGGCATGACCGTGGTCTGCGGCGACAGCCACACCGCGACCCATGGCGCGTTCGGCGCGCTGGCGTTCGGCATCGGCACCAGCGAGGTGGAGCACGTGCTGGCCACCCAGTGCCTGTTGCAACGCAAGTCCAGGACCTTTCAAGTTCAGGTGAATGGCACGCTGAATCCAGGCGTTTCGGCCAAGGACATCATCCTCGCGCTGATCGCCCAAATCGGCATCGGCGGCGGCACTGGCAGCGTCTTTGAGTATACCGGCAGCGCCATTCGCGCCCTCAGCATGGAAGAGCGCATGACGGTCTGCAACATGTCGATCGAGGGCGGCGCCCGGGCTGGTTTGGTTGCGCCGGACGACACCACTCTTGAGTATCTGAACGGCCGCCCGCACGCCCCCAAGGGCGCCGAATGGGATGCGGCCGTGGCGCGCTGGAAGCAACTGCCCACCGATGACAGCGCTGCCTACGACCGCAGCGTCACCATTGACGCCGATGCCCTCGAACCCATGATCACGTTTGGCACCAACCCCGGCATGGGAGTGTCCATCAACTCGCCGGTGCCCGACCCCGCGCAGGTGGCCGACCCCATGGAGCGCGACAGCATTGCCAAGGCCCTGCACTACATGGGCCTGGAAGGCGGCAAGCCGCTGGTGGGCCACGCCATCGACGTGGTCTTCATTGGAAGCTGCACCAACTCGCGGATTTCCGACCTGCGCACGGCGGCCTCCCTGCTCAAGGGCCGCAAAGTGAATCCCAAGGTGCGGGTGATGGTGGTGCCCGGATCGCAGGAGGTGAAACGCCAGGCCATCGCCGAAGGACTTCCCGAGCTCTTCCGAGCCGCCGGCTGCGAGTGGCGCGAGCCCGGCTGTTCCATGTGCATCGCCATGAACGGCGACCAGCTTTCGCCCGGCCAGTACAGCGTATCCACCAGCAATCGCAATTTCGAAGGACGCCAGGGCAAAGGCGGACGCACCTTCCTGGCCAGCCCGCTCACCGCCGCCGCCAGCGCTCTGACCGGCGTGGTCACCGATGTGAGGACACTTCTATGAAGCCTTTCACCAACTTCGAAAGCCGCATGGTTGCGCTGCCCATCAACAACGTCGATACCGACCAGATCATTCCGGCGCGCTTTCTGAAGACGATTTCAAAGGTCGGGCTCGACAAGCAGCTTTTCCATGAC
>Ga0209067_10002458_pt1 | contig 10960 bp, 10 predicted proteins | sample ColStrG_CSR_2013_FD_187199 | JGI IMG/M metagenome (GOLD analysis project Ga0209067, IMG submission 187199) | Freshwater sediment microbial communities in response to fracking from Pennsylvania, USA - Cold Stream Run_MetaG_CSR_2013 (SPAdes)... | ecosystem: Environmental > Aquatic > Freshwater >... | reverse complement strand
GTCTCGGCCGGTGTGATGCCGGGTGCGTTCTGCCAGGCGGGCCGCGACCAGACCTGGGAGGTGCCGCCGCCGCCCGCACCGCCGTTGGCGTTCCAGACCGACTGGACCACGGGGGTCGCGATCGAGGAGACGGTCAGACCGCCCACTCCGGTGACCAGGGGTTGCGACGCGGGATCGTCGACGGCGGGCGCGTTCGAGATGATGCCGTTGCAGTCCGAGGACCCGTTGTCGCCCGATGCGGCGATCACGGTCTGGCCCTGGGCGGCCATCTGTTCGAAGATGACCTGTTCGGCGGCGACGGTACCGGTCGGGTCGATCTCGCAGTCACCCCACGAGGTGGAGACCACGCTCGCGATGTTGTCACTGGCGATGCGCGCGTACAGGTCGAGGTTGCCCGAGGAGGTGTTGGGAGCCTGGTAGACGGCGAGGGTGGCACCGGGGGCCAACGCGGCAGCTTCCTCGACGTCCATGGTCGCCTCGTTGTTGTAGCCACCAGTCGTCCCGCCATCGACGTTGACCGTGTTGATCGTCGGAGTGAGTCCGTAGCACTTGAAGAAGGTGGCGGTATTGGACGGATCGTACTGACCGAGCTCGTAGAGGGCGATGGTTTGACCCTGGCCGGTCTTGCCCTGCGCCCAGGCGCCCGAGAGTCCGTAGAGCTGGGCTTGTTGCGCGACGGAGTAGGCGCCCGCACTGTTGGGCGTGCTGGTCGCGCTCGGCGACGCACTCGCGCACGTGCCGGGCAGTGCGACCGCGGAGGACGCGCGCGCGGAGAGCAACTGTGCGCGAGGGGTGATCACACTGGAGAGCCCCGCGACCGCGGTGATGTCGTGGGCGATCGACGAGGGTAGCGTCGCGGCGCGGGCGAACTGTGCGCGTAGTGACCCGTCGGCCAGGTGCACGGTCTCCACCGGGGTCGCGAAGGCGCGGGCGATCTGCGTCGTGCGGCCCGAGAGCTCGAGCAGATTGCGTCCGGCGCTCAGCAGACGCACCCGCAGACCGTAGGAGGTGAGGTACGCGCGCACCGCGGCGACACTGGCCTCGCTGGCACCGAATCGCGCGGCGTACTGGGCGGTGGTCAAGAAGTGGCGATACTGCGGTGACGTCGCGGAGGTGAGGTCGGCGAGGAAGGAGCGCAGCCCGGCGGGGTCACGCGCGGCCAAGGTCACGTCGAAGTTGGCGTTGATCACGCGGTGGACGATCTTCGAAGAGGCCGGCAACGTGGTGGAGCCCGCGACGACGACGCGTGATTGGGCGGCGGACGCCACCGTGGCGGTGGGCGCACTCAGGGCCACGCCGACGAGGCAGAGGGCGAAAAGTGGCGCTAGGAAACGGCGCGAAGAGAGCAACATACCCCCAGCCTATGAAGAGTGGCTGGCGACCATGTTGCCCGCGGTCGACGAGCGCTCAAAAGTTAGCCAATTCTTAGTTGTCGCGGGCCGCGGGAAAACCGGCCGCGGCGTAGCGCGCGGAGAGGTCTCCGCATTCGACGCAGACCGAGTCGGGGACGACGCCGGCGCGGATGAGCCAGCCGAAGATGGTGCAACCGAGGCAGTAACCCAGGAAACCTTCGAGTGACGCCGCGATGACGAGAGGGACCAGGATCCACCGGGCGTCGGACCAGCCCACGCTGAGCCACGTGGCGCTCGCCGCCAGCGTCAAGACGGCGCCGATCGCTTGGGCGAAGCGCTTGGGAGGACCCGGCACGAACTTCTGCCAGGCGACGATGCGCGGCCCGCTGACGCGGGTGGCGAACTGACCGAGGGGCGACAGAGTCGGGCCCGTCGCGACGCGCGCCAGGAATCCGTAGGTCAACGGCACGAGGATCCACGCCCATCCGGTGACCAGCGCGAGGACGCTCATGGTCACGACGCCCAGGGCGACGGTGCGCGCGGCCGCGTCATTCACGGGGTTGGGGAAGGAGAACAGTTTCTTCACCCCATAAACTTTAGTGAAATTCTCAGCTTTCGCGCCACTAGCCGTCATCAGGCCAATCGCAGGGTCGTCACCACGCCGACGGACACGATCAGCGCGCGCACCGCTCGCGGCGAGAGGCGCTGGATGAGCCAGCCACCGATCCAGCCGCCCACGAATGTCGCGATGAACAACGTGACCACCGCGTACCCCACCAGATGACCGCGCACGACGAAGACGATCGCGGCCGCCAGGTTGATGATGGTGGAGAGGACGTATCGCAGCCCTTGGAGTTCGGCGACCTCGAGCGGCAAGGAGACGGCCATCACCGCGAGGAGCAAGATGCCCAGCCCCGCACCGAAATAGCCGCCGTAGATGGCGCTGAGGAATATTCCGACGACGAGGAACCATCGACGCGCGGGATGGTCGTGGTCGATATGGGCCAGACGCCGCGTGATGAGGGGCGAGAGGGCGAACAACAGCGTGCCGGCGCCGATGAGCCACGGCACGATCACCCGAAAGGTCGTCGCGGGAAAGGCGAAGAGCAGCGCGCAGCCGGCGCCGGCGCCGGCGACGCACGACGGCAGGAGCGACGCCAGCAGACGTCGATGTGGCGTGATCTGGGTCTTGAATCGCCAGATCCCGCCGAGATAACTGGGGACGACCCCGACCGAGCTCGAGACGTTGGCGGCTAAAGGGGCGACGCCCAGAGCCAGCAACGTGGGAAAGACGATGAAGGTTCCGCCGCCGGCGACCCCATTGGAAATGCCGCCCGCGACGCCCGCGATGGCGAGGAGAATTGTCCTCCAGAGAAGCGGCAAGGTCGAGGCCAACATTCTTACTACTCTACGAAGGTGAAATCTTCGCAACGGTGGGGCGGTAATACCCGCGTGACCACCCGCTCTCATCTACCGTGGGCAACGTGTATCTGATGACCGGCGAATTGATCATTCCCCACGACGCGCCCAGCGATCTGATCCGGGCGGCGGGGGGCATCGTCATCCGCCCCGTGGCCAACGGTCGCTACGAAGTGGCCTGCATCTACCGCGAAGCCCGCGGCGACTGGACGTTCCCCAAGGGCAAGCTCGACCCGGGTGAAACCTTCGAACAGGCCGCCCTGCGCGAGGTCTGGGAAGAGACCGGCATGCACTGTGAGGTGATCCGCTTCGCCGGCACCACGAATTACACGCACCGCAAGGGCAAGCCCAAGATCGTCGCGTACTACCTCATGAGTGTCGGCGCGGGAGAGTTCGCCCCCAACGACGAGGTGGACGAGTTGGTCTGGTTGCCCCTGGAGAACGTTCGCGAGCATCTGACGTGGGACCGCGACCAAGAATTGTTCGATCTCGTGCTGACGATGTCCGAAGTCCGCGCCCAGGCGTCCTAACCCCTTCGACGAACTAGCGCACGCGCCCCAGGAACGCTCTCGTGGCCTCGTGTCGGGGGTGGTCGAAGACCTCCTCGGGGGTTCCCTGCTCGACGAGGACACCTTGGTCCAAGAAGACCACCTGGTGGGCAACGTCGCGGGCGAAGTTCATCTCGTGCGTCGCGATCAACATGGTGGTGCCCGACGTCGCCAGATCGGTGAGCAGGTCCAACACCTCGCCCACCAGGGTGGGATCCAGTGCGCTCGTCACCTCGTCGAGCAAGAGCAGTGCGGGTCGCATCGCGAGAGAACGCACGATCGCGACGCGTTGTTGTTGGCCCCCGGAGAGTCGATCGGGGAATTCACTCGCGCGGCTCTCAAGTCCGATGCGCGCGAGCAGCGCCATCGCTTCGACACGGACCTGCTCGTAGGGTCGCTTGAGTGCACGCACCGGCCCCAGCGCCACGTTGTCGAGCACGCTGAGGTGCGGGAACAGGTTGAAGGATTGAAAGACGGTGCCCATGTGCCGACGCACCAGGTCCGGATCGATGCGCGGGTCGCGCAGGGACTGGCCGAACAATTCGATGTCGCCGCCGTTGATGGGCTCGAGCAGGTTCGCGCAGCGCAACAGGGTGGACTTTCCCGATCCCGACGCTCCGATGAGGCAGACCACTTCGTGTCGGTGCAGCGTGAGCGACACGTCGCGCAGGACTTCGTGGTGGGCGAATCGCTTCACGATCGAGGTCAACTTGAGCACTTCGTCGTTCATCGTTCGCCCGCCAAGCGTCTCTCGCGGTCGCGCGCGATGAGGTGGTCGGTGAAGCGGGTGAGGGGGATCGTCATCACCAAGAAGAGGATGGCCGACATCGTGTAGGCGCTCTCGTTGAAATAGGTGTCGACGCCGATCTGTGCCGAACGCACCGTCTCGACCGCCCCGATGACCGAGACGAGCGCCGTGTCCTTCTGCAAGGAGATGAAGTCGTTGAGCAATGGTGGGATGACGGTGCGCACCGCCTGGGGCAAGATGACGCGGCGCATCGTGGCGTAGTGGGTCAGCCCGAGGGAGCGCGCGGCGAGGATCTGCCCGTGGGGCACGGAATGAAGACCGGCACGGTACACCTCGGCGACGTAGGCGCTGTAAGTCAAGGTGAGGGCGATGCAGCCGTAGGACGCCAACGAGAGGTTCGAGACGAGTGGCAGGTTCAATTGCGGCAGTCCGTATCCCACCATCAAGATCACGAGCAAGAACGGGATGCCGCGGAAGATGTCGGTGTAGACCGCGGCGAGTACTCGAAAGGGCAGCAGGATCGGGCTGGTGCTGACACGAGTCCACGCGATGAGCAGCCCGAAGACGAGCACGAGGACCTCGCACAGCAGGAACATCCAGATGTTGGTGACGATGCCGCCGAGGACCGAGTAGACCGCCTGGTGCGGATCGCCCTTAAGGGCGAGCCACAGGTAGTGCGGGTTCCAGAAGGTGGAGCGGAAGGTGGCACCACCGGGGGCCCAGAACAAGATCGTGAGAATCGCCGCCACGATGAGGGCGCTCGAGAGGGTGCTCGCGATGAGACCGTTGCGCCCTTGGAGAATCTGACGGCGCCGCGGCGCGAAGAGGAACGGTGGTGCGTCCGGCGCCTCAGCGTCGGTCTCGCTCGACATGGATTAGGGCTTCAGGGTCGGCACGCTGTTGTAGAGGCCGAGCCACTTCGTTTGCAGCGCCTTGAGCTGGCCCGACGTCGTCAGCGCATTGATCGCGACGTTCACGCACGTGGCCAACGGGTTGCCCTTGTGAAACAGCAGTCCGTAGTGCTCGCCGACGCTCGGGAACTGACCCACCTGGGTGGCGAGGGACTGCTGCTTGGCGTTGAGCACCTGCGCGGTGGCCATGTACTGACCCGAGGGCGTGTCGATGATGATGGCGTCGATCTGCTTGTCCTTGAGGGCGAGCACGGCGTCGTTCAAGGTGGAATAGACGCGCGGCGGTCGCGTGGGCTTGATGTAGTTGTTGATGTACGCCAGGCCCGTGGTGCCGATCTGGTCGCCGTATTGGTAGTTCTTGAGCTGAGCGGGGGTGTGGTTCTTGACGATGGCGTTGGTCTTCAAGGACACGATCGACTGGTTGACGTTGTAGTAGCTCACCGAGAAGGTGACGGCCTGAGCACGATTCGCGGTGTAGGAGATCTCGTTGATGTCGAAGTCGAACTTCTTGGGACCCGGCACGTAGCTCGAATCGAAGGCCTCGGTGGTCCACTTGACGTTGGACTTGGCGATACCCAACTCGCCGGCGATGGCGTAGGCGACGGCCGATTCGTATCCCTGACCGTTCGTGGGGGTGTTGTTGACGAACCAGGGCGTGTAGACCGGGCTGTCGGTGGCGACGGTGAGTTTGCCCTTGACGAGTTCTTGGGAGTTCACCAGGGTCTTGCAGGTGCTGAGCGAAGGAGTGGCCGCGGCGTGCGCCACGCCGGAGGCGGACGACAGTACGCCGACCACCGAAGTGGCCAGGACGGTGGCGAGAGCGAATCGGGTGGTGCGCATGGTGTCTCCTTGGTGGTGATGCTCGACTTCGAAGTGTACTTTGGTGCCCCGCACGCCCGAGGGGGACTATTTCGCACGACCGGGACCACCAAGTAAGATGATTCTGCTTGGAGAGGTGGGTGAGTTCGGTTTAAACCACATTCCTGCTAAGAATGCGGCCTGCGAAAGTGGGCCCGAGGGTTCAAATCCCTCCCTCTCCGCCATCAACACCGAGCGCACATGCGCTCGGTGTTGGCGTGTTACGAGGAGAGGCCCATGCGGTATTGGATTGAGACGCTGGGCTGCCCCAAGAACCACGTCGACTCCGACAAACTGGCGGGATTGCTGTTGTCCCAGGGTTATGACGCGGCGACGTCGGCCGCGGACGCCGACCTGGTCGTCGCCAATACCTGTGCCTTCATCGAGGCGGCCCGCGAGGAGTCCATCGAGACGGTCTTGGAACTCGCCGATGCCAAGCGCACCGGCGCGCGTCTGGTGGTCACCGGCTGCATGGCCGAGCGCTACGGCGACGAATTGGCCGCGGCCCTTCCCGAGGTGGACCTGGTGGCGGGCTTCAACGAGAGTCTGACCGCGCTCGCACCCTCGACACCGGTGAGCCTTCGTCGGCGACCGACACCGGCGTTCGACCTGCTCAATCTGCCCCGGCCGGCGACGAGTGCGCCCTGGGCCTACGTCAAGATCGCCGAGGGCTGTGACCGGCGCTGTGGTTTCTGCGCCATCCCGACCTTCCGGGGCGACCAGCGTTCGCGTTCCACCGAGGAGATCCTCACGGAGGCGCGCGCGCTCGTCGCCGGAGGCGTGCACGAGATCGTGCTCATCGCCCAGGACCTGGCGTCGTGGGGGCACGACCGTCGACGCGCCGCTCTCGGAGAAGCAGTCGAAGTGCTCGACGAGGGCGGTACGCAGCCACTCATCGAGCTGACACGGACCTTGTCCGACGAGGTCGAGCGCGTGCGCTTGTTGTACCTCTACCCCTCGGGTCTCACCTCGGGCCTCATCGACACCATCCTCGCGACGGGCGTACCCTACTTCGACCTCTCCTTGCAGCACTCCTCGCGTCCGATGCTGCGCGCGATGCGTCGCTGGGGCGACGGAGACCGCTTCTTGGAACGCATCGCCGCCATACGCGCCGCCGACCCCGACGCGACGTTTCGCTCCTCGTTCATCCTGGGTTATCCCGGAGAGACCGAGGACGACCAGCGCAACCTGCTCGAGTTCATCGAGGCTGCGCAGCTCGACTGGGCGGGATTCTTCACGTTCTCCGACGAGGACGGCACCTACGCCCACGACTTGGCGGGTCACGTGCCCCACGACTTGGCCCTCGAGCGACTGCGCGAGGTCTCCGAGCTCCAGGACGAGATCACGGCCGCTCGGCGCGACGCCTTGGTGGGTACGTTCCAGCGTGTGTTGATCGATGCCCCTGGCGTCGGTCGTAGTGTACGAGAGTGTCCTGAAATCGATGGCATCGTGATGGTCGACCCGGCGCTACGCGTCGGGTCGTTTGCGGAAGTGGAGATCGTGGCGAGCCACGGGACGGATGTGGAGGGGGTGACACGGTGACGACGCGCGAACGCATCTACGGCGAATCGGCACTCCTGACGCCGGCCAACCTGATGACCATCTTCCGCCTGGCGGTGGCTCCTGTCTTCATGTACATGATCATCGTGCACCGCATCTCGTGGTGGACGACCGGCGTCGGTGCGCTGGCCGCGGCGTCGGATTATTTCGACGGCATTGTCGCGCGCCGCCACGGTACGACGACCTCGGGTGCCTTTCTCGACCCGCTGGCCGACAAGGTCGTCGTCCTGGGCGGCCTCTACGCCATCATCGTCTCGCGTCCCCACGGCGTGGCGAGTTTCATCATCCCTTCGATCATCATCACCTTGCGCGAGGTGTGGATGAGCGTGCATCGTTCGCGCGCGGCCAAACGAGGATTCTCGATTCCCGCTGTCAAGATCGCCAAGTGGAAGACCTTCGTCCAGGACTGGGCCATTGCCTTCTGCGTCATTCCCGTGACCGCCCGGCACCTGGTGATCGCCGACGTGACCATTTGGGTCGCGGTGGCGATGACGATTTACACGGGGTGGCGTTACTACGTCGACGGCAAGGAGATGTTCGCTCGTGCGCGTTGAGATCGTCGCGGTGGGTACCGAACTCCTGCTGGGCCAGATCCCCGACACCAACTCGCAGTGGCTGGGCGAACGCCTCGCGGCCAACGGGATCGCCTCGCACTACCACCAGCACGTCGGCGATAACCACGATCGCATTGTGGCGACCTTTCGCATCGCCCTGAGCCGCAGCGACGCCGTCATCGTCTGCGGAGGTTTGGGCCCCACCCAGGACGACATCACTCGCGCGGCGCTGGCCGAGGTCATGGGCGTCGCACTGGTGCGCCACGAGGAGATCATCGAGAAGATTCGATCGTTCTTCGACGCTCGCGGTCGCACGATGTCCCAGAACAACCTGCTCCAGGCCGACGTGCCGGCGGGGGCGAGCATCATCGAACAGGTCCGCGGCACCGCCCCGGGCCTGATCTGCCCGGTGGGCGATCAGGTGATGTACGCCGTGCCGGGCGTGCCCTACGAGATGAGCGACATGTTCGAGCGCGCCATCTTGCCCGACCTGCTCGCGCGACAACGCGCCGCGGGACAGACGTCGGTGATCGTGAGTCGGGTGCTGCGCACCTGGGGCGCTAGTGAGTCGGGTCTGGCCGAAGCGGTGGCCGAGCGTTTCGATGCACTCATCGACTCCGATCGGGTGACCATCGCGTTCCTGGCCTCGGGAATCGAGGGCATCAAGGTACGCATCACGGCCCGCGGCAACGACCGCGAGCACGCGCTGGCCCTGCTCGATGAGGAGGAGCAGTTGGTGCGTGCGCTGATCGCGAGGGCCTTCGGCGACATCATCTTCGGGATCGACGACGAGACGATGGAGTACGCCATCGCCCAGCGGCTCTTGTCGCGTGGTTTGAGTCTGGGTCTGGCCGAGTCGCTGACGGGTGGTCTCATCGCGAGCCGCCTCGTGAACGTGGCCGGGGCCTCGCAGTGGTTCCGCGGTGGCGTGGTGAGCTACGCCTCCGAGGTCAAGTTCGATCTCTTGGGCGTGACGCCCGGACCAGTGGTGAGCGCATCGGCGGCCGAGGAGATGGCGCGAGGCGCCCGCGACCTCCTCAAGTGCGACGTGGCCCTAGCGGTCACCGGCGTGGCCGGACCCGACGAGCAGGATGGTCAAGGACCCGGTACGGTCTTCGTCGGTCTCGCGCTGGGCGACGAGGTCAGTCACGTCGCGTTACGCGTGCCGGGCGATCGCACCCGGGTGCGTTCCTACAGCGCGATCGGCGCGCTCGACGTGCTGCGCCGAGGTCTCGACCGGCTCGGCTGAGATTTTTCGAGGAAATCCTCGATACGAACACTTGTTCGTAGTACGGTACGTTCCAGCGGAGAGCGACCGATGTGACTAGGGGTCGATAGCGTGCCCCGAGTGACGAAGAACAAGGAGACATCAATGGCAACCGACGATCGCGCCAAGGCCCTCGAATCGGCCCTCGGCCAGATTGAAAAGCAGTTCGGCAAGGGATCGATCATGCGCATGGGCGAGAACCTGCACATGAACATCGAGTCGATCCCGACGGGTGCTCTCGCCCTCGACATGGCCCTGGGCATCGGCGGGTTGCCGCGCGGGCGCATCGTCGAGCTCTACGGTCCCGAATCGTCGGGTAAGTCGACCTTGGCCATGCACGTGGTGGCCGAAGCCCAACGCAACGGTGGCGTCTGCGCCTACATCGACGCCGAGCACGCCATGGACCCCGTCTACGCCCGCGCCATCGGGGTGAACGTCGACGACCTGCTCATCTCCCAGCCCGACACCGGCGAGCAGGCGCTCGAGATCTGTGACATGTTGATCCGTTCGGGCGCGCTCGACGTCATCGTCATCGACTCCGTGGCCGCCTTGACACCGCGCGCCGAGATCGAGGGCGACATGGGTGACTCGCACGTCGGCCTGCAGGCCCGTCTCATGAGCCAGGCCCTGCGCAAGCTCACCGGCGGGCTCTCGAAGTCCAACACGGTCGCGGTCTTCATCAACCAGCTGCGCGAGAAGATCGGCGTGATGTACGGTTCGCCCGAGGTCACGCCCGGTGGTCGGGCCCTGAAGTTCTATTCGAGCGTGCGCCTCGACATCCGCCGCATCGAGTCCATCAAGGACGGCACCGAGGTCGTGGGCAACCGCACCCGCGTGAAGGTCGTCAAGAACAAGTGCGCCGCGCCGTTCAAGCAGGCCGAGTTCGACATCATGTACGGCCAAGGCATCAGCCGCGAGGGCTCGGTCCTCGACGTCGCCGTGGAACTCGGATTCGTCAAGAAGGCGGGCGCCTGGTTCACCTACGAGGGTGAGCAAATGGGTCAAGGGCGCGAGAACGTCAAGACGTTCCTTCGCGAGAACCCACAGACCATGGCCGAGATCGATGGACGGGTGCGCGAGCACCTCGCCACGGCACTTTTGCCCGACGTCGTCGGTGCCGAGGTCGACATCGACGCACCGTTGACACTCGACTAGAAGCTTCGGACACACGGCAACGCGGGGCGCCCCCGATGGACGCGGGGACGTAGCCGCATCTTCAGGGCAGAATCGCCATCGATGTCGCTGAAAACTTGTGACGCGACGCGACAATGATGTTGTGATGACCAAGTGGACTCGTTTGACGATGGCCGCGACAGCGGCGGTCGTTGCCTGTCTCGTGACGCCTCACGCCTCGGGAGCGGCGAGTCCATTGAGATCCCGGGTCTGGGCGAGCAACGACATCGTCGACCATCGCTTCGTCACCACGTTCCAACTCGATGGTGGCGTGGTCACGGTGACGCCGGACACTTCGCGCGGCACGCTGACGCTCGCGGGATCTTCCGCGTACGCCGCCGCCGCTCGAGAGGCGTGGTCCTTCCAGCAACTGTCCCATTACGCACCGGGCGGACTAGGGCTCGCACTGGTGACGATTCGTGACAACGTCGCTGGTGTGCCCGCCGTGACCAGAGAGAAGGCGTGGGTTGCCGTCGCGTACTTCAACTATTCGAAACTCCAGTGTCCGGTGTACTTTGGCAAGTTGACAGCACCACAATGGTCGGGTCGGGCGGTCGCTGTGCTCGGGAT
>Ga0209067_10002456_pt1 | contig 10962 bp, 9 predicted proteins | sample ColStrG_CSR_2013_FD_187199 | JGI IMG/M metagenome (GOLD analysis project Ga0209067, IMG submission 187199) | Freshwater sediment microbial communities in response to fracking from Pennsylvania, USA - Cold Stream Run_MetaG_CSR_2013 (SPAdes)... | ecosystem: Environmental > Aquatic > Freshwater >... | reverse complement strand
GACCGCGAGCAACAGCCCGCGGCGGGTCAAATTCACCGGAAATTGGGGTGTGGAAGGCAGAAAATGTGAGATGCGCCACCCCCGGTTAGGGTTACCGCCAGCCCCTGCGTGTTGACCGCTTGTCCAGAATGGGGCGCATCCTATTGTGTAAGAAGGAGTTAACAACAACAAAAGTACTGGTACCGTTTCGGACGTCCTGACAAAATAAAGTAGTTTCCCTTATATCTAAGTGGAGCCTTCTGTACTCCTCTCTATATAGGACGAGAGAACACGTTTGCGCCATCTGAGAAATGAACCGGAGCGGAGGGCTGAAAAGCCGTGACACATTACACAATTGACCGATGGGTTGACTTCGCCAGAGGCTTGGCGCAGCCGGAGGAGCAGGCTCGGATGGAGCAGCACTTGGCGGCGGGCTGTGACCGGTGCCAACGGGATGCGGATTTCTGTGTACAAGTAAACCAAGTCTGCCGGCGTCTGGAGGCCCAGAAAGTTCCCGAGTCGGTAACCCGGCTGGCACGGGCGATCTTCCCAGTCCGCGCCGCGAGGAGCACCCGTCTGGCGAACGAACTGATCTACGACAGCTTTCTGGTTCCCGCCCCGGCAGGCTTGCGCGCCACCTGGCAGGTGGGCTGGCAAGGTCTTTACCGGGCCGGAGACTGCTCCGTCGACCTGCGGATTGAACCGGAGTTGAAATCCACCCGCGCCGCCGTGATTGGCCAGATCACCAACCATGTGCTTCCCGATGTGAAAATGGGAAACATTCCGGTCATCCTGCGGTCTGGCAAACAGGTGATTGCCGAGACGCTGAGCAACCGTTTCGGCGAGTTCCAAATGGAATACGAGCAACAGGCCCGATTGAGGCTTTGTATCTACCTACAGGATGGTTCCAAGAACATTCAGCTTCCCCTGAAGCGCTTCACCAGCGAAAAGCCGGCGCGTATTCACCGGCTAGTCAGCCGGCCGCGTTCATTGCCGGATCGGGAGTGACCGCGTCGAGGAGCCGCCACATGCTGAAGAGTCTGAATATCCTGATCCAGGCCAGCCTCCTGATGGGTTCGTTGGCTATCGTGGCGCCCGCCCAGGACCGGAACTACGTTGTGCAGTTGAAAGGCGACGCCGACGCCGGCACGGTGGCTGCCGCCCACGCAATGACGGTACTTAGATCTTTGGGCGGATCGGGAACCGGTATCCATGTCATGTCCGCACCGGCGGGCCAGCAAGATTGGCAAGTGCTGCAAGGCCTGGCGACCGACCCGAACGTGCAAGCGGCGGAAACCGACGGTCCGGTGGCTCTACCGGGAATCAACGCGGCGGCGCCACTCCACCCGGCTTCGGCGTCCCCACCCGCATTGCCCATCGATGGAACGATGAGCCAATACTACACTGGCAGGGCGGCAGCGGGCTACGTGACGCAACCCGCGGCATCGAGGATCAACGTTGCCGCGGCTCACCAGGTGGCGCTTGGCAGCGGCGCCACGGTGGCCGTGTTAGACACGGGGGTCGACTTCTCACAGCCCGTGCTGATGAACTCCCTGGTACCCGGTTGGGACTTCGTAAATAGCCTGTCAGGCGGGCAGGAAGTGGCCGATACCAACCAGGAAACCACCCCGATCCTGGATCAGGAAACCACCCCGATCCTGGATGGCGGAACCGCCATCATTCTGGCGCAGGAAACCACGCCGATTCTGGATCAGGAGACCACCCCGATCTTGGATGGCACGAAGTATCCGGCCTACGGCCACGGAACCATGGTTGCGGGATTGGTCCACCTGGTAGCTCCCAAGGCGCTCCTCATGCCCGTGCGGGTCTTCGCGGCCGATGGCACCGCCACGATCTCCCAGATTGTCGCTGGAATCCACTGGGCTGTGGACAACGGCGTCCAAGTGATCAACATGAGTTTCAGCACGCTGACGCCTTCCAACGCTCTGGCGGCGGCGATCGATTACGCGGAGGACAAAGGCGTAGTTTGCGTAGCCTCCGCCGGCAACGATGGCCAAGCCGAAGCGGTCTTTCCCGGCGCCTACTCGAGTGTGATCGATGTGGCATCTACCGATAATCAGGGCGTCCGAAGCTTGTTCTCGAACTTCGGCAGCCAGATCGCGTTGGCGGCCCCCGGCGAAGGGGTCGTCACGACGTATCCGGGAAACCACTATGCGATGGTTTGGGGTACTTCTTTTAGCGCTCCCCTGGTAGCAGGAGGCGCGGCTCTGCTAGTTGGCCTTCGCGACGAGGTCAGTCTGGATGGGGTTAGCGATGCACTGGGTCAAGCGGTGAACATTGGTCAGGAGCTAGGAGCCGGAGAGCTCGACTTGCTCCGGGCGGTGAATTACCTGTCGAAACGCGGTCAAGACTAAAGAGGGGGGATGTGAAGATGCTCAAGCAGGGGAAAGTCGTGCCGCCTTTGCCGGTTTGGCTGGCCGCATTATGTGCCGCCCGGTGTCTGGCCACTGACGGGAGCCGGCGCCGCGCCGTGCCCTGGGACTGCGCGTCGGGCCGGGCCGTCTATACCAACGCTGGGACGACTGCCGAGCGCATCGAGCCCCTCGGTGTCAGCCTGGAGCGCGGCGAAACGCTCGCCGTGACATGGCGGCCGGGCGAAACCGCCTACACCATGGAAGTTTACGGGCAGAGCCAGATGTGCGCGTAAGAACTCACGAGGCGCGGGAGGGCATCGCCATGAAGGCAGCATCCGAAGATGAATTGGCAGACACTTCTTCCCCTGACCCGGCTGTGTTGTTGGCGGCCGACCTTCAGGAGTGCTGCAGACGTCTGCGAGAACAAATCCGCGCAATCAGCGAGAAGGCGGACCGCGAATGTCAGGCCGCGGATACCAAGCAGGGGCCTCAGTCTTTGCCCGGTTACCGGTGCCGAGGTGCCTCCACCCCTGCGGCAATTCCGCGGAGAAGTGCGTCCGGTGCGGCATAAAGCACCTCCGGTTCTTTTTGTACCGATTCGCACGCTTTCGAGCATCGGCTTGACTCGGGACCGGATGTTGCCCTAACATCTGGCATGAACCGACGTAACCTGTTTCGCCTCGCCGCCGGCACAGCCGTAGCCGCGCTTCAAGATGATGCCCTCTCGCGCGCCTCCGCCGCCGCGGCTTCCACCAAGGGCCGTCCGCCCGAAGACATCGCCGCCGATGAAGACTTTTGAACGGAGATCCGCAACGCGTTTACCATCGACCGCAACGTGCTCAACCTGAACAACGGTCACGTGAGCCCCTCGCCCCGAACCGTGCAGGACGCCATGCGGCGGTACCTGGAATACAGCGACATGGGCCCGTACCACACAATGATCAACGTGCTGGAACGCCAGGTGGAATCGGTGCGACGGCAACTGGCGGCGGCGGCCGGTTGCGATCCGGAGGAGATGGCCATCACTCGCAATTCCAGCGAGTCCCTGGAGAACGCGCAGTACGGAATCGACCTCAAACCCGGCGACGAGGTGCTCACCACCAATCAGGATTACCCGCGGATGCTCACCACGTTCCGCCAGCGCGAACGGCGGGAAGGCATCGTGCTGAAGACCATTTCCTTTCCCGTGCCACCGCCCTCCATGGACGATCTGTACCAGCGGTTCGAGCGGGCCGTCACGCCGAAGACCAAGCTCATTCTGGTGTGCCACATCACCAACCGCACGGGCCAGATATTCCCGATCAAGCGCATCTGCGCCATGGCCCATGCCCGGAACATTCCAGTGATCGTGGATGGCGCTCACGCCTTCAGCCATTTTCCGTTTCAGATTTCCGATCTGGATTGCGACTATTACGGCGTCAGCTTGCACAAGTGGACCTACGCTCCGGTGGGCACCGGCTTCCTGTACGTGCGGAAATCGCGCATCGCGTCCACCTGGCCATTGATGGCCGCCGACAGCCGTCAGGACACCGACATCCGCAAGTTCGAAGAGGTCGGCACCCACCCGGCGGCCAACCACAACGCCATTAGCGAAGCGCTCATCTTCAACGAGAACATCGGTATTGACCGCAAGGCAGCCCGCCTGCGCTACCTGCGCGACCGGTGGGCGCTCCGGCTGGCGCAGAACCCGAAGTGCAAGGTCCTGCACAGTGCCGACCCGGCTCAATCCTGCGGCATCGGCTTCCTGGCCTTCAATGGCGTGGACCCCGGCGCGATTCGGGAGACACTACTTTCCAAGTACGCCATTTATACGGCGTTTGTGCCGCACGAAGAGTACACGGGCCTGCGTGTGACGCCGAACGTGTACACGACGGTGCGGGAGATCGACTCCTTCGCTGAAGCCGTGGAGAGGGAAGTCAAGAAAAGCTAGCGAGGCTTCGAGACATATCGCAACAGTCCCTTCTGCCGCGGAGCCACTCGCTTCGCGGCTACCCGGCGACTTAATGTCCGGGGACTTGGTGCTGTAATCAGGTTGCGAGCATTTTGGCAATCGCAAGCCAACCCGCCGTGTGCCACACAACGAGCCGCGCCATCTGGGAACCAACGATCAACAGCCCACCCCAAACATAGGCGGGATGTGCGCGCCTCCGCGAGGCCACGTCAAAGACAACCCCTGCCACGATGTACAAATCGGTCACCGCGAAGAACGCGACGGGACCGTTCGCCATGATAGCCAGGGGCCACCGCGCGACAGCCGCGTCTAATACGCTGATCGTCGCCAGAAGCATTAGTCGCTTATGCGTCTCCGGCTGCCGGCGGCAGGCAATCGCGACAGCCACAAGAACGGGAAACACCAGCATGTCCCCAACCGGAATTGCGAAAAACGAAAGCGCCCTCTCGTTGCCGCTTGCGAAATTGTGCCGCATCGACACGATGGCTATCGCGGTGCCAACAACGACCATCGCGCCTGCCAGCACCGCTCCCGCAATTCCTAACCGCCGGTGGAGATCCGTCCGCCGCCACTCGACCAGCAGAGTCTGCACGAGAAACAGCACGGTCCACGACATGAATATTGCGCCATGCAACCTGCCGATCGGCGCCAGTGGTGTCGGGAAATAGCGGCTCCTCAGAAAATAGGATCGGGCGAAGCCGACGTAAACCGTGGCGATCACCGCCAGGCACATTCCGGTGTAAAATGCGCGATCCTTCCACCGCTTGATCGGGAGCAGTGGCTTGGCGGCAGTGTCGTTGGACATCTGGATTTATTATCGAGGAAATCTGTTGGTGCCAGCCGGTCGCAACCCCCTTCGGGCCTCGCTCTCGTGCCGGGCGAGGCCCCAGCACTCTCTACTACTGCCGCACGGCGACAAAGGTTCCCGATTGCACTTCGCTCTCCATCGTGCCGCGGATCTGGTTGGCGGACTCCAGCCTGCCCTGGTACCGGACTGTGATATCGGGCCGCGCCGGCGGATGGAACGCGAACTGAACCTGGGCCCCAGATACCGAGCCTTCCACCTTCCAATGCTTGTTGCCGAAGACTCCCTCCAACTTGCCCCCGTTATCCAAAAAACTGACCATGGGGGTGTCCACCTCTTTGCCGTTCTTATCGTGGTATTCGATCTGCCACGTTCCCGACAGGTTGATTTGCGCTGCCACGCAACCGGCGGCAAGCGCGCACACTACGGCCGTATACAACAGCTTCCTCATAAGTTTCTTCCTTTCTGATTCAGGTGGCCTCAGCCACCTAGCTTTGCCACTAAGTGGCGGTACAACGCACGCAGCGCGAGCGAGTTCTCGAGTGTCCAGGTCAGACCGAAGAGAATCGCGTAGCTGCCTGCCAACGAAACTACCGGGATCACCAGGGCGGCCCTGGCGGCCTGCAGCGGCAGGGCGATCTGAAACAGTTCTGCGACGGCGCAGAACCAGACTTGCATTACCCCTCCCCACCCGGCTTCCTGCCAGGCGTCGGCCAACTGTAGAGCGAACGTGTCCGTTATTTCCCGTTCCCAACGCCGGCGTATCTGATTGGGATAGAGGCGCAACAGGATGCGGTAGATTTGGAGGGCTGTGACCGTCGCTGGTTTCATGTCTTCACCCGCACCGGCTTCCATTGCAGGGCCTTGGCTCTTTTGAGGAGCGCTTCCACGCGCTGCAGTTCCGAATCCAATAAAGTTCGTCCACCTCGCGTGAGCCGGTAATAGCGCCGGCGGCTGTCGGCGTCCTTATCGCCGGAGACTTCTTCAATAAAGTCCTGCTCCAGCAACCGCTGAATGGTGGTATATAGTGTCGCCGGGCCCATACGAAAGCTGTTGTCGGACAGGTTTCGGGCTTCCTGCATGATGGCGTATCCGTGTTTCTCGCCGCCGGCAAGTGCCAGAAGCGTGAAGAAGACGGCGGGGGTGAGCGGCAGTTCGAGTGTTCCCAGCATAGATCAATTACAGATATATCACTGACTGATATAGTGAGTCAAGAGGGAAATGCGACGCCGGATCTTTGCGTGGCGGATCGCGGCCTTCAACCACTCTCCCTACGTCGCTTCGGCGGCAACGGCATTTCGATGAACTCGTAGCTTTGCCGCATCGACTTTGGCCGCTGTCGCTGCTCCGTGATCGCGCACCACGGGCCAGATATTTGGACCCGAGCACGACGAAGGCGAGTTTCCGGCCGGTCAGGTTTTGGTACCCGATGTTTTGATCGGACGTCACCATCACGTCGAACCCCGACGCTTCCGCCGCCTTTGAGAAGCTCGCCGTTTTCAAGCTGCGATTTCCGCGACGCTCACGCCATAGTCGAAGTTATCGACAATCGCGTCGACCGGCATCCGCGTGCCGGGCAGCACAAGGAGCGCCGCTCTGCACTCCGGGCTTGACCTCGGCCAACGGGCATTCCGACCAGTCGATTTTTTCTTTCGTAGCCATTGGCGGACCTCCCGGCCACTATGATTCCACGTTTTTGCCCAGAAGGCCAAATCCTTCTCTGACTCCCTGACTCCGGGCGGTTGCCCTTACTCCCGGTGTTTCTTTGCTGCGATACCGGGCCGCGACTTTTTGGCGCCGTCGTGTCTCGCACGGGGGCACGCGAACGCAGGAACCCGACTGTATTCCGGGAGCGAACCAACACAGGCAGGAATGCCCGTGCTACCAATAAGGTTTGGTCCTGGTTCAAAACTTTCCAAACTCTATCGTTTGCACCACCGCCCCTCAGACCGCCTGCGGGAAATGCTGCCCGGCAGCCAGCCGCGGCATACGGACTTCTTAGCCTTGCGCGACACAGGGCGGCACAACTACGATCTTCCCCACGACGACCACCGGATCGCCGGCTCAAGTTCGGAGAATGCTGGATGCGTGCCTCGAGAGCGCCACGAGATCATCGACCGGCGGAGTGCATTTCGAAAAAAACGCCGAAGTTGGTCGCGAACGCCGGGTGCCCGGGGAACTGCGCGGCAAATTGATCGCCGTTCACCACCAGGTCCGGGGCGGTATAGCCCTGCTCCCGTATGCAAGTTCCACCCGAAGTGTAGTTGCCGTTGCCAGTCGCTACGAAGGTGAACGTCGTCGCGCCCGTCACGGTGATCGTCCACGTGCCATTCGCTGCCGTATTGCCTCCAACGCCAGAGACGCTGACTCGGTCGCCGGTGAAGAAGTTGTGAGGGGCAGTTGTCGTGACCACGATCGGGCTCATGCCCGTACCGCTCGTGTTGCTCACATTCGACGCCGTTAGCGAGAGGTCCTGCGAAGCTTCGACGATTGCGGGCCCCTGCAGCACGGGCGGCCCTCCTTCGCGCTGCCAGAGTTGGCGGATCCGCCAGTACCCCTGCGTGTTGCCGTTTGCGTTGTCCCAGTACGACGCGGTGACGGTCATGATAACAACACCCGCGTTGTGGTCGAGCGTGTCGATCCCTCCGTACGTCGCCAGCGATGCACCCTGAGGCACAGCCGACCAAGCCATGCTGTCGCTCTTCCGCAGGCACTCTAAGCCTGTGCTGGGAGAGTAGTGCTGGTCGAAGCTCTGGATCGGATTGGTCCCGTTGGCACCAACGTAGGGTCCGCCCACGGCGCCCTTCTGGAAGTGAACGTGACCTGTTGTCACCGCGTCGACCGGAGCACGTACTTGCAAAAGGGGAGTCGAGTAGTTGTAGAGCGCAACGTCGAGCGCCCCCTGCGCCTTGAAGAGGTGATTGATCGGGGTGCCGTTCTGCTGAGAGAACCCCGACGGGCTGAAGGTCTTGTTGAGCAACGAATAGGTAGAGGGAAGCTGATTGCCGAATGCGTTGAAATCGTACCCATAGGCATTGGGCCCGAGATGTATCTGATACAAGCCATGGTCGGGCGTCGTGTAGCACTCGTTCGCGAAGAACGTGAGCCCGAATAGTTGCGCGTTCGAAAGGTAGATGGCTGGCAGATGCGCACCGAGATAGCAGTTGTTCACCTGAAGACCGAATGCGCCGCCAAAGTCGCCGAGATTGGGGATCGGGTACGAAGTGAGCCAGATATGGCCCACCTGGGTCGGCCCCGTGGTCGCCCCCTCGCCGGCGCCGTCTTCATAATGTATCTGGTACCCGCCTGTAATCACCGCCCAGTTCCCTTCGTAGCCGCACCCGCGGACCGTGTGCTGAATCCCGCTGGCGTGCCATACGCCCCAGCGCTCACCGTTGAAGTTGCAGTTCTCCACGAGAGCGACGTTCGCGCTGCCACCAACGGCGAACTTGAACTCGCCGATCCGTACCGAGCAAGCGCTCTCGAATCCCGGAATAGCATCCAGATTGGTGTTGCGGTCCTGGTATCCCTTCCCGTCAGCACCACCTCCATCGAAGTTGATGTTGCTGATCCAGGTGAGCTCACCGCCGTCGACGCTGATCTCGTATTTGTGGCCGCCGAGCCGCAGATTCCGCAACGTGATCTCACCGTCGCCCAGGATCTCGATTCCGCATTCGTTGATGTCCCGGTAGGTGGCCCACTCGTAGAAGTCATTGAGATTGTACGTGCCGCCAGGGAACTCCAAGGTAATGCCCGTCCCTGGAACGACGTAGGCCGCGGCGGTGGTGGCTGGGGGCGTGGGGCTGAACGTTGCGCCACCGTCGGTCGAGTACTGGAACTCCGCTGCGCCCAGGCCTCCCCCTGTCGTGATCTTGACGATCCACGCGAACCTCCCGCTCGAAGCACCTGTCCTCGCGAGGAGAGGGGAAGCGCCCACCTCCGTAATTGGGCAGTCGACGATCCCCGCGTACGAGCTCCACGTGTATTGGTCCCCCGCGACATAGGCTCCAGCCGGAAAGTTCAGCGTGACGCCCGTATTGGGGACCGTGAACGTTGCCGAAATCACGTTGGGGGCAGAGAAGGTATTGCCGCCATCGGTCGAGTACCAGAAGGTGGTGGCAGAAAGAATCTGCACGAGCCAGTAGTAGAACGAGTTGGGCGTACCCGTGCGCGTGATCAAGGGTGACGTGCCGACCTCCACTATCGGGAAGTCGGAAATGTTGGCCGTGGAAGCCCAAGTGTAGGTGTCGCCAGCCGTGTAGGCGCCGCCGGGAAACTTGAGCGCGATCCCGCTCCCCGGCGCCGCGTACAGGGAGGCGGTTGCGCCTGGCGTCGAAGGAAGCCAGGTCACACCGCCGTCAGTCGAATACTGGAACGTGGAGGTTCCGAGAGCCCCTCCGGCTATGATCCTCACGACCCATGAGTAGATGCCATTCGAGACTCCCACCCGAACGATCAAGGGAGAAGAGCCCACCTCGACGATGGCGCCATCCGAGACAGCAGAGTACCCCGTGTCGAGTCGACCGAGGACCTCCAGGTTTTCCACTACGGCCCCGTTCCGCCAATTGCCCGACACTCCGGCCGTGGCAAACAATACCCCGACGCCAGAGTTGAGGAGGGCGAGCTCGCGCGTCAAAGTGGCTTGATTCACGCCGCACGAGAAGAGCAGCCGGGAGCCCGATCCGGAATAGACCCGAGGCGAGCGTGAGTCGCCAATGGCGTCGCCGCCGACGTGGATCGCCGGAGGCAGAGGCCCGAGACTGCGATCGAGCCGGTAGTCGCCCATCGGGAAGTACAGGAGATTGCCGCGCTTGGACGCTGGCGGGCCTACGGGCGCCGCCTGCATGCTCGCGATGGCGGTCGCGACGGCAGCGTCGTTCGCCGTGGTTCCGTCCCCGTTCGCGCCAAACCAGAGAACGTTGAACTGGCCATTGGGCATCGAACGGATCCACCGGCCTGGGGTCGTGGTTGATGGAATCTGGAGCCCTCCATCTCCGATGATGCCCGTCGACGGTCCGGGCGAGACGTAGGCCGGAACGGAGAACGAAGTCGCAAGCGAAGCACCTCCGATGAGCGGCCAATAGCCGTCGAGGGTGGTCCCGGTCCCCGCGATCATCAATTGCTGGCCGGGAACGAGGCCGTGACCATCCACGGTGGTGAGGACGGTCGAAACCGCGGTGCCACCCGTGCCGCCGACGGCCGCGAACGAGCCGTTGAGAACGAAGTGCGTCACATCCAGGACGGTGATGATCCAAGCCTGACCGTCGGCATACGTGCCCGTACCGCTGATGGCAACGGTCTGCCCGGTAACGAGCATGTTGGGAGCCCCGGTCGTGACGACGATCTCGGGCGCGAACGCGATACCACCGCTCCCGGCGGGCGGAGGATAGGAACTGAAGCCGTCCAAGGAGAACGTCGTCGCAGTAAGCCTAGTGATCGTCCACAGATTGGCCGCGCCCATCAGCCCGGTTGTGCCTACGAAGGTCACCCGCTGACCGGTGAGGAAGGGATGGGGGCTCGGGGTCGTCACAACGGCGCTCGCCGAAACGCTCGTTACTACGACGCTCTGTACTGCGGCGACGCTGGCGATCGCGAGGCTACTACCCGCAGCCGACGCGGCGATCGTCGCTGAACCGGGCGGCGTCGCTTGGTAGCAGAACTCGCCTCCACCGCCATCGGCGGACGCGAAGTACCCGCCGACTACGGCGACGTCGCCGTCATTCGTGGCGGCGTTAGCGAGGGACTGTAGACCACCAGGCCCGCTGACATTCGGTGTGCTGTAGATCGTCATGGTTCCTCCGTGGAGCCAGGGTGCGGCGGCCAAGCTTTGGTGTTGATCGCGAGAACACTTC
>Ga0209067_10002455_pt1 | contig 10962 bp, 8 predicted proteins | sample ColStrG_CSR_2013_FD_187199 | JGI IMG/M metagenome (GOLD analysis project Ga0209067, IMG submission 187199) | Freshwater sediment microbial communities in response to fracking from Pennsylvania, USA - Cold Stream Run_MetaG_CSR_2013 (SPAdes)... | ecosystem: Environmental > Aquatic > Freshwater >... | reverse complement strand
GTTTTCGGCGGCAGAATCGCCTGGATTACGGGAGCAGGGGCACTGTTGGTGCTGTTGTCCATGCGGCATTTCGCGGAGCCTTTGCGGCACCGGTTGCTGGCAGCGCTGCACTACCTTCCGCAGAATAGTTTTACAAGGATAGAAAAGCTGGTGGACGCCTGTGTTCAGGGCCTTGAGGCGACACGCAGCGACGCCGCGCTCCTGCTGGTCCTTCTTTACTCCATCGCCGAATGGGTGTTGATCTCCGCCTGTTACTGGTGCCTGGGACAGGCGTTCGCGGGTATAATCAGTCTTAGTTTCATCGACGTACTGGTTTTGATGGGGTTTGTTTCCTTTGGCTCGGTGTTCCAGATCCCCGGCGTGGGTGGAGGAATCCAAGTGGCGGCGGTACTCGTGCTGACCGAGTTGTTCCGCGTGAGGTTTGAGCTGGCCACCGACTTCGCCATGCTCCTATGGATTCTTACGTTTGTAGCAATTGTGCCTGTCGGTCTGTTCGCGGCGGTGAAAGAAGGCTTGGATTGGCATAGCCTGAGGCGGATCGGGCGGGAGGTTCGCGAATGAAGTGCCCTTTTTGCAGTCACTTGCATGACAAGGTAGTGGACTCCCGGGAGAGCAAGGAAGGCGACGCGATCCGGAGGCGCCGGGAGTGCCTGGAGTGCGAACGGCGATTCACGACGTACGAGCGGATCGATGAAGTGCCGTATATGGTGATCAAGAAGGACGGCCGTCGCGAGAAGTTCGACCGTCAAAAGGTGCTGGCCGGCCTGCTGAAGGCGTGCGAAAAGCGTCCGGTCAGCATGGCAAGGCTCTCCGAACTGGTGAACCGCGTGGAGTCTAAAGTCAGCGACTCGCCTGACCGGGAGATATCTACTATAGAGATAGGAGAATATCTGATGGAGGGCCTTCGGGACCTCGACAAGATTGCGTATGTGCGATTCGCGTCGGTGTACCGGGATTTTCAGGACGAACAGGCGTTCTTCAATGAGCTCAAGACGTTGATGCGGCAAAAGGGGAACTGAAAACTGTGGCCGGTGGCCGGACCGAGGGCAAGCTTTTCACTGACCACTGGCCTCCGACCACCGGCCACCGATTTCCATGTAACCTTATCAGTTTTATGACATCTTTAAATTAGAGCTTAACTTTGCTGCCGATTGATGCTATGATCATTCGAAAGTTGATCCCCGAATGCAGCCGATCTTCTCGACACTTGGGGCCGGACCAGCAGATACAGGCCATTTTTTTTTCATTTAGAACCCCATTCCCAAGATATCCAGCGTAACGGAGTCGCGCGTGTGTGGGGGAGGTGAGTCTTAGTGGACCAATTTGAAGATCCGTTTTTGGCGGAACATCCTGAAGCGTTAAACATCAATTTTGAGGAAGAAGCTAAGTTCTTCGACCCTGAGGCTGCTCAAGACGCCGATTTCCTGCATCCCGCACCTGTAGAAGAATCCATCTATACAGACGATCCGGTGCGGGTGTACCTGCGCGAAATGGGCGCGGTTCCGCTGCTCACCCGAGAGGGTGAGGTCGATTTGGCGCGCCGCATGGAGCGCGGTAAACTACGGATGCAAAAGGCGATTAGCCGTTCCGCCCTGGTGCAACGCGTGGTCGTGGATCTGGCCGAACAGTTGAAGAAATCGGCCATCGAGCTGGAGAGCGTAGTCGATCTCGGAGACGTGGAAGAGGGTTCGTTGGCGGATCTCAAAGTCCGCAGTGAGGCCGGCAAGCAGTTTGGAGACGTCAGTGTCCTGCACAAGAAGCTCCAACAGCTTGAGGAGAAAGTGGAAATCACGCCGCTTTCCAGCAAGAAACCCCGGAAGCGATTGTGCGCGAAACTGAACCGGGCCAAAGTGGAAACTTCGCTGGCAATCCGCCGGGTTCCTTTCAGGCTAATCAAGTGGAAGGAGTTCTCGCGCGAAATCGAGCGCGCGGTGGACGAAATCAGTCACCTGGACAGTGAGATCAAGAAACTGGAGTTGCGCAACAACGCCGCCCAGCAACTCCGCCTGCGGGAACTGAAGCGCGAACTACGCAAGCGCGAGCAGTCGGCAGGCGCCAACCTACCCGAGTTGAAGCACAGCTTGACCGTCATCCGCCACGGGGAGGCCGAAGCGGAACGGGCGAAAAAAGATCTGGTAGAGGCCAACCTCCGCCTGGTGGTCTCGGTTGCCAAGAAATACGTGAACCGCGGACTTCATCTCCTCGACCTCATCCAGGAGGGCAATATCGGCCTGATGAGAGCCGCCGACAAGTTCGAATACCGCCGCGGCTACAAGTTCTCTACGTACGCTACGTGGTGGATCCGGCAGGCTATTACACGGGCCATCGCCGACCAGTCGCGGACCATCCGCATTCCCGTCCACATGAACGAGAGCATGAACAAGTTCCTGCGGGCGACGCGCGAGTTGGAAAAGGAACTGGGCCGTACTCCTACAAACGACGAAATTGGGCGCCGGATGGATATCCCCGTGGAGAAGGTGCAGAAGCTGAAGACCATCTCCCGTGACCCGGTTTCGCTCGAAACGCCGGTTGGCCGCGATGGCGAATCGGCGCTCGGCGACCTCATCGAAGACCGGTGGGTCGGTTCGCCGGTGGATGCCGTCATCGAATCCAACGTCCGCGACGAGACGGCGGGCATTCTCAAGACCCTGTCCCCCAAAGAAGAGAAGGTCATCCGGATGCGCTTCGGCATCGGCTGCGAGCGGGAGCACACGCTGGAGGAGATCGGTCAGGAGTTTGACGTCACGCGCGAGCGCATCCGCCAGATCGAAGCCAAGGCGCTCCGGCAATTGCGCGCGCCGGAACGGGCCCGGCGGCTGCGGGCGTTGATGGCGGCCCGGTAAGACCACTCCCTTACGGTCGTGGCTCCGATTGCCGCTCCACGCGACCGTTTAGACCTTCGTTGAGGGTGATGTGATTCCGTTCCAACGTCTCGCCTAAAGTTTGATCCAACGACACCCGGGCTCGGGCGTAAGTGGCCATGGCATTCACTTCCGATATCTGGGCAGCCACCAGCGCTCGCTGATCGTTGATGATGTCATTGAAGGTGGCGATGCCGGAAGAAAACTTCTTCTGATCGGCTTCGAGCAGTTGCTCCTCGAGCACGCGGGTATCCCGGGCTGCGGAATAGCGCGCGCGCGATTGCCGGAGGGCGCTCAAACGCGCGGAGATATCCACAAGGATCGTGTTGGAATCTTTTTCGCTGCTAAGCTGCGACTGCACAAATTGCAACTGCGCGATTCCGTAATCGGCTTGGGCCTGCCGGTTCTTGATGGTCGCAGTAAAGCTCAGGTTCTCGATGGTATTGGGGAAGTCGCGCCGGAATACCTGGCTCAGGGCGCTGCCGTAGCCGCCAACAAAATACCGGTCTGCGCCGTTGCCGGCCACAGGAGTACCCGCCACACCGCGGTTGAACGTCTGAACGGCGCCGGTAAAGTTGGGCAATAGAGGGTTGGTAGTGCCGGGCAGATCCATCTCCGAAGTCTGGTCCCGAAACTTGGAGACGGCAACGTCGGGCCGTTTTGCCAGGGCCGTGACCACCAGTTGCCGCAAGGGAGGCAGATCGTCCGCGTCGGGGATCTGGATTTGATCCAGGGCGACAATCTCCGCTGTGTCGAGCGCCGGATCGGGTGTGCGGCTCAGGCTTGCCTTGAGCGATATGGCCTGCAGGTTGAGACTCTGCTCCGCGATGAGAACATCCTGCCGGCGCTTGGCCAACTCCGCTTCAGCGCGGGGAAGTTCGACGCGGGGAATGGATCCCGCCGCAATCTCCTTCCGTGTGTCTTCGAAGAACTTTTGCGTGAACTGCATGGCCCGCCTTCTCGCCTGCAGCTCATCGTTGGCGCTGACAAAGCCCCAGTATTGGTTGAGGACGCCCGCCACCAGATCGAGCAGGCGGGACCGGAAGACCTCAAGCGATGCCGTGGTATTGACCTGCGCGATGCGTATGCCGCGATCGTTCAGCCTGGTGCCATAGCCGCGGAGAACCGGCTGCGAGATCGTGATATCCATGTGCGGGGCCGCGACCGGATTCAGAATATCGCCCGGCGAGTTCTCGTTGAGATGCTGTTGGTAATCCCGTAATTGCAGCGAACCGCCGGTGAGCAGGCCCTGGTTCAGCACCGTGTTATAGAGGCGTGCCGAGTCGACGACAGAGCTGATCTGGCTGGCTACGGTGTTGGCCTGCGGTTGGGTCAGATGCTCGAAGATTGTGCTGTTTTGTACGAAGGGATCGAGTTGGGGTGTCACCGCACCGATCTGTTGAATGGTAGCGGCGCCGCCGCCGCCGCTGCCGCTGCCGCCGCCACCGCCGCCGCTCAGTCCGGCGCTTTGGGTGGCGCCGTTGACACCCACGCCGCTATTGACGCTGGACACCTGTGCGCTGGCGCTAGGCACACCGCGAATGGGGCCTCCCGCTTCCGCGCGCTTGAGCGCCGACTGTGCCAGAAGTGGGCCGTAGCGTTCTATTTCCAGCCCCAGATCGTTCTCGATCGCCAACGCCAGCGCATCCTGAACGCTCAGGTAGAGGTGTCCGGCCCGGATCAGGCCGTTCAGACGGCTCGAATTCCCTAGCCGGATCTCCGGAATGCTCGGCGCCGTATAGGAACGGATGCCTAAGGGCAGTTGCGGCCGCTCAATCAGGATAGGGGGATTCTGGGCGCTGGCCGGGGTGACAAGGCAAGTCACCAGGCATGTCCATGCGGCGAACGCCCCCCACAGGATTCGGGCCGTCATTGTTGCAACTCCGGTTTCAGAAGCGGCGCCAGCGAAGATCTTGCCGCGTCCGGTTTCTTGGCTCCAGGGACGGAATCCGGTATGACCGATTCCCGATGAACCTGGCCCGAGTAAACTTCTTCCATGGAAATGTGGTTGACGTCGAGGGTTCGTCCCATGGCGAAGTCAAAAGCGATCTTGGCGTGCGTATAGTTGGCCATGGCTTGCACTTCCGCGTCCTGATTCGTTGCCAGATCGTTCTGCGCCTGAATCACCTGCGCCACGGTGGAAACGCCGTACTTAAAGCGGCTCTGCTCGTTCTTCAGGCTCTGTTCGGCCAGCACCCGGGTGTCGACGGCAGTCTCATAGCGGGCGCGCGCCTGTTGCAATCCGATGACGCTGGTCTTCACATCGACACGAACCTGATTGATGGATCGCTGCACGGTCAGTTCCCTCTGGCGAAGCTGGAGTTCGTCAGTAACGTAATCGGCCTGCGCAGACCGGTTGCGGATGGGAATCGTGAACGCGACGCCGGCCGAGTAATCCGGGAAATTGCGGCGGAAGAGTTGCGAAACAACCGTGCCCGCGCCGCCTACAAAATAGGGGTCCGCCTGGCCCTGATATAGCGGGTTCGCAGGTCCGGCCAGACCATGATTGGTTAGTTCCGCAAATGCCGAGAGGCTCGGCAACAGGGTGTTCTTGTCGCCTTTGGAAAGGAACTTGGCGCTCTCCACGTTGAGCTTGCTCTGCTGGATATCCTGACGGTTCGCGAGCGCCTCCTGGATGAGGTCCTGTACCGGCCGGATCTCATCCGTCTTGGGAACCTCGATGCGGTCTAAAGGGATAATGTGTACATCGTCCAGCCAGGTGTTCTCCATGCCGTTGCGGTTGAGCGCATTCTTGAGAACAATCTCCTGCTGTGCCACGTTGGTCTGTGCGATCAGCAGGTCCTCTTTGCTGGCCGACACCTGGGCGGCCGCCCGGGTCACTTCTACCGCCGGCAGCGCGCCGATGGCGACCTGTTTCTGATTGCCTTCCAGCAGCTTCTGGGCGGTGGCCAAGGCTTGCTCTTTGATGCGCACGGCGTCGATGAAGCTCACCAGGTCCCAATAGAGATTGAGAACGGCGGAGACCGTCGTGGCGACCTGCAGTTTCATTTGCATGTCGGTAATGCGCAAGTTGTTCTTCGCGACCTTAATGTAACGGTCGTTAATCCCCGAGCCGAATCCCTGGAGCAGGGGCTGGCTGACCTGGAAATCGAAGTAGCCGCTGAGTGTGGGATTGAAGAGAAACGAGGAACTGTTGTACAGGCTGCGGCCACTGTAGCCCACGAACTGAATATAGGTATTGGTGACGAACGATTGGCCGTAGCCGAACTGGAATTGCCGGTAGCTGTTGGTGAGCGCTGTGGTTCCCACCAGGACCGTATTGGTCTGAGGCGTGGTGAGGTGGCCGAATTGCGCGTTGGCAAAGAGCAAGGGATCCAGGCTGGGCGGGTTCTGTCCGATGCCGGTAACGAGTCCGGCGCCCGAAGCCAACCCGGCTCCGCCCAAACCGTTTCCATTAGTACTGACGCCGGCCGTGCTGACACTGGTGGGGCCGGCGGCCACCGGCGTGTCTACGGAGCGTAAGAGTCCGCCGCCTTCGGCGCGCCGCAGAACCTCTCGCGCCAGGAAGGGGCCGTAGCGCTGGATGGCGATATCGAGATTGTTCTCCAGTGCCAGAGCAATCACATCCTGCGCGGAGAGATAGAGATTGCCACTTCGAACCAGCGACTCGAGGCGTGGCGAGTTGGTCAACCTGACCGGAGCCACGATCCGCTTCTCCAGATGGAAAGGTTTCAGGATGGGCCCCACGAAACGCGGGGCCTTGGGGTTCTGGACTGCCACCTCAGCGGATGGCGCGTGAACTGCGAGGAGGGAGGCGATCCAGACCAGGCTGTAGCAGTTTCTGAAGTAGGTCATTTTGGTAGGGGCGTCTTCGGCCAATTCGAATCAGCGTTCCGAGGAGCCAACGGTGCAATTGCGAGTCCACTGGGATCTGTAAGAAAACACGAAGCTTAGGGAGCGGTTGCGGCACGGGGTGTCCGCTTTTGAGACGCGCTGTTCGTTTTCACGAAAGAGCTGTTGGAGTGGCAGTTGGCTGCCCAAGTCGTTTGCAACGGCCTCATGTACCGCGTGTGCCCTTGGCGCTCAGGCCCTTTGGCCAGGTACTCGGTGCGCGAATCGCACCCGGCGTTGGATACAATCGTTATGATCGGGATGCAGACGATTCTCGTGATTGACGACGATGAGAGCCTGCGCGACACCATTGGCGTAATGCTGGAGCAGGAGGGCTTTCGCGCAGTCCTGGTTGGCGATGGGCGCGCCGGCTTCGACCGGACTCTGACGATCAAACCGGATCTGGTGCTGGTGGATTTGCGGCTGCCCGGAATGAGCGGCACCGACATTTGCAAGCAGCTTCGCGCCGCTAAGGTAGCGACCCCCATCATCGTCCTGAGCGCGCTGGGCGACGAACTTGACAAGGTGCTGCTGCTCGAAATCGGCGCCGACGATTACGTGGTCAAGCCTTTTGGCACCCGCGAACTGATGGCGCGCATCCGGGCGGTGTTGCGCCGGTCGTCCGGGGATGCCCGCAAAGTGGCCCACTTTTCCGGCACGGAAGTCGATTTCGAACGGCGCCTGGTCACCCGCAAGGGCGAGGAACTGAAGTTCACCCCGGCGGAATACAACCTGTTATGTTACTTTCTACAAAACCCGGACCGGCCGCTCACCCGCGACATGATTTTGAATTCCGTCTGGGGCTACGAGTTTTTTCCCAACACCCGGACGGTGGACGCGCACGTCGTCAAACTGCGGCAGAAGTTGGAACCAGACCCGAACGCACCGCGTCATTTCCTGACGGTTCATGGCGTGGGCTACCGGTTTGTGCCGTAGGGTGGCACAGGCATTCTCGCCTGTGTCTTTTTACAGATCGGCCTGAGCAGGCCGCTCCGGGAAGCGCAGTTTGGGGGACAATAACGAAATGCCTCTACAGGGCGCGGGACAGAGTGAGGGTGAACGCGCAGTCCTGATTGTGGAGGACTCGGAGAACAGCGCCACCACGCTCGAAATCGCGTTTCACGGGATACCCGATCTGGTGGTCCTGCTGGCTTCTTCGGCTGTAGAAGCAGTGCGAATTCTGAGCGGCGCTGCCAACGTCTGCGCGATCGTAACCGATTTGAACATGCCCCGAATGGATGGCTTTGAACTGATTCGGCGGGTTCGCGGGGACCGGCGACTGTCCGCCACGCCGATCATTGTGGTGAGCGCCGACACCGATCCCAGGATTCCCAGCCGCGTTGCCGAATTGGGGGTGGACGCTTTTTTTGCCAAGCCTTTCTCTCCGGCGGAGGTCCGGCGGAAATTGGAGCAACTCATTCATGTTAAGACCACCCCTTAGGTTTTGTTCGGTAGCACTGTGGTTCTGGCCGCTCTGCCTTGCCGCCCAGACGGCGCCGCAACTTTCCAACATTCTGGAACGGATTGACCGGTTGGAGCAGGAGAACCGGAGCTTGTCCGAAGAAGTACGCGCTTTGCGCGCTGAGTTGGCCGCCGTCAAAGCGCCCGAGGCTCTCCAGGCGCCTGGGGGCGCCGCTCCCGCCGTCGCCGCCACGGTGGAAGAGAAGTTGGAGATTCAAACACATCGGGTGGATGAGCAGGCGCAAACGAAGATCGAAGCGTCGCAGAAGTTTCCCATCCGGCTCACCGGAATGGCGCTGTTTAACGCCTTCATCGATTCCAAGCAGAACGGCGGATCGGACTATCCGGTGGTCGCGGCGGCCACCGGGGTGGGCCGGGCAGGCGCCACCTTCCACCAGACCATCATTGGGCTGGACTTCCAGGGACCCACTACGGTATGGGGCGGCAAGGTCCGGGGATCCGTTTATATGGATTTCTACGCTGGCGGTACGCTTTTCGAGGCTCGGATGCGAACCGGTTCGATCGATCTCGACTGGAAAAGCCGGAGCATCCTGGTGGGGCTGGAGAAGCCCATCTTCAATCCGCGCGAGCCCAGTTCCTTGGCGCAAGTCGGGATCTCACCGCTGACCGGCGCCGGTAACCTGTGGCTCTGGCTGCCCCAGGTTCGCTTCGAGCAGGATGTTCACTTCGCTCCTTCCACCGGAGTGCGTGCCCAAATGGGTGTGGTCGCGACGCGAGAGATTGGGCCTTATGAGGGTACGGCGACGGCGGAAGCGAGCCGGCCCGGCCTGGAAGGCCGGTTCAATTTCTTCCACAATCTGGATGACGAGCGGCATCTGGAATTCGCACCTGGCTTTCACGCCAGCACCACCCACGCCGCCGGCCAGTCGATTCCGTCCACTCTCTATTCGTTCGATTGGTTCTTCAACCCGTGGCGGCCTGTAGAGTTCTCTGGTGTGTTCTACAGCGGCCAGAATGTGGCCCACCTCGGCAGCGGAACCAGGCAAGGCTTTGAAGTGGAGGACCACGAGGCTTATGCGGTGAAGAGCCGGGGCGGGTGGGGGCAGGTGACGGTACACGCCGCCCGGTGGCTGGACTTCCACCTCTTCACCGGCCAGGTGAACGATCTGAAGGAGGATTTTGAGGTCGGCCGCATCGAAAAGAATCTGCTGTTCGGCGGCAACAGCTATTTCCACCTGGCGCCCAATGTTCTTTTGGGGCTGGAGGCGACGCAGGTGCGAACCGTCTACCTGGGGCAAGGAACGCGAATCAACAATCACTATGATCTGGCGCTGGCTTATCTTTTCTAAACCTGGCGCCCGGTGCCTGGGCTCGTGGCGCACACACGAGTGTGTGCGCCACGGGCGCGGCGGGCGGCTCGCTGCGCTGACTTCCATCTTCTGCCTGAGTCTGGGTCTCGCCCTGCCGGCCGGCCGCGCCGCCAGCGTGAGTGGGGAGGTAGAACTGACCAACTCCAAGGACGCCTCCGTGCGCAAGCACAGGGACTACTCCGGCGTAGTCCTGTGGCTGGAGCCGGTTGACCGCCCTGGGGCCGCCCTCGGAGCCGGCAAGCGCGCGGAGATGCTGCAGAAGGACAAACATTTTGTGCCGCACGTGCTGGCGATACCGGTGGGAACCACGGTGGAGTTCCCGAATCTCGACCCCATCTTTCACAACGCCTTTTCGAACTTCAGCGGCCAGCCGTTCGATGTGGGTCTTTATCCCCCCGGCACTTCCAAGAATGTAACTTTCAAACATCCGGGCATTGTGCGCGTGTTCTGCAACATCCACTCGGCGATGAGCGCGATTATCGCGGTGCTGCCAACCCCGTGGTACACCGTGACCCAGGGCTCCGGCAAGTACTCCATACCCAACGTGCCGGCTGGCGAATACCAACTGCGCATGTTCCACGAGCGCGCGCTGCCCGAAAATCTGAAATTCCTGGAGCGGCGCATCAGGGTTGCCGAAGGCGGCCTGACGCTGCCGCTGATCTCGATTTCGGAGACCGGATTCATTCCGGTTCAGCATTTGAACAAGTTCGGCATGGATTACGCGCCGCCGCCCGCCACCGGCGGCACGTACCCGGGGGCGCCCAGGCAATGAGATCGCCCTTCTCCAACTTGTCGCTCTTATGGAAGATCCTGCTTTCCACCTCGGTTGCGGTGACCGTGCTGCTTGCCATCACCGGAGAAATCGAGCTCCGTGACCTGACCAAGACCATGTCGGACAGCCTGGACGATGAGGTGCGCGGGAGCTTTAGAGCCTACGACTCTCTGTGGAAGTCGCGAGCCGATGCGCTTTCCTCCTTGAGCCGCGTCATCAGCAGCATGTCGGACGTGCGCGCCGCCTTCCTGACGCGGGACCGGGCAACCATTCGGGATAGCGCCGGCGAGTTGTGGTCCAAGATTTCCAACTCCGGCGCGATTTTTCTGGTGACGGACGCGGGGGGAACGGTGATCGCCTCCTTGGGCGGCGCCACGCCTTCCGCGCTTACGCGAAACCTCGATATCGTGCAGGAGGCCGCGGCCGATTTTCCGGGACAATCGACGGGATTCCTGCTCCAGAACGGTGAACTTTACCAGATTTCGGTGACACCGGTCTACGTGCAGTCCGCGCCGGGCCAGGATCTTCTGATTAACGTACTGGTGGCCGGTTACCACGTGGATGCGCTGGTGGCGCAACAGCTTAGGGAAGCCACCAACAGCGAGTTCCTTTTTCTGATACCTTCGGGTATCAGCGTGTCCACGCTGAATCCGCGCGCCACCGGCAGAGTTGTGGATAGCATCGC
>Ga0209067_10002453_pt1 | contig 10967 bp, 9 predicted proteins | sample ColStrG_CSR_2013_FD_187199 | JGI IMG/M metagenome (GOLD analysis project Ga0209067, IMG submission 187199) | Freshwater sediment microbial communities in response to fracking from Pennsylvania, USA - Cold Stream Run_MetaG_CSR_2013 (SPAdes)... | ecosystem: Environmental > Aquatic > Freshwater >... | reverse complement strand
CACTACGAGCCGGTCGCGGTCGCCAGCACGATTCACGAGGCGAAGGAACTCGCCGAGAGCGACCTCCGCGGCCGGATGCGCCGTTTGGAGCGCGGAGGCGACCCTGGAATGTGCCCGTACACGTACAAGCTCTGGGCCCAGGGAGTTGAGGGGGATTACCGCCTCGCGTACGAGATCCAGGCCGCCATCATTGCGAAGTAGCATGGTCCTTAGGACCCTTCCTGGCCCGCCCCGGCTCCGGCCGCGGCGGGCTTTTCCGTGCCTTTTAGGGTGCAACAATTCCTCTTGCTTTCTGGGCCGTCCGGAGGGATTAATCGAGGTGCCATGAACGCACCCACCACCACGCCGAAGACATACTGGAGCGCCTCGCTGAAGAGTGCCGTGACCGTGCCCGATGATGACGAACGTCCCCGGATTGATGACCTCCTTGTCGCCACTAATAACCTTCTGGCCGCAATCCAACTGATGGGCCTCGCACCGACTGACTCCGCCGCCCATGGAGTCTGGAACGGACTCCTCGCCAGGACTAGGAATGCCGTAAACGCCTTCAAGTGAAACCTTCACCACGGCGAAGTAAGGTTCGCCCAAACGATCTCTTCCGCCCGCCCGGTAGCGCCGTTGCGGGCTTCTCTGCTCTGGCTGCGATTCCTGCCCGCCCTGGCAAGTCACAGGAGCCTTGGCCCACACGCCAAGCCTTCGCCGCAGGAGCGAACGTGGGCCAGACGTGGCGCAACAGTGGCCAACCCTTGGCTCGCCTGCAACAACCGCAACTCCGCCGACCAATCCGCCAGGGCGCTGCATAGCCCCTGAATGTCTGGATGCCCGGCGCGGATCTGGGCTTCCAGGACAGCGATCTCCTGGCGGCAGCGCGCGATTCACGGGGCCCCCTTCTGGAGTTTTGCCGCGATCTCCTCGAACGTTCGCCCGTCGCCCTCCAGTTTGGCCTGCTTGTTGGTAAGGGACTGCCACCTGGTGACTGTTACATCGATGTACTTCGGATCCAGTTCCATTCCACAGCAGACCCGCTCGGTCAGTTCCGCGGCCGCGAGGGTAGTGCCACTGCCGAGGAAGGGCTCGTAGACCAATTCCCCACGCTTGGTGTGGTTCAGGATCGGGCGCCGCATCAGTTCGACTGGCTTCTGGGTGGGGTGGTCGAATTTTTCTTCGTCCGAGCCGCCCATGATGAACTTCGGCGAGGCAGAATCCCAGATCGTCGAGTTCTCGCCGGCCTTGCCGAACCAGGGCGCGTTTTTCTTTCGGACATACCAGCAGGGTTCATGCTGATACCAGTAATGCGTTCGCGTGAGCACTGTGCGCCCTTTGTTCCAAATGATCTGCTGCGGATACAGAAAGCCGATGCGGAGGAGGCCGTTCAGCACCTCGCGCGTGAAGATGGACGCGTGCCAGACGTACGCGATTTGCAGGCTGGGCACCAACTCGAAGGCTTCCGACCAGTCGGCGCGGGTGTCTCCCGAGATGGTCGTTTCGGTGTGGCCCTCGGTGCGGTGCTTCATGTAGCTGGCTTCAGCGGGCCCGCAGCCGTTGAGGCCGGCGCGGTCGCGCCACTCCGAATCGAGTTCGATGCCGTACGGTGGATCAGTCACCATGAGCGCCGGCTTGCGGTCGCCCAGGAGTCGCGCTACTGCGTCCGGGCTGGTGGCATCCCCGCAAAGCACGCGATGTTGATGGGGAGGCTTGCCACAAAGCCAGACGTCGCCCAGTCGTGACACAGCGTTTTCAGGAAGCGGCGGCGCAGCGTTTGCCAGGTCGTCGTTGTCCTGGACCAGCAGCAGATCGTCGATCTCCTTGGGGTCGAATCCCGTGAGGCTGAGATCGAAGTCCGCCTCATTGAGTTCTTGAAGTTCGAGCGCGAGGAGTTCTTCGTCCCAATCAGCCCAGGCGACGGAACGGTTGACCATCAGTCGAAATGCTTTCACCTGTGCCGGTGTCCACTCGTCGTAGAGGATCACGGGTACTTCGGTGATCCGGAGTTTCTTCGCAGCCTTCAGGCGGAGGTGGCCATCCACCACTTCCCCGTCGCTGCGGGCCAGCACCGGAATCTTAAAGCCAAATTCCCGAATGGAGGAACACATGCGGTCCACGACGGCATCGTTCTTCCGCGGGTTGCGGGCGTAGAAGACGAGGCGGTCGATTGGCCAGATATGGATTTGCTGCGGCTGCGGCGACTCTACCATCCGGACCTCTCCCCACACGCACTCCAAGCCGAAGTCGTGTTTCAGTTGTAGGGGATCCTTCGGTAGCTGCGCCCTTGGCGCCGGCGTGTCGAACCGAACCTCTATTCCCTTTATACGCGATATTGGTGGGTTTGTATAGCCTTGCGTGCGGCTCTTGGCTCTCCGGCTCAGGATTGGTGGCAGTTCTCTATCGAAGGCTGACGCGGAGAGCGAGCCGGTTGGCGAACGCTCGTGGCTCCACGGAGATCTCGCACGTTCAATCGTCGCGTATCTGATGTGCCGCGCGGACGTTCTGCCCGCGGATAACTACCGATATCAGACGATATCGGGCCATTGTGCGGGCAGCGGGTTTGATACGGCCACAGTCGATGGCAAACCCTCGCCGAACGGCATTCGATTCGGCCGTGGCCGGTTTGCGTTGCTTCCGGTGCGGGATCACGAAGTGCCAGTAGGCGGGCTCCCGCCCGAGGCACGGGTGGGTGCTATCACCAGATTCATCCCGCCGGCCGCACTGATTGAATCGCGTCGCGCCCGCCTAAGCTATTTCGCCGAGGAGCCTTTGCAGTTTCGTTTTGAGCGCTACGTCTGCCGGCGATCCGCCTGGCCTGCGAAGCCACGCATCGAACGAATTCCTGGTCAACCGGTGCTGGGTGCCTGGCTCGCGCGAGTCTACCTCGAACTCGTGCAGCCCCTGCGGGTCGTACTTCACGTGCTCGCATCGACGGAAGCGCGCAATCGCCAATCCCACCGCCTCGTATAGCGTTCGCGCCTCCAACTCGACCGCGTGTTCAATTCCATCGGAATCCTTGAAAGCTACTCGACACTGCTTCACGCCGGTAGCGTATTATATTCGCCTTCTCTTCGCCATCGTCTAGTCGGGCGATGCCCAAATTGCTGCCGAGAACAGCCCTTCCGTCCAACAACCGGATTCCTCCCGTGAAACGCCGTCCACGGAAATAGGTACCGACAAGTCGGCCAGGATCCGGAATCCGGGAAATCGTGTCCGGATTGCACGTGAGCCGACCGGACTTCATGCAGGCACATCCGCTTCCGCCCGGAGAGTGGCGTCTTCGTCCGTTGTTTCGCCTCAGACTCGGCTGGGACTTTTATTGACCGCGCCGGTAGCCCCAGTTTGCTGTCCGGTCCGGCGCACGAACTTCGGCCGCCGGGCGTTACACGCCGCTCATGCCTTTCCCCGGTTGGTGAGCGCGGCCTTAAGCGTAGCATTCAGATAGCCGATGCTGTACGCCAAGCCCGGGCTCAGTCCATGCGGAGGTGCAGCGAGACGGCCCGGCGCGTTTCCAAGTTCCGGGATGTGATCTGGGATTACGATACCGTCAAAGTCCACCTCGACGAGCGCGTCCATCACTTTATACATGTTGTAATAGCCGTCGTCCATCAGAGTCTCCGTAAAGTGGGGCAGCGGCGCAGTGACGTTCCGGAAGTGAATCTTGAACAGCCTGCGCCGGGAACCGAAGTACCGGATCATCTCCACGGCGTCCTTCCCCGTCGCGGCGCCGCCTTCGATCCAGAAGCCAACGCACAGGCAGACACCGACGTTGGAGCTGTCGGCGATCTCCAGCGCCCTGCGATAGCCCTCGAACGTGCTGAAGATGCGCGGAACGCCACCCAAAACGGCGACCGGCGGGTCGTCGGGATGGATGCCAATGCGGACACCTGCCTGCTCCGCCACGGGGGCTACTTTCCTGGCGAAGTAACGGAAGTTGTCCCAGATCTCCTCCTCACTGAAAACCCGCCCGATTCCCGCCGGGTGCTTGTACACCTTGCCATTCCAGCCGCCCTGAAAATCCGGGCTGTTCAGGTCACAGTCACTGGCCACATAACCGCGCCTGGTCACTGCGGTCCCGCTACGCCAGTTGCCGAGCCCTTCGAAGCCGAGCGTCATGTACGGAATTCCGGCCTTGCCCAGATAGCGCAGATAGTTCAGATAGTCCTCCAGGCGCTCGTCGCGCCCGGGCAGGTTGAGCACGACCTCGGGCACGTTGATGACCGCGTTGCCGGTGGGCGCGACTCGGGACGATTCGTTGTAGACTCGGAATCCGCCCGCCTCCCACTTAGTGCGGATGCTGGCGAAGCCCTCGGCCGTCGATGTGGCGGGCGTCGGGTCGGCGATGCTCAGCCACGTCACCCCCATTTGCCTGAGGTAGAGCATGTTTTCTTCGGTGGGATTGCGCACTTGCGCGGCGATCTTGACTCCGGGTGGGAGAGGCATCAGCGATGCGCTCGCTGTCGATGCGCCGGTGGCCAGCACCGCGCCGGACAGCGCCATCCGGCCGAAGTCCCTGCGGTTCCAATGCGATTGGCTCATGGGTGGGAATGTTTCACTGAATCCGGCCTGAAGTCAAGGGGGCACGGGATCGCGCCACCTCCTTGGGGGTGGGCGGATTACTCCCGAGTCGGCTTGTGTCCGCCAATGTCGGAAATCTCCCGCAAAGGACATCTCACTACACCGCCACCCTCAGCTTGATCCCGTCGTTTGGCGCATCGACCAAGTTCTGCCTGGTGCCTAAATACCGCTCCGTAGTTTGCACAGACGCGTGGCCGAGTAGCAACTGGATCTGTTCAAGTTCTCCGCCGGCCGCACGGCACAACTTCGCGCAGGTCCGGCGCAGATCATGGGGCGCGGTCCCTGGAACCCCAGCGGTCGCCGCGTAACCCTGAAGCAATTGCCAAACGACTTTTTCGCTCAACGCCGATCCCTGGACTTGATCGCCGCGGTTCACCGGGCGGAATACCGGCCCGTCGCTTATGCCAGCCGGCGCGGCCCATGCGTCCATTGCTACCTTGACCCAGGTCGGCATCGGAACGGTCCGCACGCGTCCATGCTTTCCGTGAAGATCGACGATGCACCAACGCCCGTCCCTTTGCTGTACGTGCCCCATGGTGAGCGCCGCGACCTCCGATCGCCGGAGCCCACAGCCCAGAAGAACTGCAAGGATCGCCCGGTCGCGCAGCCCCTTGGCCGTGGTGGTATCGGGCGCGTTCAGGAGCTTCTGGGCCTGCTGGACGGAAAGCCAGTTCCCGAGACGGACACCCTTTGAAGCCACGCCCTTCACGCGCGTGATCCCGCCGGCCAGTTCGGGCGCCAGCAGCCCGTTGTCTGCGGCCTCGACCGCCAGTTTCCGAACTGCAGTGATCCGCACGTTGATGGAGACGGCTCCAAGCCCGCGGGCCTCCAGGGCAACGCGCCAGGCGCTCACGGTGGCCTTGGTGAAGCCGGCGCGGGGCTCCTGGCCGAACCAGGCGAAGAACTCGTCGAGTCCGAGATTGTAAACGCGCTTAGTGATCGGGGAGGAGACGCTGTCCAGCACCAGCATCTTCAGTCGGTGCCATTGGTTCGTTTGCGGAACAATAATCAAATCAGTCATTTAGGTCCTCTTAATGGGCAATATCGGTAGCCATGTGGACCTTACCTCGGGGCAGGGGAGACATCAAGTAAATCAACCGGAGCACCCCAAATTAGGCAACAAAAACCGCCAACTTCCCCACCCAGGTAGCGAGGTAGAACTAGCCGCGCGAGATTTGGTGGTGGCAAGGGGATTTCCCAACAGGAATAGCGCTGCAATCAGACGCAAGGCCGCATATTTCCGTGATCCAGGCGTAGCCCTGCCGTGCGGCTGGATCCACCGGTTTCCGCTTCATATCGAACCAACTATACTCAAGCGGTGAGCGAGCACGAAGACAATCTATTCCGGCAGGCGTTGGATTGCCATCGTGCCGGACGTCTGGCGGAGGCGAGCGGACTCTACCATGAGATTTTGCAGGCTACGCCCGATCACACCGACGTCTTGTACTTGCTTGGGGTACTCGCGCATCAGACCGGCCAGCCCGCTCAAGCCGTCGAACTGATTCGCAGGGCCCTGGCTATCGTGCCAGATCAGGCGCGGTGTTACAACATCTTGGGACTTGACCTGATGGCGCTGGGGATGGCGGACGAAGCGGAGGCTAGTTTCCGGCGGGCGATCGCTCTCGACGATTCCCCGGACGCCTACAACAGCCTGGGCGTCCTGTGCGAGGAGCAGGGGCGGCTCGACGACGCGATTGCGGCCTACCAGCAAGCCTTGGCGCGAACGCCCGGCCACGCCGCCGCGCACTACAATCTCGGCAACGCCTACCGGGCAAAGGGAGAGATGGGGGCAGCCGCGGAGTCCTTTCGGCGGGCTGTAGACAGCGATCCTGAGCACGCGCGTGCCCTGGGCGCCCTGGGTCAAGTCCTGAAGACACTGGCGCGGGCCGAAGAAGCTGTTCCTTTTTTGAAAAGGGCTGTGGTTCTGATGCCTGATGACGCAGGCTTGCACTGCGACTTGGGCGACGCACTGCAGACACTCAGGCAGCTTTCGGGCGCTATGGCCTCGTATGAACGATCGCTCCAACTCGACCCGGAACAATCTCGCGCCTGGTACTCGGCCGGCTGTGCGGAAAGCTCGCGAAGGGAATACGCGTCCGCCATGGCCTACTTCCGGAGAGCGTTGGACATTCATCCGGATTGGCCACAAGCTCAACACAATCTGGGACAGGTCCTATTCAAGCTGGGCCAGGTGGAGGAAGCGCTGGATCTGTTTCGCCGGGCTGCCGCCGGAGGCGATCCGGGATTGCCACAAGGGGCGATTGCCGTGATCATCCCCGGAAGCCCGGCAAGCGACAACCAAGCCATACTCGATGCGCGACGAACGTGGGCGGACCGCCAACTCCCGCCACGGCCGACGACCGAACAAACGTCACGTCGCGTGAGAACAGGCGATCAGCCGTTGCGTATCGGCTACGTTTCTTCCTTTTTTCAGGATCACAACTGGATGAAGCCTGTCTGGGGCTTGATCAATCAGCACGATCGGCGGCAGTTCGAGGTTCACCTCTTCTCCGACGCACCCGCGTCCGAGATCCGGCATGGCTATCGCGGTCACTCGCAAGACCGGTTCCATGACACCATCGGACTCTCCAATGAGGCGCTTTCCCAACGGATCGAGCATGCGGAGATCGACCTGCTGGTCGACCTGAACGGCTACAGCACAATGCAGCGGTTGCCGCTGTTTACACTGCGGCCGGCCCCCGTCGTCGTGGGATGGTTCAACATGTATGCCACCACCGGCATAACGAGCTACGACTACCTGATCGGCGACGATGTAGTGATTCCTCCGGAAGAAGAGAGGTTCTATTGCGAAAAGATTGTGCGGGTGCCGGGCAGCTATCTGACTTTCGACGTGACCTACCCCGTGCCCACGGTGGCAGACCCGCCGTGCCTGACCAACCGAGCGATTACGTTCGGTTGTCTGGCGTCGCAATACAAAATCACCACCGAAGTGATCGCCGCGTGGAGCAGGGTTCTCCGGCAGGTTCCCAATAGTTCTTTGTTCTTGAAGAATGGAGCGCTTGTTTCTGCGGGCGCCCAGCAGTTCGTCCATGACCTCTTCGAGCGCCACCACGTCTCTCCCAAAAGGGTTCGCCTAGAGGGCCCCTCGGATCACTATCAGTTCCTCGAAGCGTACGGCGAGATCGATATCGCACTGGACACCTTCCCCTACAATGGCGGCACAACTACTACTGAGGCGATCTGGCAGGGTGTACCGGTGGTCACTTTCTACGGAGATCGTTGGGGTTCGCGAACCAGCGCGTCCATCCTGCAGGCCGCTGCTCTCGGCGAGCTGGTAGGCCAAGGACTCGAAGACTACATATCGCTGGCGATCAGACTGGCTAATTCCCCGGACGACCTCTTGGACCTTCGGCGCACCATGCGATCGCGGCTCCGTGAATCTCCGGTCTGTGACACCCAGAGCTTCGCTCGGAATATGGAGCGGCTTTACAGCCAGATGTGTATCGAACTCCCGCCCGTACGAACACGTTCAAGATCAGATCATTCGGCTTAATGGGGACTGTGCCGGCACTGTACGGCGGGGCAGTCTTGTTGTAGGGAAACCGCGCCTGCTGCGGATCACTGGCGATAACAAATCAGGGCTGTATCGGCAGGGCGGCGGCGCGAGGAAGTCGGTGTAACGGGGGCAAAGCACGTCCGCCGCCGCCCTGCCGATACAGCCTGTTGTGGTAAGCCGCGGTACGACGGTGCCGCTTATGGGGATTGAATGTTCCAGTGCCTTTGGCAGGACGGGGCGATGGGCAGGTATGGCCGACGTGTAGCGTGCCCTCCCTGGTTGTTGGAGCTGGATGGCGGGGTGAATTGGGGACGATGGACACTACGGGAACGATGCCCCGGGGTTGCCCAAACACACTTGTAGTAAAGGCTCACGTAAGCCTGGGTCCGAGTGCCGGATTGATTGAGTACGGAGCCCTGTTTCATGACGAGTCAACCGACTCCATCGGTGGGTGGACTTGCTCGCGATTCAGAATCCAATCGGTCGAGAGCCACTCGACAATGCGAAGCACGCCAACCCGACAGACCGGGCAACGGCGTTCGACGGCAGATTGTTGCTCGCGGGTCAAGATGGCAGCGGGTCCGTCTGTGGGTGATGCGGCGTTCAAGTGCTGGCGGCAGAGGGCAAGTGCGGATGAGCGATTGCGGTTGGCCAGAAAACCGAAATGGCGAATCTTCATGAACCCCGAAGGCAAGATGTGTAACAGGAAGCGCCGGATGAACTCTACGGCCTCCAGTGTCATCGACTTGGTTTGATTGCCGTGTCTGGAGTCGCGCCACCGAAAAGTGACCCGGCCATTGTCTAGCGACAGCAGACGACCGCTGGAGATGGCCACTCGGTGCGTATAGCGGGCGAGGTACTTCAAGACGTGCTCCGGCCCGCCGAACGGCGGTTTGGCGTAGACAACCCATTCTGTCTTCTTGGATTTCCGGAGCCACGCATGGAATCGAGCAGGCTCGGCGAGATCGGCTAACTGCCCGAAGAATTTCAGCCTGCCTTCGGCGAAAGCCTGGCGCAACCAGGCCAGCAATTTCCCACGAAACAGCCTGCTCAAAACCCGTACGGGCAGAAAGAACTTCGGGCGGCATGGAATCCATCGAGACCCGTCGGGAGACAATCCACCGGCCGGCACCACACAGTGGACATGGGGATGATGCAGCAGGTTTTGGCTCCAGGTGTGCAGCACCGCCAGAAAGCCGATCTTCGCTCCCAGATGCCGGGTATCGGCAGCGATTTGCTGCAGCGTCTCGGACACCGCCCGGAACAACAAGCTGTAGCAGACCCGCTGGTTTTGCAGTGCCAGTGGCGCAAGCTGTTCGGGGATGGTAAAGACGACGTGACAATACGGCACCGGGAGCAGTTCCTTGGCCCTCTCTGCGAGCCATTGATCCCGGGCGGTGGACTGACACTTGGGACAGTGCCGATTGCGGCAGGAGTTGTAGGCGATGAGGCGATGCGCGCATTGGTCGCATTCCTCGACGTGGCCGCCCAGAGCGGCAGTGCGGCAAGCGGCGATGTCACGGAGAGCTTTCCTTTGTTGTGATGAGACCGTATGTCCCCACAGTTCCAGGAACTCCTCCCTATGTTCGCGAATGACATCGGCCACTTCGAGCCGATGTTCTCTCATCGCCTTCTGCCGTCGTCATCCGGAGTCAGGATCTCACGAATCGCCAGGTCCTCTAACGGACTCTGCGTCGTCTGCACTCTTCGTACCGAGACATGGAGGTAGATCGCCGTGGTCTTGAGGCTGGCATGCCCAAGCAGAACCTGGATCGTGCGGAGGTCTGTTCCCGCATCCAGCAGATGGGTGGCGAACGAGTGGCGCCAGATGTGCGGGCTCACCTGTTTCTTGATGCCGACCTTCCTGGCCAGTTGTTGGCAGATCTGCCGAACACCGGAAGGATGCATGGGAGAGCCAGGTTTATCCCCAGGAAACAACCAGTCCGGGGGCCTTCGCCAGCGCCAGTAGGCGCGCAGCAGTGCCAGCAGCTTGGGCGAGAGCATGACTTGACGGGGCCGCTGGCCTTTCCCTTCCCGCACCCGAATCACCATGCGTTGGCTGTCGATATCGGTAATCTTGAGCTGGAGCACTTCGGCGCAACGTAATCCAGTTGCATAGAGGGTCGCCAGCAGGGCACGATGCTTCAGATTCGGCGTGGCATCCAGCAGGGCCGTCACCTCTTCGTGGCTCATTACGGCCGGGAGTTTTCGCCGGACCTTGGGCTTGACAACTTCTTGCACGAACCACTCTCGTTTCAGCGTTTGCGTGTAGAGGAATTTGAGTGCGGCGATGCGTACCTGCAGAGTGGACCAGGCGACTTTCTTCTCATGTACCAGGTGCAGTTGATACTTGCGAATGTCTTCCGGTCCCAGATGGTCCGGCGATTTGTTGAAGAACCGGGCGAAGTCCGCCACGGACTCGGTGTAAGAACGGATCGTCAGCGGGGAATAATTCCGCAATCGAAGATCTTCGATCATTCGTTGGCGTAGTTTTGTCATCACAGAGTTCCCTTCCAAGATTGAGCGTTCCTCTTGGGATCGCCGAGCGACGGACGCACGGAAACCGGATAGAAGACTTCCTACGCAGTGTTCATTCGAGTGGGCGGATGACCAGATTCAAGTACGGCCTTCTAAACGGATAAACGGCCTCTCGATTCGCTGGGGATCTTTCTCCATCGTCTCAAACCTGTCAAGCCCTCCCCGCTCTCATCCGCCCTGGCGGGCGCCGAGCACCGGTGCCTAAATGTAGACTACGCCCGCCCGGAGGCCCCCTGCCGCGCTAGCGGCTTAGTAGTGTGCTGGGCATGTTCAGCAGTTTGGAGGTGAAAGTCCTCCGGCCAACCTGATGGAGGTGAAGGCCTAGTGAGAAGCAAGGGCCACCGCCGCG
>Ga0209067_10002452_pt1 | contig 10970 bp, 12 predicted proteins | sample ColStrG_CSR_2013_FD_187199 | JGI IMG/M metagenome (GOLD analysis project Ga0209067, IMG submission 187199) | Freshwater sediment microbial communities in response to fracking from Pennsylvania, USA - Cold Stream Run_MetaG_CSR_2013 (SPAdes)... | ecosystem: Environmental > Aquatic > Freshwater >... | reverse complement strand
CGCCATATAGAGCGAGAGGGATCCCCAGCCGCAGCCCAGTTCCAACACTTCCTGGCCGTCTTCCAAACGGGCGCGCCGGCAAGTGAGGTCGAGCATGGCGGCCTCGGCCTCGGCCAGTTCCGCGACCGCACCCGGCCATAACGCGCAACTGTACTTCATGTGCGGACCGAGCACATGGCGAAAGAACTCCGCTGGGACCTCATAGTGCTGCGCATTGGCGGCGTCGGTCCGGATCGCCACGGGGCTGCGGCGGAGTTGCTCAACGAACTGCATGAGACGTTCCGCCTGCGCTTCGGGCCCTCCCTGGCTCTCTTCGCGCAAACGTGCCGCCAGCAGGCGCCGGATGCCCAGGCGGATGAGCCAGTCGGGCAGGAGGTCGCGTTCGAGCCACCTGGTGTAGCCCGCTTCCAGGACGGGCGAGACTTCCAAAGTACTTGCTTGCATGGATTAACTCCTGGGAAACCAAGGCACGAAGGCGCCCGTGGTTTGTTGATATCGCCGGTAATCGTCACCCTTGCTGCGCAGCGCTTGCGCTTCGGTGGCCGGAATGCCGGTGACCCGGAACAGAAAGTAGAGCATCAGGACAGGGGCGAACACGGCCACATAGCCATACGGAGAGCCCATCGCGAACACCGCGAATGCCACCCAGATCATCCACTCAAAGAAGTAGTTGGGATGCCGCGAGTACCTCCAGAGGCCCACCCGGCAAGTGGTGCCGCGATTGGCCGGATTGGATTTGAAACCCTGTAGTTGAGAGTCGGCCACAAGCTCGCCGATCCATGCCACCAGCCACAAGGCCGCACCGGCATATTCGAAAGCCGACAACTGGGGCCGCCGATTGAGCGTCGCCAACAGAAACGGCGCCGAAAGAAGGATGCACAATAGAGCCTGGAATTGGAAGAAGAGAAGGAACTTGAGCGGCAGGTTGCTGCCCCACTCGCGGCGCAGTTGCACGTAGCGTCCCTCTTCGGGATGGCCGATGACGCGCGTGAAGAGAAGAAAGATCGCCAGCCGCAAGCCCCAGAGCGCCGCCATCGCCGCGATCAACAGCGAGCGCACCGGGTAGCCGCCCCCGGTTGCGGCGTAGATCATGCCGAGCAAAGCCAGGCCGCCCGCCCATCCCGCGTCCACAATGGCGGCATTCCTCAGGGGCAGAAGGATCAGCCACAGTATCAGCATCAAGCCGCAAACTGAAGTCGTTCCGATCGCGAGTGTGTGCAGGATGGCGGCTGTCATGCGGCCTCCGCCCGCAATGCCGCGCCCAGTTTTCTCAGCACGGGGGCCAGCAACAGGTAGATGACCAGCGATGCCAGCGAACCGATGGCCAGCCACGCCACGAGCGCGTGCATGGTAGCCGTCCAGAGTGTGGCAATCGCCGTCCAGACGTCGGCCCGGATCAAATTGACGATCTGGCCTACGGAGACACTGGCGGGCCGCGCTGCGAAGATCCACTCCCCCATGCGGATGAAAGGGATCAGGAGAGCAAACTGCAACGGGTACACGAAGTAATTGACCAATTGGATCGCGGGCGCGTTCAGACGGAACACGACGGCCGCCAGGAAACACAGGATGGAAGTGGAACCCAGGACCGGCGTGACGCCGAGCGTGATTCCGAGTGCAATACTCAGCGCGATCTTCTCTGGTGTGATCCCCTGCCGCAGCAAGTCCAGGATGGGGGTCAAGATCCTGCGGTGCAGGAGACCAGCTCTCATTGGGCCCGTCTCCACAGTACCGTTTCCGCCGGCTCGTCCCCGCGCAGACGCATCAGTTGAATCAACACGTATAGAGACATCGCGATGTTGCCCAAGCCCATGATCAGCAGGAACCACAAGATGCGCAGCCAGATCTTCCTCTCCTTGTAGACCAACCACACATAGAAAGTCAGAAAGCCGAAGTAGGCGTCCCACAGCGTAGCAACCGCCCATGGGTTGGCTGCGTAAGTCGGCCAGGCTTGCCACAGACTCATCGCGAGGCAGGTGCGGATCGTCATCACGGTCATCCAAAGAAAGATCCCGCCAAACAGCAGTTTGAGAAACAGCTTCATCGCGCAGTCTCCGGGGAAGGCGTGGCCTTCCATCTGCTAAGGTGCCGCTCGAAGTCCGCGAGATCTTCAAGTATGAAGGTGTCGCCCCGCACCACGCCGTCGAAGACATCGGCCGCGCCGGTTCCACCGGCCCACAACTCCGTGGAGGCGGGAAGTTCGGACGTGAGCCAGGTCATATCGCGTTTGACTGCGGGCGTGGCATTGGTCTTCATGATGCCCAGCACGACCACATTCGCGGCGCACTTTTCGGCGGCGGAAAGGATCTCGCCGGTCGGCAGGTTGGGGCCGAGGTAGGTGACCTGGAAATCCTGCGCAACTGCCAGCATCGCCGCCGCGAGGATGCCGAACTCGTGCAGTTCGTTGGAAGGCGTCGTCAATAACATCCGGGCGGCGCCGTTGCCCGGCCTTTGCAGCCGCACCAGACCACCGAGGAGATTGCGCAAGCAAGCGGAGAACATGTGCTCCTGCGCGATTTGGAACGTCCCGTTCTCCCAGTTCTCTCCCATCAGCCGCATCAGCGGCAGGACCACCTGGTGTACGATTCCGGCGGGACTCAACAGCAGAGCCAGCCGGCTGAGTTCTTCATTTGTGGCCGAATTGTCAAACGCTGTGATGGCGTCCAGCAGCGGTTGCACATTGGGATTCAAGGCTCGCGGACCAGGCTCCGGCAGAGGGTTGCTGCTGGAAGCAAATGGGGCGCGGGCCAGATCCTGAAGTTCGGCGTCCGACAGCGCTGCTACCTGCCCAATCGCATGACCGCCATCCACCGCCCTTCGGAGCAGCATCAGCCGCCGGACTTCCGCGTCGCTGTACAGCCGTCCGCGCGCACTCCGGTCCGGCGTCACCGCACGGTACCGGCGCTCCCAGGCGCGCAAGGTATCGACCGGGATTCCGGTTAGCTTGGCAACCGCTCGGATCGGATAGAGGGTAGGCATGTTTCGTCTGACGTCTCCAAGCTTTGCAGAACCTAGGCAGTTTTGTCAAGCATTTGTATTGGACAAAACATTGACAAATGACGGACAAACGCGTTACGATCGATTTGTGAGTCACACCGGTCGAGGGTTTGGCGGCTACCATTTCGGGGCGGTCTCGCTGTTTGTGCTGTTGCACCTGGCGGTGGTTGCGGTGCTTTTTGTTCCCGCCACCCCGCACCTGCTGATGTGGCTGGCGGCTACCTATTCGTTGCGCACGTTCGGGGTTACGGCGGGATACCACCGCTATTTCAGCCACCGCAGCTACCGGTTGGGGCGGGTGGCGCAGTTCCTGATGGCATTTCTTGCCCAGACTTCGGGACAGAAAGGCGTGCTCTGGTGGGCGGCGCAGCATCGGGATCATCATCGCTATTCAGACCGCGAGCAGGACATCCACTCTCCCCGGCAGCGTGGATTCTGGTGGGCGCACGTCGGTTGGGTGCTGTCCAACGAGCACGACTCCTACGACCCCAAGAGAATAGCCGACATGGCTCGTTTTCCGGAGCTTCGCTGGTTGGACCGATATCACTGGGCTCCGACGGTGGTGTTTGCGGCTTTCGTCCTGATGGCGGGCGGTCTGGGAGCCTTCGTCTGGGGCTACATCGTCTCGACCGTCTTGCTGTACCACTGCACTTTCGCGATCAACTCCCTGGCCCACGTGTTTGGGAGCCGGCGCTTCGACACCGCGGACGACAGCCGCAACAACTGGCTGCTTGCAATAGTGACCTTCGGCGAAGGCTGGCACAACAACCATCACTTCTCGATGGGCAGTTGCCGGCAGGGAATCCGATGGTGGGAGATCGACATTACGTACGCCGGGCTGAAGTTGCTGGCGATGCTAGGGATTGCCAGGGATCTGCGTCCGTTTCGGATTCCCACCCCAAGCGCGCACGAGGCGAAGTGATGCGCATCGCGGTGATTGGCAGCGGCATTTCCGGTATGGGTGCAGCCTATTACCTCAGCCGCAAAAACCAGGTCTTTCTTTTCGAGAAGGAGCCGCGCCTAGGCGGCCACACCCACACGGTCACCGTGGAGAGCAGCCAGGGCCCGCTGGCAGTGGACACGGGGTTCATAGTCCACAACGATCGCACATATCCCAACCTCGTAAGACTGTTTTCTGAATTGGGCGTCGAGACCCAGGCTAGCGACATGTCGTTCGCCGTGGTCTGCCAAAGAAGCGGCTACGAGTATTCCAGCCGGGGTCTCAACGGTTTCTTTGCCCAACGCGCCAACCTGGTGCGACTGGACCAACACCGTCTGTTGCGGGAGATCCTGCGTTTCAACCGCCAGGCCCCGAAGCTGCTAGACAACCCGAAAGTCGCCGCGATGACCCTGGGGGACGTGATCGAGCAGGGCCGCTACACCACCCTGTTCACCGAGCGCTACCTGTACCCCATGGCGTCCGCGGTCTGGTCCATGTCGACTGAGGCTATCCGCCGCTTTCCGGCGCTGACTCTCGTGCGGTTCTTCGATAACCACGGAATGCTGGGAATCAACACCCATCCGAAGTGGAGAGTTATCCGTGGCGGCAGCCAGAGCTACGTTCCGCCCATCACCGCACCGTACAGGGATCGAATCTACACGGGCATCGATATTCAGTCGGTGGCCCGCGACGAGACGGGCGTTACGCTGCACTTTCAGAACCGCCCGTCAATGCGCTTCGACCAGGTAATCTTCTCCTGTCATGGCAATCAGATCTTGCCGCTGCTCGAAGCCCCGAGCGACGCCGAGCGGGATATTCTGGGCTGCTTCGCCACCAGCCGCAACGATGTCTGCCTGCATACCGACTCCCGCTTACTGCCCAAGCGTCCACAGGCGCGGGCTTCGTGGAATTACAGCCTGAACCCGGACCCCGGCGCGACGGTCACTTATCACATGAATCGGTTGCAGTCGCTGGCGGTTCCGGAAGATTATTGCGTCACGTTAAACGCCAACGGCAGCATCGATCCCGCCAAGGTCCTGCGCCGGATGGTCTATTATCATCCTCTCTACGACAGCGGCGCCGTTCAGGCGCAAACGCGCTGGAACGAGATCAGCGGCCGGAACCGCACGCATTTTTGCGGCTCCTACTGGTTCTACGGTTTTCACGAAGACGGGCTCAACTCCGCGCTGCGCGTGGCGCGGGTGCTCGGAGTGGAGTGCTGAGGCATGCAACCTGCCATCTATTTCGGCACCATCCGGCATCGCCGGTCCAAGCCTGCCCGGCACGAGTTCACTTATCCGCTGTTCATGGCCTTTCTGGACGTGGACCGCATTCCCGAGTTGATGAAGGTGTCGCCGTTCACCAGCTACAACCGGTTCAACTGGGCCAGCTTCCACGAGCGGGACCATTTTGGAGATCCTGCGCTCACGTTGCGCCGGAGGTTGGCGCTGGACGCCGCGGGACAAGGCATCCGCCTGCCCGAGGGCCCCATCTTCCTGCTGACCCATCTGCGCTACCTAGGATACAGCTTCAACCCCATCTCGCTCTTCTACTGCTGCAACCGGGAAGGGCGCATCGAAACTATCATGGCAGAAGTTAACAGCACGTTCGGAGAGACTCACAACTACTGGCTTACGGCCGCCAACCAGCTCCCTTCGACTTACTCGCGTGCGTACCTCTGTCCAAAGGCGATGCACGTTTCGCCTTTCATGCCGATGGAACTCGACTACCGGTTTGTATTGCCGCCGCCGGGCGAGCAGCTCATCGCCCATATGAATACGATGGATGGCGAGCGCAGTTTCTTCGATGCCACGCTTCGTCTGCACCGGGAGCCCTGGAGCGCCGCCTCGCTCCACCGGGCCCTGCTGCGGTTCCCCTGGGTGACAGCCAAGGTCATTGCGGCGATCCACTGGGAAGCCCTCGGACTGTACTGCAAGCAAGTCCCGGTGTACACTCACCCGGCCCACATTAAGGATACCCATGAGCACACTTCTGACGTCATTCGCTAAGAGCATGTTCCTGCGGAGCCTGGAGCGGTTGCGAGGGGGCTCGCTGGAGTTGATCGCAGGCGGCCGCACCTGGGAGTTCGGTGAGCCGGGCGGGCAACTGCGTGCAACGGTTGTGGTGCACAACGACCGCTTCTTCCAACGCGCCTTGTTGGGCGGGAATGTGGCGCTGGGCGAAGCCTGGATGGATGGAGACTGGTCGTCGCCCGACCTGGTTGCCGTGGTCCGCCTGGCGGTGCGGAATCTGGCGCCGCTTGAACGGCAAAACCGGTTGCTGAGCGCGTTGAGCCGGGGATTTGATGCCCTGCGTCATCGCTTGCGCGCGAACACCGTCGCGGGAAGCCGGCGCAACATTCAGGCTCACTACGACCTGAGCAACGAATTCTTCGGGCTGTTCCTGGACCGCAGCATGATGTATTCCTGCGCTTGTTACGAAGCCGAGGACGACTCGCTCGAAGCCGCACAGTTCCGCAAGCTGGACACCACCTGCCGGAAACTGCGCCTGGGTCCCGAAGACCATGTGCTTGAGATCGGCACGGGGTGGGGAGGGTTTGCCGACCATGCAGTCAGGCACTACGGTTGCCGGGTGACAACCACGACGATCAGCCGCCAACAGTACGATTATGCGCGCGACCGCTTCGATTCGATCCCCGAGCGGGAGCGCATTGAGTTGCTGCAGGAGGACTATCGCAATTTGCGCGGCCATTACGACAAGATTGTCAGCATCGAGATGTTCGAGGCCGTGGGCCTCGCATACTACGACGAGTTCTTTCGCACGTGCGATCGCCTTCTACGCCCGGATGGCAGCATGTTGATGCAAACCATCACCATCAACGAGCAGGCGTTTCCCACCTACCACCGGGGCAGCGACTGGATTCAGAAATACATCTTCCCTGGAGCGGAGCTGGCCTCCGTGAGCGAGATCCTCCGTTCGCTTGCGCGCGCAACGTCCCTCGGACTGTACCACGCCGAAGACATCGGCACGCACTACGCACGCACGCTGGCCGAGTGGCGGAAACGGTTTCACAACGCTATTGATGAAGTAGGGGCTCTGGGCTTCGACGAACGCTTCATTCGCATGTGGGACTACTATCTGTCCTACTGCGAGGGCGCGTTTCTGGAGCGCCACATCGGCGACTTCCAACTATTGCTGGCCAAGAATCATTCACCCCGAAAGCTGTTTGGTGAGCCCTGGGGTGAGGAAGGAGGCGATATTGAACAGATTTCACACCTTGCGGCGCGAGCAGTGGATGCCACTGCCTCTCGATGAGGTATTCGCATTCTTCTCCGACGCTGGCAACCTGCAAGAGATCACGCCGCCATGGCTGGGGTTTCGAATCTTGACGCCGGGCCCAACAGTATCACTACCGGCTATGAACAACCGGTGGTTGAACGAGAGCGCTAACAAATTCGCGGCGTGAGCCAACTACCGGTCTCCGCTATCCTCTCAGCAGCGCCGAGTCCAGAGAGAAATGCGCCCTCCAGATGCGACCCGCCGAACGCGTCTCCCGCAATCGCGAGGCAGGCGGATTGGCGCGAGAACAAACAAGTCGGCCTCTTGCCTGCGTCGACCGGCCGGCTGTACCTCCAGCGATGCAACTGCCAGGCGGTGACTTGTCCTCCAAACCACGGTCCGCCCGCTTTGAGGAGAAGCCTAGCCACGTCCTCTTGGGGCGCCTCCAGATAGCGGCGGGAGAAGTCCGCGCGGGCGTATATCGTCAGGGCCGCGGCTCCGGTGGAGACGCCTTTCTGCGTATTGTCCGCGATCCACTCAACCGGCCCCTGGTCCGGGCGAATGTAACCGGGCGGAGGAACCCGACCGGGCCCGTCGATGGTGACGAGCAATGCAAAACACGGATCGAAATCGATGGCGTTGAAAGTGGAGCTGATTTCGGAGGGCAACCGATCCGCGCAGGACTCCAGCAGAGCAGTTGACTGTGGTACGGGAGGCGTCAGCAATAGCGCCCGCGCGCAAACTCTCGCCGGTCCCGGTGATCACCCGCCAGCCTTCGTCCGCCGGCTCCACAAGCGCTACCTTAGTCTCTGTCCGCACGTCGAACGGCTTGGACAAATGCTTGGCGAGGGCGTTCATCCCGCCCGCCGCCCGTTACCGGACGTGCCCACTTTCAGCAAACCAAGGCGCCATCCAGTTGGCCTGCTGCCATCGGTTGGCTGCTTCCCGGAAGCGGGCGTCCCGCACCGTGAAGAACTGCGCGCCATGATCCAGGCGGCTCTCTCCGATCCGCCGGGTCGCCATTCGACCACCGGGGCCGCGGCACTTGTCAAGCAATACGACTGCCCATCCTCTTGCTTCGAGAGCAGCGGCCGCCGTCAGGCCCGCAATGCCAGCCCCGACGATTAGGCAGGATCGGTTTGTGCTCACAGGGCCCCTCGCGCGGATTGTCTTTCGCAGAACTCTTTCGTCACGCGATGACGGTGGGCGAACATGTTGCGGAGACCGAGACTCACCGTCCAGCCGAGCAGCTTGGTCACGAATGGGCCGCCGGGCAGTTCATAGGAAATGCGGTCAGTCAGCCTTGTTTTGGGCCCGGCGGCCTCGAATTCATGCCGGTGGACCCAATTCGCGAACGGACCGTGGACCTGTTCGTCCACAAACAGCCGGTTCCTCTCGTAGGCCGTGTGGAGCGCGATCCACTGGAAGACTCCAACGCGGAGTTCCACGCGGGCGCCTTTCTGGATGCCGCCCGTCCGGCGGACCAGGCGCACCGGCGGAAACGGCGGTGTCAACAGAGCGAGGGCATCTTCCCGCTCGTGGAAACGAAACACGGCGTCTACCGGCGCATCGATGAGGACACTCTCCACAAACGTGGGCACAAAGCTACCAGCCACGGCCTCCCGGACCGCCCTTGAAGGGGTCGGTAAGGTTGGAGGTGATCCAGCCTCCGTAGAAATCACCTTCCTGCGGCTGAACCTGTTCCCCGGCGACGTAACAGCCATCGACGCGCTGGGGATAGAAGGCGAGATGATCGCGCAAGACTGCATAAGCTTGGCTGGGTGACGGGTAGCTCCAGGCAGCCGCGACTGAACTCCGGGCACCAGCATGGATATCCCAATAGCAGGCCTCGCCCTCATACTCGCAGAAGCTGCGGGTGCCGTTCGGCCTGAGAAGCTCCATCTTCACGTCAACCTGGGGAATGTAGTAGGTGGGAGGATGGCTCGTTTCGAGCACACGATACGCTCGTACGGTGTCGGCCAACGTCTCGCCGCTGAACTCCACGCTCAGGCGCTGTGGACATCGCTCCACTCGCGGAGGACGCGGGTAGTTCCAGACTGATTCGCGACCAAGGAGGGAGACGGCTTCTTTCATCGGGCTATGATAACGCAACCTTCGCGCGCGCGATTTGGTTTCCGGGCCAGAGGGCGCACAAAACCCTGCAAGCATGCCCGGCAGGCACAAGAGAAATTGTCTGCCCCGGTCGAACACGGCCCGGCATCCAACAGGCATGACACCAACAACACCGGATTCCCAGACTTGGCCCGATTTAGCGATCGGCCTCTACGATAAACTCACTGGACGTGGCGCTGAGATCACTTACGAATTCCAAGGTCTGGAGATCTCCGTACCGAGTTCGGCTTCCTCGGCCGCGCAACACGCGACGTGGCGAGTGAGTGGAACCGTAAAGATTCGGACGAAGGATGAGACGACCCCTGCCCGTTCTTGATGTGGACCTGCTCATCGAGCACGGGGGGCACCAACTGAAGTTGAGAGGGTCGGGCATGCGCTTTGCTGCGGAATTTCCAACCCTCCTCTCTCTCTTCCACTTTTTGCGCATTGCCTGGGAATCCAGACAGAGAATTCCCCGGGCAGCCTCGTTCCAGGTTGAGTGGCGCCGACTCCGCATTCCCGTCAAGTCCGCCAGGCGCGATCGGCTACCGTAGAACGCCTATCGCCCGGCGTTATCCGAAGGCTCTCGGCGTGGGTTGTGTGAGAATGAACGATGTTCGGACGCTGTTCCGAACGAAGCGAGTACTTTTTTGCCTGACGTTTCATCTCCAAAACGCGTCGCAATTGCCGGGGCTACCGGTTACATTGGTGGCCGTCTCGCGCCTCGGCTGATCGACGACGGGTACATCATTCGCTGCTTGGTCCGCTCGCCGGGGAAACTCGCTGGCCGGGCGTGGGCCGCAAACCCTGCCGTCGAGATCCGCCAAGCCGACCTAGCGGACGCTGCATCGCTTGCCAATAACCTCATGGGATGCGAGGCAGCGTTCTACCTGGTTCACTCCATGACATCCGCCGGCGCAGAGTATGCGAACCGGGATCGTCATCTCGCGTTGCAGTTCGCGTCCGCCGCGCGGGAAGCCGGCGTGGGGCGGATCATCTACCTCGGTGGTCTTGGTGAGACTGGGCCCGATCTCAGCCAGCACCTTTCCTCACGTCGTGAGGTGGAGGAAGCACTTGCTTCCACCGGTGTGCCGGTGACTGTACTGCGGGCCGCGATGATCATCGGTTCGGGCTCGGCATCTTTCGAAATCTTGCGCTATCTCGTTGAGCGATTGCCCGTGATGATCACTCCGAAATGGGTAAGCACGCCGTGCCAGCCGATTGCGGTCAGAAATGTCGTCGGGTATCTGGCTGGAGCGCTGTCCCATCCCGAGACCACAGGAGGCGTATTCGATATCGGAGGCCCGGAGGCGCTTTGCTACCGCGACATCATGAGCATCATGGCGCAAGAACTGGGCCTGAGACGCCGCTGGGTCTTCCCGGTTCCGGTCCTGACACCGCGTCTCAGTTCCTATTGGATCCAGTTCATCACTCCGCTGAGCCACGAAATAGCCAAGCCCCTGGCAGAGGGGCTCAAGAACCCCGTGGTGTGTCGCGAGGACCGGATCACAAGATTGATACCGCAGGAACTCCTAAGCGTGCGCCAGGCCATCCGGGCGGCTCTGTGCAAGATGGCGGAGCACCACGTTGAGACGAACTGGTCCATGGCGGGGCCGATCCCCGGCGACCCTGATTGGGCGGGCGGTACGGTTTTTCGTGATGTGCGCCAGCTCACCGTAGA
>Ga0209067_10002451_pt1 | contig 10971 bp, 8 predicted proteins | sample ColStrG_CSR_2013_FD_187199 | JGI IMG/M metagenome (GOLD analysis project Ga0209067, IMG submission 187199) | Freshwater sediment microbial communities in response to fracking from Pennsylvania, USA - Cold Stream Run_MetaG_CSR_2013 (SPAdes)... | ecosystem: Environmental > Aquatic > Freshwater >... | reverse complement strand
TTCGATTTTCCGGTTTCAGATTGAGATTGCCGCCAGTCTGATAATTCCAGTTCTGTGCGCAGTAGGTCGGTTTACCCGGATTTTTCGGACACAGCAGCGGATCCGGCTCGGCATTGTTCAGCGTGCTTGGCGTTTGCCCTGCATACATCTGTTCAAAGTCGGGCGCATGGAAGCCGCTGCTCCAGGACGTGCGTAACATCAGGGAACTGATCGGTTGATAGCGCAGCGATAATTTGGGATTGGTGGTACCGCCAAAATCACTGTAACGATCGTGACGGACTGCCGCATCCGCTTCGAGTTCTTTCATGATTGGTACCAGCAACTCGCCATACACGGCTGCAATATTACGGGTTACCTGATTCAGCGAAGGATCGGACGTAGCCTGATAAATATTGTTGGCGGCATTGCTGTTGGAATTGAATTCATACGTTTCACGACGCAAATCGACACCGACCGCGGTTGAAATCGCATTACCCTGCCAATTGCCGATTTCACGCGAAGCGCTGCCGTCAGCCTGAATCAGGCGTGTGTGTCCGCTGTAGACCTGCCCGGTCACGATGGCAGAATTGAGCGCTGCCTGACCGGCGGCCGTTTGCGCCTGACCGGGCATGGCCCAAGGATTGATCAGTCCGGTATTCAACGCAGCCTGGAACAGATTGGTGTTGACGTACCCGCTCACCAAATCGGTATTGGAATTGCTGCCTGAGGCAGACAGGCCGGTTTTGTAATCCCACCCGTCAATCAAACCGTCCATGCCAATCAGAGCGCGGTAGGTGGTGCTGGCAGTCGTTTCCTCACGCTTGCCACAGGGTACACAGCGCCAGCGCAGACTGATCGGTTGTGTATTGTCAAAACCCGGCACATACGCACTCAGGTCCTGATAGTAAGGTCCGCCGGCCGGATAGGAAAAGCCGCTGACCTGAATCGGCGTATAGACATCTGTAGCACTGGTATGGGAAGCCGTGATTTCAACGAACGCCGTATTGCTCGAGTCGACTTTGAAGCTGGCCCGGCTGACCAGATTCTGGTGCTGTTCAGGCTGCATCAGCGCCCAGTCAGCGCCGTAGTCATACGAGCAGCCCTGAGCACGGTAAGGGTTACCCCACAGGGCACTGTCATACGGATGCATTTGCGGATAGCTGCCGCATTTACCCTGCAGAGCCAACAGGTTGGCGTAATCGTATTCCTGCGGATCGCCAGGCAGAAAGAAACCATTGGAAAATCGCTGAGTCGCATACGGTGTACCCATGGTATCCGGAGACAGGCCGCGCGCCGGCTGAAAACCGTTCTGGAACGAACGCTGACTGCCCTGCAGTGCGGTGTTTTTATCCACCGACAGCGTGGTCATGAAATTGTAGCCATCATCATTCAATGAGCCTTTGCCGAACAACAGCGAGGCCGTGTATACCTCACCGCCGCCATGCTGGGTCACATCACTGGAGGCCGACGCTTCGAGGCCCTGATAATCATGACGCAAAATGAAATTGATCACACCGCCGATCGCATCGGTGCCGTAGATCGCCGACGCGCCATCTTTCAATACTTCGACACGTTCAATGGCGGCAAAAGGAATCGAGTTCAAATCGACCGAACTGCCGTTCAGACCATGGTCGGCGATGCGCCGGCCATTGAGCAGAACCAGAGTACTGTCCGGACCCAGACCGCGCAGATTGGCAGAAGACGAACCGGAATTATGGGTACCGGTTGAGGCAGTAAACCCTTCCGCCTGATTGGCACTCATGTTAAAGGAGCCACCGACGTTTGCACTGACGGTCGCCAGCAGTTGCTCGGCACTGGTGATGCCGGCACGTTCAATATCCTGACGGGTGATCACCTGAACCGGCAGCGCACCTTCCGCGTCAACCCGTTTGATACTGGAACCTGTGATTTCAACCTTAGGGACGACTTTGGTATCCGGTGCCGTTACTTCATCGGCCAGGGCGTTCCAGGAAATACAGACCAACATGACGCCGTGTGCAATCGTACTCAATTTCATGGTTTTATCCTCAGGAAGAATGTGTTCAGCAAATACTAATTAGAAGCGTTAACACTGCACAAATGAATGAATATTGGTCACCCATAATCAGAAGGAATAAGGTGGGCAAAACGGGCTGAAAATCGGTTTTTAAGGCAGAAAACAACATGATTCGCGCAGTTTTCGCCGCAAATGGCTGTTGTATTTTAGGTCAAAGCGTTCCATGTTCAATGTAAACCACTCTGGCCACGCCAAAAAAACATCAGTCGATGCGTTCAAAGAAGCGGCGGATTTGTTCGGTGTGACCAAAATCGAAATGCCACCACTCGGTACGGATTCCGGCAAAGCCGCCGTGCAGCATGGCATTGCGCAGTAAATGCCGGTTGGTCAGTTGCGTTTCCGTCAACAAACCGTGCTGCAGGTGCAGCGGCTCCAGTTCCGGATGCGACAACGGGGTCATTTCGTCAAAGCCACTGCCCATATCCAGTTCGTGACCGTGTTGATCCTGCAGCGTCACATCCAGCGCCATGCCGTAGGAATGAATCGAACCGCGCTCCGGGCTGGCCAGATAGGTTTGCAGGCCGGTGCCTTTGAGCTGCTCCCAAAGCAGTATCTGCACACGGTGTGGCCGCAGCGCGTCGAGAATCAGCAACCGTACCGGATGGTTGTGATCGGCCAGCCACTGCACGGCTTTGACCAGGCCGGCTGCCGCTTCACGATGCAGCCAGGCACGATGCAGCCAGGCACAGTCCCATGTACCGTAGACATTGCGATTGACAAAATTGTCCGTTCCCTGGTAGCGCAGATCGACCGCAATTCCGGCGATACCGCCCAGCGGTTGAAAATCGGGATGGGTTTGAATCAGTTCGATCTGCATGGCATCAGCGCGTTTCAGGATTGCCCAGCAGATCGCTGGCTGCCTGGCGCAGATGATCAACCAGACTGCGTGCGGCGTGCGACAGCGGTGACAGGTTGGCCGTGAGTAAAAACAGTTCGACCTGAATTTCCGGTTGCAGCGGTCGGCGCATGGCCAGATTCAGATCGACCATGGCCGCAGTGTAGGGATCAATCACCGCCACGCCCGCACCATGTTCCACCAGACTGCGCGCCAGCTGATAAGTTTGTACGGTCGTATGGGCAATCACTTCATGACCGGCCAGACTGCAGGCATCGGCAAACCGGGTGCCAAGCGGATCATTTTCCGGCAGACCGATCAGACTGTGGGGCAGTTCGTTAATGGCAATCGGATTATCGGTCAGATTCTTCGGCCAGATACCCTTTGGTGCAATGACGGTCAACGGCCCCTGCGCGATCGATTCGGCGTGGATGCTGGGATGCTGGGGATTTTGCAGGGACAGCGCAAAATCGGCTTCGCCCAGCAGCAGCGCATTCACGATTTCACGGGTGTGTTGAGTAGACAACTGGCAATGGGTGTCGGTAAATTTTTTACGCCAGTCGCGCATGGCAATCGGTACCAGCGTCAGAGCCAGCGTCGGCGTGGTCACCAGTTTCACCGTTTCGGCAGTGCCATTGCGCAGACTGCCGGCCAGACGGCGTACCGCATGCAGATCACGGTTGACCCGGTCAACTTCGATAAACAGTTTCTGTGCTTCCGGAGTCGGGTAGAGCTTGCCCTTGACGCGTTCAAACAGTTTTAAACCCAGCTGCATTTCGCAGTGCTGCAGAACCTTGGTCACCGCCGGTTGCGAGATGAACAAAATCTGCGCCGCCCCGCTGATCGAACCGGCCTGCATGATGGCGTGAAATACTTCAATGTGTCTGAGTCGCATTGCCTTATCCACTGATCTGTTCTAAACGATGGCAGGCCACCTGGCTGCCCTCCCACGGACGTAACTGCGGCAATTCTAGCTGACATTGTGCGGTCGCATAAGGGCAACGTTGATGAAACGCACAGCCGGACGGTGGATTCAGCGGGCTGGGCAACTCACCGCTGATGTGAATCTTGATACGGCGATCCGCCTCATGCAGCGCCGGGGTAGCATTCATCAAAGCCCGGGTATAGGGATGAAACGGCCGGGAAAACAGTGCGTCCTTGCTGCCATGCTCGACCACCGCACCCAGATACATCACCATGACTTCGTCGGCGACGTGCTGCACCACCGACAGATTGTGCGAAATGAAGACATATGACGTATCAAATTCATCCTGCAAATCCATAAACAGATTCAGAATCTGCGCCTGGATCGACACATCCAGTGCCGACACCGGCTCGTCGGCTACCACCACCTGCGGATTGAGGATCATGGCGCGCGCAATGGCTACACGCTGGCGCTGCCCGCCGGAAAACATGTGCGGATAGCGCCGCACGTATTCGGGACGCAGTCCGACCCGATCGATGATTGCGGCTATTTTTTCTGCGCGCTCGCTGCGGCTGAATGCCGTATTGATCAGCAACGGTTCATCGAGTGTGGCGCCTATCTGCTTGCGCGGATTCAGACTCGCATACGGGTTTTGAAATACCATCTGCACCCGGCTGCGCATGCTTTTGATTTCGGCACGGTTGGCGAGCGCCACATCGACACCACCGATCAGCAGCTGGCCAGAGGTCGGCGTTTCAATCATGGTCAATTGCCGGGCCAGCGTCGATTTGCCGCAACCGGATTCACCGACCACGGCCAGACTGCGCTTTTTGGCTAACGAGAACGACACGCCATTGAGTGCTTTGACTGTCGCCTTCGGGGCAAACAAACCTTGCTTGAGCTGGTAATGGCGGGTCAGTTTCTGCGCCTGCAGAATGATCGGTTGCCCGGAAGGGTCGACTGGTTCGCGTTGCGTAGACATGAATTCAGCCACCTGTAGATAATAAATACGATAACGGATAAAAACAGCGCACATGCCCTGCATCAACGTTCTGCAACGACGGTACTTCGGACTTGCAGCGCGCCTGCGCATACTGACAGCGTGGTGCCAGCAGACAGCCTTTCGGTCGGTCGTACTGACCGGGTACGATACCTTTCAGTGCAGCCAGACGCCGCGCGCCTTTATTGTGTTCGGGAATTGCAGCCAGCAGCGCCTCGGTATAGGGATGTTTCGGATGTTCAAACAGCGCGGGCAAGGCCTGCTGTTCGACCACCTGTCCGGCGTACATGACATAGGCACGCTGCGCCATCTCGGCAATAATTGCCAGGTCATGGGTAATCATGATCAGGGCCATGTTGCGCTGCTTTTGCAACCGGAGCAGCAACTCCATGATCTGCGCCTGTATCGTCACATCGAGCGCCGTGGTCGGCTCGTCCGCGATCAGCAATTTTGGTTCACAGGAAATCGCCATGGCAATCATGACGCGCTGGTTCATTCCGCCCGACAACTGGTGCGGGTAGGCATGCACCCGATTTTTGGCATCCGGTATTTCCACCCACTCCAGCAAATCAAGCACCCTTCGATCCAGCTCTGCGCCGCGCAGATTCATATGCAATTTCAACACTTCCCGAATCTGAAAACCGATCGGATAGGATGGATTCAGGCTGGTCGAGGCATCCTGAAAAATCATGGCCACGTCGCGACCAACAATTTTGCGACGCTGCTGGACGGTCATGTTCAGCAGATCATGACCGTCAAACAACATCTGGTCAGCCGACCATTTACCCGGCGGATCAATCAATCCCATCAAGGCCATCATCGATACCGACTTGCCTGAACCCGACTCCCCTGCCACGCCGATCAACTCACCGGCGCCCACTGCCAGATCCACGCCATCGACGGCACGAAATGCCTGCCGGCCATGACCGAATTCGACACACAGATTTTTGATCGTCAATAAACTCATGGTTTTCCCTTACGACCCGCGTTTCAGTCTGGGATCGAGCGCATCCCGCAGACCGTCGCCCATCAGATTCACCGACAAAACAGTCAGCAATACCGTCATGCCCGGAATCGTCACCACCCAGGGTGCGCGTTGAATATAGTCGCGTGCGGCCGACAGCATCGCGCCCCACTCCGGTGTTGGCGCCTGCACGCCCAGACCAAGAAATCCGAGCGCAGCCGCTTCCCGCAGCCGCTTCCAGCACGGAAGAAGAAAAACCGAGGGTGGCGTTAACGATCAGCGGCGCCATGCAGTTCGGCAGCACGGCATTGAACATCAGTCGCCAGGTCGACGCACCGGCCACCCGGCTGGCTGTCACATATTCCCTGCCAATCTCGGACAGCGCGGCAGCACGGGTCAGGCGCGTGTAACCGGGCAAATTGCCGATGGCAATCGCGATCGTGGTATTGATCAACCCGGGTCCGAGTACCGTGATCACGCAGATCGCCAGCAACAGGGACGGTAGCGCCAGCATCACATCCATGACCCGCATGATCACCACACCCAGTCGTTTCGGATAAAACGCGGCAAGCAGACCGAGCGCCATGCCGGGCAACAGCGACAGCAATACCGAAGTCAGTCCGATCAACAGCGAGATCCGTGCACCGTAAATCAGGCGCGACAAGATATCCCGGCCCAGTTCGTCGGTGCCAAATAAAAAATCAGCGTTACCGGCTACATCCCAAACTGGCGGTGTGAGCATGTGCTCGCGATACTGCTCAATCGGACTGTGCGGAGCGAGCACGCCGGCCAGAAGCGCGCAGACCACCACCACCGTAAAAAACAGGCTGGCCAGTAATGCACCACGATTGGCAGAAAAACTCAGCCAGAATTCCATGAGCGGCGCAACAGCCACTGGCGCAAACTCCTCGGAGTTGTCGGCCGGCGTCAGTGGAGTTGAATCATTGGAGGTGTGCACAATCCGTATAACCTTTCGCAGTGGTTTTTACAAAACAAGTCTTACCAAATACGTTTTACAAATAAGTTGCAATATCAATGTCCGCGAACGCGCGGATTGACCACGCCATACAACATATCGACCAGCAAATTCACGACGATGATAATGCAGGCCGTAATCAGTATCCCGGCCTGCACGACCGGATAGTCCCGGATAGTCACGCTGGCCGATCGAATCAATCAGCCACTTGCCGATCCCCGGCCAGGAAAAAATCGTCTCGGTCAACACCGCGCCGGCCAACAGGCTGCCGACCTGCAAACCAATTACCGTAATCACCGGAATCAGTGCATTGCGCAGCGCATGGACCAGGACGATGCGCGTGGTGCTCAAACCTTTGGCGCGTGCCGTGCGGATATAGTCTTCCTTCAGTACTTCAATCATGGCCGAGCGCGTCATTCTGGCGATGACGGCCAGCGGTACCGTTCCTAACGCGATGGTTGGCAGGATCAGATGCATCAGCGCCGACCTGAACGCTTCCGTATCGTGTGCGAGCAAGGTATCAATCAGTAAAAAGCCGGTCCGGACCGGCACGTCAAATTCAATGTCAATCCGACCGGACACCGGCGTCCACCCCAGCTGCACTGAAAAAAACAGCGTCAATATCAGGCCCCACCAAAAAATCGGCATCGAATAACCGGCCAGTGCGCCGCCCATCACACCATGATCAAACACCGAGCCGCGCTTCAGACCGGCCAGCATACCGGCCGGCAGACCAATGGCGAGCGCAAACAGCAGTGCCATCAGCGACAATTCCACCGTCGCCGGAAAAAACGCCAGGAATTCATCCATCACCGGCTCGCGGCTGACTAGACTGTCACCGAGATCGCCGTGCAGCAGCTGCTCCAGATAATCACCATACTGCTGATACAACGGCAGATCCAGCCCCAGTCGGTGCAGGGCCAGCTGATGCATGGCCGGATCCAGATGCCGCTCTCCGGCCATCACTTCGATTGGATCCCCGGAATCAGGCGGATCAATAGAAATGCCAGCAGCGTGATGCCGATCAGAGTGGGGATAATCCCGAGCAGTTTTTTGAGTACGTATAAAAACAAGATTGCCTCAGGTTCGGATTAATGGAATGCCGGCTGGCTGCTTTTGGCCGGGTGACTGGCCACCCACGACAACAACGAATCCAGCACCACGCGGCCCTTTGCCGCATCGGGTCGGTTGATCATGGCGACGATGATCCAGTGCTTGCCCTGCTGATCGCTGACGTAACCGGCAATGGCCGCCGTATTGTTGAGCGTGCCGCCCTTGATGCGTGCCGTACCCGGCGCGATTGCCGCACCGCGCCTGGCCATGGTGCCGTCGACACCAGCGATCGGCAGGCTGCTTTTGAACTCGGCGCTCCAGTTGCTTGAACTCGGCGCTCCAGTTGCTTGCGGCGGCTGCGCGTAGCACGCTGGCCAACTGGAGCGGGCTGATGCGCTCAATACGCGACAGGCCCGATCCGTTTTCCAGTACCAGACCGGTATCGTCAATGTGCCGACTTTGCAGCCAGCCGCGCACCGCCTGTTGCGAGCGATCCGACGTCAACCTGCTGTCGCCGCTGCCCTGCTGCACACCCAGCGTCAAATACAGGTCGCGCGCCATGGTGTTGTCGGAACGCTTGTTGATGATCTTGACGATATCGGACAGCGGTTCCGAAACACGTTCAACCAGAACCCGGGCTTCGGCCGGTGTGACGCCGTCCCGGACTTTGCCGTTCCATTGTCCACCGAGCTCATGCCACAAACTGCGGATCAGTCGTTCGATGTAGATATTGCGGTCGAGTATGTTGGTTGAGGTCTGATTGGTGCAATTGCGCGGATAGGTTCCGTGCAGGATCACCGTCGGGTTGTCGTCATGACTGACCAGTTGCGGCACCGGCCATTCTTCATCCCAGTCAGTGCATCCTTCATCATCAGTCTGCAGCTGGCTGACAATCTCCACGCCGTCCAGCGGTGGAGAAAAATGCACGGTGACATGCGATTCGTCAGAGGTCAGATTCAAGTCGATCAGATTGGCGTTGACCAGCATCGGATCGGGAATCACGTTGTAGTATTGGGTCGGCGTTGAATCAAACGGGGCGACGTTCTGATCGGGGCGGGACGGATTGAACAGGCTGCGGTCTACGATCAGGTCGCCATCGATCCGGCTGATACCCTTGTCGCGCAGGGCACGCAACATCAGTCCCAGTTTGTCCCAACTTAAATTCGGCTCGGCGCCGCCGCGCAAAAACAGCGCGCCTTTCAGTACGCCATCCTGCGCTTGGTTCTGCGCCAACAACGCCGTCTTCCAACGAAAATCAGGTCCCAGCGTATCGAGTGCGGCGATGGTGGTCAGGGTCTTCATTGTGGAGGCCGGACTCATGGGACGCTTCGGAAAGTGGCTGAAGCGCACTTTTCCATCGCTTTCCGCTATCACCGCCACACCCAACTCACTGGCATCGATGCCGTTCAATTTCATACTTTTGCGGATCGAGGCCGGCAGCCCAGGATCGGCAAGCGCAACGCCAGAGGTCAGCAAACCTGCCGCCAACAACAGGTTGCGGACTATTTTCGATGCAGAATTGTCATGGTGGTGTTTCAGCATTGTCAACACTGGTGTCTCAATCATTGTAATTAATCTAGTTGCTGCAATTCTGAAGGAGAAGTGTGCCCGCTTTAGGCCGCATTTGCCAATCACTACCGCAATGCGGGTTATTCCTTCAGGTTATGGGGCTAGATTATGCCGTCATTGGATAGAAATGCACTGATCAAATACACTCGTTGCACAAAATTCAGAAATTTGAAGGCAATATTATGCGTGAAGTATGTGTCATCGGCGCAGGTGTGATCGGTCTGACCAGCGCGTGGTATCTGGCTGAAGCCGGCTATCAGGTACGCCTGATCGACAAGGCCAACAACGTTGGTACCGGCACCAGTTACATGAATGGCGGCCAGCTCAGTTACCGCTACGTTGCCCCGCTGGCCGATGCGGGCGTACCGTTCAAGGCGCTGCGCTGGCTCTGGGAACAGGATGGGCCGTTGCGTTTTAAACCACAGGCCGACCTGACGCAATGGACCTGGCTGGCCAAATTTCTGATGCATTGCCATTCATCGGTCAACCGCAAGACTACCCTGCGTCTGGCCCGGCTGGGTCAATACAGCCGTGCCTGCATGACCGGTCTGCAACGCGACTATGGATTGCAGGATTTCCAATGGCGCGAATCGGGCAAGCTCGTGGTGTATCGCAGCAAATCGACTTTTGCGCACGCAATCCGACCGATTGCCCGCGACGATGTTCAGCAGATATTGACGCCGGATCAGGCATTGCGTGTGGAACCCGGCATCGCCGCACTGCATGAGCACCTGTCCGGTGCCATTTATACCCCGTTTGAAGCGGTTGCCGACTGTTATGAATTTTGTCAGTCGCTCCAGAAAAAGCTCCATGCCCATCCCAATTTTGCAGGCATGCATTATGCCAGTGCGATCCGCTTCGAGCGTGTGTCCGCACAGCGTTTGCGTCTGGTCACGGCGCAGGGCAACATCGACTCGCCCAATTTTGTTTTGGCCGCTGGCATCGCCAGTCGTGCGCTCGCCGAAACCGTCGGACTGCAATTGCCGCTCTATCCTTTAAAAGGTTACAGTCTGAACGTGCCATTTGACTGCGACGATCTGGTTCCCGAAACCAGCGTGACCGATTTTGAAAGAAAGGTGTTGTATGCCCGCATCGGCAACCACTTGCGCATTTCCGCCATGGTCGACATGGTTGGTGTCGACGACAAGATAGATGAGGCACGCATTGCCAGTCTGAAGCGCATTGCCACGCGTGACATGCCGCACGCCGGCAACTATGCTGAAGCCCAAAAATGGGCCGGTCTGCGGCCGGCCACACCAAGTGGTGCACCGATCGTCGGTGAAAGCAGCGTGCCCGGATTGTGGTTAAATGTCGGGCATGGTGCCTTAGGCTTTACTTTTGCCTGTGGTTCGGCCGGTCTGCTGGCAGGATTGATGAGCAAAGGTGCGCCCCCTGAAGAATTGAACGGAATGACATGGCTCAATTATTAGACAACACAGCCCTTGCCAACGCACTGCTGAAACTGGTGCGTGCGCAGCATTTTGAACTGACACCGGACTCACTGGAGGGCGGACAACCGATACAGGCATTCCCCAGTCTGGATCTGGCTGTGGCCGTATTCCCGCACGGTGCCGCACCGGTTTGGGCCAATGTCCTGTTCTCTCGCGACTTCCC
>Ga0209067_10002449_pt1 | contig 10972 bp, 13 predicted proteins | sample ColStrG_CSR_2013_FD_187199 | JGI IMG/M metagenome (GOLD analysis project Ga0209067, IMG submission 187199) | Freshwater sediment microbial communities in response to fracking from Pennsylvania, USA - Cold Stream Run_MetaG_CSR_2013 (SPAdes)... | ecosystem: Environmental > Aquatic > Freshwater >... | reverse complement strand
CTTCGAACTGGTCTTTGGTTTTTTCGTAGACCACGAGCGGCCACTCGGCCGGCAACATGGGGAGCAGGTTGCGGCGCCAGTGGCGCCATTCGGGATTGATCTCGTGAGGTTGGGCCAGGGCGGCCAGATGGCCGATAGCCCAGGTGACCACGTAGCCGTTGCCGTGGAGATAGCCTTGGCCTTGGCCCGTAGCGCCGAGGACGCGCGCGATGTCGCGCGCGACCGAGGGCTTTTCGGCTAACACGGCGGTGGTTCCAGATTCCGAAGGCATCCTGAACTTCCAGTGTAGGTGAGCACGAGGCCCTCGACAGGGCGGCATCGTGTAGGCAAGAATTCGCCGCCCGCCGAAAACCTGACGGTGTAGTGGATGCCTCGGAGCTATCTTTTCAGTATCTTAAGATACGTCAAGAGCGGGCCCAAAAATGCCGATGAGCAGGGCATGAGCACAGGTTCAATCAACAATCTTTCCAGCAGCTACTTACAGTCGATCCTGGCCACTGCTCTCCAGGGCACCGGCTTGACAAACAACACCTCCGGCAACGGTCTAAGCGGCATCAGCACGTCTTCGCTCAGTCTACAACCGGACAACAGCCAACTTTCCCCCTTCGCGAAATTGCTGAGCACGCTCCAGCAGCTTCAACAATCGGACCCAACCAAGTACCAGCAGGTCACACAACAAATCGCCACGAACCTGCAAAGCGCCGCACAAACCGCGCAATCGAACGGCAATACGACAGCGGCCAACCAGCTCAACCAGCTTGCGACGGACTTCACGAATGCCTCGAAGAGCGGCCAACTCCCGAACGTTCAGGATCTGGCACAGGCGATCGGTGGCCATCACCATCATCATCATTCGCACCCGGCATCCGCCGGTTCGGATAGCGATTCCGGCGCGAGCAGCGGTTCGAGCAGTTCGAGCAGTTCGAGCAGTTCGGACCAGATGCTGAGTCAACTGCTGGCGTCTCTTCAAACCAATGGGACCACACAGAACGACGCACTCAACCCGATGTCGATAATTCTCAACACGCTGTCCCAGGCGGGAATTAACGGCTCCGCCGCCTGATGGCGCTAAGCTCCGTTTACACCCCGGGGCTCCCGATGTGGTTCAATGGGCGCATGGGCGGTGTCGTGCGATACATCTTCAGGCGGCATCTGTTCTCGCTGATCGGCCTTCTCATGCTCTGCCTGTTCTTTCTTGTGGCGGGGCTCGACAGGACGGGTTCAACCGAAACTTCCCGAGCACTCGCCGGTCCCATGCGCCTTCTGATTGTACCGATGTACCTGGTTTGGCTGGTGTTGACCATGGCGCTGGTGGCGGTCGCCGGGCCCACTGGTATTCCTGGTCCGTTTGGGGCGGTCTTTTCGGGCCTTAGCCTGGTTGCGGGCCTTGCCCCCTACGTCCTGGCGGACTACCTTCTCGACCGGGCACGGTCGAAGACCTACGAAAAATTTAACACAGAATCCCAAGGGCAGCGCCGGTGAGCTAACCGACGTTATCTTGATAGGAGCATGCCTCTCGCCTCTACACTGCAGCAGTGGTACTGTGGAGGCTTTTCCAGAGTCTGGGCCATGATGCACGGGTAGCCACGGCGGTGGCGCCATTTCTGCTGGCCCTCGCCTGCAGGGTGATGTTCGGCGGAACCCGTGTGACCCACTGGATGACTGCGCTCGGCGCAGCGTGGTTCGTGGTAAATGTGTTTCTGGCGCCATACTCGCCGCAAATGCGTCAGGATATCCTGAGACTTCGCGGCTGGCTACCCTGATCACCGAACCGTCGGATACTTGATCCCCAACTGCTCCAGGTAGGTATCGTATTTAGAAGGGTCGTAGTAGAACTGCTTCATCAGCGGGCGGTAGGTCTCCATGATTTTGGTGTTGAGCCAGATGGCGGGCTTGTCGTCAGGCCGCAGGAAGCTCTTGTACTTCATGTCCTTGGTCTGGACGTTGTTGAAGTATTCCCAGGCGGCTCTGACAAGTTCGGGCTTGGTGAGGATATCGATCATCGTCATCGCCTGTACCTTGGCGCCGGCGACCACACCTTTGTGAGCGATCGGCGTGGCCATGGCGATCCCATTCGCCCAGTTGTGGCCTGGGCCGCCGGGAATGTTCGAGGGGAAGCGCAACGTAATGGTGGGCACGTTCCAGGAAACGTCGCCGATGTCGTCGGAGCCGCCGCCCGTCGGTCCGGGACCCTGCCCTTCGCCGAAATCGCCGGCCTCGGCCGTCGATTCGGGGCGGGGCGCGCGCATTTCCTGAATCTTGGTGGCAAGGCCCCGCACCGGCTGCTTGAGTTCTTTCTGCAGCCCTTTGGCCAGGGTCTGGTCATCCTCCGACCATTGCGGCAGCCCTACCTTCTTAATGTTCTCGTACATGTCCTCGGCGATTGGTTTGCTGAAGTACCCGGGCCAGGCGCTGCCCAGCAGCCGGGAGGTGAAGGTGGTATCGGTCATCAGCGTGGCGGCCTTAGCCATGTTGTCGCCGATGCGCCACATGTCCATGATGTGGTCGTAGTCGGCCTCGCGGAAGTAATACCAGACGGCGGCAGTGGGCGGCACTACATTGGGCTGGTCGCCGCCATCGGTGATGACGTAGTGCGAGCGCTGCGCCAGGCGGAGATGCTCGCGGCGGAAGTTCCAGCCGACATCCATCAGTTCCACGGCGTCCAGCGCGCTCTTGCCGCGCCAGGGAGCGCCGGCCGCGTGCGCGCTCTCGCCCTTGAACAGGTACTCCACCGACACCAGCCCATTGGTGTTGACAGATGGCCCGTAGGAGACCCCCAGGTTGGCCGCAACGTGGGTGAAGAGACAAACATCGACATCCTTGAACATGCCGGCGCGAACGTAGTAGGCCTTGGTGCCGACCAGTTCCTCGGCGACTCCCGGCCAGAGCCGGAGGGTGCCCGCGAGGTGCTCGCGCTCCATGATTTTCTTGACCGCAAGCGCGGCGACGATGTTCAGCGGCACACCCGAGTTGTGGCCTTCGCCGTGGCCCGGCGCGCCGGCGATCATCGGCTCATGCCAGCCGACTCCGGGCTTCTGCGATGCCTGCGGAATATCGTCAATATCGGAACCCAACGAGATGACCGGTTTGCCGGAGCCCCAACTGGCCACCCAGGCAGTGGGGATGCCGGCGAAGTTGCGCTCGATCCGGAAGCCTTCCTTCTCCAGGATGCCCGTGAGGTATTTGGTGGTTTCGAACTCCTGGAACCCCAGTTCACCGAAGCTGAAGACCGAATCCACCATGACCTGGGCTTGTTTCTTCATGGCATCGATCTGGCCCGCGAGATCGGCTTTGATGGAAGCCTCCTTTTCGGGCGTGAATTTGGGTTGGGCGATGGCGCATGCCGCGAGCAGGCAACAGGAGAGAGACAGTTTCCGCATAGGTGATAGTTTAAGCTATTGGGCCAGTTTTGCAAGGACGGTCTGAAAGAGGCGCTGACAGTTGGGGGCGGATTTTTGGACGAGTTCAGGACCGATCAATTCAGCGCGCTGGCGGTAGTGCTGCGGAGCGGCCGGCGAATCGAAGTGGGGCGCGGGTTCGATACGGGTGCATTGGAGCAGTTGGTGCGCGTGCTGGAGGGGGTCTAAGCATGTTCGGCGTTTCGAGGGCCTTTACGGCATGGCGCGGGATCGCTTGTTATGCGATCCGTCTGGTCGCGGCAATGGGTGCCGGCGCCCGGCCGCATACCTCCATCGCCAACAGTGCATTACTGCCAGCCGCCGCTTCCCGTCCCTGTCGGCTCCGGTACCGGCCCAGCGTGCTCAACGCCACCCCTCGCTCCCGGCAGAACTCGATCCGACTCAATCCGCTCGATTCGTACTCCGCTACTACCTGCTCGACCTCTTGCCGGCTCCGCCGGCGCCGTACTACGCGAACCTGTTCTTCATTCATGCACCTACTTCATCATTAAACTCATTACTCCAAAAGATGGCTTCCTCAGACGCTTACATCACCACCTTCGTTTCCTCGCCGGAGGTCTCCGGCCAGCGGAAGCGTCCTTTCTCCAGGCACTTGGCGCACACCCACAGGCCAGCAACAGCGCCAGTTCCTCGCGGCTGAGCCCTGGGGGGCATCGATCTGGCCGACACCCAGCGCCGGCAATGGTACCGGCGCGACATGACTCCAGTGATAAACATACAAATATCCGCATGAGTTACTCGTAAGTTATCGCTGTCGGGTTATCTTAGTTATACCAGCCGTGGCGAGCATCTTACCCAATCCGCTATCCGAAACTGAGCAGATCGTCGAGTTGCGGAAGAAACTCGTCTGGGCTGAGCTGAGGATCCAGTCTTTGGAAGAGCAACTGCGGTTGCAGCGGATCAAGAAGTACGGGCCCGGCAGCGAGAAACTCAGCGACGCACAGCTCCAGTTGCTGGATTTGGAGCCCGGGGTGAGCACTGCCGAAGTCCAGGCGGAAAGCGGGCGCGAGCCACTGCCGGCGCCCGCGAAACCACAAAGGAGCCGCAAACATCCCGGTCGGCAGCAGCTGCCCGCCGGCTTGCCGCGCGTGGAGCGAACGATCGCTTGTACGCCGGAACAGTGCACCTGCAAGGCTTGCGGCCAGGCGACGGTGGTCATCGGCCACGATGTCAGCGAGCAACTGGATGTGGAACCGGCGAGGTACTTCGTGGTCGTGACCAAGCGCGAAAAGCGCGCCTGCAAGCGCTGCGAGGAAGCCGGTGTGGTCGCGGCCCCGGTACCGGAGCGGATCATCGAAAAGAGCCTGGTGAGCGATCGCGTGGTGATCGACACGGTGGTGGCCAAGTATAGCGATCACCTGCCGCTGTACCGCCAGAGCGTGATTCTGCAACGGGAGGCGGGCGTCGAAAACGGACGGGCGACGCTGGATGGTTGGGTGATGAGGGTGGGCGAGTTACTGATTCCCATGGTCAATGTAATCCGCCGCGAGTTACTCGGCGGCGAGTACCTTCAGGCGGATGAAACTCCGGTAGATGTGCAGTTACATGATGGGCGAGGACAGAATCATCACGCATATCTGTGGCAATACGACCGGGAGGCGGAGTCGTCTTTGACTTCTGCATGGGACGCGGACGCGAAGGGCCGAAGGAGTTCCTGGAACAATTCGAAGGCATTCTGCAGACCGACGGCTATGTCGCCTGTGAGAAGGTGGGCGGGCCGAAGCTGGTGCACGCCGGATGCTGGGCGCATTATCTGGACTCTTGCATTATCCAGAGTGATTGCGAGATGGACGCTCCGGGCCGAGACGGGAGTGGGGTGAGCGGGACGTTCATTCCAGATAAGGCGTCACAAGCTTTCGAGGAACGCGAGCAATTTCGGCGATGGCCGCCATTTTCGCGGCGCCGCGGGGTTGAGTCCCGCTCGCCTCCAGAATGCCTCCAGCACGTCGCGCTTCATCTGAAGATTGGTCGTGATGTATCGGCTTGTGGTGGCCACCGATGCATGGCCGAGGTAATCTCGAATCACCGAAACATCGACCCCCGCCTGCAGAAGGGCGACGGCACAACTGTGTGCATGACGTGCGGAGTGACTCGGCGCTTTCGTAGCGCGGGGGCTTGTTGTGCCGCGAAGCGGACGTACTTGCGCAGCAGATAAGCAACGCCATCACGCGTTAGCGGTGCCCCACGGGTGTTCCTGAACAGCAAGTCTTCTCCGTTTTTTGCGCGAATGATCCGGAGTAGGGCTGATGCGGTTTCGGACCAAAGGGGACAGATTCGTTCCTTTCGGCCTTTTCCCAGCAGCCGCACTTGCCGTGGTCTTACCAATTGAAGGTCACTGGCGCGTAACGCCAGCGCTTCACTCACGCGCGCGCCCGTGTTATAGAGAAACAGCAGCAGGGCGTGATCGCGTTCCCCATTACGACTCCGACGATCAACGGTGGCGATCACGGCGCGGGCCTCTTCAGGTTCCAGATAGGTGGCCGCTCGGCGTAGTGCTTTTTTGCTGCGAATCGCGAGAATGCGACCGTACTGACCAGCCCGCGTTACATCGTGCCGTAGGAGGTGCTGCACAAAGCTGCGAACCGCGGCAAGACGGCAATTCCGGGTAACCGCGGAGTTGCCTCGGCGCGATTCGACATGATCTAAGAATGCGAGCAGGGCGTCGGATTGGATATCGTCCAGGGCGAGGTCAGCCACGGGCTTGCGCTTCTGGTCTGCCAGGAACAAGTAGAAAAGCTTCAGCGCATCGCGGTAGGCTCGCACGGTATGCCCGCTTGCTCCGCGCGTCTGCTGTAAATAGTTATGGAAGAAACTTTCGGTCAGGCCCAGCAGCGACTCAGACTTGGAGCGGCTCATACACTGTCGTCCTTGGATGTTGTGGTTTTGTATCGGCGCCGCAGCCGGTTGCCGGCCAGGTCCAGGAGTTCCGGCGTGGTGTGCAGGTAACTCTCGGTGCCGATGATGTCGACATGCCCCATATACGCCGATAGCCAGGGTAGGCGGGCATGAAGGTCGACACCTTCACCATACCATCGGCTCAGACGGTGAACGGCGAAGGCATGACGCAGGTCATAGGGTCGCGGCCCGATCCGACCCTTGTCGGGCTTCAACCCGGCCAGTTTGAATAGACCTCGGAACGTACCACTTGCAGTTTCGACCGGTAGCCGGCGATGGTTCGCACCAACGAAAAAGCGAGCGCCCAGGTCCGATGGCGCGTACGCCCGGCGAGCGGTGAGATATCGATCGAGTTCTCGTGATAGCGAACGATGAAACGGAACCCATCGGGATCGTCCCTTGAAGGTGTCTATAAAGAGAACGGCGGATCGAGTATCCACGTCTCGCATTCGCAGGCGAAGCGCTTCTCCGAAACGAATCCCGGTACAGTACAGGACCAGAATCAGCGCCCTGTATAGTGCGGCTCGGAAGGGCGGGCGCTTGAGGTTAGCGCAGAGCGCCAAGAGATGGAGAACGTCCTTTTCCCCAAGAGAATACGGAAGAAAGGAGGACTCGGTAGGCAGGTGCGGCCAGATCGGTTCAGCTACAGTCCCTGGTTCCGACGATCGGCGCAGGTATCGGTAGAACTGGCGCAGCACCGCGGCGTCGGCGGACACGCTGATAGGCTTTCGGCCCGGTTTGCTCGACAGCCAGGCAATCGCGGCCTGATCGAGTTTCCAGCGGCGATGTCCAGCCGCATACTGAATCAGAAAACGATCGAACTCGCGCAACGTAAACTCCGCGCGCATGTAGCCATAACCGAGGCTCCGCTTAAATTGTAGGAACGCATGCAGTTCGCCGGCAGTTGGACCCTGGAAGAGATTGATCATCGCGGCACCGGGAGAGTCACCGCACGCAGACGCTCCAACGCCACCCGTACATACACAGAGGTGGAGGACGAACTACGGTGACCCAGAATGTCGCTCACAACCTTGACGTTGGCCCCAGCATCAATCTGTCTGCTCGCGTGACTGTGCCGAAAAGCATGGGCTCCGATCACTTTGGTAGAAATGCCGGCCAGATCCGCGTAGTACCGAATACGGTGGCGAATGGCGCCGCTGGTTATCGGCTCGTAGGGCATGTTTTCACGAAGAAAGATACGCGGCACTGATCTGGCAGGCGGCCGTTCCCATCGCAGGTACGCGCTCAATGCCTGCGCAACTGCCGGCAACAGAGGAAGCTCTATCGACACCTTCGTCTTCGGCCGACAGACCCTCAGTACTCCGCCTTGCCAGTCCACATCTTCCAATCGAATTCCAAGGACTTCGGCTGCGCCGAGGCCATACGTTGCCAACAGCAACACAATCGCATAATCACGTTTGCCTGGCGCTGCCGTCCGAGAGATCGCACGCAGAATCTTCTGCACGTCGCTCCACGGCAAACAGCGCGGGGGCCGCTCATCTATCCGATATCGCGGCGCGATCACTCCACTGGCGAGATCAGTCGGCAGCCTTCCTGTCATGTGCAGAAATCGGAGAAATGCTCGTAGCGAACTGCAGGTATCGGCAACCGTTCGTTTCGAAAGCCGAGTGGCAAGCACCCGCACAAACCCGTCCACATCTGTCAAGTTTGCCCGTGCAATAGATTTCGTTCTACGCTGCAGCTGCCCGAGGAAGCCCCGCGCGGTCTCCACATCACGCACCAGCGTGCTTTCTGAGACCCCGCCGTGTGCATGCCGGTAACGGCAATATTCCTTCATCAAAAGGGTGACAGCGGTGGCGCACATTTCTCGCGCCACGGCGGCAATGGCACACCCAGCGCGCCCAACGCGCAAGCCCACGCGTGGAGTGCATTGCCAGCGAGGTTGCGGCTATTCTGAGCGCTTAGGCGCCCTCTGAGTCTGGGGCCAGCGTAAGCGCGAGTGAATCGCCGCACCCCGGACGCGGTCAGGTGCTCGGTCGCGAGTAGTTTCCGCTTGTCGCAATATGTTCGGAACCGCCGGACCCACTGAAGATAAATGACGATCGTTCCGGGTGAGAGATGGCCCTTTCTCCACAACTCAACAACTGCGCGTTCGCGGCTATCAACAGCCCTCACCAAATCCTTCATGCAATATTGGACGCATCTCGCATGAGGGAATTATCACGACGCCCACGAACGATTCGTCCCATTCTACGCACTTCCCACGCAATCGCTCCGGATAATTCCAGAGTCCAGATAATGCATCTTATCTGGTGCTCCGGATAAGGCGCACTCCAGGAGGAAATTCTTCGATGCGGTCAAGCTCAACCCCCAAGACGCTGCCGCCACACACATCGTGAAACTGATCGATGAGTTGTTCCGGATCGACGCCCTGGCTCGTGAGGACAAACTCGATCACGCCGCACGCCACGTACGGCGACTGGACAGCGCCCAGCCATTGGTGGAGACCATCCGCGGAGAAGTCGAGGCCGCTCGCAACGCTTCCTTGCCTGCCAGTGCGTTGGGGAAGGCGGCGAGCTACACCCTCGTGCAATGGCAAAAGCTCACCTGCTTCCTGGAACACGCGGTGCTGGAATTGAGTACCAACCTGGCGGAGAACTCGATCCGTCTGGTCGCGTTGGGCCGGAAGAACTGGATTCATGTTGGCAGCCAGCAGGCCGGCCGAAGGTGGCGGCGATTCTGTCCATCGTGGAGACCTGCTGCCGCATCAAGATTCCGATCCGTAGCTACCTGGCCGCCGCCGCTGTTCGTACTCCGCCACCGGCTCTCGGCTCCGTGCTGACTCCGTCGGCTCCCTGCTACCAACTCCATTCACTCCCCTACTTCACCATCAAATCCACTCCTGGAACAGATGGTTTCCTCTGACGCTTACGATCAATTCCAGCAAGCTTCGGCCCGTGCGAGGTCTTGTTATCGAAATAGTCGCCCTTGCGACAGTTCTTCGTGGCCGCACTCAGCCCCTGTTCCAGATCCTCTTTAGGCCTTGGGGGCCCTCGCTGTCTATGAGGAGAATGTTCCAAGCATCGCTGTTTGCCTGAAGGGCAGTACCGAAATCGCGGCAGGCAGAGGCTCCCGATCCCGAGGCAATCAAAAACGAAAGCCGCAACGCTTCTCGCGTGCGCGCGTGCGCAGTTCCTTGAAAAAGGCGTCAAATCCGGACCTTAGAAGCCTGTGACCTTCGTAGTAGATCCGAATCTCGCGGATCATCCGCTACCACCGGCCTCCACCGATTTCGCCTTTGCGCCAAAGCTGGCCGAGGGTGTAGTTCTCCAACCATGCCCTCAGATGGTCCTTGGAGAGACGCTTCATCTGGGTGCCGTTATCAAAATCGCGTTCACAAACTAGTACGGTTTCGGGCCGATCCGTGAGGCAATCCACCAGAGCGTCGGAATGCGTTGTAACGATCAACTGCATCGACTCCGACCCCTCCAACAGAGCCTCAGCGACCAGTTGCATGGCATCCGGGTGCAAGCCAACCTCGGGCTCTTCAATGCACATCAGCGGTGGCGGTTTCGGATGGAACAGAGCCGCCAGCAGAGAGAGGAACTTCAGGGTTCCGTCGGACATGCGGATTGCCGACAGCATATCCACCAGACCCTCTTCCCGCAAATGGGTGCGTGCAAGGCCCTGGCCGACGCTGATCTTGACGTCTTCGAAGCGCTCGCAGAAGCGCCGGAGGTAACCTCGTATACGGTCGTGCAAGCCAAGAAAGTCCAAGTCTAGAAGAACGAGGGCCAGGTTGTCGCCGCCGTCGCTGAGTGCGTCCTTCAGAGCCGTTGTACTGATGCCGCGCCGGGCCCGAATCCGGGCCCGTCAGAAACTCCCTGAAGATCCGTATCTGCGAAAAGTGCCGGCCCACCTCGGTGAGAGGCGTAGGGTCAACGGGGCTCTTGAACGGCGAAAGAACAGACTCGCCAGGTGTAAGGGCCATCACTTGAGCCTTTGACCGTGGCAAGTCCGAGGCCTCTGCCCCAAATTCCGCCCGGCTCATTGAACGGGTCAAGTATGCTCCCACCCCGCTAAGATCGGCCTCTTGACCGCTCTTAGCAAGCTGCTCACCCACAATGACCAACCCGCTCGGGCCGATCAGGACGTTCAATTGTCCGAGTTCGACGGTGGCGTCATTGAACGACAGGAGCTTTTTCAGGATCAGCCGGTTGATGAGCATTCAGTTGCCCTTAAATCTTAATGGATTTTGAAGACTCACGAGCCGCACATGCAGGGCGGCGGTCGCCTGCCGGTGGCAGAGCAAGCACAACGTCCGCATGTTCGCGAGGTCGCATTCGCCGCCGCCCTCGGCTACGGGGATGATATGGTCGGCGCCCAGAGGTTGCGGCGGCCGCCCCAGTCCTTTTCAAACTGGCGGCGCGCGCGGTAATCGAGCTTGCGCTTGTCCTTGCGCAACGCTTCGGTGTCGATGCCGCACTGTGCGCAGACGCCGTGGTCGCGCGCGAAGACCTGCGCGCGGAGGTAGCCTGGGTCGGTCCGCAGCTTCCATTCGTGGACGCAGACGTCACCGCAGAATGTGAACCGTCCCGTGGGGACAGCGGCGCCGCACCAACGGCACAATCCCCGGCGCGGCTCCTGCATCCAGCCACCGGGTTTGGCGCGGCGGGTGCTCACACGCGCAATTCGTA
>Ga0209067_10002447_pt1 | contig 10973 bp, 7 predicted proteins | sample ColStrG_CSR_2013_FD_187199 | JGI IMG/M metagenome (GOLD analysis project Ga0209067, IMG submission 187199) | Freshwater sediment microbial communities in response to fracking from Pennsylvania, USA - Cold Stream Run_MetaG_CSR_2013 (SPAdes)... | ecosystem: Environmental > Aquatic > Freshwater >... | reverse complement strand
CACGAAGACAAGCTTGCAGATCTCTTGAGCAGCCTAAATCTTCAGATAAAGAAAATCAAAACCTTTAATGACTTTGGAATTAGTGCGTACCAGGAACAAGATATTGAAAGCCTTCTTTCTAAAATTATAGTCTTAAAAGATAACGATGGCCTTGGCTTCTCGAAGGCAGGATATGGTGTACAGTTCTTAATTCTGATAACACTATCCATACTTGAAAAGATTCAAACAATCAGGGATGCACGTGGCGACAAGGGAATATTTGAAAATGAAGCTGGAGAAAAGGCTATGTCATTGGTCCTTGGTTTAGATGAGCCGGAAATCCACTTGCATCCATACATGCAACGCTCATTAGTCAAATATCTAAATAGCATTATTCGGAATGAGAACAGTCAACTTCGGGAGTTGATTAAAGAGCTGTTTGACATAGATAAACTTATTGGACAAGTAATCATTGTCACCCACTCACCCAACATTTTATTAAATGATTACAATCAAATAACCAGATTATTTAAGTCAACGAGTCTCACGAAATCAGTTTCGGGAAATCAGCTCACCCTGAATACCCAACAGGAGAAACATTTGCGGATGCAGTTTATATTTTTTAAGGAGGCATTCTTTTCCCGGTGTGTAATATTTGTTGAAGGCGAATCTGAGATTTCAAGCTTTCCTTTGTTTGCAAAGACTATGTCTGTTGATTTTGATGACTTGGGCATAAGCGTCATTCAGGCCCATGGATCGGCAGTGGCTGTGCTCATGGAAATAGCAGATCTTTTTAAAATACAATGCGTGGGAATCTCAGACCGAGATGACGGCCACTTCACGCCTACTTATGCGAACCACAAGCTTACAATTGCCCGCGATTTCGATGCAGAAATTCTGGCCTTGCTTGATGCCGGGAACGAAGCTGTGTTAAGACAATTGGTAATTGACAACGAAGGAGGATTGAATGTAACCGTTCAAAAAGACTCATTAAACAAATACGCTCACAAGCGATACCAGATACAACCTACTCCATACACGGCTAATCTGAAATTGGGTGATATTGCTGCTGGAAGCACCGCGCATTTAAAGGCTTTTTATATCACATGGCTATGCAATGGAAAGGGGTACCCGCTTGGATTTTTGATTGGATCCAAACTGACATTGGCTCAGATACCAATATGCTATAAAACGTTGATCACGGAAGCAAAAACTTTATCAAATGCTTGATCCGGAAAAGGTTGAAGTCGTTAAACAACGGATTAGGCTCAAACATCAGGATGACGTCAAACAACTTGAGGTTATCTTCTCAGTATCCAGCAGGATTTTGGTAGAAGCTCCGGCCGGTTATGGTAAGACGGCTACCATGGTGAGTAAGATCGCTTATATGATCGCTATTGGGCAGATCCCCAATCCAAAACGTTTACTAGCACTTACCTTCAGCGTCAATGCCGCCTACAAGATCAAAAAGGATGTTGCACAACAGATTCCTACATTGCTCACAGGTCTTGGCGTCACCATCGATTTAAGCGATAAGATTTTCGTCTCAAATTATCATGGGTTCTGCAGGAACGTTTTAAAAAAATACGGATATCTTTTCCATTCAAACCTCACTTCAATCGACACTATGCAGTCAATTGATAATGCGAGTATCGAAGGTGTACAAAAGGCATTTGGTGGCATCTCTTTTGATGACGCGGAATTCTTATCAAAGTTTACAGATGCACTGAAAAATAATGATACAGAGTATTTAGATAGCAATTTCGATGACTACTGTAGCCTTGTAATTAGCGATTTACTCCCGAATCAAATTATTTCCTATAATGGTATCATCGCGCTTACCATCAAACTTTTCAATAATCATCCGAAGATCCTCGAATTCTATCAGAAATACTTCACATCAATACTTGTCGATGAATATCAAGATACTAACTCCCTTAGTTTTCGTCTGATAGACACGTTAATTACAACATCAACTAGAATTATTCTGCTGGGAGACTCCCTTCAAAGAATTTATGGCTTCATTGGTGCTGTTCCAGACTTGCTTACGATCTCAGAACAGAAATTCTCCTTAACCAAGATACCTTTGAAGAAGAACTATAGGTTTGCATCGAATCCTCAAATGTTGCAACTCGATTCAAACATAAGACGGAATGCTGAGAGACAATAATTGAAGCCAACGCTAGAATTGATTTAACTATTTTTGAGGATCAAGATGAAGAGGCAACTGCGGTAGTTGCAAAGGCAGTAGAATTATCCACAGGCGTTGCACCAGGGAAGGTAGCAATTTTAGTAAAACAACGAGGCGCTAATATCAATTCAATAATATCAAAATTTGATTCTGAGGAAATTTCCTTTTTCTACGGTCTGTTCACAGATGAGCAACCAGATTATATTTTATTTCACCGTAAATGTTTGTTTGAGTTTATAGAACTTCTCCGAACAAAGAATCACATCACTAAGAAACTTGCAAGTGACCACCTTGTTAAAATGCGGGAACTTGATGAAAGTCCTACAGCGCTTAGTACCGCGCTTCTCGACTTATTAGAAATTTTTTGGAAAAAAATATTTTCTGACTTTTCATCGTTCTCCAATGAGGATAAGATAGTTTTAATTAAAGACACTTTTGAAAACAATGGATTGAAACAATATGTGGAGTTTGTCGCTTCAAATATTGTTATTTCAACTGTGCATGGCGCGAAGGGGCTAGAATGGGATTACGTAATTCTTCCGGATTTGGAACAAGATTCCTTTCCAAATTGGGTTGGGATGTGTGGCAATTGTGATTATAAGAGGACTTGTGAATTGCAAATATCTGCTGAAAATGAGGTGAAGTTCTTAGAAGAGTTAAGTGTTTTTTATGTCGCTGTGACACGTTCACGCAAACAAGTTTTCTTCACAGCAAGCAACCATAGCGTTGACAATCAAGGTAGAAAACGAACCAAAAATCTTAGTTGTTTTCTAAGTATAGCGGGAATAGAGTATTAACTAGGAGACATCGTCAGATAGCTACAATTTTGCTCATTTCTCTGTAACGACAAAGACCGTTGGTCCATTTCATTTGTTCAATAGTATTGCACTCAGCTTCAAACAATGCCTGTGAGGCTATTAGTATGCAAATGCATTTCGCACGACTTGTTGCTACATTAAGACGGTTGGGACTAAATAAGAAGTTAATTCCTCTTGGAGCTTCCTCGGTAGTAGAACTCGCCATGGAGTAGATTACCACAGGAGCTTCACGGCCCTGAAATTTATCAACGGTTCCAATATCTATTGCAGGAAGTGCATCTTTCAATGCATCGACATGGGCATTGTAGGGGGCTACTATGAGAACATCTTTCTTTGTAATCTTATTAGCCATTCCTTTGGCATCCGCCCAAGAACCAACCGCGAGTAATTCGTCAACTATTACCTTTATTTTTTGAATCTCTTCTACTGATCGGTTTTGATTTGCCTGATGTGTCACAGGAACATGAAACAAACCAGCACCATCGAATTTTGTTCCGCCAAGTATTACTTGATTTTTCAGTTCCGGTAATGCAGATGAACTTGACGAACGCGTTGAACTATACGCAAGGAAAAGTCAATGTGATGGAATAACCATAGATAAGATTGGAAATATTTATCTCACTTCCATTGAGGACGGCGCTATCAACGTGATAGGCACCGACCGTAAACAGTACACGTTGGTTACAAACGACAAAATGCGTTGGCCGGATGGCATGAGCTTCGGTCCAGATGGTTATGTGTATGTCGCTGACAGCGATGTCCCCGACATAATGATAAAAAGTAAGAACCATATAAAGAAAAGTGCTCCGTATTACATTTTCAAATTCAAGGGCCTAAGTCAAGGAATTGCTGGACAATAGAGACTTTTTGGCTTACTTGGTGGCCAAAACGCTATCAATTATCAGGCGAAATGCTAAAACGGCAAAATCGTATGTCTAACCTAATCGTAAACTGTTCGCGGCGCACTTATTAAAGCATCCGGATACTTGATACGCAGGTTTGTACGGATGTCAAAAAGGAAATGCGATGTGTGTTGAACTACGTTGGGGTAATAATAAACCTTCATCTCAATGGTATTGAAGATTAAGTTTTCATTCCGCACTCTAAAACCGCCAGAGTATCCAGATGAGAAGACGCCCTTCCAAACCCAGTCTTTTCGCTGGGCCAGAAATGCAAGATCCATACGTATCACAGGTGCAATGTGGAATCCTTCAACTTTCCAAGGTGTATACACTACTAGTTCAGAATTGTAAACAAGCCGTTGCCGTCCTAACAAACTATCAGAACGGAACAATCCAATACCATTCGAATTATTTATGCCAATTTGCCTCTCTGAAACTTGAAAGGCTTGGGCTGCATAGCCGAAGTCCGTGTAAAGACGCAATCTATATTGATTTCCAATTTCACGGATTTTGCTGTAGCCGCTAAGTCTAAGAGATAGATACAAATCTTCGGCATTTTTGTTCCGCCAATAAGACGCCGTCTGTAAATTGAGGGTCAAAATATTACCATGTCTGCCGACGATGTTTCGATAGGTGTCTATTGAAGTATAAATTCGCTGCCTTCCAAATTCTTTTTCCAAACCAGAAGTGAAAGCGACCCGATATCCATAGGGAACATCTTCTGTTCTTCCAAATCCGAGAATATATTGTGTCTTGTAAAAGTCTTGCTTAAAAAAAGTGAGTTGAGCGAGAAAGCCGGAACGATCATTATAAATCGATCTGGTTGAAGGCGAGAGCATTACCGTGGGCAAAGACAAAAAGTAATTTTGATATCCCCTTAGAGCAATAAATCGACGGTGTCGATTTTCCTCGATCATTGTCATTTTCCTTTTTTCACCAAACGAATAGCCAATCCAGGCATTTCGGATGTCATACTGATAGTGGGCAAATAGCGAATCGGGTTTTTCATAAACATTAACAGACCAATTATGACTGAGCTCTAAGCTTCCCGCCCAGCGGGTATAGGGCATGAAGAAGGGTCGACTTAGCCTGAAATAATAGGCGCTTTCATTTTCAGTGCCAAGACGACTTCCTGTGTTGATTTGAGTATAGTCGAATGTGGCATCTATAAAACTGCCAAATAAATTCGATTTCTTATACAGCCATTCATATCCTATACGTGGCGACCGATTCGCGTTATAGTACGAGGCAACTCTGATTTGTTGGGCCATACCAGCGAAGTTAGCATCTTCAATAGCTCCTTGGTACTCGTTTACATTAATAGGCGTAAAGTTGCCTTGTAACGAAAAAACATCTCTGGTCATGACAATCAAATCAACAGAATCACAATTAGATATTGGCTTTACAAAAATCCGGGAGTCTAAAATGAAATTAATGTCGCGTAAGTAGCGCTCATTATCGGCAAGACGATAGGGGTTAAGTGGCGTACCTTCCTCAATAAAAAGATTATTTCTGACGACCCACTCTTTCGTGATTGTGTGGAGCTTATTGCCAATTCGCGAAAAAAATGTTGTTTCGATTTTAGTTGTGTCTAGTATTGTTCTTTCAAAATCAACGCGTTTTATAAAAATATGTCGTATAATTTTGCCAGCATATGGCAAATATTTAACCTCACTCCTTTCGTTAAAAGCCCGATTCGCCTCTTCGTGCGTCGACTGTTTAAAAAATCGCTGGGTTATTTTGTTGTTCTTTAGTCGCTCTAAGGTGCCAACGGAATCGTTTAACGTCCTTCTCGCTTGGCCTACTATAGCAAAAGGGTAAAAAAGCAGGAAAATTGATAAGATTCGCACAAAATCCGTTAAAATTTCTTCCACAGATATCTGTAGGCAACTAACTAGGAAAAGCGAAATTGATAAACGTTTTAATTTAGAGTAAAAAGGTCTCAACGGGCTTTACCGGTTGGTCAATCATTCATTTTTAAAATTATAGCCGTACCAATTCAGTTCAAACACGGCACCTGAGCTCAACCTTTGATTGGGGAAAGAAAGCAAGGCTCCGGCACAAAGTTGAACTCTCTTACTTATGCTGTAGACGGCACCAATTGTAGTAGTAGATTTTTTAGTCTGACCAGAGATCAGATCACCCATCAAATAAAATCGATTGGTCAATGGAATTTCATAACCCATCATGAACCCTACATATTGCGATGGGCTTCCAAAATAAACGTCGTTTGCGTTGTAAAGCCCCCCTACTAGAAAACCATGATCTTTCGATAGCCGATATTTAGCCATGGCGTAATTCATGAATGCGAGGTTTATATTCCCATGCCTACTCGGAAAATTGCCTCCTACCTGGGATCCGAAATTGAATTGCCAATATTCTGAACAAACTATTTGTTTTTGAACTGTAAAATGGAAAAGAGGGAATAGTGGAAGTCTATTAGGATCGTTATTGGAGGAAAATACGGCGTTACCTTGGGAAATTGATACGGGCAAGTCAACGACGTTAAAACCCGCGTCCCAATTCTTACCGAGGCCATAGACAACATGGGACTTCGTCTCATATTCTGATGCGCTATAAACATTTAACTGGTGTTGATAAAAAAACTTCCCCTTTTTTGTCACATCGCCGGAGGGAATATTGAATAGGTTTTGCTGAGACCAGGCTTGGTAAGAGATCGAAATCAATAAAAAAAGAACAACGATTGTTTGTCGAATCTTCATAGCAAATTTATTTTGAAATCTGGCTACAAAAGCTCTATTCGTGATCAAAATTTAAATCCTTCACACCAGCGGCCCAGTAAAGCATTGCCTTTAGCTTTTCGTATTCGGAGCGAATCTTCAATAGCTTTGATTGAGATTGAATTAATTTTTCCTGCTGTAAATTTATTTTGAATAAATCAGCTTCTCCGTTTTCCAAATTCAACAACTCGGCACGAAGTAAACGTTCATAATTTTTCGCGATACCGCGCTGTTGTTCCAATACTAAGCTCGTATTTTTCAACTGATTGAAGGTCATATTTATCTGGTTGATAATTTCCCGTTCGGCTTGGGTAAGCTCAAATTTTGTACTTTCAATCTTGATCTTGGTTTGGGTGAGCTTGCTCCTTTCCTTTCGAAATAAAAGCGGCATCGAAAAATCGAGGCCAAACTTATAATTATTTCCAATTGAAAGCATATTTAAGCTTCCCTGAGGTGTAATTGGTTGATTCAAAAAGCTGTAATTTAAGTCTAAACGAGGTTTTAGATATTCAACGGCGAGCCGACGTTCTACATCCAATTGACTCAGTTTTAGATGTAACTTCACCAACTCGGGATGGTTTTGCTTTGCTCTAGCCGTTAAAGATTCCAATCCCGACGCAGACAGCAACTCATCCTGGCCATGGGCCAAAGTTGGGGCAACATTAGACGACAATTGAACTGGCTGCCCTTGGCTATTCCATAGATAACTGGAGATACGAATACTTGTATTAGCAAAATCCAGGTAAGCTTCTTGGCGTTCTACTAACCGTTGTTGCATTGTTATTTTGGCCTGCAAAGTATCCACTCCTGACGCTTCGCCATGTGAATGACTGAGTTTGACTCTTCTGAATAGTTCGATTGCAATCGAAGTATTGACTTCGTATAAACGGAGGTTGTAATAGCTGTAGTACCATTGCCAATAGTCTTTTGACGACTCTAATAAAATCTTGTTAATTAATTTTATTTGCTCTGCCTCCGTCATTTGAGCAAACAGCTTTGCCGTTTTCACGGCTGCCCGTCGGTCATCTGTAAAAAGACCTCGGCCGAGTGGGACCGACAGCCCCGCAAAAACTTGTTTGAACTGATCTGTACCAGGAACAGAGTTTTCCGGATCGATAAATGCCCCACTATTCTGTTCAATACCAACTTTCGGATCGACCGGAAACCAAGAGGGCAATGACAAGCTTGTTGTCCATTTAGTATAGTAGTCTTTTTGATTAAATTCCTTGTTATTGAAGGTCGCTGCCAATTTAGGATCAAAAGCGCCACGAGCCATCCGAATCTCCGCCTGGGCATTATTTTGAAGCAATCTAATTTGATTTACGACTGGATGAAATTGCAGAAGAACCGCATAAAAATTCTCTAACGTAAATGCTGTGACCGTGTCAGGCAGAAGAAAAGCGGAGTCCAAGGCGTCTTGTGCACAACTTTTGAAACAATTAAGGAGGATCAAGAGTACAATCGACAGGTTCTTTATCATCGCGCCTAATACTCAGTTTTAACCTTATTTTCTAAATCTTCCTTTTCATCCATTGGTTCCTCATAGAGCGAGGGAGGAAAACCATTTAAATTTCGCCAGATTTCGTACCACACCGGCACGTCATCAAGCATGATCCAAGCTTTAATTCCGGACCCCACTCTTAAATGGCTTGAGGGCCAGGCGATATCATTTACATCCGGCGTTACCAAAATTCTAAACTCTCCAGGACGGGTGTTAACATAGTCAGTTACTTCTACCCTGCCGCCAAAAGATCCGACCGAAATACTTGGCCAACCCGAAAATTGCATGGCCGGGAATCCGTCAAACTCAATGCGCACTTTTCGACCTTTTGAAACGAGTGGGTAGTCCATCGCCTTCACATACATCTCTACCGCTATATCATTGCTTAGCGGCATGATAGTACAGAGTGCATCACCTTCTTTGATGGTTTCGCCTATCCCAGCTTGAGTCGCTTTCACGATAAACCCTGCCTGTGGCGCTTGAATGAAATACTGATGACTTCGAATTTCCATGTTAACATACTCATTCTGCAGTTTTGCAAGTTCAGCTTGGGTATCAAATTGCTCAGAAAGAGTGTTGTTCAAATCCGACTCCGCTTTATTGATTTTGTCAAGGTATTCAGCTTCCACGCGTTGAATTTCAATTTCGGCATTCACAAACTCGGCTTCGCCTTTCTGATATTTTGTCTCGTAATCCTGAAATTTGGTCAGCGGAATATTTCCTTGCTCAAACAACCCTTTGTTACGCTCATATTGATTCTTCGCATTGGCAATATTGACTCGCTCAGCTTCTAATTTAGCTTTCGCTTGATCGATCTTGTTTCTCATTCCAATTTCAAGCGCGTTGATTTGCCGTTTCAGTGCATTTGCCTTTTGACCCTTCTTTTCCATACTATTTTCCTTTGAATGAATAACCTCTTTCAAGCGTGTTAGTAAGGCGGGGTCAAAATATTTCTCTTTGATTTCAGAAAGAATTGCGATCGTATCTCCTTCTTTAACAAACTGGCCTTCCTTTATTTTCCATGAATTAATTCTTCCAGCGATCGTAGTTTCAATTGTTTGAGGTCGATTCCTCGGCGAAAGGGCTGTTACTTTACCCTTGCCATGAATATTCTGCTGCCAAGGCAAAAACAGAATAACAAAAAATACACAAAGCAAGCCCAAAAGCCACTTTGCCAAAAGCTTTCCACCCCGCGGAGTGTCTAACGTTTGCAATGAATATAGCGCTCGGCGCGGCATGAACTTCTCGATTGAGTCTTCTGAAATTTCCAGCAATGTTGTTTTTTTAAGTTACTATATGCACGTCTTAACTAATCATTTTTGACCTTTCCATCTTCCAACCAAATGACTCGATCGCAAGCGTTTTGAATTATCGGATCATTGGAAATAAAAATAACGGTACAGTTCTTTGCTGCTTTCAGAATCCTCTCAAGTAAATCGATCTTAGCAGATTCTGTGAATAAAAAAAGAAAGTCATTTAGCACCATCAGCCTGGGCTTTTCAGCTAAACATCTAGCAACAATCAACTTATAAATAAAAGTTTCAGAAAAACCTTTTCCGCCGCTCAGAACATGGGTGTTGAGCCCTTCGGGTAATGTATTAACTTGTTCCAAAACTCCTACCTGGCTCAGGGCAAACACCACGTCTTCCGCAGTAACGGAAGGTTTCCCAACTGTAATATTTTCTAGAATTGTTCCATCAAACAAATCCTCAGACGATATATTTTTCGCTACAAACTTGCGGACATTTGTCAAATTCAAATCCCGCATGGAGAAATTATTGATCGCAAATAATCCTTCATAATTCGTATATAGCCCAGAGATTATATTAGCCAGAGTTGACTTTCCCGAGCCGCTAGGTCCGCTAATGCATATTCTTTCGGCAGGAGAAATGTTAAGGTCGATTCCTTTAAGCTGATATTCTTGCTGGTCAAGATACTTATATTTTAGAGCCTTGATTGAAAGAGAAAATCCTTCGATATGGGTATTTTTCAAATCAATACCCCCCATTCGCTCGACTGCCAAGTCTGTCACATGCGCGACTTTATCGACAGCTGTGAGTAAATCATAAACCACCTCCATATACATTATTATCTTCTCAACAGCGCCTAAAACTAAAATGATGATTACTTCTGAAGCGACAAACTGGCCGAGCGTAATTTGGCGATCTACAACAAGGTTGGTGCCCATAATCAAAAGTCCCCCCACAATCGCGGCTTTAAACAACACAATAAAGCCGTACTGGGTAATCAAAGCATTAAAATGAATTTTTCGATTCTTCAAATAATAAATTGTGTAGTAATCTGTCTTCTGAATTGGAAGGTCGGTGTTGCCTGCTAATTTAAAAGAATGCATACTTCGTGCGAGTTCTTCCAGCCAGTGCACTACTTTATATTTGTATTTGGATTCCATAATCGAAGAATGCAGCCCAATGGCACCAGTGAAATAAAATATGATTATGAGTATCGCAACAAGAAGCAAGCTGAAGAAGACAAAGAAAGGATGGTAAAGTGAAATCAAAAGCAAGCCGAAAAGGATTTGAATGACAGCTGACGACAAATCAATTAATAGCTTGGGTAAACCCTTTTGGATGGTAATTATATCGAAAAAACGATTAATCAATTCTGGTGCGTAGGTCTTCGCAAGCGCTTCCATTCTAATACGGGGAATACGGAATGCAAATTCAAAAGCAGCCTTTGTAAAAACTCTTTGCTGCAAATACTCCACGAGACGAAACTGCACAATCTGCAAAGCGCCAGATACGATTACTCCAACAACCACCACACCAATCATTAGATAGACGGAGCTGAAGATAACTCCTCCAGAAACCAATTCTATAGTAC
>Ga0209067_10002441_pt1 | contig 10989 bp, 12 predicted proteins | sample ColStrG_CSR_2013_FD_187199 | JGI IMG/M metagenome (GOLD analysis project Ga0209067, IMG submission 187199) | Freshwater sediment microbial communities in response to fracking from Pennsylvania, USA - Cold Stream Run_MetaG_CSR_2013 (SPAdes)... | ecosystem: Environmental > Aquatic > Freshwater >... | reverse complement strand
GCCCTGGGTCTCCTCGATGTCCTTGGCCCATTTGGCGTGGTTGTCCACCGGGTCGACCGAAAGCCCGATCACCTTCACGCCGCGCTTGTCGAATTCCGGCTTGAGCTTGGCGACAGCGCCCAGCTCGGTGGTGCAGACCGGGGTGAAATCCTTCGGATGCGAGAACAGCACCACCCAGCTGTCGCCGGCCCATTGATAGAAATCCATCGGGCCTTCGGTGGTGTCCTGGGTGAAGTTCGGTGCGACGTCATTGATTTGCAGCGGCATGGCGGCCTCCCTGGTTCAGTCGAACGCGCGCATTAAAGAGGGCTGATGGACAGGGTCAAGCGCGATCAGTGAACGCCGTCGGCCACCGCCCGCAGGCCCTTCATGTCGCGCACCCGCAGTTCGGTGGCGCCGTCGATGCCGATCAGCCCTTCGGACTTGAGCCAGCCGAAGCTGCGGCTGACGGTCTCGACGGTGAGACCGATATAGTCGGCGATGTCGGCGCGCGGCATCGGCAGATGCAGCATGAAGGGACCGCTTTCGGCCTCCGGCAGCAGATGCATCAGGAACGAGGCCAGCCGCTCGCGCGCGGTCTTGCGGCCGAGCAGCAGCATCTGTTCCTGTGCCAGCGCCAACTCGTTGGCTGCGACATCGAGCAGCCGCCGTTCCAGCGCCGGCAAATCGGTCAGCAGCGCTTTCAGCTTCGGCCGCGAGAAGCGGCAGAGATTCACGTCATCGATCGCCTCGGCGGCAAAGGCATAGGTGGTGGAGACCGCCAGACCCAGGAAATGCCCAGGCCCGGCGAAACCGGTGATCTGCCGCCGCCCATCGGGCAGCATCTTGTACAGCCGCACCGTGCCGTGCGTGACATTGTAGAAGTTTTCCGCAGCCGCCCCGTCCTCGATGAAGCCTTGCCCGGCCGGGATCACCATCTGCTGCGCCAGTGAGGCCAGCCGGGTGATGTCGTGATCGTCCAGCACACCGCACAGACTGGACTGCCGCGCGTCGCAGTTGGTGCAATGATCCGTGCCGCAGTGCGGATGCACCACGATACGACGGGGCCGAGACCAATCGGACGGCACGCTGTCATGCTGGCTCATGGCGGAAGAATGCCACCTTACAGCACCGTTAGAAAGTCGCGATTTGATCTGGATCAATGCGCGCCCCGGAACCCGGTCCATGCTCCAGCGATTCCGTGGCCTGTCGGTTCGGGAAAGGAGGGGGACGATGAGCGAATTCGTGGTCGACCTCCTGACCCGGCAGCGGGTGATGGAGGTCTATCCAATCGTGCGCCAGATAGCACCCGGCCTCACGTTGAAGGCCTGGCAGCGCCATGCTGCCGTGCTGCTGCGCGACCGCAGCGGCGGGCGCGGCATCATTCTGATCCGTCGCGCAAGCCAGAGATTTCCCTGCGGCCTGTGCAGCTTTCGGCTGGACGAGGACCTGCGCCACGGCCGCATTCTCACGGCCGAGGACGCCACGGTGATGACCACGCTGGGCGCGCGCGAGGCCTACGACGCCTTGGTTCAGGGCATCGAGCAAGTGGCCACCAGCCGGCACTGCACCGCCGTGCGCTGGCTGCTGGCGCAACCACCGTCCGAATTCGGCGATCTGCCCCGGAGCACCGCGGTCTGGGCGCCACTGCCCCACGCCCATCTCAGAGTGACGTCGCAAAACTCCGCCCCGCCATGACCAGCAGGAGAATCGCATTGGCCAGCAACAGATAAGGGGCGGATTTGCCCACCAGACCGTTCCAACGGCGCCCCGCCTGGTGGCCGGCGACGCCCACCAGCACCAGCGCCGGCACCGTGCCGAGACCGAACACCGCCATGCCAAGCGCGCCGCCGGCCGCGGTGGCGGCGGAGGAGGCCACGAACACCGCCGAATAAAGGAAGACGCAGGGCAGCCCACCCAAGGCGAGGCCCAGCAGCAAGGCGCCGCCCGGCCGCGTCACGTCGAGCCTTCCCGCCATCCGGCGAAACGGTGCGAGCCAGCCCGAGGCCTGACCGAACACGCCCCCGATATGCAGGGCGGGCCACAGCCGATGCAGCCCTTGCAGCGCGAACAGCACAGCGCCCGCCAACAGCAGCCAGGCCGAGGCAGACCCGACCCAGGCCCGCGCCGCCCCGCTCAGACCGGCGGCAACAGCGCCGATCGCGGCATAGGTGGTGATGCGGCCGAGATGATAGGGCAGCAGCAGCGCCTCGCGCAGACGAGCCTGTTCGCACAATCGTGACGCCGGCACACGGGCCAGTCGGGCGCCCACCTGGCCCAGCACGAAGGGCCCGCACATGAAGCTGCAATGCGCCACGCTGCCGGCCAGCCCGGCCAGCAGCATGCCGCCCAGCAGCATGCCGCCCAGCACCGGGCCACCCGCGGCAGCGCCCTCCGGACTGCACAGGGCAGCCAGCGTCGATAATGGATTCCAGCTCACACCCGCACCCTGATGCCCCTGCGTCCGAACCGCGTTGATCTAGATCAATGCGGCGCACCACGCCGCCCCGCAAGGTGCCGGCGCGCGCCAAACAGGGCCGCGCATGCGAGAGCGGGAACGCGACATGGCAGACACAGGTGAATTCTTCGTGGGTATCCTGGTGGCGGTGCTGGGGCTGGTGGGCCTCGTGCTGGCCTCTGGCGCTCTCGATGACGAGATCTATCTTTTTGGCCTTTCCTTGGCCGGCTTCGCGTTCCTGTTCGACATGATGCTGGTCAAGAAGCATTACGACCGCGCCGACGCCGCCCGCGTGAAGGTGCGCCATGATTGACGCCCACGCGCCCAGCGCCCCCTTGCTCACCGCACCGCCAATTTATAACGAGCAGATCGTCAAGAACTTCACCATCGCCAGCATGTTCTGGGCGATCGTGGCGTTTCTGGTCGGCTGCACCATCGCCGCCGAACTGTGCTGGCCGGGGCTCAGCATGGGGCTGTCGTTCCTGAACTTCGGCAGATTGCGGCCGGTCCATACCTCGGCCGCCATCTTTGCCTTCGGCGGCAACGCGCTGCTCGGCACGTCATTCTACGTGGTGCAGCGCACCTGCCGCGCGCGGCTGTTCGGCGGCAGCGCCTTCGCCGATTTCATTTTCTGGGGCTACAACTTCTTCATCGTCATGGCCGCCCTCAGCTACGTGATGGGCTATAGCCGCGGCCAGGAATACTCCGAGCCGCCGTGGCACGTGACGATCTTCCTGGTGGTGATCTGGGTCTGCTACATCGTGGCCTTCATCGGCACGCTGATCAAACGCGCCGAGCCGCACATCTATGTCGCCAACTGGTTCTATCTGGCCTTCATGGTGACGGTGGCGATCCTGGTGCTGGTCAACAACGCCGCTTTGCCGATCTCGATGTATTCGGCCCACGCCTACGTCGCCTACGGCGGCGTGCAGAATGCGCTGATACAGTGGTGGTATGGCCACAATGCGGTCGGCTTCTTCCTCACCGCGGGCTTCCTGGGAATGATGTATTACTTCATCCCCAAGCAGGCCAACCGCCCGGTTTACTCCTACCGCCTGTCGATCGTGCACTTCTGGTCGCTGATCTTCATGTATATCTGGGCAGGTCCGCACCACCTCCATTACACGGCGCTGCCGGACTGGACGCAGACGCTCGGCATGGCCTTCAGCATCATGCTGTGGATGCCCAGCTGGGGCGGCATGATCAACGGGCTGATGACGCTGTCCGGCGCCTGGGACAAGCTGCGCACCGACCCCTCGCTGCGCTTCTCCGTCACCGCCGTGGGCTTTTATGGCATGAGCACCTTCGAAGGCCCGGTGATGTCGATCCGCGACGTGAACGCGCTGGCGCATTACACCGACTGGGTGATCGGCCACGTGCATTCCGGCGCCCTCGGCTGGGTGGCGTTCATCTCGTTCGGCGCGATCTACTATCTGGTGCCTGCGCTGTGGAAACGTGCAGGCCTCTACAGCAACAAGCTCGTGGCATGGCACTACTGGATCGCGACCCTCGGCATCGTGTTCTACATGACCTCGATGTGGGTGGCCGGCATCATGCAGGGGCTGATGTGGCGCGCCTATGACAAGTTCGGCTTCCTGCAGTATTCCTTCGTGGAATCGGTCAGCGCCGTGCACCCCTACTACATCATTCGCCTGCTGGGCGGGCTGATGTTCCTCGCTGGTGCACTCATCATGGTCTTCAACCTGATCATGACGGTGCGCAGCCCTTCAACCCAGGTCGTGGGTCGCAGCTATCCGGCGGTGCCCGGTGGCGCCCTGATGGCGGGAGAATAGACATGCAGTTCCGTCATGAATGGATCGAAAAGAACGCTTTTCTGCTTCTCGTCCTCACCATTGCAACCGTGGCTGTCGGTGGCATCGTCGAAGCGGTGCCCCTGTTCACCATCGAAACAACCGTGGAGCATGTGAAGGGCGTCCGTCCCTACTCGCCGCTGGAACTCGCCGGCCGCAACATCTACATCCGCGAGGGCTGCTATCTCTGCCACAGCCAGCAGATCCGCGCGCTGAAGGACGAAGTGGAACGTTACGGCCACTACAGCCTGGCCGCCGAGAGCATGTATGACCATCCCTTCCAATGGGGCAGCAAGCGCATCGGGCCGGATCTGTCGCGCGTCGGCGGCAAGTATTCCAACGATTGGCACTACGCCCATCTGACCAACCCGACCGCACTGGTGCCGGAAACCCTGATGCCACGCTATGGCTTCATGGCCGAGACCCCGCTCGAATACGCGGAGATCGATCGGCATCTGAAGGCCAACAAGGCGCTGGGCGTGCCCTATACCGATGCCGACATCGCCAATGCCCGGGCTGACCTGGAAACCCAGGCCAATCCGCAGGCGGACAGTGCGGGTCTGCTCGGGCGCTACCCGAAAGCGGTGATGGCATCGGGTGACGGTCGCGTGGTCACCGAGATGGACGCGCTGGTGGCCTATCTGCAGGTGCTCGGCACGATGGTGAACTTCGCCGACACCACCACCGAACAGATGAAGCAATAGGAGGCCGCCATGAGCATGATTCTGACAATCATCGTGTGGCTGCAACAGAACTTCATCGTGCCGGTGCTGCTGGTGTTCCTGCTGATGGTGGTGGCCACCTACTGGCCCAGCCGCCGCCAGGCGATGGAACAGAGCGCCCGCATTCCGTTAGACGCAGATCGCTAGGAGCCCGCACGTGGCACTGAAACCAACCAAGCCTGCTGCCAAGCCGGTCGAGACCACCGGCCATGAATGGGACGGGCTGGCCGAGCTCAACAACCCGCTGCCGAAATGGTGGCTGTATACCTGGATCGCCTGCATTGTCGTGGCCGTGGGTCAGATGGTGCTGTATCCCTCCATCCCCGGCATTTCCGGCTACTGGCACGGGCTGCTCGGCTATTCCACCCGCGCCGGCGTCGATCGCGACGTCAAGGCCCTGGTGGTGCAGCGTGCGGCCAGCATGGACAAGATCGCCGCCATGCCGATCGATGCTGTGATGCGCGATGCCGAGTTGGCGCAGATGGCAAATACCTCTGGCCGCATCACGTTTGCCAACAACTGCCAGCCCTGCCATGGCGCGGGCGGGGCTGGGGCGGCCGGCTATCCGGCACTGGCCGCCGGCGCCTGGATCTGGGGCGGCACGCTTGGCGACATCGAACAGACCGTCACCCACGGCATCCGCAACGCCGACACCGACAGCCGCACCAGCGCCATGCCGCGCTTCGGCGCCGATGGCATTCTGTCGGCACCTGAAATCCAGTCGGTTGCCGATCACGTCATGACTTTCTATGGCACGCCGACGCCGGGCGTCGACACGGCCAAGGGCGCTGAATTGTTCGCCGCCAACTGTGCCGCCTGCCATGGCGAGAAGGGGGAGGGCAACCGCACCGTGGGGGCGCCGAAGCTTGCCAGCCGGGTGCATCTCTATGGCACCACCCGGGCCGCGGTGGTGTCGCAGATCACCGCACCGCGCCAGGGCATGATGCCGGCCTGGAACACAAGGCTCGATCCCGCCACCATCAAAAGCGTCGCCATCTACGTGCATGGTCTCGGCGGCGGCGAGTAATCGGTCATGTCAAACATCACCGCACCTGACGACGAAGTCGCTTTCTTTGCCGATCGTGTGCGCGTTTATCCAAGATCGGTTCGCGGACCGGGGCGCAATGTCAAATGGACCATATTGGTGGTCTGCCTGTCGGTGTACTATCTGCTGCCCTGGCTGCGCTGGGACCGTGGGCGGGAACAGCCGAGCCAGGCGATCCTGCTCGACCTCGCCAATGAACGCTTCCATTTCTTCAACGTCGTGTTCTGGCCGCAGGACATCTATTTCCTGACCGGGCTGCTGATCATGGCGGCGGTGTCGCTGTTCCTCGTCACCAGCCTGTTCGGCCGGGTGTGGTGCGGCTACACCTGCCCGCAGACGGTGTGGACGGATCTGTTCATGCTGGTGGAACGCACCATCGAGGGTGATCGCAACGAGCGCATGCGCCGCGATGCCGGGCCGGGTGGGTTCGATCGTACATGGCGCAAGCTCGCCAAGCACGCCGTGTGGCTCGGCGTGGCGTTCTGGACCGGCGGCGCCTGGATCATGTACTACGTCGATGCGCCCACGGTCACATGGGAGTTCTGGCACGGCACTGCCTCCACCGCGGTCTATGTCTTCACCGGATTGTTCACCGCCACCACCTATCTTCTGGCGGGCTGGGCGCGCGAGCAGGTGTGTACTTACATGTGCCCCTGGCCGCGCTTCCAGGCCGCGATGCTGGATGAGCAGAGCCTGACCGTGACCTACCAGGCCTGGCGCGGCGAGCCGCGGGCGCACGGCAAGCGCGTCGAAGCGATCTCCGGTGTTGGCGACTGCATTGATTGCAACGCCTGCGTCAACGTATGCCCCACCGGGGTGGATATTCGTGACGGTATCCAGCTTGGCTGCATCAACTGCGGCCTGTGCGTGGATGCCTGCAACGAGGTGATGGAGCGCACCCATCAGAAGCCCTGGTTGATCACCTGGGACACGCTGGCGCGGCAGAAGGCCAAGGCGATCGGCGACCATGCCGCTTTGCGGCTGCTACGCCCGCGCACCTTCATCTATATCGGCGCCTTGGTGCTGGGCATCACCGTCATGGGCGTGGCGCTGGCGATGCGCACAAGTCTTGATCTCAGCATCGAGCACGACCGCGCACCGCTGTTCGTCCGCGTGCAGGACGGCGCCTTGCGCAATGCCTACAGCGTCAAGATCGTCAACAAAACCCAGGGCTCGGTAGCCTTCACTCTGTCGGTGGAGGGCGTGCCGAACGGCCAACTCGCCATGGCCAACGAAGGCCTGTGGCGCGATCTCAACCTTGTGCTGCCGGTCAACGCCGACAGCGTCGGCAGTTTCCGCGTGCTGGTGTTCGGCAGGCCACCCGCCAATGCGCCGGCCTCGACGCCGATCACCTTCACCCTGCGCAACAGCTCCACCGGCGCCACCACCATTTATCGCTCCTATTTCATGGGAGCAGGCTCCAGCGAAGGACCCAGATCATGACACAGACCTCGCCATCTGCCTGGCGCTACTTCCCCCACGCCATGATCGCGGCCCTCGGCCTGATGGTGGCCGTGGACGGCGGGCTTGGCTACATCGCCATCAACAGCTTTCCCGGCAAGGCGGCGACCGACGTGTTTGATCACAGCAACAGCTATGACGAGGTGCTGGCGGTCGCCGAACGCGAGGCGAAGCTGGGCTGGACGATGAAGCCCGCGGTGCAGGACGCAACGCCGGTGCTCGACCTCACTGATCGCGATGGCGTTCCCTTGCAAGGGGCGAAGATCACCGCCGTGGCCGAGCGTCCGCTCGGAGCCCCTTTCACCACCACGTTGAAATTCGACGAAGGTCCTGCGGGGCATTACGTCAGCGATTCGAAGCTGGTGCTGCCGGGCCAGTGGGATCTGAAGCTTGAAGTGTTGGCAAGCAAGGATGGCCTGCATGCCACAAGGCGGGTTTTGGTGAAGTGATGCTGCCGACCCTGGCACAAGAGGCGACGCCATCGGTCTGCGCCTATTGCGGACTGCCCAGTCAGCCGGGCCAGCGCTTCTGTTGCCCAGGGTGTGCCGCGGCCTTCGAGACCATCCAACATCTCGGACTTGGCAGCTATTACAAGGAACGTCTGCTCGACCCCAGCGCCCGCGCGCCGCGACCTGAGCAGTCGGATCGGCTCGCCTTCGGGAGGTTCATCACCACCGACGCGCAGGGTCGTCACACGCTGAATCTGGCTGTGGACGGGCTGCAATGTGGCGCCTGCGTCTGGCTGATCGAACAGATCCTGTCACGCACGCCAGGGCTTTCGGAAGGTCGCGTCAACATGACCACGCGACGGCTGCGCCTGGTCTGGAGCGGACCGATTGAGGACGCCACAGGCTTCGTCGACGCTGTGGAGGCGCTGGGCTACCGTTTGGTGCCGTACGATGCGACGCAGATGGCAGCAAGCCGCGATCGCACTGGTGCCGCCTTGATGCGCGCCCTGGCGGTGGCGGGGTTCGCCGCCGGCAACGTGATGCTGATCTCCATCGCCATCTGGGCCGGCGTGTTCCAGGGCATGGGCCCGGCCACGCGCGACCTGTTCCATTGGGTCTCGGCGTTGATCGCCTTGCCCGCCATCGCCTATGCCGGGCGGCCCTTCTTCACCTCCGCCATCGCGGCCCTGCGCCAGGGTCGTTCCAACATGGATGTGCCAATCAGCATCGGTGTCATATTGGTTTCGTCCATGAGCCTGGTGGAAACCCTGCGCTCGGGCGAGAACACCTATTTCGACAGCGCCATCAGCCTGGTGTTCTTCCTGCTGATCGGCCGGGTGCTCGACCACCGCGCCCGTGCCCAGGCCCGCGCCTCGGCCGAACAGTTGCTGGCGCTGCAGCAAGGCGACGTCACCGTCATCGATTCCACCGGCACATCTCGCAGGCTTGCGGCAGGGCATGTCGAGCCCGGCTGGCAGATCCTGGTCGGCATGGGTGAGCGTGTTGGCGTGGACGGCGAGGTGGTCACCGGCCAGTCCTCGCTCGACGCCAGCCTGATCACCGGCGAAAGCCTGCCGGTTGCAGCCGGCCCCGGCAGCATCGTCTATGCCGGTACCATCAACCTTGGCGAGGCCATCACCGTGCGGGCCACCCGCACCGGCGAGGCGACCCTGCTTGCCGACTGCGTGCGGCTGATCGAGGCGGCCGAGGCGCGACGCAGCCGCTTCGTCGTGCTGGCCGATCGGGTGGCCCGTCGCTATGCGCCGGTCGTACACATCTGCGCCGCCCTCACCTTTCTGTATTGGTGGCTGATCGCGGGTGCACCCATCGAACAAAGCCTGCTGACAGCAGCAGCGGTTTTGATCATCACCTGCCCCTGCGCCCTGGCACTCGCGGTGCCGGCCGTGCAGGTGATCGCAACCGGTCGGCTGTTGCGCGCCGGCATCCTGCTGAAGTCCGCCACTGCCCTGGAGCGCCTGGCCGAAGTGGACACGGTGGTGTTCGACAAGACCGGAACCCTCACCCAGCCCTCCTTCGCCTTGGTCAACGCAACCGAGGTGCAGGCCGCCGACCTGCGCGTGGCCGCGGGGCTGGCGGCGGCAAGCCGGCATCCGCTGGCGCGCGCGCTGGTGGCGGCTTCCGGCCCGGTGGTCATCGCAGCCGGTGTCGTCGAAGTTGCAGGGCAGGGGCTGAAGCTTGCAACACCGCACGGCGAGATCCGCCTCGGCAGTCGCCCTTTCGCCGGCGACCCTGCAGCACCGCCCGCGCTTGGCCCCGAGATATGGCTGCACCGTTCCGCAACGTTGCCTATATGCTTTCGTTTCGGCGAACAGCTGCGCCCGGATGCCAACCGGGTGGTGCGCGCACTCGAAGCCCTGGGCCTGCGCGTTCGCCTGCTGTCCGGCGACCAGCCGGAAGCGGTCGCACGCACCGCCGCCAGCCTGGCACTGCAACAATGGGAAGGCGCCTGCACGCCGGTCACCAAGGTTTCGCGCATCGAGGCGATGAAGCAGCAGGGAAGCCATGTGCTGATGGTCGGCGACGGGCTGAACGACGGACCTTCCCTGGCCGCAGCCCAGATCTCGATGTCACCGGCCACCGGTGCTGACATCAGCCAGAACGTCGCCGATGTGGTGTTCCAGGGCGAACGCCTGGCGCCAGTGCTGGCGGTGCTGCGCATGGCGCGGCGCACCCGAATGCTGATGCGCCAGAACATCGGCCTCTCGCTGGGCTACAATCTGGTGATGGTGCCGCTGGCGATCACCGGGCAGGTGACGCCCTGGCTGGCGGCCGCGGCGATGTCGTGCTCCTCTCTCATCGTGCTCGCCAACAGTTTTCGCGCCCGCGGGGGAAAGGATCTGGCATGGCCGTGATGATGCTGTTTCTGATCGTGCTGAGCCTGGTGCTGGGCGGCACCGGATTGGCGCTGTTCCTCTGGGCGCTCAGGTCCGGCCAGTACGAGGACCTCGACGGCGCCGCCAGCCGCATTCTGTTCGACGACCCACCTACGAAATGACCACGACCACCCGCAATTTCTTCCACCGCGCATAAACCTGTGCTGCGATCAGCAGCACGCACAGCCCAACGAACACGGCGCTGATAGGCCGCGTCACGAACACCTCCATGCTGCCGCGCGAGATCAGCACCGCCCGCCTGAAATTCTCCTCCAGCCGCGGCCCGAGCACGAAGCCCAGCAAAATCGGCGCCGGCTCGAAGCGCAGCTTGACCAACAGATAGCCAAACACCCCCAGCCCCAAGGTCATCGCCACGTCGAACAACTGGTTGCGCGCCGCGAACACGCCGATGCAGATGAAGAACAAGGCGCTCGGATACAGGAACCGATACGGCACCGTCAGCAGCCGCACCCACACCCCGATCAGCGGCACGTTCAGCACGATCAACATCAGATTGCCGATCCAGAAACTTGCGATCAGCCCCCAGAACACATCCGGATGCTCCACGATCAGCCGCGGCCCGGGCGTGATGCCGTGGATGATCAAAGCACCCAGCAGCAGCGCCATCACCGCATCGCCGGGAATGCCCAGGCTCATCGTCGGAATGAAAT
>Ga0209067_10002439_pt1 | contig 10994 bp, 10 predicted proteins | sample ColStrG_CSR_2013_FD_187199 | JGI IMG/M metagenome (GOLD analysis project Ga0209067, IMG submission 187199) | Freshwater sediment microbial communities in response to fracking from Pennsylvania, USA - Cold Stream Run_MetaG_CSR_2013 (SPAdes)... | ecosystem: Environmental > Aquatic > Freshwater >... | reverse complement strand
TCCCAAAACCAAATCGAATTGCAAAATAGAGAGAGAATAAACCGGTAAGCAACCAGAAGAAGTCGAACTTTATCGAAAATGTAAGCGCGGTGAGAAAAATAAAAACAATGGCAAGTTCCGCCAAGTTTGCTCCTTTGATGATCTCGGGTGTTGTTATTTCATGTGATGAACGGGCTTTCGCCAAATATCCCTTTGCCTTCATTTTTGGGGTAAGGAAGAACAGGGCAGGCAGCACAAAGGAAAAACCAACGATAAGTTCGCTCAACAGATCCTTTCCGAATTGCTGCCAGTATTGGGATCCATCCAATTTACCATCATCGATATACAAAAATTCCCATGCCGTTATTTCAAAAAGAATTGGAATCAAAAGGCCGAGCGCCAGGAATAGGATGGTGTTATAGGTGTCGGGCAGCCAAAATTTCCCTTTCATAATTTTATAAAATAAAATCCAAGAAAGAAGCACCACGCTCGTTTCTGTCAGTCCGAAGATTGGCCAAAGCCATAATTTTCCGATGGCGTAATACCAACTGTTTAGCGTAGATTCAATAAACATGGCCGGCAGCACACGAGACGGGCCCCACCAGTAGGTGAGTACAATAGCAACGGCGGTGGGCAAGTAAAATGCAGAGAATGAATCTGAATATCGAAATAGAAGAGATATCTGGTCTCCCAACTCAATCAAAAAAAGAGGGGCAATCCAGGTCCACCACGGTAACGGATTATCAGAAAGGTTCGAATTTTGTTTAGTCACTTAGAAATCATCGAATAAAACAATCCCGAATTTACATAAAATCAAGGCAAACAGAAATCACTGATATTTTGTAAACAAACCATTTTTCACTTTCTTCAGCTTCCCCGATCAAGGCAACGTTTCAGACCGATCATCAATTAACTATGGTGGCATGGGACAGGGCATTGAGCAAGGTCAAGTGCCTGCCAAGCTTTGGATTAATTCTTCTACACTATTTCAATAGATCATAAGCCGTGGAACCCAAGCAGATTGAATAATTTCTAAAGAAAAATAGCATTGCCATTCGTCAGCTGGAAAGTAAGAGCACATGATTTGATTATTCACTTTTCTGAGATTCATAATGAATGCGACAACACTCCATCCATCTCTTTGTGGCCACCAGGTGGGCTACGATAAGGTTTACCGACGGCAATTATTGATCATCCTTAAATAGGGTCCGTATGCAGTATAAGCAGTCATCATCACTTCTTGATTCTTGTTTTTATCATAACAAAGTTGTCGTTCTTCGCTAAGACGTTTTATCTCTGTCTTAATCTCATCAATCAAAGCGATATCGAGAGGATCTAACTCCAATGCTTTATATAGTCGCGCACATTGGTAGGCAATCATGTCTCCGATTGTTTCGATGGCTGTTTCAAGGGTAAGCCAGTCTGTGTAATCTAAATCCTTATTCATTCCTTAAACGAAGGTAGAAATTAGAATTGTCAAAATCATAAAAATAAGAATTGGGATTGTTGCTTTTGTTAGGTAGCAATGTCTAAGGCTACTTGGTGCTCCGATACCGAATGGATAAAACACTTTTCTCATCGATGAGAGGAGTTCATAGGTTCTACCATCTCGTTTTCATAACACCTTGACTTGACTGGGGCGCCGGTTATAAAATGTCTTCACTGACCTTGCCAATGAGTCCCGGAAATTGCTTTAGAAAGAAATATTTCTTTGGTCACCCGATGAGGTCACGGCAAGAATCACGGCGGATTTCCAAAGAATGATTAAAACCGATTTGACGTCATCTGAGCAAAAAAGCCTTTCACTGCTTCTTGCTTCTGAACGGGGCTGTAGGTTCTGAAAGTCTGCCTTGTTAATTTTCGAATGTTTAGGGTTCGACAGAGGTATCGACCCCGCCGGAACGCCAGCGCTAAATGTTAGCGGAATGCCAGAATCATCGAGACTATGAGACATAAATTCAAATTGTTAATCATTGCCACAATGGCACTACTAGATTCTTTTGGGCAAAAATCTAATAACTACCCTATGGAACAGAGATTGACCATCATCACTCTTGGCGTTAGTGACCTAAAGAAATCAACTGAATTTTATGAGACCAATTTTGGTTGGGAGAGATTAAATTCAAGTACGGAAGATATTGTTTTTTTTCAATTGAATGGAATCCAGCTTGCGCTATTCGGCAAAAATGAGTTAGCAAAAGACGCAGCCGTTGACAATGACGGAAAAGGCTTTAAAGGAATTACAATGGCGTACAACACCAGAAGCGAAATTGAAGTTGATGAGATAATTAAAAGACTGAAGCAGAAAGGCGTGAAAATTATTAAGGAACCCGCAAAGGTGTTTTGGGGAGGCTATAGCGCATATATTTCAGATCTTGATGGTAACCTATGGGAAATTGCCTTTAATCCATATCTCCACCTGGACGAAAAAGGAAATATAAAAATGGACTAACCCTCGCTCGCTTTGGAGAGAGAAATAAAGCGGGCAAGGTTGCCAGCCGACCACGACATGCCTTTGTTACATCCCGGGGGATACGTTGATTCAAGTTTTGTTTTCTTAATTTTGTTTGTGCCTGAAGACAAGACGCAGCTTGGAATCGTGAACCCACAAGGCGAGAGCGGCAAGTTTAGACTCCATTAAAGCAACCAAAAACTAGATAATGAAAAAAATTGTCAAAACATTAACACATCTTATTGTCGCTATAACAATCGTTACGTCTTGCAGTGACAAAGGCAGCCCAACAAACAATGTTTCTTATGGCGAGGCAACCAAAGAACTCATCGTGATGGTGAATAGCGACAGTGTTTTAAAGTCCCTTTTGGTTTTGTCAATACAAAAAGCAAAGGAAATTAACCCCGACACGGTATCTAATCCTGCTCAATCGCTGGAAAAGTATTTTGACTTTGTTTCCAAGGTGGAAAGGTCTATGCCGTGGACATATATCACAAGTGGTAAAAAAACGACCTCGTTTGAGCATATATTCCAATCCCTCTGCTCTTTTTATTTTGTAATTGATCAGCCCCTGCCAGCGTTAGAAGGCAAAGATTTATATCATAGTTCCCTTCAATATTATGAACCATTTGCCAAGTGGTTAACCACATTCAATAAGTCCTGGCAAAGGCATCTTGAATCCGAAAAATCGTGGAACAAAGAGTATTATGAAATAATAGCTAAGGATTCCGCCTTTGGTATGCAAAATGGTTGGTATGAAGAACCGTCTCACTGGAAATCCTTTAATCAGTTTTTTGCCAGACGTTTGCGTTCGGAATCAGCGCGACCTATTGCTTCACCAGAAGATAATTCCGTGGTTACTTCTTTTGCCGATGCTGAACCTCAAGGGGTCTGGGCTATCGACGATAGCTCAACCATCATAGATGAAAAGGGGGTAGCTGTTAAGTCGGCGAATATAAAGCACATTACCAAGTTATTGGGAGATGATAGTCAGTATCAGAATGCATTTGCCAACGGGACATTCACGCATTCATTTTTAAATGTTAACGACTATCACAGGTATCATTTTCCAATGAGTGGTACAATAAAGGAAGTACGTATCATTCCAGGCATAAATCCAACAGGGGGCATTATTACCTGGAATGCAAATGAAAAGCGATATGGGTTTAACCCCTCTTCAATAAATTGGCAGATGTTGGAAACTCGTGGTTGCGTTATCTTAGAAACAAAAGATTACGGGTTAGTTGCGCTGCTTCCAATTGGAATGGCAGCAGTAGGCTCGGTAAATTTTGAGACAAGCATAAAAGTCGGAGAGAAAGTAAGGAAAGGTGACATGCTTGGGTATTTTCTATTTGGGGGCTCTGATTTCATCATGGTTTTTCAAAGCAAAGTGACTTTTACTCTGGACGCCCCCAAAAACAGTAATTCAAATTCCTATAAACATCTGCTAATGGGGGAGAGACTTGGACATTTGACAACTAAATAAAAAAACGTTAGCTAGTGTCCACTGTTTGTGTTTCGTATTGCTGAAAAATATGGATTTTGAAAAATTGATTTTAAGAAAGGCTGCTATTTCAGAGCAATCCGCTATTGGCTGACCAATTTGTCTTACATCGAGTCGGTACTCATTGTAAGCAGGTACTATCCCAAAAATAATAGACGTTAAAAGGAGACCTTTGACGATGGTTTAGTAGATTAAAATATCTAGTGAGCATCCGAAAGAATGCGAAGTCGCGAATGGACTATTCATATCAACTGGTTGTTGATTACGCGCATCCGGGCAAACTTATTAACGCCGCCGAGGCCCTTTACATTCAGTCGCCAGCGTTGAAAAGTCCCATGAAAGGAAACGTTGCGGCCTTCAACACGAAAAAAGAACGCGACAATTTTACCAAATACAATCACGGAAAGCCAATGAGTTGGTCAGAAATAGTAACAGAATTCAAGTGAACTCCCCCTCGGCTGCTCAGCGAGGGGAAGTTCTTGTTTGCCTGGATCCCTACGACTAAATGACGCAAGGCTTTCTGCACACAGTTTTTTTTGAGCTAGCGACCAAAACCTATGACCTACAAGAGTAAAAGTGAGTCAATGAAGATAAATAGCCATGAGGGGAAATTTCGTCTTTATTGTTATTTTGCCTAGGTCGCTGTGTTACGGAACAAAGCCATTTTTATCTCACTCCTTAGCATAACCAATTTCAAGTATTGTAAAGGTTCCGGGCTTAATGGTAGGCCTTGGGTTAGGGTTTTCCTTCGTTGCCGCTGGCGGCGGACCAAATTCTGCAGTTGGCAAATAAATACGGTGTGATTTGGTATTGATAGCTATGGTTCTTGCACCTCGCTGGGTTGGAATCGTTTCAACAACTTTGAACTCATTTGGAGTTACCTCTTGCACTACCGTAACAGAGCCTTCTCCATTTGAGGTATAAATCCTTTTCTTGATTGGATCAAATACGACTCCATCAACATTTTCACCAATTGGTACGGTGGTCACTACTTTTGAATTCTTAGCATCTGAAATTACCATCAGTTTATCCGTCACTGAAAATATACGGTCGTTCGCCTTGTCAAAAGCCAATCCGGAAGGTTCTTCTCCAGGCGCAATCGACCATTTTTGTTCTACTTGAAGTGTATTGGAATTTATGGTATAGACCATGCTCTTATCTTCATTATTAACGAATACTTTTCCTTTTGCATCGGTGGCAGAGAATTCTGGTTTGCCGTCCAGAGGAAGGGTACCTACTACTTTGTAAGTTGTCGCATCTACGACGGTGGCATTGGCACTCCGTCCGTTGAACGTGAAAATTTTATGCGAGTGAGGATCATATAAAATACAATCAGGATTAGCACCGGTTACTTTTACTTTTCCTACCAGAGCAAGTGTTTTTAAATCCACAATAACGACAGAAGAGTCACGGCCACAACTGATAAACGCTTTGTTAAGATCGGCGGCGATGGCAATGCCGTGAACACCAGCTAAGTTAGGAATGGCACCCACTTGCTTTCCTGTTTTTAAGTCTACGACTTGCACTTGAGTACTGTGTGAAATAAAGAGACGATCCGTGGATTCATCTACAGTCAAATAATCCCAGCCGCCATCACCCTCCAGGTGGATTTTATTTAGGATCTTGTATTCGGACGTTTGACCGAACGAACAAAATGTTGCAAGTACAGCAAAGCATAAGGTGCTTAGACATGTTTTCATTGTAGTTTTTTTAATGTTGATAAAAGATAAGATTACGGACCTACTTCATTTTGTCAGAATGATGTCATTAGACATTGGCAATACCGATTTTATTCCCTTGAAGCCTTGGAAAAAGTTTATCAAATATACAATTGTCGCAATTTGTGCGCAAATCCTTTGCGAAGTGAGGCTGTCATTGATCTTGGCCCTTGCTTTATGCTAATGCATCTAGTCGACATCCTATCCTCATTTGGTGTCCCAGAACGAGTTATCGTGTCGGTGTTGACCAACTTGGTCTCTATATTGTCTGGCTGCCTTATGCCGTTCGATCCAAGTCAACGGTGTTCACAATTGAACACATCCGTGACCACCAACCATTTAATCTGCTCCCCGAGGGCAACGATAAAGCGTGGCATTCTATTTGATCGACAAAATAAGATATAATGTTTGTATAATATGAAAAGGATGACCTTGGGTGAATTCGAAGAGATAGTTCTTCTGGTAACAGCGAGTTTAGAAAACGAGGCCTATGGTGTAACTATTACTCAGGAAATTGAACAGCAGACCGGTCGCAGCGTTGGATTTAACACGGTGCATACTACCCTTCAAAGGTTAGAAGAGAAAGGATTTATTTCTTCTAAAATGGGAGGTGCTACAGCCGAGCGGGGTGGCAGAAGAAAAAGGTATTTCACTATAACTCCACTGGGCACTCGTGCCGTAAGGGATGTCAAAGAGATTCGGGAAAAGCTTTGGGAAGCCGTCCCTTCCAAGGTACTGAGGTGGTCAAAAAGCTAAATTCAATTTATCTATTATGCCTGAAAATATCACACCACCTAACTGGGCCGAGAAACTACTAAGAAATCTTGGCCGACCAGAAACACTTGAAGAAGTGGAGGGCGATTTAGGGGAGCTCTTTAGGATCTGGGTCAAGGAAATCGGCATCCGAAAAGCGAAGTGGAGATATGCCTTCACGGTCATCACGTTACTACGCCCTTTCACAAAAAGAAAACAGGCACCTCAAAATAATACAGTTGCTAACTTATACTTTATGATGACAAGTTATTTCAAAATGAGCTGGAGAACGCTGCTAAAGAATAAAGTTTCATCAATCATCAATATCGCTGGCCTTACCCTTGGCCTTGCTACAAGTATTATCATCATGCTCGTGGTGATGAATGAATTGAACTATGATCAATTTCATTCTAATCTCTCCAAGATCTATATATTAATGAAGAACCAGGAAACCAATGATGGTATTTCTACAGGTAAATCCACCGCTGGACCTATGGCCGAAGCGTTCCGCACGGGATTTCCGGAAGTGCAGTATGCTGCAAGAATGGCCGGTTTTGATGAGCAGCAAGTTATCGTGAACGATAATGCCTTCTACGAATCCGGCATTTATGCTGACCCAGACCTTTTCCGAATGATGACCTTTAATTCCTTCGCAGGAAATGTTGCAGAAATACTCTCAAGCAATTCAGCTATTGTCATCACAAAAGACATGGCAACAAAACTATTTGCCCAAGAAAACCCGATTGGCAAAACAATTCTGTTTAACAGGCACCATGTTTTAACGGTTGGTGCTGTAGTTGAGAATGTGCCCTCCAACAGCTCTATAAAGTTCAATATGGTTGTACCATTCGCCCTCTTTGAAAAGGAAAACGACTGGCTGAAAAAATGGGACGACAACCGCATCATGACCTGGATGCAATTCCATCTAAAGACTGATATTTTCTTATTTAACAAGAAGGCGACACAATTGCTTCAACAAAATACCAAAGATAAAGCTGAGTCCCTGTTTGCTTATCCATTTAAAGACCTCTACCTGCGGTCTAATTTTTCCAATGGTCATCCTAACGGAGGAAGGATATCGGCCATAAAGATGCTGATTGGCTTCGGCGTATTCATGCTATTGATCGCCTGTATCAATTTCATGAATATCGCTACGGCTCAGTCGGAACATAGGGCTAAGGAAGTGGGTGTGCGCAAAGTACTGGGCGCTTCACGTAAATGGATCATCTTCCAATTTCTAAACGAATCTTTCGTAATCACTTTTTTATCCTTATTCATAGCCATGGGATTTGCCTATTTGATCATTCCTTGGTTCAACGCAAACACGCATTCGGAGCTTAGTTTTGATTTAATGAGCTTCCGGGTTTGGTCCTTGGTGTTGGGCATCGGACTACTCACTTCCCTGCTGGCAGGAAGTTACCCTTCTTTTTTCCTGAGCCGGTTCTTACCCGTGCGGGTTTTGAAAGGCCGAATCTCAAATATAAAAGGGGGTGGCCTTCGAAGAGCCTTGGTGACATTTCAATTTGCCATTTCTGTTTTCATTTTGATCTGTACGATCATCATGTATTCACAATTCGATTATGTCAGAAATCGCCCGTTGGGATATGAACAAGAGAACCTTGTTGATGTTCATCTTGATTCTATGCTTACGGCCAAGTTTGCCTACCTGAAGGATGAAGTTCTGAAAATACCGAACGTAAAATCCGCAACAGGTGGATCAAACAATATTCTTTATTCTGGAGGTGCCGTTACTGGAATGGATTGGCCTGGAAGAAAACCCGGAGAGGATCTGTCCGTCGTTGTTGCGGATGTGGAGTACGATTGGAGCAAAACAATCGGGATCAAAATGATTGAGGGTAGGGACTTTAACCCAGCTTTTAAAAGTGACTTAACAGGTTGCATCATTAACGAATCAGCCGTTGCGAAAATGGGGTTGCAGCGTCCACTAGGTTGTATGGTAGGAGGTCATCCGGTAATTGGGGTATTTCAAAACTTTGTTTTCAATCAACCGTTCGGACCGATTGCACCAATGGCGGTATATTTAAATAAAGATCATGTGAGCCATTTCTACGTGCGCATTCAAAATAATTCGGAATGGCGCCGGACACTCAACAATATCGAAAAGATTGCCAAAAGCATCAGCCCAGACTATCCATTTCATTTTTCATTTACTAAAGAGGAGTATCAGCACCGATTCAACGAAATAGCGAATACGGGGCTGATGATTTCCTTGTTCGGAGGAATGACAATTTTTATTTCCTGCTTGGGGCTTTTTGGTTTATCGGGATTTGTTGCTGAAAGGAGGAGCAAAGAAATGAGTATTCGAAAAGTTTTTGGTGCCAGCGTGATTGGCGTACTAATCTCCCTTTCAAAGGATTTTCTCAGGCCCGTCATCTATGCACTCTTAGTCGTAATACCTCTATCCTTGTTCGCGGCCCAATTTATCCTTTCCAACGTAAGCTATCGAGTTCCTTTAAGCTGGTGGATGTTTGCCTTGGGTGGTGTCTCGATCTTAGTAGTTGCCAGCACCATTGTTCTTTATCATGGATGGCGGACTGCTCAGGAGAACCCCATTGTCAGATTGAGGAATGAACAGTAAAATCAATGACAGACTGACATGATGAATCAATTTGGACTATTAATTGGTATTGAATTCACCTAACTGAATAAAATAAGAAACGTGACGTCTATCTTCCATAAATTGGTAAGAGGTATAAGAAGAAACCTATGGGCAATTATTGTGGCTTATATGTTGGGGATGCATAATTTTTATAAAGGGGAGGACAAAACGCCTGATGACATCGGTATTATCGTTGAAGTGAATCAGGTGCGAGGAGATAGCTTCTGAATCGCTTTATTAACGTAAAAAGTGAATGGTATTCCCTGTCCTGCACTAAGATCCATTACTAACTCTGAAATAAATATAGGAAGCGGAAAAAAATTAACCATGGTCGTTTCGCGTTTTTTTGAATTCTTCGGCTCTGGTTGGCTTGAAGTGCACTTATTTGGTATATTGCTTTAGGCTGCAAACCACAAAAAAAATGAGTATGAAGAAATTATTGCTATCCGGACTAATCTTTGTAACCACACTAACAATAACAAGGTCTCAAACCCCCGGAGAAATATGGGTCAAAATCCACTCTGGTAATGAGATTCCTTCTAACGCGATGATTGGAGGCAAGGACAGCGATGGTAGTCCTTTGTTCGTGGCGCATGCCAACTACAACGGTAATTGGCATCCTGGGAAAACACGCAAAAGTTGGAATTCGGCCAGCATTGAATACGGAGGCCAGGAAATATATGTTCCAGATTATGAGGTACTGATTGGGAAGGAGGATCTAAACTGGGTAATTGTTAGCAACGGAAACGTACCTAATAACACCGTAATAAGTGGTCACGAAAACCAGAACGATCTGCTTACGTGCCGCTGTGAGTTTCAGGGTTCTACTCAAGTGGGGAAAACATGGAGAGGTAACAAGGCCTGCAACATCGGTTATGGTGGGAAGGGAATAAATGTACTTAACTATGAAGTCTTAGTAAGATCTACTACTGGCGCGATTCAGTCCAATTCATCGGATGGCAGTCAGGAAACTATTTATATTGCAGGATACACCAATAACAATAGCAGCAATGGAATTGCTAAAATTTGGAAAAACGGAGTAGCCACTTCTCTGACCGACGGAAAAAGTGATGGCTTTGCATACGGCCTCTTTGTTTCAGGGAACGATATTTACGTGGCTGGTGCAGATGGTTTTTTTGCCAAGTATTGGAAAAATGGTATTGGCACTAACCTCACGGATGGTTCAGGCACGGCATACGCTCACTCTATCTTTGTAAAAGGACAGGATGTGTATGTTGCTGGGGTAGTAGGAGCAGGCGTGGTCACTCTTTGGAAAAATGGCGTTGCCACTACACTCTCGGACGGAAAGGATCCTTTCGCCATGGCGAACTCAGTTTTCGTAAATGGTTCGGATGTATTTGTATGTGGTACTGATCACGGTAGCGCAAAAATCTGGAAGAACGGAGTTGCCATGAACCTTTCGGACGGCAAGAGCCACGGGGTTGCTTATGCGGTAGTAGTGAATGACAACCATGTGTACGTAGCTGGAACCGAAAATGATGTTGCAAAAATCTGGAAGGACGGTATAGGTAAGAACCTTACTGATGGATCAAATAATGCAGTAGCTTATTCAATTGCAGTCAACGAAAGAGGTGTCTTTGTAGCAGGAAATGACGGGCCATTTGCTAGCATGTGGGTGAATGGAGTGGCCACCAAACTCACCGACGGAACAAAACAGTCCTTCGCAAAAGCCATTTGCTTAAAAGGAGATGACAACTTTGTAGCGGGAAATAACGGTACCGCATTCCAGGCGGATAATTCAAATCAATATTGGAAGAATGGGGTCGCCCACACTTTCGACAACTCTTGCTATATTTCTTCGATAATCGTGAAGTAAACATTTTCTGAATTCAGGATGGTTGCTGCTTAAATTTGTTGGAAGAATCATGTCTGAAAATTTGAAATTCAATCTCAATTTCAATAGTGCTGTCTGAACATTTCCTGGAATGAAATCCATAAAGACTGACC
>Ga0209067_10002438_pt1 | contig 10995 bp, 9 predicted proteins | sample ColStrG_CSR_2013_FD_187199 | JGI IMG/M metagenome (GOLD analysis project Ga0209067, IMG submission 187199) | Freshwater sediment microbial communities in response to fracking from Pennsylvania, USA - Cold Stream Run_MetaG_CSR_2013 (SPAdes)... | ecosystem: Environmental > Aquatic > Freshwater >... | reverse complement strand
TATCAATACGAGTAAAGGATTTATGGGCATTTTCCAAATCTATGGTACCAATCTCTGCCAAAAGGTTTTCAATCCCTCCTTTCTGACTATTATTACAAAACAAGCCTGAAGTACTACCCCATGATGAAGGGATCCAAGGATAACGGTACGCAAATTCGGTGGGAGCTAAATATTTTGAGGTAGAAGGAAAAAATATTAGGTAATTTTCAGCATTTTTCCAATTTGAAAAATCCGGATCAAGCGGGTAACCATTCCGGTCTCCTACCGTAACAAATTGAAAGTCTAGCCCCAATTCCTGAAAAACTGAACCAAAAAGCCGTATTATCCCATCGGCACCCGCTGATTTATTTTCCAATAGTTTGGAGGGGGTATTTAGAATCGAATCCTGGATTCCAATATCCATTTTTAGGTTTTGCTTTATAAAATTCTCAACGGCCAATATTTTAGTACTATCATTGGGTAATTTATCCCAGCCATTGGATTGAATTAAGGTCTTAACCTTTTCATTGGGTGAAGGAACCGAAAAATGGGCGAATATCTTTTTCGCCAAATCCTTATAAGTAAACAATCTTACCGTTTGCCCAGAACCATTTATTTTACTTCCTAATTTGTATTCAATACGATAGGGATTTATGGCATTGCTGGCAAAATTTTCTGGAATAAATTCGGGAATATCGTTTATTTGAATACGAACCAAACGTTCGTTATTCAATAGGGTATCTTGAGGGGTAATTTGAAAATTATAAGGCCTTTGTACAAAAATAAATGCGCCAGGACTCATAATCTCCAGGGAAAGGAATTTACTTGGAACAGGACCTTGAATGATTTCACGGCCAAAAAAATAGGGATCCATTTTTAGGACATATTCATATTCTATTTCACAACCTTTTTCCAAGCCCTCCAAAGGAAATATTTTATAATTCTGGTCGTTTTTCTTTTCATTAATGCCTTTTTCCATGGGTAAATTTTGGGTCCTTCCATCCGGAAAAATGATTCTTGCTTTAATATTCCTTATTTCAGAATTCTGGTTCATCTGAATAGAAATTTCTTTAAAAAGACTTTTCCCTAAATCATTATTAATATGAATTAATTTATGCAAAGAATAATATTCCTGATCTGGAAAATCGGATGTACCCGTAAACTGAATTTTTCTCTTATCCAGAATAATCCAAGCGGGAGCTTTTAAAAAGGCGTTTTCGGTGGAATGGATTTTGGGATGGGTCTCCCAATTTTCCATGGATAAGGTTTCGTTTTGGGACTTGGCTTTAAAAGATATAATACTAATAAATAGGAGGGTTACAAATAAACTTCGCATTGTTTTTAAAAAAATGAGATGAATAAAATGGTTCCTAGAATTTTCTTAAATGGGTATAAAAATTAAAATGAATAAATAAAAGGCAAAAGGATTTTTAAACTATCAGGATTTTGGGGCAGGGGGCTGGCTGGCTTTAAATGCTTGGTAATCCTTAAAGTCTTCCTTAATCTTCGAGTAAAGATCATATTCGGTAAAGGATTGTAGGGTCTCAAAGGATGGTCGATATAATTTCATAAAAGTCTCTAACTCCTCTCCCTGCAAACTGGTTAAACCTGAAACCAATTGCCGGGTATATCTTGAATCAATATATCGATCCTGTTCCTGGGTTTGTAATTTTTCCTGGAATCCTTCCAGCCTTCTCCGTTTCTGGGCATGAACCAGATTATCCAATCCGGATAAAGGGTGAAAAATTCCGGACAGGGTTGCATTTAATGCCGTGGGCCTTTTATAATTAAAGATGGAGGCATTTTCCTGGCGATTTAACAAGGAGTCTCGTTTAAAATCCGGCCTTGCCGAAATATTGACATTTTGTAATTGGAGTTTACGAATAGTTAGGTAAATATTCTGGACAATGATTTTGGGTGATCCGGAGGGAACGGCGATGGTTTGAGGAAAATATCCCAATAAACGAATTTGAATGGAATCGCCCGGTTTACAGTCGACAGAAAAATAACCGTAACGGTCGGTCAATTCACCCTTTTGGGTGTTTTTATTAATAATACTTACACCCTCTAAAGCGGTTTGCGTACCGGATTCATACACTTTTCCATTCATGACCGTTTGGGCATTGATATGGGTATTCAATAATAGAAAAAATAAAAGCAGACTAATACCCCAATAGGAGAATTTAACCATCCTATTATAAAATTTCAATACTTCTAAAATTTTTATCACAAACAAATATTAAATCTTTAAACTCATTCAGGTCAAACTGATTTATTTCCCATCCATCAATTAAAACCTTATTCACCTTGAAAGGTATGCCTATAACTTTAATACGACAATGTTCATACCGGGGCGAATAGGAACCTTCTCTATTCTGGGAAATGCTAAAGCTATGTTCATTCCCCGATACTAAGAACTTCCTTTCTAAATAAAAATTGTTTTCGTATCCATATCCATCCCCTTGATCCTCATAAACAAAGGAATTGGCTTGGTAATCTGAATAATATATATTTAATAAAAGTTCATGAATCTCAAATTCACCGGTATACTGCATGACGGGTGATTCGGGAATTACCGAACCCGCCTTGACAAAAATAGGCAGTATTTCAAGCGGAGTCTCGACCCTATGCGCTTTTCCACCTTCCATTAAAGCATTATTCCAATAAAAATACCATTGCCCCTTCGGTAAGTACACATCAACAGCCTTACATTCGGGTTCATAAATGGGGAAAACCAATAATTTATCTCCAAAGGTAAATTCATCCTGACGGAAATGATTTTCTATATTATCCTGCTCCTGCATGACCACGGGTCTCAGAATAGGAAATCCATATTTAAAATGCTCCCAAAAAGCTGAGTATATATACGGCAATAATTTATACCTCAATTCAATATACTCACGACATATTTTTTCATAAGCCTCCCCAAAGGACCAAGGCTCTCTTTCCGGGGTATCCCCTGCCGAATGGGCTCGCATTAATGGGGCAAAAACGCCAAGTTGGATCCAACGAGTAAAAAGTTCTCCGTCAGGTTCACCGGTAAATCCACCAATATCCGAACCACAATAGGAAATACCGGATATACTTAGCCTTTGACACATGGTACCGGCTAATCGCAAATGTTCCCAGGAAGCCACATTATCACCTGTCCAAACCGAGCTATAGCGTTGCACTCCAGAATATCCTGATCGGGTAATAGTGAAAGGTCGCTTATCCTGCAATTTCTTTAAGCCTTCATAGGTGGCCCTAACCATTTGCATTCCATAAATATTATGGGCTTTTCGATGGGATCCCCTCTTTCCATCATAATTATGACGAACATCGCTCGGGAAGGTTCCCAGCCCAAAAACAGCCGGTTCGTTCATATCATTCCAGATACCGGCAACACCCATTTCCACCAATTCTCTAAATAAATCGCCCCACCAATCCCGAACTTCCGGATTGGTAAAATCAGGAAACTGACATCGTCCAGGCCAAACATGCCCTTCCATAAAATAATCATCACATCGACGGCAGAAATAATTTTTTTCTTTGGCTTCTTTGTAAACAAAATAATTTTCATCCACCTTGATTCCTGGGTCAATGATTACCACGGTTTGGAACCCATCCGCCTTTAAATCCCTGATCATTTTTTTGGGATCTGGAAAATATTTTTTATTCCAGGTGAAGCATCGGTACCCATCCATATAATCGATATCCAGATAAATGGCGTCGCAGGGTATTTTTTTTGCCCTAAATGTGGAGGCAATTTCTTTTACTTTTTTTTCGGGGAAATAACTCCATCGACATTGGTGATAGCCCAGGGCCCAGAGAGGCGGCATAGGATGGCGACCGGTTAATGAAGAATACCTCTTTACCACATCCATCATATGGGGCCCATGGATATAATAATAATTTAATTCCCCTCCATCTGCCCAAAAACTAACCTTATCATTTTCCTGGTAACCAAAATCAAAATAGGATTTAAAAGTATTGTCAAAAAACAATCCATAGCTGATTCCATTTTTTAAGCCTATATAAAATGGAATGTTCCGATATAGGGGATCCTGATCCTTAGCAAAGGCATAGGTATCGGTTCCCCAAAGCGTAAAACGCTTGCCTCGAATATTAAATTCAGTGGGTTTATCGCCTAATCCAAAAAAACTTTCTTCAGGTGTGGCTTTTTTGGTACAATACACATAGTATCCTCCAAAATCGGTGTTTTCTTCCCAATGCATAGGATATTCATCCTCATTGACCAAAATATCATCGCGATCACTAAATCCAATATGAAAATTAGATTTTGTAATGGTACAATTTACCGTATTAGTGGATATTCTATAAATGGATTCATCCTCATAGGTATCGATTCTGGATATTCTAAATTCCTCGGTAGATAAGGCATAGGAAAAATCAACCAGGAAAATACTATTGGGTGCCATTCGAACCCGAATAATTTCATCTGAAATAACCGTAATACAAACGGTCGACCGACCATCTCCGATAAAGTATTGATTCCCTACAACCTTAATATGGTTAACAGCCTGAAGATATTGCTTGGTTATCGGGGTAATTTCGGTGACATTGGTTTTGATTTCCTGTTCAAGAACTTCATTCTCAAGACTCAAATGACCATCTTTTATGTCAAGATTCTCATCCATATTATTTGATTTTATTTCCATAGGATTTTAAAATATGACCTTAAGATTTTTGCGTTTTCCCATTTGATTAATTCAGTCGAAAAATAAAATAAAATTCGGTACGGTTTTCAAAAAGTTACAACTTAAGTACAAACTTAAACGATCATAAAAGGGTTGGGGGTTTTAGGAATAATAACGAAATTTAAGGGGTGATTTCACCTGATTCAATATTTAATACAAACGAGCAGGAAAATTTCTTACGCTTATCCATAGAGATTTTTCATTATCAATATAACCATATTCCTGTTTACCAACAGTTTGTAAATCTACTGGGCGTAAATGCCCAGACGATTTCGACCCTGGAGGAAATTCCATTCTTACCGATAGAATTTTTTAAATTGTATCCTATCCTGGATAATGATGGCCAAGGCCCCCACGAAATTATTTTTTCAAGTTCAGGGACCACCGGTACACAAACCAGCAAACATTATGTTCGATCCCTAAAACTATATGAAAGAAGTTTCCTTGAAGGCTTCGAGGCATTTTACGGGAATATAGAAGATTATGTTCTCCTAGCCCTTCTTCCCTCCTATTTGGAAAGGGATGGATCCTCCTTGATTTATATGGTTCAAAAACTTATCCAGAAAGGAGGGCAAAAAGAAAGTGGTTTCTATTTAGATGATTTAGAGAAACTTATGAAGGCTCTTACCCAATTAAAACACCAGGGTCGTAAAACGATCCTAATGGGTGTTACCTATGCCTTACTGGATTTTGTTGAAAAGTTTCCGGATTTTGAATTTCCTGAATTGATCATCATGGAAACCGGAGGTATGAAGGGAAAAAGAAAGGAAATGGTTCGCGAAGAATTGCATGCTCGTTTAAAAAGCCATTTTAAAACTTCCTCTATCCATTCTGAATATGGGATGACTGAATTATTATCCCAGGCCTATTCAAAAGGAAATGGCATTTTCTATACTCCTTCCTGGATGAAAGTTCTTATTCGGGAAACCACCGACCCCTATTCGATGGCCGGTTTTGAAAAGGCGGGAGGGATCAATATTATTGATTTAGCCAATATTCATTCCTGTTCGTTTTTATCTACCCAGGACCTGGGGAAACTTCATAAGGATGGAGGATTTGAAATTTTAGGTCGATTTGATAACAGTGATATCCGGGGTTGTAATTTGTTGGTAGATTAGACCCATCCCAATTTTCTTAATTGATAATACTGGAGAAGCATGATGGTTTTGGCATCCCTGATTTCTCCTGATTTTATCATTGCCCATGCCTGTGAAAATGGAATTTCCAGAACGTCTATTTCCTCTTCCTCTACCCCACCCCCATCTTTTTTTCGCATTTCCGGAGAGTATTCTGCAAAATAAAAAAACAATTTTTCGGTGACTGAACCAGGGCTCATATAAACTTCCATAAGCTTTTCAACTTTTGAAAGTATAAAACCTGTTTCCTCCTCGGTCTCCCGGATAATAGCCACTTCAGGATTATCCTGATCCAATAATCCAGCACAAGCTTCAATCATCATTCCCGACGAATTTCCATTCACATAGGTAGGGAATCGAAACTGACGGGTAAGAATCACCCTATCCGAAACCGAATTATATAACAAAATTACAGCACCATTTCCTCGATCATAGGTTTCACGACTTTGTTTTACCCATTCTCCTTTTTTAGTTTGATATTGAAAGGTTGTTTTTTTTAGCAGATACCAGTTATTGGAAAGGGTTTCCTCCTTTTCAATGCTAATTTTAGGACCATTGATCATTATTGATTTTTTATGATTATTTTTGATCAAATATAAAAAAGAAGTATGAGTTACCCAGAAAGGAGAAAAAAAATTTTATCCCTGCTTCAGAATCATACAGATAGATCCGTCAAGGAAATATCCGAGCACCTGGAAATTTCACCTGTAACCATTCGAAGAGATTTATTAAAAATGGATACAGAGGGCTTGTTAATACGAACTCATGGAGGCGCTATGATTCGCGAGGAATTACCCTTAATCGGATTCAAAAATAAAATTCAGGCAGAGGGAGAAATCAAAAAGGAAATCGCCAAAAGAGCTTCCAGGGAGGTAATGGAAGGGGATATCCTATTTATGGATTGTGGCAGCACTGTTTTTTTAATGTGCCCCTATTTAAAAAAAATTAAGCATCTTAAAGTTATCACTAATTCTCTTCCCATCGTATCGGAATTTATAGATACCAAAGGGATTGAAATTAACCTGATCGGAGGTGAATTGGATAAGGAGAGAAAAGCCATTCATGGTAATATGGCCATCCAACATATCAACCAGTATCATGCTTATAAAGCCTTTATAGGAATTGATGGAATTTCCCCTGAATTTGAATTAAGCAGCCATTCTGAAAAGGAATATTCAATTAGCCATTCTATGATCCAAAATTCAGATCAGGTTTTTTTATTAGCGGATGCAACCAAATTTGGGAAAAAGGCCTATATTCAATGGGGATCCATGGAAATGGTTCAAAACTGGGTAACGAATTTTAAACCTGATCAACAACAAGAAATAAGCTTAAAAGGGCTTAAAACCCAGATTATTCCAGCTGGAACCCTAGACTTGAACCCCGATTTAGGCTAAAAACGAACCTTATTCATTCCCTGGAAATCGACTTTTATTCGGCTAATTAAGTATAAAACCTTAGTGACTCATTCGGAGTTCCATTTTTTCAGCAAAATGAGCACAATAATCTCTTAAATCACCCATAATGGCCTTTTCACCGGTAGCTCTTTCGAAACTATCGGACATGGTCAATAAAGTCTCATAAAAGAATTGCTTCATCTCATCAATCGGCATATCCTTTGTCCAAAGATCAATTTTAAGGGTGTTTTTAAATTCATTATCCCAAACCGATATCATAACCGATTTACAGGATTGGGGTTCATGATTTTGTGAATCGGAGGCTTCCCAAACTATGGTTTCAGGAATTTTCTCATCGTCCAAACTCACCGTAAACTTGATTTCTGAGGTTTTCATCGGAATGTATTTATTTGCTAAAGTATATAATCTTATTTTCTTTTAATTTTTTTCTCGTGAAAGGCCCCTTTAAAATCCGGATCGGCTTTCTTTCTTTGTTCATCCAATTCCCTATCCTGTAACTGTTTTTCTTCGAAAGGAGTTTCCGTAATTTCAACTTCTTTCGGTAGGCTCTTCTCTTCTATTTTTTGTTTGGTGAGTTTCTCAATTCGAATTAAGTAAAAATATTCTGGAGGAGAGCAAAAGGTTATCGCCTTTCCTAAATTTCCTGCTCGGGCCGTTCTTCCTATTCGGTGAACATAATCCTCGGTAACCAAGGGAATTTCAAAATTGATAACCCGGTTTACTCCTTTAATATCAATGCCTCTGGCCACCACATCCGTTGCTACCAGATAACGAACTTTCCCTTGTTCAAAATCCTCAACAGCATGAATCCGGGTATTCTGATCCTTATTTCCATGAATAATTTTAACCTGATCCTCCCCATAGCGCCTGGCTATGTATTTTACTAGTTGATTCGCTACCGTTTTGGTTTTACAGAATATAATATCTCTTCTCTCCTCCTGATTACCATCGAGAAGATAGGTCAATAAATTGATCTTGGTTTTATAATTCGGAACCAAATAAAGTTCCTGACTCACTCCAACAGCAGGGGTGGCCTCGGGGCTAATTTCAACCACAAATGGAAATTCCATAAAATCGGAATACAGGTTCCTCACCCTTTGTGACATGGTTGCGGAAAATAAAAGGGTTTGGCGCTTTCTGGGCAATACCTCCAGTAATTGATTAATGGCTGGTAAAAACCCCATATCGAGCATTTTATCGGCTTCATCTAAAACCAAATGTTGTAGATCCTTGAATAATAATACGCCCTTTTTATAAAATTCCCAGATTCTTCCAGGCGTTCCTACCAAAATATCTAAACCTTTTTCAATTAAAATTCTTTGTTCCACCCCACCCGTACCCCCATAAACCACCCCGATTCGTAAATCGGTAAACCGGGCCAGAGCCTGAATATGCTTATGAATCTGCATGGCCAATTCTCGGGTAGGCGCTAAAATTAATGCTCTGGGTTTATCCCCACGGGCATAATAGAGTTTTGAAATGAGTGGAATGGCATAGGCGGCCGTTTTACCGGTACCCGTCTGGGCAATACCGACTACCTGGTTACCCGAAAGGATAGGTTTTAAGGTTTTAACCTGAATAGGTGTGGGGATGGTAAAGCCCGCCTCCTGAATAGCCCTTAAAATATTGGATTGTACCGGAAAATCTTGAAAAGAGTCAACCATAGCGCAGGGGACTCCCCCCTATTGAGTATTGGGTAAAGGTAGGGAAATTGAATGAGCCCTTAAAAAAGGAATAATTGGAAATTAATCCTCAATTTTAGAAAATTAAAGAGGTAACCTATGAACCCATCCAATTATATAATACGAAATGTACAATTGGTCAATGAAGGGAAAATCCTGACCACCGATATATGGATTAAAAACGATAGGATCGAAAAAATAGGAGAAGGAATCCAAACCGGCGAAATGTATATCCAGGAAATCAATGGGGAGGGCCTTCATGCCTTTCCAGGAATGATCGATGATCAGGATCATTTTCGAGAACCGGGCTTAACTATAAAAGGAGATATTTTTTCTGAAAGTCGAGCTGCGGTAGCAGGAGGAATAACCTCCTTTATGGAAATGCCCAATACCGTTCCGAATGCCCTTACCCAGGAAATCCTTCAAAAGAAATTTGATCTAGGTCACCGAAATTCTCTAGCCAATTTTTCCTTTTATATGGGAGTGAGTAATGATAATTATGATGAAGTCATGAAAACGGACCCAAGAACCCGATGTGGTATTAAGATTTTTATGGGTTCATCAACCGGAAATATGCTAGTGGATGACGAAAAAACCTTAGAAAGGATCTTTTCCCATTATCCTAGACTGATTGCCGTTCATTGTGAAGATGAAAAAACGATTCAAAGAAATCTCAACCTGGCAAAGGAAAAATATGGGGAGGATATTCCGGTTTCAGAACATCCAAAAATCAGAAATGAAGAGGCCTGTTATTTATCTTCATCCCATGCGGTGAGTTTGGCCAAAAAACATAAAACCAGGCTACATGTACTCCATATTTCAACGGCCAAAGAATTAGATCTTTTCGAACCGGGCCCCATAACCGATAAAAAAATAAGTTCCGAGGCCTGTATTCATCATGTATGGTTTTCAGACGAGGATTATGAGCGATTAGGTTCTTTCATTAAATGGAACCCGGCCATAAAAACAAAAGAGGATCGGGAAGCCATTCAAAAAGCCATTTTAGATGGAAGAATCGATATAATAGCCACCGATCATGCACCTCATACCTTGGATGAAAAGAAAAGGCCCTATTTACAATGCCCATCCGGAGGCCCCTTGGTACAGCATGCCCTGGTAGCCTTACTCGATCTTTATCATGAAGGAAAATGGAGCCTGGAATTAATCGCTCAAAAAACCGCTCATTCGGTCGCCGAAGGATTTAAAATTGAGAACCGTGGATATGTACGCGAAGGCTATTTTGCCGATCTAGCCTTGGTAAACCTCAATGACCCATGGACGGTAGAACCCAAAAACATTTTATATAAATGCGGATGGTCACCTTTTCAGAACCACCGCTTTAAATCCAAGGTTCATTATACTTTTGTAAACGGAAATCTTGTATATCATAAAGGCAAAATCGATGAAGCCTTTAGAGGCGATGAACTAAGGTTTATATAGATCCTCTCCCCGTTAAAAGCCTCCATCTTTTAACGGTAGTTTAGATTTCTGTCGATTTTAACCTCCTTGTTCACCTCCAAAATGGCTCTGATAAATTCATTTTGATTACTAGGGGTAATAATGATTTTATTATTGCGGTTATAGGTGATTTTTATCTTGTTTAAGGAGTTTTTGAAACTGGAATAAAAGGTATAGGTATCCAAAACATCCAATTTGGATATTTTCAAGATACTATTCAAGGATATGGTTTGTTTTTGAGGTGAAAAAAGTCCTTTAATGATCAGTTCTTCCTCCTTTATTATATAATTCGAAGAAGCATAAACCCAAATAAAAACCAGGCTGATAGCCCCCAAAATAATCAGGGCCCACCAAATCTTTAAACAAGCTATTAAAGTTAATAAAGTACCGATTAGGATTAATTCAGGGATCTTTTCTAAAATGTCAATTTTAGACTTAAACACTCTCATGGGAAGGGGAAATAATGTTTGTGGGAATATTATTTAAACATTTAAATATACTCACAATTCCATGTTAATATGTTAATAAAATATAAATAAAATGTGATTTTTTTTACCGATCGATTTTGAAGGATTGGAATGTCATGATCCAGGGTTTTTGGGATTAAAATCCAGGCTTAAAC
>Ga0209067_10002437_pt1 | contig 10995 bp, 13 predicted proteins | sample ColStrG_CSR_2013_FD_187199 | JGI IMG/M metagenome (GOLD analysis project Ga0209067, IMG submission 187199) | Freshwater sediment microbial communities in response to fracking from Pennsylvania, USA - Cold Stream Run_MetaG_CSR_2013 (SPAdes)... | ecosystem: Environmental > Aquatic > Freshwater >... | reverse complement strand
GGCAAGGATTGGGGAATCTCCGTCTACACCCCGGTGATCGTCAAGTACCGCGACGCCAAGACCGACACCCGAATTCAGCTCGAGGATCTGCTGAGATAGATCCGCGCGGGAGCCGGATTCCCGTAGCCGATGACGACGAGCGGTAGGTCAACTTTCCGCAAGCTCTGTCCGGGTGTGCCTTGTAGTACGGCAAACCATCATCGAAAGCGAAATCCGTGCTGCACCCACCAAACCAGATAAGGCCACGCGCTCGCAACAATTCCGCCCACCGCCAGCCCTAAAGCGAAGATTCCTGTCCAGTTTGTTTTCCCCCGGCTTGGTTCGTTGGCGGTCGCGGTGTTCAAGCTCGGCCTTCGCCAATCCAAAATTGACTGAGCCGGGAATCATGCTCATCATTCTCTCGTGCAGTTCATTGTCGGTGAGCAGGGCGAAGTTTTTCTCGGGCGGGGTCACTGTCCACCTTCCTTACTTCTAAACGCTTCTAAAGTTTCGAAGATACAATGCCCTGTCGAGGACTGGTGGCAGCACCTTTGCCGTCGAGTGCCGCGTTCCGCAGGAGGCGGTCAAGCTTAAACCGTGTTGAACCAAAACGTCAGATATCTCCCAATGCCCTTCGGGGTGTGCATCACAGAATCGCGTGGCCCCGTATATATACCAGGGCGTCGGAATAGCTGCCGGCAGCGCCATTATCAATGTCACTGTGTGCCATACCCTTAATCCTATCAATCTTCAAGCGTGCCGACAGGAGCGTGCCGCGTCCTCCCCTGCAAGAACACCTCAAGTATTTGTTTGGCCTGCCGTGAGGATGTGCCCGATTTCTTGGGGGAGAGCTGGTCGAACGTAAGGTACCGCATCCCGAATCGGTTCTCTTCCGTGAGGCCACGCCGGGTAATCACACCCATCTCTATCCCTCTCGACAAACTCGTCAATGGTCATCGGACCTATGCAAAGCGAATCAGAAGGGTCACATTTGGCCCAGTATGATTTCACCTGTGCGTACGTGGTCTTGGTGTAAACGTACAGGAGGGGAAGCCAGGAACCATCGGTGGAGACCACTCTCTCCACTTCTTCGCGAGATATGGGTCCCTCAACCTCGTGAAAGGTTTCCCACCAGCACGAAAAATAGGACGATCGCGTATATGTGCCCAAAATTCTTGGTGGTTCTGGCCCTCTAAAAGCTACGAGCACCCAATCGGTAACCATGGAATCTGCCCACTGCCTATCAAAGGCATCGCTGCAATTGGCACACACGCAACCGGCAAACACGAGCTCCCTGTGTTCACCGCATTTGTCACATCGCACTGCGAGCAGAGCCGCATCTCTACGCCCCCGAGCAATGAGGCCGGATCGTACCTTCGAGAGGCTCAGCGAAGACTTCTCATCCTTCGGCGCGACCTGGGGTTGGGATTCATCACTCACGTGTGCTTGTCCTGTTGAGCGAGGTTCTCGTATTCCCTCTTGGTGCGCTCTATCTGGTCCCGAACGGTGGTCGCCAGTTCGCCCAGCAGGTCCCGGCCCGCTTGCTCGCTCCCTTCGGCCTGCTTCTTGAGTAGAGCGATTTCGCTCTGGTGTAGGGCGGCCAATTCCTGTTCAATAGCAGACACGCGGCCTTTGGCCTGGCTGATTTGGCGGATGATGCGGATCAGTTCGGCACCAATCCCCTCGCCCTCTACCGCATCCGCGCCGTCGTGGTACTCGTCGAGAATGCGCTGGAGGGCCTCGACGTCGCCCGCATCGTATGCGCGGTTGGCCTCGGCCATGAAGCGAGTGCGCCGCTCCAGATCGCCGGCAGCCCTGCAAAAGTCAGGATGAACGCGTTTGGCGACCTCGCGGAACAGGCTCTTCAGTTCGGGCGATGGCGTGAAGTCGTGAGTTTCAGATGCCTTGCCGTGGGCATCCTCGTAGGTCTGGTGAGCCTGTTCGCGAGCCTGTCGTGCCCAATCGTTCGCGGCGGCGGAAGGATCAATACGTGCACGCAGCTCCGCGATTCGCGCTTTCCATTCGTCCAGTTCCGCGTAGAGTGTGCCTACCTGCCGTAGGTAGCGACCCTCAAAAGCGGCAAGTTGGCTGCGAAGATCGACAAGCTCCAGTTCCCGCTCCACGAGAGTCACACGGATGGCGGCCAATTCTTCGCGCTTCCGGAGGAGTTCTTCCTCTTCGGGTTTCAGCCGTTTGGTGATCTGACCTAACATCGTCGAGTACCTCTCAAGATTAACGCCAGACAGCGGTGCGTCCTTCGGACGTCACGAGTTCAGCCACATGCTGCCGGGCCTCGTCATCGAAGGCTGACAGGGACAAGCGCACTATGGCGTATTAATCAACTCTTCAAGCAAAGAACGCACCTTCTGCCCCGCTTCTAATGAGTTGATAATAGTGTATGGCTCTCTGTAAGTGGGGTTTGGTGGCTTGCCGATCCATACGTCAATGTATACTCCGTCTGGCAAGCCGTAAGCCCGAACACGCCAGGCTGAATCGGGAAGTTGGTGATGCGCCCTGAAAGCAAATACCGAAGCTCTGATTGCCTCACCAACTGTTTTCGAGACGCCGTAAATCCATAGGCCCGTATCAGTGAAATCGCCGTGATCTTCCATCGTAATTTTCTTGCCGTTGTGGCCATGATCCCACAACGTGGCCCTCGCGCTCAAGGACGGGTCCGTCGAACGGCGAGCGCCCGGTAGAGGGGAACCCCTACACGTTCAGCGGGTCGGCCACCGTGGTGAAGCGCCGCGCCGTGCTGGGCACCGGCACCATCCTCAATCGCTCCACCCCGGTGTACGATTTGGTGCGCAACACCGTCCACCGCGCCACCGAGGAAGAACCGCTGGTAGTTCCCGAGGGCGCCGTGGTCATTGCCGGTTCCCGGGCCATTACCAGCGGGCCCGGCAAGGATTGGGGAATCTCCGTCTATACCCCGGTGATCGTCAAGTACCGCGACGCCAAGACCGACACCCGAATTCAGCTCGAAGATCTGCTGAGATAGCAGGTCAATGCGCTGAGAGCACATCTCGCGCAGTCGTCCAACGAATACCGGGATAGCGGCCGTTGTCGAGCGGCTCCAGCTTTGCCCGGCCGTCGAACATGTTCCGCATGTACTGCATGCCCTGCCATGCCGGGTAAAGTTCTTTCTCTCCGGGAGCGACCGTGCGCGCGACCTTGATCAGCGTGCCGAGCATTCCCAGCCCTCCGGCACGGAACAGGCGGAACTCCCGTCCGGTCACCTCGCTTACGACCGCCATCAGTTCCCGGGCGCTGAGTTGATCGCCGGCAATTCGTAGAAAGCGAGGGGTGGACGGATCAAGAGCCGCGCTCGCCGTGAATGCGGCCGTGTCATCCATCGTCGTGAAGTCCATGCGCTGGTCCGCGTCGCCCCAATAGAGGACTCGCTTCAGTTTGAAAAGAATGAGCGGCATCTGACCGGTCAGCATATCGGCAAACGCACCGTTGAAGATCGTGGTCGCTGCAATCGAAGTCTGATCCAGGCGCTTATGGAAGTCTCGACGCAGATCGAGATTGCGATTCTCCCCGGGTGGAAACCTGGTGAAATCGATCGAGTAGTCGGACGGAATGAAACGTGGCACATCAGCCTTGATCGCAGCGTCGAGCAGAACCGTTTGCTTTTCCACGATCACGTCCCGCAATCCCTGCAACGCGGACACCACGCAGGATGCACGCGAGCATGCCGGTGTCACTTGGGATGCGCTGCTCAAGTCTACACTGGCAATCGTTAAGCCGAGTTCCTGCAGTCGCTCAAGCTTTTCGCGCGCAGTGTCGTGGCGAACGAGCGCTCTTACGCTGGCTCCCCGTTCGAGCAAAGCTCTCACGATGCGTCCGCCAAGATTACCAGTAGCTCCCGCCACGACGATGGTCGAGTCATTCATGATCCCGATATTAGAGAAAGGATAGCGTCCATGCAAAGTGGCAGCTTAAAATCTATTCCGTTAAAACCCAGTCACAAGACTTTGAAATAAGTTCTATCCCTCTTCAATCGTTTAGGTTGGTGGCAAAAATGAGACCTCGCGTCGCCCGGTTTTTGGGAGGCCCCGTGGGATCCTGTAGGTGGTGGTGGCGGCCGGGAAAGCGTACCCGGCAGAGCATTTGGGCCAGCGTGGCCCAAATCAAACCGCTAACTCCCTTGTTTCCAAGAAAAAGGCAGGGAAATGCGGGCCAAGATGGCCCGAATACCAGAGGTGTCTATGAAGGAATTGATCAAAAAGGAAAAGCCGGCGGCCAGTGAACCTGACGAACTCAGTCTGTGCTTGGACCGGTGGATGGGTCGTCGCGAAGCCTTCGGGCTGGTGGCGGGGCGTTGTGCCGCCGCCGATATCGAAACGTTGCGCCAGATCCGCGAGCAAAAGCTCTACAAGCCGAAGCGCCACTCATGGGCCGAGTGCTGCCTGCTGGACCTGCATGTGGCGCGCCGCAGCGCGGATCGCGAAATCGGATACCTGGAGGAATTCGGACCGGAGTTCTTTCACGTCCGGCAGATGGCGCACATCACGGCCAAAGAGTACCGCAGTATCGCATCGCACATCACGCCGGAAGGCGTGCGCCTGAACGGAACCACCGTGCCGTTGTTGCCGGAGAACAGCCAGCAGGTGACAGCCGCCGTCACGGAGTTGCTGAAGCAGATCGAGGCGAAGGCGCCGAAGCGTGCGCCAGTCTCGTTCGATGCCGCGCTGAAGCGCTGCCAGGCCGTCACCGAAATGCTGTCGGCGATTCCGGAGCCGCTCGACGTCCACCAGAGGATGGATCTGGCCAGCGCCATCGCCGAACTGCGGACGGCGGCAGCCGGACTGGGTGTGGTGGTCTTCGACCGGCGCTAAAACGCGGAAAGCCCCGCCGTCAACGGGCCGAGTGGCGGCGGCCGCGCAGGCCATTCCGGATGCCCAGTGGGCGCGGAATCGACTAAGATAGATCAGCGGATGAGCCGGATTCTGGTAGCCGACGACGATCAACTGCAGCTCGACCTTCGAAAGTTGGTATTGGAAGCCGCCGGTCATGAAGTGACGGTAGCGCTGGACCCTCCCGAAACCATCCGGCACATCCAGCATGGGGATGCCGACGTGGTGGTGATGGATCTGCGCTTTCCGAACCCGGCCGGCACGCCGGACTCCGCCGAGGGCCTCTCCTTGATCCGGCGCATCCGCGATGTGGGCTGCCGCGTTCCCGTAATCGTGCTCTCCGGTTGGCCCGACGACTTATACGGCCAACCGGAAGAGGAAATGGTCTCGGGCATCATGGTCAAGCCCGTCAACCCAGGCGATCTCCTGGACGCCATTGCGGCCCTTGCGCCGTAGTGGGCCGGCGTCGTCCCACCGTTTGGAGTCGGGGCGCACAGTTCTCGACCGGCAGTTATTGAATTGACGGCGAGAAGCTGTGACCATCCCACACGAGGCGCTCTCCTCCGGAGGGGGGCTTTTCAAGATCCTTGCAACTAAGCTTCCGGACGCGCACACTCGTGCCGTCAGCCATCCATTCTTCGAATAAGTACAGGCTCCCCGTCGCGTTTATAGTTGACAATCCTACAACCGGGCACTTCTGTGTGCGTGCCGTCCGAGGAAATCATCAACAGCCCTCCCAAGTGAGTACCAACGAGCGCCCGGTCTCCACGCGGGGACCAGTGAACACCAGAGTCTACCTCTCCCGTCCACAATTCCACTATTCTTCGCGCGTCAACATCGATCTTGTATATGCCTACGCAGCCGGTGCCGCAATGGTATTGAAAACTCAGCTCACCGTTGTTGAGCCACACGCCCAGAGCAATGCTGCGTCTGCCAGGCGATCCCAGCTTGCCGCCGGCATCCCCTGGCAAAAGATCCCGAGTTTGACTACCTTCCCTCAAAAACACAGTCAACCAACCATCGGCCGCACGCCTGCCTTCGAATGCAACTCTACGTCCGTCAGGAGAGGCGATCTCCCGCGCTTCACCCTGGCCGCGAGACGGAAGGCTTGCCATAATCATCGCACTGAGTAACAGGCCTCCGATCTGCTTCATTGCCAGTCTTTGAATTCCGGTGGAACACGACGCCGGCCGTTGGCTGCTATTAGGGGCTAGCGACTTGCCTATACCTGTAACACTTCACTGTGGGGGATGACCCGCGTTCCCGCAGTAGTGCTCCCGCTTGGCCCGGCGCTGCGGGCGACCAAGGGGGTGCTCCGCATCCGGGGCTGATCGCTGAGGGCCGATCGCTGGCAGCTAGTGTGTCAGAATATCCCCATGCTCCGCCGTCTTGCGCTATCCGCCATGTTCCTGGCCTCCTTGTGCCAGGCCGCCCTGGTCCGCATCGAGGTGAAAGAACGTTCCGACGTTCTGGACGCCAAGGCCTTCGGCGCCTCCGGCTCCTACGAACGGATCGTGGGCCGTGCCTGGTTCGCCGTGGACCCGACGCTCGCCGCCAACCGCATCATCGTCGATATCGACAAAGCGCCTCGCAACGCCGAGGGACAGGTGGAGTTCTCCTCCGACATCTACATCCTCAAACCGAAGGACGCGCGCGCCGGCAATGGCTCGGTCCTGTTTGAAGTATCGAACCGGGGCGGCAAAGGGATGCTCGGCATCTTCAACCGCGCGGGCGGATCGGCCGATCCCCGCACCGAGCACGATTTTGGCGACGGCTTCCTTTTGGAACAGGGATACACCCTGGTCTGGCTCGGCTGGCAATTCGACGTCCCCGATCAGCCCAACCTTCTGCGCTTCTACGCGCCCGTCGTCAAGGGGCTGAAGGGGTTGGTGCGCGCGGAGATCACCGTGGACCGCAAGGAAATGAGCCACTCCGTGGCCGACCGCAACCACCGGCCCTATCCGGTGCTCCATCCCGATGACCCCGCGCTCACCCTGACCGTCCGCGACCGCGTCGAAGGCCGGCGCCAGATCGTACCGCGGGCCGAATGGCACATCGAGGAGGCCACCCGGGTGGTGATGCAATCGGGCTTTGAGCCGGGCCGGATTTACGAACTGGTCTACACCGCACAAGATCCGCCGGTCGCGGGCGCCGGAATGGCGGCCATGCGGGACATGATCTCGTTCCTCAAGTACGGCGGCGCGAAAGACCCGGCGCTGGGCGACCAAAACCGCTTTCTCAAGCGGGCCGTCGCGTTCGGCGTTTCGCAGAGCGGGCGCTTCCTGCGCACGTATCTGTACGACGGCTTCAACCAGGATGAACGGAATCGCAAGGTTTTCGACGGCGTCATGGCCCACGTGGCGGGCGCGGGACGCGGCAGTTTCAACGTGCGATTCGCGCAGCCCTCGCGCGACGGCCACCCCTTTCTGAACACTCTCTACCCCACCGATCTTTTCCCGTTCACTGACCTCGACGAAACCGATAGCGGCCTCACCGATGGGCTCCTCACTCATTCCATGAAGCCGGCGGAGTGGCCCAAGGTCTTCTATTCGAACTCCTCCTACGAGTATTATGGGCGGGACGCGTCGCTGATCCACACCAGCATCGATGGCAAAAAGGATGCACCGTTACCGCCCTCCACGCGGGTATACTTCTTCGCCGGGGGGCAGCACGGTCCGGCCGCCTTCCCGCCCCCGCAGAACCACACGCAGAACCTGTCCAATCCGAACCCATACACCTGGTCGCTGCGCGCCCTGCTGATGGCGATGAATACCTGGGTCAAAGACGGCGCCCCACCGCCGCCTTCGCTCTACCCCAAGGTGGCGGCCGACCAGGCGGTGCAATTGGGGGCCGTGCAGTTTCCCAAGATTCCCGGCGTCAGTTTCCCCACCCGGACCACGCGCGCCTGGCACGCCGATTATGGGCCGCAGTTCCGCAAGGAGGGAATCGCGACCCAGGAGCCTCCCAAGCTGGGAGCGCCCTTCCCGCTGCTGTTTCCCCAGGTGGATCGGGACGGCAACGATGTGGCCGGTATCCGCCTGCCCGAAATCCAAGTGCCCCTGGCCACGTATACCGGTTGGAACCTGCGGGCGCCCGATATCGGCGCGCCCGACGAACTGTTCAGCATGCAGGGTTCGTGGATTCCGTTCGCGCGGACTAAGGCCGACCGCTTGCAGTCGGGCGACCCGCGCCTCTCCATCGAGGAGCGCTACGCCGGCCGGGACGAGTACCTGGCCAAGTTCGAAGCGGCGGCGAAATCGCTGGCGGGCGCGGGATACCTGCTGGCTTCCGATGTTCCGAAGCTAGTGGAACGCGGGGCTGCGGAGTGGGATTACCTGCACCGGTAGTGGGGCAGGTCCCTGGCCTACTCGGTGGCCACAAAAGGCATCCGCGCTAGGGGTTGGTTGGAACTTCGCAGGAGGCCGTATAGGGCCAACTTCCGGCAGCTTGATCGGCAGGGGAGTATACTATCAGCTAGTCTGAACTAAGACGGGAATCGCTTCGACGTTGTCTGGCCTCGGAATCCCTTCACGGAAGGCCGAGACCCGCAATTTCATTTCACACAGCCTGAGGGAGAAGGACATGGCCGAGACTGATCGCACCAAGTACTTGCGAATCGCACTGGTGGTAGTAGGCGTGATTTTCATAGTCGGCATCTACCCGCTCACCATCATCTGGCCGTCCGGATGGTCGTGGCACCCGGGCCAGTCGGATTACCTGCAGATGATTCTGGGCATTTACGCGACGCTGGGAGTGTTTCTATTGCTTGCTTCGCGCAACCCACTCGGACACCTGAGCCTTATTTGGTTCACGGTGTGGTCCAGCGTTGTGCACGGCGGAATCATGGCAGTACAATCGCTGGCAAACTCCGAGCACATGGGGCACCTTTGGGGCGACGTCCTGGCGCTCTTTGTTGTAGCGGCCGTACTTGCGCTTCTGACGCCACGCGGTGGTGCCATCCACTCTTGACGCACATTGGATCTGCGAGATAACCCCAGCGGCGCTTTTGTCGATTGGAATGCGCGCGTGACTTGCGAAGATCGATAAGTCAATGCGTGGTGCTAAGCGTACAGGTGTTCGCGGTGGCTGGCAGCCGCATTCCTTTCCTTCACTCATTGTCGCTGATCGCCATACGGCTTGGCTACAGCGGTTATCCCCGTTCAGCGGCTGCCCGGTGGGGACCCGCAGGGCAACAGCTGCCCCTCGGAATTAAGCAACATCCCGGCTTCAGGGGAGCAGGTCGTGCCGTCCAGACTGCTTGCTGGTGGGAGCTGACCTGCATGAGGGGCGCGATTCGATCGCGCGTCCAGCCGCGGGCATCGAGTCTCGGTGCGGCACGCACGAGCGGGAGTCCGCCCTTCGGGCAGTCTCTAGCGCCACTAACCGACACTTGGCGGAAAACGGCGAAATCGCTGGCAAGCATCTCAGAATCAACGGCTTGGCGGATGTCTGCTGGCGAGTGGTTAGTGGAAAGTGCGTGCGCCACTACCTACCGCAGTTTCCGCGCCTTATCGAAATCTTCCTTCAGCTTAGCCGTGATCTTCTCGGCCACGTCCGCGCTGGCGCCGCGGAACTTCGCGCCCGTGCTCTCCTGGGTCGTGGCCCAGATCACGTCGCCGTCCTTGTTCACCAGCCGGACCGCCGCGATGGCTTCGTGGCGCCGTTCCGCCGAGTGCTCCGATTCGTTTTCTCCAACCCCCACGCCCGCGGCCTGCCCGCTGGAACTCTTGGTATACGCGCCACTACGCAGACTCAAATTCGCATGGGCGTTCAAGCTGTCGGATGTGGTGTGGACATCGGTGAACACCAGGTCTTCCGAGCCGCCCCGTAAGAAGGTGTCCGCGCGCTCTTGATTCTCCGTCAGGATGAAGAGGTTGGTGGCTTCCAGGCTGCTAATCAGAATCTCCCGCATCTGCGCCGCCGTTTCGCCCCCGGTGATGCGATCCACGAAGACCCGCCGGACCGTACGCAAATGCCGCAAACAGGTTTCTTCAATGGCCGCCGGGGAGGGTGGTTCGTCGGCCGCTAGTGTCCCGCCCCAGGCCGACGCCGTGGCGGCCAGCGTCCACAGAAGGGGCCTCACCCCTTTCCCGCCTTTCGGGCTTCATCGTCTTGATACTCGACGCGCCGCCCGGTCCGCGCTTCCAGGCTCGCCAGTACGGAGCGGATATCTCCCTTCTGTACCCGGAAGACCAGCGCCTGCTGTTTGCCTTCGGCATCCATGTACCCCAGGGTGACGAAGTGTTTGCGCGTCTTACTCAACAGGAGGACCGGGGAGATCAAAATGGCCGCCGCATACCGGCGGCTCACGTTCTGCCCGTATTCGATGGTGTTGATCTTCGCGTAGGCGACCGTAAGTTCGGTTTTTGCCGACCACAGGCGAAGCGCCTCCGTGCCGGTAAGATCGATATGTAGGCTGGATTTAGCGGATACGCCCGAAAGCGTTCCGCCTATGAATTGTGCTTTGACGCCTGGCTCGGCGGCCGTGATCGACAGCGCCAGAGCGAGCCCGCCCATCGCCGTCCACCAGTTTCGGATCATGCCTTGTATTAACAGCAGTGGTCTGACGGAGCGGGCAATCTCAAGACTATTTCAGCTTGCCCGCCAGTTCCCACTGGCCAATGATCGGGATCGCGGCACCGACAGGCCCCGTAGTCTCCTGCCCTGCCAAGCCGTGTTCGACGGCGATCCGCTCGTCGCGGGCGCGCCCGGAGATGCTGTTGAGCACGACGTCCGCGCCCTCGGCTGCGGCTTCCAGGTTTGCCGAGACGCGGATCTCGAAACCGCCATCCGGCCGCGGCACGATTTCGCCGCCTAGCTGGGCGATGGTTTCCGCACGCTTAGTGTTGAGATCGAACAGCGCCAGTTCACGGATTCCGAGCGCGGCTCGTCGGAGCGCGGCCGGCGGATTGCCAATCCGCCGCAGGTTTACAACCTGCCCCACACAGAGTTCCAGCTCCACTACGTTTCCAGCACCTGCTTTAAGCGCGCCGCATCCGGGAAGCCGGCAGTCCCGCCGTGCTTTTCCGTGGACAACGCGCCGCAGATGTTGGCAGCTCGCAGGCTCTCTTCCGGGCGTTTGCCTTTCAACCAGGAGTGCAGAAACCCGGCATCGAAGCAGTATCCGGCGCCGGTGGTGTCGATTGTCGCAACC
>Ga0209067_10002433_pt1 | contig 11010 bp, 22 predicted proteins | sample ColStrG_CSR_2013_FD_187199 | JGI IMG/M metagenome (GOLD analysis project Ga0209067, IMG submission 187199) | Freshwater sediment microbial communities in response to fracking from Pennsylvania, USA - Cold Stream Run_MetaG_CSR_2013 (SPAdes)... | ecosystem: Environmental > Aquatic > Freshwater >... | reverse complement strand
AAATTACAGCTTACGTCACTGACATCAAAACATTTATCACCGGGGCGAAATGGCAAGCCGAGCAATACGCCGAGGCCCTTCAGCTTATGCGGGAAATGGCGGAGGCGCTGGATATTTCCGGCAACGCAAATGGAATCGCTAAAACCTGGTTGATGTTTCATGGAAGGGAGTCTAAGCAATTACAAAATTGCGTTGAACATATGGAAAGGCATGAGGAAATGGCTCTGGAAGTTCTTGAAAAATACCGCGCAAGTCGCTGGTGCAAAAATGAAAAATGAAATTTGGAAAAACATATCCGTAAACTCATCTTACAAAATAAGTTCTTATGGCAAGGTCATTAGAGTTTGGAAAAATGGCAAACAAAAAGAATTGAAATTGTTTTTTAACCATAAAGGTTATTTGCGAGCGACAATTATGGTTAACGGAAAATCAAAGCAATTTTTTGTGCATAGATTGGTTCTCGAAGCTTTTGTTGGACCGTGCCCAAAAGGATTTCAAACAGGACATTTAGATGGAAAAAAAGACAACAACAACATTAATAACTTAAAATGGGTCTCGCCAAAAGAAAATCAAGAGCACAAAAAAATGCATGGTACTTATTTGAGCGGAAAAACTGGGCCGGGTGCCAAGCTTACAGAAGAACAAGTAAGAATAATTAGGAAAGAATATTATTTTAACGGTAGCCGTTACGGGAATTGCGCTGAACTTGCAAAAAGATTTAATGTTTCAAAAATTACAATATCTGAAGCTGCAACTGGAAAAACTTGGAAAAATCTGGAAAATTGTAAATGAGCACAGAAAACAAAAAGGCGCGTGAGTTCTGGGTTGAAGATCGAGGTTATGGAGAAAAAATTGTAAGAACAAAACCTCCTTTATCATATTATACAGAAGACAATCCAGACTATGTTTTTATCCACGTCCACGAGGTCTTACCTGAGACCGATGGCGTGTGGGTGAGCAAAGCGCAGTGGTCCGAACTGTGGGATGAAGTGCTGTCACAGCACTGGGGAAATCTAGAAGGGCTTTTGACGCGAATTGAAAAGGCAGGTGGAAAATGAGTTTAGGACATCACGTTTCTGAAGGTGGAAAATCATCCTATTGTGTAGCCTATTTTGGCGACACCGTTGTGCAAATCATAGAAAACAATCCTGACAGTCTTCATTGGCTTGTAGTTCGTAGTGGTGGGCAAGAACAAAAAATTGCTCTTGATCGAATTGCCTTGGATATTTTAATTAAAGCCGTCTCAATTCACCCGCTGTTTAAGCGCATTGCTGAGGAAAACAAAAAATGAGTGAACTCTTTAATAAAGAACAGTTACAGCATATTGTTTACGATGCGATTCAGTCACGAGTTTCTGAAAAATTAAAAGCGTCATATTCAAGTCCACTTGATAAATACATTGAAAAAGTCATGACTGAATTTGCACCACAAATTGAATTGGAATTTAAAAGCCTTTTAACTGATTGCTTTGCCAGCGCAGAATACAAAAAAATTGTTCGCGAAGAGTTTCACAGAAAAATAGCAAAAGCTCTTGTTTCTAAAATGAGTGGTGCAGTTGAAAAATCAACCGCAGATATTATGGGAAATCCCGAGTTGCGGGCTAAAGTTTTGTTGTCTATGACAAAAGTTATTGAGGAATCTCGAAAATGACCGATTTAAAATCCCTCTTAGCAGAGCGACGGGCGAAGGCGATGGGTAAGCCACTAGATTATTTTGATGACCAAGCACTCCTCGCCTACGTCGATCTATTGGAAAAAGTGATTGAGCGGCAGAATGAGACACTTGATCGCATTGTTGGCATGTGCGCAGTCTCACCTAGATGTGCATGTGGAAGATCAAAAGGATTTTTGGCAGTAACATTTTGCGGGAAAAATGCTCAAGCCGAAGTCCGCCGCATGTTAACAGAGGAAATCAAATGATTTTGGTTTTGTATAACGCTGAAAAAGATGAAATTTGTCTCTATGACGGGTCAAACTACATTTATGAAACTTGGCCTTGTAATCCAGGAGGCGAATGGCGGGTTTTAGAATTTGCACTGAAATATGGTTGGGAAGTGATTGGTGAGCTATGACCCCCAAGACTGAGGCAGAAAAAGGCGGTGGGAAGTGAAAACAATTTCAGAACAAAAGTTAAAAGACATTTTAGACAAACATGAGAAATGGCTTCGTAATGAACCAAAAGGAGTGCGCGCCGACTTAAGCTCTGCAAACTTAAGCTATGCGGACTTACGCTATGCGAACTTAATTTATGCGGACTTAAGCTCTGCAAACTTACGCTATGCGAACTTAAGCTCTGCAAATTTACGCTATGCGAACTTAACCTATGCAAACTTAAGCTCTGCAAACTTACGCTATGCAAACTTACGCTATGCAAACTTAAGCTCTGCAAACTTAAGCTATGCGGACTTAAGCTCTGCAAACTTAAGCTATGCGGACTTAAGCTCTGTGATAGGTTTCAAATTCACACCAATTCAAATTGTGAACACAAAATTTTTTATAACCATCTTTGACGACCATATTACTTGGGGATGCAGAAAGTTTACGTTTAATGAGCTAAAATCACTTAAATTAAAACACTGCACAGAAAAATGGGACCCAAAAGAGTTTGAGCACAACAAAAAACTAATTCTTGATTGCGTTGAATTTTATAGGAAATTAAATGAACCCCAAGACTGAGGCAGAAAGAGCGGCGAAAGAACTTGACCACCCCTGCAAGCAAATATGTTCGGGGTGGAAACAAGGCTATGAAAAAGGTTTTCACGAAGGTCAAAGCTCAGAACGAGTAAAAAAACTGATTGAGGCATTAAAATACATTTCAAAAAACGCACATGAGATGGATCGTTACATTGCCAAAAAAGCCCTTGCAGAATTTGAAGGTTCAAAGTAATGCAATCTGCACAAGACTTACTAAAGCAATTTATAGAACAAGCAAATTGCTTAGATAGTTGTGGTCAAAAAGTTAGGCTTATTAACGTATTAGAAAAAACTTTAGTTGAATTTAAAGAAGATAATTTTAATGATAAATGGATTATTATTCCGGATTTTCCTAGCTATGAAATATCTTCTTCTGGAATTGTAAGAAATATTGCTTCTAAAAAAATCTTAAAACCTTCAGTTCAAACCGGAGGCTATTTGGTTGTATCATTATCTAATAAAGGTGTGAGCAAAAGTAAGCTAATTCACCGTATGGTAGCCGAACTGTTTTTAGGAATAACAAAAGAAGAAAATGTCAAGCATTTAAATGGAAATAAACGCAATAATTCGGTTTTAAACTTAGAAAAATATAATTTTATATCTACTATAATTGCTAGACATAAAGATCAGCCCTTGGTTTTGTTTTATAAAGAAATTATTGCACAAAAAAAAGAAGGGCAGTCGTATAGTTTTTTAGCCAGAAAATACAATTGTTCGGACTCGACAATTAAACGTATATGTGCTAAATTTATCACAGGAGAATAACAATGAAATATGTAACAATGTATCAATTAGTTAATAGCCATACCGGCGATAATGTTTGGGAGCCTTTCCATGTCCGTGAGGCTGCCGAATTTTGGATTGATTACCACTGGCATGATTGTGAAATTATTGAAATAGAAATTGAATACTTAAAAAAGGAAGTATTATGATTTTAATCTGTAACGTTGCTGTGATAGCTGGCATTTTTTTTACTCATGCGCAGGCCGAAGGAACACTTATATCAGAAAACGAAAATAATTATTATGTTGACTTTACTGAAGATTTTAAAAAAAATAACTGGAAAAGCCCTATAAGTAAAACAAACTTGTTGTTAGTTGACAAAAAAGACTGCATTAAAAAACCAAAATAAGTTATTTGCATTTATAAAGATCATCATTTTGAATTAAGTAATTTATTAAACGGAGTTTAACATGAAACTTAAAAAAAAACCTAAAAAATCTACTTTGCAAATTAAAATTTTTTCTCATGAGGATTATCGACAATTAGAAGATGATTTGGGGGCAAGAATTATGTACTATAAAATTAAAGTGGGGTCAGCCTCTTTTAACAAAGCTATTAAACCAGATAGTTATTTGAATTTATATATCATTCCTTCCTACGCAGCTCAAAATTTACTAAATAATTATATTGAACTTGCCTAGTTAATGATTTACTCTGGCAGTATGAAAAAACTAATACTGCCTTTTTTATTACTTCTTACTGGCTGTAGTGACTCAACTAAAACTGCAACTGGAATTATGTTTGGAAATCCAACTACAGCTCCCTGGGTTATAAAAGAAGATTTAATTCCAGGACCTCAGGTTATGGAGTCTACCCCAGTGGTTTGGCACGGTAGTTTGTTGCTTGTAACTTGGGGTAGGCAGGCAAACGGCACTTCTCTAGATATCTACGATCTAGCTACTAATACAAAAATTGCCACCACAGCGTTTAATTTATTCTATCCAAGTGCCTTAGTTTTTAATAACACTCTATATGTATTTGGAACCAATGGGCTAACCGGCACAGAAGTAAGAGTCATGTCTACAGTAGATTTAGTGCAGTGGACCCCACAGACGCATTTATTTAACGCGGAACCTGGACAAAGCATCTACAACACTTCAGTTGCAATTGATTCTACTGGATTTATTATGGCTTATGAGGTATGCGAAAATTGGTTTGTTTGCTTTCACGCTCGGTTTAGACACTCGACTGATCTAGTAAATTGGACACCGATTGGCGGTGTATTAGGTGGACAGTATTACACCGCATGTCCTACTATTAGGTATATTGGTGATACTTATTACGTATTTGCTCTAGCCGACTACGGAGCTAAATACGCTACACTGCTTCATAAGTCAAACGATCTTTTTAGCTGGGAAACAAGCCCTCAAGCTGTAGTTTCATACGATGGACCTGATGTAAATAATAATACTTCTGATTTAGATTTAGTTGATTTTCAAGGTAACACTGAGATAGTATATTCAAATGGGTACCAAGAAGAATTTTCAAACTACGGACCTAGCGGTATTCGTAGGGCTAAATACTTAGGAACAATACAGCAGTTTGTCGAGGAGTTTTTTAAATGAGTATCTATCCAGTAAAATTATCTGAATGGTATCCGCCTGGTGATGAGCATCATCATATAGTTAAATATTTAACTTCTAATGGATATTGCGACCTTACAGTTGGCTGCCCACATTGCGGAAAAAAACATATGCATTGGCAGGAAGCTTACGGCCATCACAGCCTTCCTTGGGGGTATGGAGATATGTGGTGTCGAGAGAAATGCTACAGAAATTGGCTTAAAAAGGTAAGAAAATGAATATATTTAAATATATTATTGTTCTGTTTTTTATTACACCTACTGCTACAGCTTTTGAACAAAAAGATACGCGGCGAGAAATTATTCTTTACAAATGGTACATTGAACACTACACTGGATTTACAGCAGATGATATTGCGCTAATGAAAGCGGAATGGGACGCCCATCCAGAATTAGCCCAAGATCCTAATATTAGAATTAATGCAAGGAGTAAACGTGAATAACAAAGGAGAATTTATGAAAAAGACAATTGCACTATCATTTATTTTTTTAGCAGCTTGTGCTGGTCCTCAAGGAGACACAGGAGCGCAAGGTCCTCAAGGGCCTGCAGCCGCAGTTCAACTTGAAAGTGATGTTCAGGTTACGGTGGATGAAGTTAATGCTTTGCGTCTAGCTCAAAATCAAGAAGCTATTAGTCAAGGAATGTCTTGTACTTTGTATACAGACGCAAGTCCAAGCCAGATTGCAGGAGCCACGCTGGTTACTGTCGGAAGTTTCCCTTACCACGGTAATTTTAATCAAGTAAATGGTCTTGTTAGCTCAGGACTTAATGTTTTGCCGCCAGCTTTGATTAGTCTGTATAAAACTAACCTAGTGGTTAAATGTACAGGGTATTTGATCAATGTTGACGATAATTGGCATGAGTTTGATCTTACATCAGACGACGGGTCAATTTTGACTATCGACGGTGTGCAGGTCGTTAATAACGACGGTCTCCATGCGTCTCAAACTAAGAGCGGCGCAAAATTCTTAAGCCGGGGCGCACACTCAGTGGAGCTTGATTTTCTGCAAGGTCAAGGCATGGAATCGTTGATCTTAAATGAAGATGGACTTGTATTACCCGCAACTTCACTTTATCACTAGGAACAGATATGACTCCCAATGAATTAGCTCAAGTAATTATTGTTTTGTGTCATCTAAATAAAAGTAATGTGGATACTAAAACTTCGCAAATGTGCATGGATTATTATGTAAACTGCGTAGTGGATTCTCAAGGCGGTATCCATAAAGAAAAACTTGAGCAATGCAAAGCTGCTTGGGAGAAAGAACATGCCAAGTAATTTTAAAGTAGGGGATCACATTTATTGTGGCTGTGATCCCATGTGTACTACATCTGGTGAAATTGAATCTATACAAAATGACTATTACAAATTAAAAGGTCAAACTGTTGAAATTCATTTTCATTTTGCTAGAAGTTTAAATACTATGCCACCGATGCCTACTGGTAACTCTTCTAAGTCTTTTAGTGTTGGTGATGTAGTTAAAGTTACAGACCAAGGCTCTGTTTTATACGGAGACATTGGAGTAATTACGGCGCACAATATTGTTTGGGGAGCTGATAGTTATACTGTAGAATTTACTACGGGGTCTGCAGCTAAATCATATTGTAATTTTGGAGCAAATTGTCTGGCTCTAATTTCAAAAGCTAATGTAAATTTACGGTCTACCACGCCTGTAGCAGGAAGTTTGTCAGGAATTGGAAATTTTAAATCTCTATCATCTATGTATGATGATTGGTCTTGGGGAAATGGAAAACCTGGCGAAGAACCTAAGAAAAAAGAAACTCGTTGCGAATGTGGAACTACAAAAGCAATGGGTGAAAATTATCCACCGGAAAATCATTCAGATTATTGTCCTATTTACGTAGAAGCAAAAAAGAAAAAAGATGGATCTAGTTAAAAGTCGTATTAGATACGATAAAAATGGATTAAGTAATAAAATCTATACTGCCAAGGCAATTGTGCAGATTAAGCTCAATTTAGAACAAATGTCTTTTAGGATTATAAACGCTACAAATAACTTGTGCCTTTACGAGCGTGGTGGTACAACTAATATTCAGGTCCTTAAGCGGTGGGCTAAAAAACAATTAGAGGAGATGTTCGATGTCAAGTTCAAAAGTGAAGCCCGACCTGCAAGAAAAGGAAAACGCATCGGTGGTATTAAGTAAGCAAGATCTTATTGTAATTAAAGAAAAAGCACATGAAATTTACGTAGATAGCGCATCGCAAGATATGGACTCAAGTCAATTTCAATCGTATTGTTTTGTCAAAGCTACGCTTGACTTTCTTCACTCAAAAGGTGTAGAATTAGATATCGAGTTTAGCAAAAGAATCTTAGTAGAATCAGTAGATTAAAATTAAATAGGAGAGCAGATGCTTATTTTGGGTTACACTCCTTGGGGTGAACTTGGTTATATTACTTTTAAACGAACTTATGCCCGTCGTCTTAATGAACAAGACGTAAATTCAGAAACAGAAGAATTTTCAGACACCATCAATCGAATTATTAAAGCTTGTAAGTCACAGTTAGAAATTGCTTTTTCTAACGACGAAGAAGCTCGTTTGCGGGAAATCTTGACTGGACTAAAAGGTTCAGTTGCAGGCCGTTTTTTGTGGCAACTTGGAACCAAAACAGTTGATAAACTTGGCTTGCTTTCTTTGCAAAACTGTGCATTTACTACTGTAGACTCCCCTAGGGCATTTACTTGGGCAATGGACGCTTTGATGTTAGGGAGCGGCGTAGGATTTAATATTCAGAGAGAATACGTTTATCAGTTACCTAAAGTTAAAAAAGCAAAAATCGTGCGTAAAGATACAAACGACGCAGATTTTATTGTTCCGGATTCTCGCGGCGGGTGGATTGATTTATTAGATAGAACGGTTAAAGCTCATTTTGAAACCGGCCAAAGTTTTTCTTATTCTACGGTTTTAATTAGAAGCAAAGGATCTTTGATTAAAGGTTTTGGTGGAGTTTCTTCCGGCCCCGAAGAATTATGCTCTGGTATTGCAGAAATTAATCGCATTTTTAATGCGCGTGCTGGCAAACGTCTGCGTTCTATTGATTGCTTGGACATCATGAACGTTATTGGATCCATTGTTGTAGCTGGAAATGTGCGAAGATCCGCCGAAATTGCAATCGGAGATGCCGACGATTTACAATATTTAGCATCTAAAACTTGGAGTCAAGGAAATATTCCAAACTATAGAGCCATGTCAAATAACTCAGTAGTCTGCAATGATATTTCTAAATTACCCTCTCAATTTTGGGATGGCTATATGGGTAATGGCGAGCCGTTTGGACTAATCAATCTAGGCCTTAGCCGTAAAACTGGCCGCCTAGGAGAAGAACAATACCCTGATCCAGATGTTGCAGGATTTAATCCTTGCGCGGAACAATCCTTAGCTCCTTACGAAACTTGCTGTTTAGCTGAAATTTTCTTGCCTAATATTTCTTCGCCAGAAGAGCTGTTTGAAGTTGCTACTTATTTGTATAGAATCAATAAACACTCTTTGGCTTTAGATTGTCATTTGCCAGAAACAGCAGAAATTGTGCATAAAAATATGCGCATGGGTATTGGAGTAACCGGCTATTTACAGGCTACAGAAGAACAAAGAAGCTGGTTAAAAGAAACATATCCAAAATTACGTCAGTATGATGTTGAATACTCAGCAGCTCACGGCTGGCCTGCAAGTATTAAATTAACAACAGTTAAACCGTCGGGTACTCTTAGTTTACTAGCTGGCGTAAGCCCGGGCGTTCATCCTGCTTATGCTCAGTATTACATTCGTAGAATTCGTATTGCATCTAACAGTCCTTTAGCTAACTTATGCAGAAAAAATGGATATTTTTCTGAGTATCAAAAGAACTTTGATGGCACAGAAGATCGCAACACGGTTGTAGTCTCTTTTCCATGCAAAGTTCCAGAAGGAACCGTTTTGGCTAAAGAATTGACGGCGGTACAACAAATGGAGTATGTTAAACGCCTACAAACAGAATGGTCTGATAATGCTGTAAGTTGCACGGTTTACTACAAAAAAGAAGAATTGCCTGCCATTAAAGAATGGTTAGCCAAAAATTACAATAATAGTGTAAAATCAATTTCTTTTTTATTGCACAGCGAACATGGATTTGCGCAGGCACCTTACGAGGAAATTACAAAAGAGCAATATGAGGAATATTTTGCGCTTGTAACTCCTATTGTAAGTGGTAGTATTAAAGAAGATGATATGCTTGACTCATTTGAATGTGTTGGCGGCGTATGCCCCATTAAGTAGGTAAAATGACAACTAAATATCGCTTGCTATATAAAACGCACAAAGATACAATTGGTTATAGAGAATTTTACTCGTATAATCTCGCACTGGGCTTCTTTTTGGACTTGCGCAAGCAAGGAAAAGAAGCCTGGATCATTAAACGAGAAGTTTTCTTTAATGAACCGATTCACGAAAAGGTTTGACAATGAAACGTTCGGAAATGCGTAAACATTTATTTGATGTTTTTGACAAATTCTTGGTAGAAAATACAGGATCAACTAATCTAGTCGATGTTTTTCTTGACGCTTGCTTAGAAAAAGGAATGCAACCTCCTGTATATTATCCATATTCTTGCAGCTGCTCAATGACAGGTAGCTGTCCTGCATGTAATTTAAATGAATATAAAATGTATAATAGATGGGAGCCGGAAACATGAAACTTTCCCACTCCTCCCTTAGTAGATATCAACAGTGTCCTACATCATTTAAGTTGCACTACATTGACAGACTTGGCTCTGTATATAAGTCAGGAGCTTTGTTTTTTGGTAGTGCAATTGACTTAGCTCTTAATCATTTGCTGAGTAATAGGGATGATATCGAAGGCGCGAAGCAAGTATTTGCTGAAAACTGGAAAACCCAAGACGGCGAAAATCTCATGCGTAATACAAATATTACTTATGCGGCTAGCGATTTTGACTCTGATCTTTTGAGTAAGTCTGATTGGGCGGCTTTGTACGCTCAAAGCGAAAATCCTTTTAATGATTTTAATCGTATTAAAAAAGAAAAAGCAGAAAAAGGCTGGGGTAATTTAGAAAGCTCGGACCGTGCGTTTTACAACGAAATGAACTGGCGTTCACTTGCCCACAAAGGCGAGTATATGGTAGAAGCTTATGCTAAGGATATTTTACCGCAGATTAAGAAAGTAATTGCTATCCAAGTACCTATTAATCTTGATAATGGCTCTGGAGATGTTGTGGTAGGTTTTGCCGATTTAGTCGCAGAACTTCAAGACGGCTCTATTGCTGTTTTAGATAATAAAACTTCTAGCATGGAGTACGAAGATGACTCTGTACTTAAGAGTCCGCAGCTAGCTCTTTATAAGCTTGCGCTTAATAACGAAACAGAAAACCCTAAAAGCAAATGGAAACACCGGATTGATAAAGCAGGATTTCTTGTCCTTCGTAAAGGGCTTAAAAAAGATATTACTAAAATCTGTAAAAAGTGTAGCTTTGAGGCCGAAAAAGGTGATACTCATAAAACTTGCCACAATGAAGACGAAGGTAAACGCTGCGGCGGGGCCTGGAATCGAAGCGTAAAGTTTTCAGTAGAAACGCAAATTATTGTGGACCCGATTAGCGAGCGATTTCAGGATATGGTGCTGGATAATGTTAATGATATTAATGCCTGTATTAAAACTGAAATCTATCCTAAAAATTTCCAAAGCTGCGTTCAAAACTGGGGACCTTGCGAATATTTTTCTATCTGTCACCACGGAAATTATAAAGATATAGTCAAGTTAAAGGACAGAAAATGAAAGAAATAAAGATAAAAGATTACACTTTAAAAGTAGATGAAGAAGATTATGAAAAATTAAAAAATATAGAAATTTGTTATTATATTTCCAGAAAAAAGCCTTATTTTAAATTAAAATTTCCTAAAATATCTTTAGCGTGTTATTTATTAAATAAGAATGCTAAAAG
>Ga0209067_10002431_pt1 | contig 11014 bp, 9 predicted proteins | sample ColStrG_CSR_2013_FD_187199 | JGI IMG/M metagenome (GOLD analysis project Ga0209067, IMG submission 187199) | Freshwater sediment microbial communities in response to fracking from Pennsylvania, USA - Cold Stream Run_MetaG_CSR_2013 (SPAdes)... | ecosystem: Environmental > Aquatic > Freshwater >... | reverse complement strand
GCAGGCAGCCGTCCACCATGCCCAGGATCCGCTCCACCTCGCCGCCGAAGTCGGCGTGGCCGGGGGTGTCGATGATGTTGATGCGGGTCTCGCCCGCCGCGCCGTTCCACAGGACCGAGGTGGCCTTGGCCAGGATGGTGATCCCGCGCTCCCGCTCCTGGTCGTTGGAGTCCATGGCGCGCTCCACCGTCGCCTCATTGGCGCGGAAGACACCGGACTGGGCCAGCAGCTGGTCGACGAGGGTGGTCTTGCCATGGTCGACGTGAGCGATGATGGCGATATTGCGCATGGACATGGGAAAGCGATCTGAGGCTATCGCGAGCGGTCGCGGGGGGAGGGAGGTTTGGCCGTGCTTCTACGCGACGCCGCGCCGGAAAGCCAGTGGCGCCGACGAGAACATTTCGCAGCTGCGAAGGCAGGCCCGGGAGGCGGTCAGGCCACGCCCTTGCGGCCGATGGCGTAGAACCGGTCGGCGCGCTGTCGCAGGATCCCGTCCGGCGACAGCTTGAACAGGGCCTTCAGCTCTTCCTCCACCGCGTCGCCGACGGCCTTGATGGTTGCGGCCGGGTCGGAATGGGCGCCCCCCGCTGGCTCGGGAATGATTCGGTCGACGATGCCGAAGCCGATCAGGTCCTGGGCGGTGATCTTCATGGCGTTGGCCATGCGCGGCGCCTCGGCCCGGTCGCGGAACAGGATCGAGGAGCCCGCCTCGGGGGAGATCACCGAATAGATCGAGTGCTCGAGGATCAGCACCCGGTTGGCGGCGGCGATGGCCAGCGCCCCGCCGGACCCGCCTTCGCCGACGATGGTGGCCACCATGGGGGTGGTCAGGCTGAGGCAGCGCTCGGTGGACCGGGCGATGGCCTCGCCCTGGCCGCGCTCCTCGGCGCCCACGCCGGGATAGGCGCCGGCGGTGTCGACAAAGGTGATCACCGGAAGGCTGAACTGCTCGGCCATGTCCATCAGGCGCACGGCCTTGCGATAGCCCTCGGGCCGCGCCATGCCGAAATTGTGCTTCAGGCGGGTGGTGGTGTCGTGACCCTTTTCATGGCCCATCACCACCACGGCCATTCCACGGAACCGGCCCAGGCCGCCGACCACCGCCTGGTCGTCCGCGAACTTGCGGTCCCCGCGCAGCTCCACGAACTCCTCGATCAGCCCGGTCACATAGTCGACGAAGTGCGGACGTTCCGGATGACGGGCGACCTGGGTCTTCTGCCAGGGATCGAGGCGCGAATAGGCCTCGCGGCGCAGGTCGTCGACGCGGTGCTTCAGCGCCGCCAGCTCCTGGTCGAACGCACCGGGTCCGGCGGTGTCCGAGAGCCGCGAAAGCTCTTCGATCTTGGCCTCGAGGTCGGCGATCGGTCGCTCGAAATCGAGATAATGTCGTGTAGCGGCGGTCATGCCGTCCCGGGTTGCCGTTGGCGGAAGGGCCGGAAACTAGGCGCAATCGGGGGCGCTAGACAAGTCATGAAGCCCACAAGGTGTTCACGGCGGCGTCATCGCCTCTTGCCAACCGGGTTCGGCGGGGGCTTGAAGGGGGCGCGCACCTCAGCCTCCGGAGCCCTTGATGTCGTTGCACGACCGCCCGCGCCTGCTCGAAGCCCTTGTCGCGACCGCACTGGAGGCGGGCGCGGAGGTGTGGCGACACTTCCAGGGCCATGTGGAGGTGATGACCAAGGACGACCTGTCGCCGGTCACCGCCGCCGACCAGGCCGCCGAGGCGATCATCCTCAAGGCCCTGGTCGCAGCCGCCCCCGAGGTGCCGGTGGTGGCTGAGGAGGAGGCCGCCGCCGGGCGGATTCCCGACGTGTCCGGCGCGTTCTTTCTCGTGGATCCCCTCGACGGCACCAAGGAGTTCATCCGCAAGGGCCATGACTTCACGGTCAATATCGGCCTGATCGAGGCCGGCGCGCCGACCCTCGGCGTGGTCTACGCCCCGGCGCTGTCGCGGCTGTTCGCCGGGGATGTCGTCAACGGGCTGGCCTGGACCGCCGATGTGCCGCCGGGGTCCTCCGACACCCGCAAGCGCCGACCGATCCGGGTGCGCCAGCACGGCGCGCGCCTGTGCGCGGTGGCTTCGAAATCGCACGATACGCCTGGAACCGAAGCCTATCTGGCCGAGATCGGCTGCGCCGAGCGGGTCAGCATCGGCTCCTCTCTCAAGTTCGCCCTGCTGGCGGCGGGAGAGGCGGACATCTACCCGCGACCCGCGCCGACGATGGAGTGGGATACCGCCGCCGGTGACGCAGTGCTCCGCGCGGCGGGGGGGAGGGTGTTCGATCTGGACGGCGCTCCCTTCGCCTACGGCAAGCCCCGGTTCTTCAATGAGGGATTCGTGGCGACAGCCACCTATAACGCGCCGCCGCTGCGGCCTTTCATGGGGGCTGATCCGTTGGCTTCGCAGATTTCCTAAACCGCCTGCGAGATCATATGGCGCGCAAACGACGCCTGTTCGGCGCATAGAAAGCCCGGGCCGGTTGTGGCGCCTCGCATGCGGGGCGCGGCGGCGCTATGGAGTGTGTCGTGAATCTCGCAGCGCCGCCGAGGGGCCCCGTCTCAGTCGTGTCCAATCCTGATCCGCTCTTCACCGCCGACGCGGCGCCGGCGCGCCTGACCCACCTGCAGCGACTGGAGGCGGAGGCGATCCACATCATTCGCGAGACGGTGGCGGAGTGCGAGCGTCCGGTGATGCTCTATTCCATCGGCAAGGACTCGGCGGCCATGCTGCACGTGGCCATGAAGGCCTTCCATCCCGCCAAGCCGCCGTTTCCCCTGCTGCATGTGGATACGACCTGGAAGTTCCGGGAGATGATCCGGTTCCGCGACACGCACGTACGCAACCTGGGGCTGGAGCTGCTGGTGCACACCAATCCCGACGGACTGGCGGCCGGTGTGGGGCCGTTCACCCACGGTTCGGCGGTCCATACCGACATCATGAAGACCCAGGCCCTGAAGCAGGCCCTGGACCGGTTCGGCTTCGACGCGGCCTTCGGCGGCGCCCGGCGGGACGAGGAGGCCAGCCGGGCGAAGGAGCGCATCTTCTCCTTCCGCAACGCCGCCCACGCCTGGGAGCCCAAGGCCCAGCGGCCGGAGCTCTGGCGCCTCTACAACGCCCGCAAGCATCGGGGCGAGTCCCTGCGCGTCTTCCCCCTGTCCAACTGGACCGAGCTGGACGTGTGGCAGTACATCGCCGCAGAGAACATTCCCCTGCCGGATCTCTACTTCGCCGCCGAGCGCCCGGTGGTGGAGCGGGACGGGACCCTGCTCATGGTGGACGACGACCGCATGCCCCTCGCGCCCGGCGAAACGCCGCAGATGAAGTCCGTCCGCTTCCGCACCCTGGGCTGCTATCCGCTCACCGGGGCTGTTGAGAGCACCGCGGCCACCATCCCCGCCATCCTGCAGGAGATGCTGACCTCCCGCACCTCGGAGCGCCAGGGGCGGGTCATCGACCGCGACCAGGCGGCCTCCATGGAGAAGAAGAAGCGGGAGGGCTATTTCTGATGGCCGACGGATCGCTGCTGCACACCGACATCGACGCCTGGCTGGCCCGCCACCAGGCCAAGGACCTGCTGCGCTTCATCACCTGCGGCTCGGTGGATGACGGCAAGTCCACGCTGATCGGCCGCCTTCTGTACGATACCGGCGCCGTGCCGGACGACGAGATCGCCCGCCTGCAGCGGGACTCGGCCCGGGGCAGCGCCGGCGGCGAACTGGACTTCTCCCTGCTGGTGGACGGCCTGGCCGCGGAGCGGGAGCAGGGCATCACCATCGACGTGGCCTATCGCTATTTCGCCACCGAGGCGCGGAAGTTCATCGTCGCCGACACCCCCGGCCACGAGCAGTACACCCGCAACATGATCACCGGCGCCTCCACCGCTGAGACGGCGGTGATCCTGGTGGATGCGCGCAAGGGCGTGCTGACCCAGACCCGGCGGCACAGCTTCCTCGTGTCGCTGGTGGGCATCCGGCGGGTCGTGCTGGCCGTCAACAAGATGGACCTGGTCGGATTCGAACAGGACGTGTTCGAGGGGATCGTCGCCGACTACCGCGCCTTCGCCCAGGGGCTGGGCTTCGAGCAGATCACGGCCATCCCCATCAGCGGACGGGACGGGGACAACATCGCCCTCGTCAGTGCGCGCACACCCTGGTACGCGGGCCCGACCCTGCTGGGCTATCTGGAAAACACGCCGATCGCGGCGGACGACCTCGCGACCCGCCCGTTCCGCATGGCCGTCCAGGGGGTGATCCGGCCGGACCTGAGCTTCCGCGGCTTCACGGGACAGATCTCCGCGGGCCGGCTGCGGGTCGGGGACGAGGTGCGGGTGTGTCCGTCCGGGCGGACCACCCGGGTCGCCCGCATCGTCGACTGGTCAGGCGACCGGCCCGAAGCGATCGCCGGCCAATCCGTCACCCTCACCCTCGCCGACGAGGTGGATGTCAGTCGCGGCGACGTGCTGGCCGCCGCCGCAGCCCCGCCGGAATCCGCCGAGCGCTTTACCGCAACCCTTGTCTGGATGGACGTGCAGCCGATGGTCGTCGGCCGCAGCTACTGGCTGAAGGTCGGCGCGCGCACCGTCGCCGCCGTCGTCGCCGGGCTGGACCATCGGGTCGACGTGAACACGCTGGAGCACATCCCCGCCGAGCGCCTCGAACTCAACGAGATCGGCAGCGTGGTCCTGCGCCTGGACCAGAACACGCCGTTCGATCCCTATGACCAGAACGTGGACACGGGCGGGTTCATCCTGATCGACCGGGTCACCAACGCCACCATCGCCGCGGGCATGCTGCGGGCGGCGGAGCGCCGCGCCGACAACATCCACTGGCACGCCCAGACCGTGGACAAGTCGGCCCGGGCGCGGCTCAAGGGCCAACGCTCCGCCGTGCTGTGGCTGACGGGCCTGTCCGGCGCAGGCAAGTCCACCCTGGCCAACCGGATCGAGCAGCGGTTGCTGTCCGAGGGGCGGCACACCTACATCCTGGACGGCGACAATGTCCGCCACGGTCTCAACAAGGACCTGGGCTTCTCCGAGGAGGACCGGGTGGAGAACATCCGCCGGGTGGCCGAGGTGGCGAGGCTGATGTCGGACGCCGGCCTGATCGTGCTGGTGGCCTTCATCTCGCCCTTCCGCGCCGATCGCGACCTGGCCCGGGGCCTGATGGCGCCCGGGGAGTTCATCGAGGTGCATGTGGATGCGCCCCTGGCCGTCGCCGAGGCCCGCGACCCCAAGGGCCTCTACCGCAAGGCCCGGGCGGGGGAGCTTAAGAACTTCACCGGCATCGACAGCCCCTATGAGCCGCCGCTTCAGCCGGAGGTCTATATCGACACCACCACCACCAGCCCCGACGCCGCCGCCGACCGGATCGTGCGGCTGATCGAGCAGCGGGGCCTTCCCGGCGTGGACGGCGAGGGGATCTAGCGGCGGCGCCGTCAGACGTCGGTGAACACGCCGGGGCGCTTCTGCATCGCGGACATCACCGCCTCGATCTGGTTGGGCGATCCGATCAGGGCGGCCTGTTCCACGGACTCCTCCATCAGGATCGTGGCGGGGTCCGCATCTGCCGCGACTGCGAACAGGCGCTTGGCCGCCCGGATGGCGTGCGGATTGCGTCCGGCGATCTCCCGCGCCAGGGCCAGGGCTTCAGCATGAGGGTCAGCGCAGACCCGGGTGGCGACGCCCAGGGCCACAGCCTCCTCCCCGTTGAAGATTCGGCCCGTGAAGCACAGTTCCCGCGCCAGGTCGTCCCGAACGAGGCCCCGCAGCAGGACCATGCCGGCCATGTCCGGCACCAGCCCCCACTTGATCTCGAGGATCGACATCTTCACGTCCGGCGTCACGAAGCGGATATCCGCCCCCAGACAGACCTGGAAGCCGCCGCCCAGCGCCACGCCATGGACCGCCGCGATCACCGGGACCGGGATCTCGCGCCAGACATAGGCGGCCTGCTGCGCCCGGTTGGCGCCGCCGGGGGTGCGCGGAACCTCGACCAGGCCCGAGCCGCCCTTGCGCTCCCCCGACGCCATCTTCGAGAAGTTCCCCATGTCCAGTCCTGCGCAGAAGCTGCGCCCTTCGCCGGACAGGACCACCGCGCGAAGGCCCTTCACGGTCTTCAGCCGCTCCCCGGTGTCGACCAGGGCCTGGAACATGGCGTCGTCCAGGGCGTTCATCTTGTCGGCCCGGGTCAGCCGGACATCGGCGACGCCATCGGTCACGGTGACGCGGATGCGCTCTTCGACAGCGGCGGCTGAGGGGCTTGCGACGTCGCTCATGGCGGGCTCTCCACTTCTTGAGACCTGCAGGCTACGCCCCGGGGACCGCCTTCGTAAAGCGGCGCCCCAGCGTCAACCGTCCAGCGCGCCGCGGGGCGCCAGCCCCAGCCCGGCGAGCACCAGGACACAGACCGCCGCTGCGGCCATGAAGGTCGCCGCCGGGCCCAGCATGGTCCAGAGCAGGCCGGCGCCCAGGCTCGCCAGCAGCAGCGCCACGCCGCCGGCGAGGTTGTAGATCCCGAAGGCGGTCCCGCGCAGGGCGGGCGGTGCGGAGTCGGCGATCATGGCCGAGAACAGTCCCTGGGTCAGGGCCATGTGCAAACCCCACAGGGCCACGCCCGCCAGCAGCGCCGCCGGTCCCGCGCCGAGGCCGAGGACAAGGTCCGCGGCGATCAGGGCGACCAGGCCCAGGGCGAGCAGGACGCGCCGGTCCAGCTGGTCCGACAGGGCGCCCGCCGGCGCCGCAAGGCCGGCATAGACGATGTTCATGACGATCATCACGAGGGGCGCCAGGGCGGGCGGCAGTCCGTCGGCCTGCCCCCGCAGCACCAGGAAGGCGTCGGAAAACCGCGCCAGGGAAAAGACGGTCGCCAGGGTCATGGCCCGCCAGAAGGGCCCGCCCAGGGATCCCAGTTCGTCCCAGGCGATGGGGCTGCGCGCCATTGGCCGTGGCGCGGCTCTCGCGGGCTCCCGCACGCCGACGAAGATCAGCGCCACCGCCGCGATCGCGGGCACGGCGGCCAGGGCGAAGATGATCCGCGTGTCGTTGTGCAGGATAAACATCAGGGCGATGGCCACGGCGGGGCCGAGGAAGGCGCCCACCGTGTCCAGGGACTGGCGCAGTCCGAAGGCCGCGCCGCGCAGGCCAGGCTCGGTGATGTCGGCGATCAGGGCGTCCCGGGGCGCGCCGCGAATGCCCTTGCCCACGCGGTCGGCGAACCGCGCGAACATCACCAGCCCCACGGTGTGGGCGATGACGAACAGGGGCTTGGACGCTGCGGCCAGGCCGTAGCCGATCCCGGTGAGCAGCTTGCGCTGGCCGATCCGGTCGCTGAGCCATCCGGAAAACACCTTGGTGATGGCCGCCGTGGCCTCGGCGATCCCCTCGATCAGGCCCACCGTGGCCAGGCTGGCCCCCAGGGCGGTGGTGAGGAACACCGGCAGCAGGCCGTGGATCATCTCGGAGGACAGGTCCATCAGCAGGGAGACGAAGCCCAGCGCCCAGACCCCGGACGGTACGGACTTCAGCGTCTGCAGGGACAGCTTCATGGAGCGTGGGGGTCCTCTTCCGGCTCATGATGCGCCCAAACGCCGCGCCGGCGAACCGCCAATTGGTAATAGGCGCCGCCCGCCAGAAGAATCCCGGCGGCCACCAGCAGGCCGGTCCGGCCCGATCCGGGCTGCGTCAGGCCGGCGACGACGATGGACAGCATGGTCAGGATGACCAGCGCGGGTCCGAGGGGGTGCAGGATCATCCGCGACCGCGAGGCGGCTGTGGCGCCGGTCTGTCGCCCGCGGATCACCGCCACGGCCAGCAGGGCGTAGACGATGCCGGCGGAGTTTCCGTTGATGATGATCAGGGTGTTGAGGGGGAGCAGGCAGAGGAACAGCCCGCCGACGCCCAGCACAAGCGTGGCCACCCAGGGCGATCCGAAGGTCGCATGAACCCGGCTCAGGGGACCGTTGACGGCCTCGGGAAAGGCCCGGTCGCGGGCGGCGGCGTAGACGCCCCGTCCGCCGGTCAGGGCGACGGCGATCATGGCGTTGAAGATCGCCACGGCGACGCCCAGGCTGATGGCGTTGGCCATGGCCGGGCTGGTCGCCTCGTGCAGGAAGGTCAGCACCGGCGTCTCAGAGGCCGACAGCGCCCCGAGGTCCCGGGCGCCGACAATCACGGCGGCCACCGGGGGCAGGATGGTGGCGGCGCCGACGCCCAGGGCGCCCAGGACCATCCACCACATCTTGCGCCGGGCGCCCATGACCTCCTCCCCGAAGAAGATGGCCGAGCCATATCCGTTGAAGGCGTACACTGCGCCGGCGCCCGCCAGGCCCATGACCCCGAGGGGAACCCCCATCAGTCCTCCGTGACCGTTGGTCATCTGCGGATGGAGCGCCGCGGCGATGAGATCGCGATGGGGATGGGCGAAGCCGATCACGGCGGTGGCCGCCAGGGCCGCGATCTCCACCAGCAGGAACAATCCCGTGATCAGGGCGTTCAGGCGGATGCTGAGGGCCGCCAGGACGCTGACGATGACGATGCAGCCCAGCGCCGTGGGCAGGGAGGGCAGGGAGGGCCACACCTGGCGCAGGGAGTCCGTCACGCCGATCGCGGACAGGGCCAGGGCCACCGGATTCGTCAGGAGCGAACTGATCGCGATGCCGAAGCCGAAGGTGGGGCCGAGGGTCTTGCTGAGGATCGTGTATTCCCCTCCCGCATGGGGAAAGGCCGATCCCAGCTCGGCGTAGAGCCCCGAGACAAGGACGCCAAGCAGTACGGCGAGGCAGCCGGCGCCCAGGACCCAGGATCCCGACTGGTGCATGACGTCCGAGGCGGCGAGAAAGACCCCGATGCTGGGGGACAGGTTGGTCAGGGTGATCACCAGGCCGCCGAAGCCGGACATCTCGCGCTTCAGGCGCGGCGGACTGTGTTCGGTCATGCTCGAGCAACCCCCATGACGGCCCCGAACTCCGAACCGTCCCCGGCGCCGACTTCGGGCGCGATGTCACCATGTGTCAATGCATCTGCCGATCGCCGGGGGGCGGGCGCCTGCCGATGAGGCGAATCCGGACCGGCCCCTGTCAGCCCGCCAGGATATGCGGCGTGAACCGCGCCAGGTTGGAGGTGATCAGGCCGTCTTCCCGGATCCCCAGGCCCGCCGGTTCGCCATCGACGATCCAGCCGCCGAGCACCGGGCGGGCGCCGCCGAAGTCGGGCAGGTCGTAGAGCCCCTGCCAGATCATGGCGCCGGCGCCGTAGGGGCCGTCGCGGCTCGCCCGTTCCTGGCCGTCGCGCACGACGGTGGTGTTGGCGCCTTCCCGGCCGAGGGCGGGTTTGCGCACGTAACAGTCACCGGCGGGGCCCTCGCGGCTGGCCCACAGGAGGTTCGGGTGCCGGGGATAGAGGTCCCAGAGGATGGGCAGGATGGCCTTGCTGCTCCAGATCATCTTCCAGATCGGTTCGATCCACAGGGTGCGTCCGGCCGCGTCGGCGATGTGGCGCCCAAAGGGCTCCGCCACCAGCCATTCCCAGGGATAGAGCTTGTAAAGCGTGCGGATCTCGCGACCGTCCAGGTCGCGGAAGGACCGTCCGTCCCATCCGATCTCCGACACCAGCAGCCGCACCCCGGGTACGCCGGCCTCCCGCGCCGTGTCCATCAGATAGGCGGTGGTGACGGCCTCCTCGCCCGTGCTCTCGCGGGCGTGGCTGAAATGGACGGGCGTGTCGTGCGACAGATAGGGGGCGATGTCCCGCCACTTGGCCACGAGCTTGTCGTGCAGGCTGTTGAACTGGTCGGCCTGCGGAAACACCTCTTCCTTCCAGGCCCACTGGATGACGGCCGCCTCCAGCAGGGAGGTGGGCGTGTCGCAGTTGAATTCGAACAGCTTCGGCGGGTTGACCCCGTCATAGCCGAGGTCGAAGCGGCCGAAATTCAGGCAGGGTGGCTCTGCGGTCCAGCTGGCGGCCACCAGGTCGTGGGCCCAGTCCGGAATGCCGAACCGGCCGAACAGCCGGTTGTCGACCACATACTGGCCCGCATTCACGAACATGGCGTACAGGTCGCGGATCGCCTGCTCCAGGGTCGCGACCTGATCAGCGGTCAGCACATAGGCCGCGGACTCGTTCCAGTAGGGGGCGCCGGAGGCCGTGTGCCAGGCAAGCCCCAGGGCCTCGACCCGGGCCTGCCAGTCCGGCCGGGGGACGAGGTCGATCCGGCGCATCTATTCCCCGGCCCCGGCGTCTCCGAAGCTCGCTGCGGTCCCGCCGAAGCCGCCGCGCGCGACGCCGGCGGCAGGCGCGCCGCCATAGGACCCACCGCCGAAGCCGAAGAACCCCACGGCGTGGCCGCCGCCGCCGCCGGTGCGATTCGGCTGGCAGTTGTTGGCGGCGGTCCACTCGCCCGATTTCGGGCAGTCGGCGGTGCGGTCATGCTGTCCGCAGCCCGCCAGGGCGGCGGCTGACACGGCCAGCACGGTGGCCAGTCCCGGTCCGTTGAAACGCATGTGCCCTCAGCCTCCCATTCCGCGCCCGCACGATGGCAGGGTTGCCTCGTCCGCGCCAGCTTGCCAGCCCGGCGTCGGGACGTCACGCTTCTCCCCGAAACGCGCATCGAGAGACCGGCCATGACCCTGCAACTGCACCTTGTCGCAAAAGCCTGGCCGATGCGCGAGCCCTTCGCCATCGCCCGGGGCGTCCAGTCCAGCCAACCCACGGTGATCGTCACCCTGACCGATTCCGAGGGCCGCCACGGCCGGGGCGAGGGTTGCGGCGTCGACTATGCGGGAGAGACGCCGGACACGATGATCGCGGAGCTCGAGGCGCTCCGACCGCGAATCGCGGCCGGCTTCGCCCGGGCGGATCTGCCGGACCTGCTGCCCGCCGGGGGCGCCCGCTGCGCCCTGGACGCCGCCCTGTGGGACCTGGAGGCGCGGAGCACCGGCCGCTCCGTCGCCGCCCTTGCGGGGCTGCCGTCCCTGCGGCCGGTGACCACCGCCTTCACCATCGGCATCCGGTCCCTGGCC
>Ga0209067_10002429_pt1 | contig 11027 bp, 10 predicted proteins | sample ColStrG_CSR_2013_FD_187199 | JGI IMG/M metagenome (GOLD analysis project Ga0209067, IMG submission 187199) | Freshwater sediment microbial communities in response to fracking from Pennsylvania, USA - Cold Stream Run_MetaG_CSR_2013 (SPAdes)... | ecosystem: Environmental > Aquatic > Freshwater >... | reverse complement strand
CGGGAGGTGTGCCCCGACCTTACCCTGAGGTCCACCTTTGTGGTCGGTTTTCCGGGTGAAACTGAAGCCGATTTCAACCTCCTTCTGGACTGGCTGGAGGTCGCTCAGATAGATCGCGTCGGTGCCTTTGCCTACGAAAACGTTGAAGGTGCGGCCGCCAAGCTCTTGCCGGACCATGTTCCCGAGGAGGTCAAACAGGATCGCCTGAGTCGGTTCATGGCCGTCGCGTCACGAATATCCTCGCAAAAACTTCAGGCAAGGGTCGGTCGCATTGAAGAGGTTCTGGTTGATGATATCCGTAATGATGGGACGGCAATTGCCCGTACTCGTGGAGATGCGCCGGACATTGATGGTCACATCTTCTTGAAGGGATTTACAGGTCTTAGTTCAGGCGATCTAATCAAGGCGCGCGTCACACGTGCAGATGCCTATGACCTTTGGGGGGAACCCGAAGGCCTGATAAAGCTCAACCGTGTGCCAGGAGCAGTGCCCAAGCGCCGGATGCACACCTTAATTTCACGGATCTGATTCCCATGCGCTCTCCCGTTCGCCACGTCGTTATTGTTGGAGGAGGAACCTCCGGATGGATGACGGCAGCTTCCCTGGCAAACAGACTTTCTGTGCGTGGCGTTCAAATTACGCTCATTGAATCCTCCGATATCGGAACCATTGGTGTTGGAGAGGCGACCGTTCCCGCCATTCGTTCCTATTTTGCCTCCTTGGGACTCAATGAATATGAGCTCATGGCGGCCTGCAATGCGACCTTCAAACTTGGCATCGAGTTTGATGGCTGGCGGCACGAAGGGCACAGTTTTTATCACCCCTTCGGTCGCCATGGTATAGAGGCAGGACCTGTAGGCTTTCATGCCCTTTGGCAAAAGCTTGCAGAAGCTGGAGAGCCCTATCCCCTTAAGGACTACTGTCTGGCTACAGCCATGTCCTATCAAGGCAGATTTCGCTTGCCCGATGCGCGTCCAAGGGGCGCCTTCGAAACCTATGACTGGGCGATTCATTTCGATGCTTCGCTTTTTGCCAAATTTCTGCGTGGCTATGCGGCCGATCGCGGCGTGGAACGCATTGATGCTCGGATCAATCGGGTGGATCTCCACCCGGAGACCGGTTTTATTGAGCAGGTACTGCTGGAGTCAGGAGAGACTGTTGCCGGCGATCTCTTCATCGACTGCTCTGGATTTCGTGGCCTGCTCATCCAAGGCGCCCTCAAGACAGGCTTCGTCGACTGGTCGAATTGGTTGGTCTGCGATCGTGCAGTTGCCCTGCCCTGCATGCATGCCGACAAGGCTGCCATAACGCCTTACACACGCTCACGCGCTAAGGCGGCGGGATGGACATGGCGCATCCCGCTGCAACATAGAATCGGTAATGGTTATGTCTACAGCAGTCATTTTACGTCCGACTCTGAAGCCGAAAGGGCCCTGCGCGCAGATTTGGACGGTGACGTACTTGCTGAGCCGAACCTTGTTAAGTTCACCGCCGGACATGCAAAATCTTTCTGGAACGGTAACTGCGTGGCTATTGGCCTGTCATCGGGATTTTTAGAGCCACTTGAATCGACGAGTATCACCCTGATTCAAACCGGCATTGCAAAGCTCCTGCAGTATTTCCCGAACGCTGATTGCCATCCGCAACTCCGGGCCGAATATAACAGTATTGCCACACAGGAATATGAGCGGATCCGAGACTTTATCATCCTGCATTACTGGGGCAATCAACGCGATCTCGATACGCAGGAAGAGTCTCTTTGGCGCCACTGTCGCGCCATGACCCTTCCAGACACATTGCAGCATAAGATCGATCTTTTCAAAGCTACGGGGCAATTTGCGCGCTACCAATGGGAGAGCTTCTTCGACCCGAGCTGGTTATATCTTTATGACGGATTGGGTCTGATGCCAGACAGTTATGATCCATTTGCAGACAATTTTGCCCTTGAAGATCTGAAATCTCTCACCCAGAACCTGCGTGCAGACGTCAGCTCCCTGGCAAGGGAGGCCCCACTTCACGCCGATTTTATTCGGACCCATTGTGCTGCGGCGTCGCTTTGAAGGGACGAACATGGGAAAGGCATTTTGTGCGTTCTTGCGCTAACAGAACAAAGGCAGGGACAAAACACAACTCGCGGATCATTTCGGCGGACTTGCCTTGCCTTTGTGAATTGTCGATTGCTTGAAAGTCGAGGCCTTACCCCTCTGCGGCATGATCTTGAATATACCTCGCCATGTTTAGGAGTTGCGACGATGGCAGGTCAGAAACAGCATAACAGTTGAGCCGTCCACGACGCCAGGCAACAACATGAACAGGACCGCTTTGCACGAGTTTGGGTAACATCGAAGGACTCTCGGCACTTCTATGAAAATCCGCCAGGGCGTAAAAATCGACCACATGGTCTCCGCAGCGATAGGCTAGTGTCGATGCACTTTTTTTACCTATAGACTCCACCCTGGCGCCAACGAGGACACAGTTGCCAATCCGTGCCAAAACAGGTGGCGCCACCTCAGTTCGCTCTTGCAACCAGGGCTTAATGTTTTCACTAAGAGATGAGGACATCTCAACCAGGTGACCATTTGTTAAAGCCCGTTCATGGCGAACAACCATTTCATCAATGTCTCCGGCTTGAAAAACAAGGAGGCCAGACACGGCCGCAGCAAGAGCGGCTATACCCACAATAGGCGCTCCTAAAGTTTTCACCAAGGCCTGGCGCCTTTGCGCCGCGCGTAGCTTTCGACGGACTTTTAATTCAAGCCCGTTCGGCACTTCGATCTGGAACTGCGCTGCGCTCAAGGCCTGTTTCAGCGCAAGTATCGAGTCCAGTTCCGATCGACACTTTTCACACGCAACAACGTGTTCTTCCATCTGAATTCTGTCCGCTTCGTCAAGTTCACCATCAGCGTAGGCATTTAAGCCAATTGCGAATTCTGGATCATGGATCATGACCTGACCTCCTTTAAGCCCTGGCGCAAGAGATCCCGCCCGCGGGCAAGCCGCGACATAACTGTCCCGATAGGAACTTCTAAAATTGCGGCTATGGCCTTGTAAGGCATATCCTCTATATCTTTAAGGATAATGACCTCGCGAAACACTGTCGGCAGAGCCAGCAGAGCTGCACGCAAAGCTTCCACAGATTGGCCCTGAATAAGGACTTTTTCAGGTGTACTCTCGTGACTTAAGTGTCTGACATCGTCTGGCGACATGGCTGTCTCGTCGTTGATATCGAGGTGAACCTGCTTTCTGCCTCGTCTTAAAAAGCTATAGCTCTGGCGGCGCACAATGGTCAGTAGCCATCCGCGAACATTGCCAGTTTCAAAACTGTTCCAGGCTCTAAACGCACGCAAGTAGCTGTCTTGTACAACGTCCTGGGCTGCCGTGGGATTACGCGTCAGCCACAAGGCAAGGCGGTAGGCTGCGCTGAGATGTGGCAACACCTCATGTTCAAACTCACGTGTTTTTGACTCTGTAACACTCGACATCACCTTGGCCTCTTGTAGGTCTCAACGTAACAGCTCGTCAGTTTATTCCCAGACAACAAAAAATATGTACTTGCGATCTCATGGGAATAAATAGCCGGGTTCTGGAGTTACCGGAATGTCCCTTTACATTACGGAGATTTCCACGTGCCCCATTCAACAGATCCAGAGACCCTTACGGCGCCTTCACGGCGCAACCTTTTAAAATGCTCTGCTTGGGCGGGCACAGGCATCGCCTGGGTGATGCTGGGTGGCATTCCGCGCGCCTTTGCAATAGATGCCCTGCCGGAAAATGCAGGGCACTTCCTCTTCGTGCAGATCAGCGATACCCACATAGGATTCAACAAACCGGCAAATCCCGACCCCATCAAAACACTCAAGGAAGCCATTGAAAAGATCAAGGCTCTTCCAATTTCTCCCTCACTCGTCCTTCATACCGGTGACATTACCCACCTGTCGCGTGCAGCGGAATTTGACACAGCCGCTCAGCTATTGGGGGAGCTCCCTGCACCTGTCAGATACATCCCCGGCGAACATGACATGCTGGATGAAGGAACAGGTAAACTTTATCTCGAGCGCTATGGCAAAGGCACAAAGGGAGCCGGCTGGTACAGTTATGACCTGGCGGGCGTCCATTTTATTGCTCTGGTCAATGTCATTGGCTTTGACAGTGGCAAGGAGGCAAGTCTTGGCGCAGAACAACTTTCCTGGATGCAGGACGACTTGCGAGCTGTCAGTCATTCGACACCAATCGTCGTCTATGCGCATATTCCGCTTTGGGATATCTATGCACCGTGGGGTTGGGGTACGACTGATGCAGAAGTCGCGGTACAGATGTTACGCCCCTATGGATCCGTCACTGTACTTAATGGTCACATCCATCAGATCCAGCAAAAGGTTGAAGGCAACATAACCTTTCACACGGCCCGCGGGACAGCCTACCCGCAACCCGCACCTGGAGCCGCGCCTTCGCCGGGGCCCTTAACCGTGCCTGCAGAGCAATTACGCACCTATCTTGGCATAACCAATATTCTCGTCAGCAGGGGGGCAAAAGCCCTCGCAATCCATGATACTGCCCTCGCTGATATTTGAGGCCCTTCATGACACATCTGCTGAAATCCACCGCGATACTGTTCGCTGTCCTTTTGATCGGCGCAATATCTCCCATTTCAAAATCAACCCAGGCCAGTGCCGCGCAACAACCTTCTGAGCACATCATCGAAATTAAAAATTTCATGTTTATGAAAATCACGGTGCCACAAGGCACCAAGGTGACCTGGGTAAACCGAGATGACGTTCCCCATACAGTTATCGAGCGCCGTCAACTGTTTCACTCCGCTGCCTTAGATACGAACGATCGGTTCAGCTATGTTTTTGACAAACCTGGAACCTATGACTATTTTTGCTCGCTACATCCCCAAATGGTTGCAAAAGTGGTTGTTCAGGCAGTCAAGCCTTAGGTCCTGTGGCGACAGCTTCAAGAGTGCGTGATCGTCTCAGCTGGAAACTTAGCAAGGGGAAGATTTTGCGGGCAAGGTGAATGCGCCACTTGCTAATAGCCGGCTCATCCTTGTTGCGGCCCTTCCTTCACGCCGGTGACAGGACTTGGTCCGTTAGGCGTAGATCCAAAGTAGCGCTCTTTGAAAGCAGGAAGGCACACAGCTTCTGTTATCTGAGGGAAGTCGATACATGCAAAAAGGGACGTGAGTCTGCAAAGAAGCTCCTCGGACTTCGGTCAGAGGGTCTTCAGCACCAGGACGATGAAGCCTGCATTGATGATCGGGTTTAAAGTAGGCTTTTTGGGCCGGGCCGTATTAAGCCTTAACTCGCAGTTTGCGAGCAATCTTAATGTTCAGCTTAAAGGAAATTTCCTCAACCTGCTTAAGTTACTCACAAGCCTATTGAGTTCAAAAAATCAGAATTCTGCAGGGTGAGCCTTCCGGAAAACTCAGGACATCAGCGCATAGCCGGATCGCGGATATCAAGTGTCGCTTTTAACCTCTTCACCACATAGCACGAGGGTTTGTGCTTTTTTGCGGACTGACCGCAGGAAGTGTTGTATGAAACACTCTTGCTTTTTAACCGTCAATTTCGCAATCGGATGCCATTTTGATACGATTTGAAGACACAGTTGACGGCAAGGCAGCTCAAACCCGTGAAGCACCCCACATGGGTAATGAGGCCGGCGGGCTCTTAATGCGCCGCCCACTCGCTTATGCGGATCGCTGGTGGCGCACAGACGACGGCCTTAGACTTTATGCCAGGGACTATCCGGCAAGCGCAGGACGCGTGCGCCTGCCCGTAATCTGTTTGCACGGCCTGACTCGAAACAGTGCCGACTTTGAAGATATAGCACCTCAAATCGCGGCTATGGATCGCAGGGTCGTCGTACCGGACTTCCGGGGGCGCGGCCTGTCTGAAGCAGACCCGGATCCGATGAATTACCATCTTTGGACCTATGCCAAGGATGTCCTCGATTTGTGTGATGCCTTAGGCATTGGAAAGGCCCTTTTCATAGGCACCTCCATGGGTGGCCTCGTTTCAATGGTCTTGTCCACACTCAGGCCAAATCTTATCGCATCGGCAGTTCTCAATGACGTTGGCCCGGTTCTTTCTTCAAAAGGCCTCGCCAGGATTTCAGAATCCGCCATTTTGGAGCGGGCTACTTTTCGTAACTGGCATGACGCTGCCGGCTTTGTCGCCGATCAAAACCGAAGTGCCTTTCCAAAACTTGGCCAACCTGACTGGTTACGTTTTGCGCGTCGCATGTTTGTCAAAGGACGAGATGGTCATTTGAGACCAGCATTTGATCCGCGAATTACGGAAGCCTTTCGCGGTTTGACCGTCACGACCAGTGCCTATGATCTGGCGCCCTGCTATGCGAGCCTGGCCGCAGGTCGGCGTATACTTTTGCTTCGCGGCGCCTTGTCCGACGTCCTGGAAGCTGACGAGGCCAATCGAATGGGTAGTTCGTCACCAAACTTCTTACGAGTCGATATTGAACATGTTGGTCATGCGCCGACCTTAAGTGAGCCAGCTGCCCTGGCTAGCCTTATAGAATTTCTCGAAAGCCAGGGCTAGACTTCACCAATCCGAGACCCATATCCCTTGGGTGAGGTGCGAAAGGCTGGTAATGACGCGTACAGTGGTATTTGACAGTCCCTATCTGTTAGGTTTTGATGATATGCGCCTGCTGATTGAGCGCATTGGTCGCAGCCACGACAACTACCCTCCCTATAATGTCGAATCGCTCAATGCTGATCAGATTCGTATCAGTATTGCTGTGGCGGGTTTCACACGAGACCAGTTACGCATTGAGGTGAAAGGGGCGCATCTTACTGTGTCCGCAAACAAGGATAAGGCTGGTGAGTCCGCCGAACGTGAATATTTGCATCGGGGCATTGCCTTGCGCGGCTTCAACCGGGCATTTGTTCTGAGTGACGGGCTTGAAGTCAAAGCGGCCGTCTTGGCCTATGGCCTTTTGCACATCGATCTCTTTCGACCCACCCTAGATGAGACAGTGCAGGTGATCCCCATCACTCTGGGCTGATAAAGGTGGTACCGCTAAGGCGGTGTGTTCTCAGTGAGAGCTCAACCTGAAACGAGACCAGACTTGAAAAGAGCTGAATTGACACATCGAGCTTACTGCCTTTGAGCAGCCTCGGGGTTGCTACCCGGCCGTATGAAACGTCGGGCGCCTGATAGGAACGAAAAAGCCTTGTCTAACGCAAAGTGCGTCAAATGACTTCGTGTCAGGCCGCGTTGGAGCCAGCCATTCCGGTTATCAGAGCATAGATGGCGTCAGGCTTGTCGAGCAGGCGCAACTGGTCGCGCAGATCTTTTTGGCGCAAGACACGGGACACCTTGGCAAGGGCTCGCAAATGTTCTGTTCCTGCGTCTTCGGGTGCCAGGAGTGCAAAAATGAGGTCCACTGGCATGTCGTCAATGGATTCATAGTCAATCGGGGACTCAAGTCGGATGAAGACACCGTACATGCGGTCCAGACCTGACAGGGCCGCGTGAGGGACCGCTACGCCCATGCCGACGCCCGTAGAGCCAAGCTTTTCCCGCTCGAGCAGGGCATGATGAATTTCGCCGGCATCAAGTTCCAACTGCCGCGCTGCCAGGTCTGCAACAACCTGAAGCGCCTGACGTTTGGAATTCACACTGACATTGCCGTTAATGGCATGTCGGTCCAGCAGGCTCGTTAAAAACATCTTAAATCCATGGTAAAGCCACAACTGCATGCGACCTAGGCGCCAGAAGTTGCCGACGGTAAACGCAGCCATGCCTTAACGGGGAGGGCGACAGACGTCAAGCCACCCCGTTAAGACTGGGTTTTGAGGGTAGAAATCAAACCGCTCTTCACGCCATGGATTTGGCACGTGTGCGTTCGGGATCTATCCAGCCAATATTGCCGTCCGGACGGCGATAGATCACTGACAAGCCACCATGGGCTGCGTTTCTAAACATGATGGCCGGATAGTTTGACATTTCCATTTCTGCGACCGCCGCCGATACAGTCATGGTCCGCAAAGCTGTTTCCGTTTCTGCGATAATCATGGCCTGAGGGGGAGACGTATGGTCCATACCATCATCAATCTCCTCCTCGTCAACACCATCGTCATAGGCGCGCAGAACTGTAACATTTGCCGTTTCCAGTTTGGCTGGCGTGCCATTATGGTGATTCTTAAGTCGCTGTTTATAGCGTCGGACGCGTTTCTCCATATTATCAAGTGTGCCATCAAAGGCCGAGTGAGCATCACCACCGAAGGCATGTGAAACGAGAGTCTGACCCGAGGCCAGTCGTATCCAGCAGTCCGCCTTAAACAGATAGCCCTGCTTCGAAATTGTCACTTCAGCGTCTCCTCCACGCTCAAAATACTTGGAGATCCCCTGAGTGAGCTGGGTTTCAATGCGCTCCCTAAGAGCATCACCCACTTCGACCTGTTTTCCATTGACTTGAATTTGCATAGCGATATGTCGCTCCGTTCTTACATGTAAAGAACCCGCCGTCCGCCGTAGTTTTTGAGGTCGGACGCCGCCTGAATGCTGTTCAGGCACCCTAACCTTACGCCTTTCATCGCCGGTGGCGAGTCACTAATATGTGTAGCTGGCGCGGCAAAAAGAAGCGGGCTTAACCTTGATTTTTATCGATTAATCCACAATGTGCGCAGAAACTTCGCGACGGCATCACACAGCTATCGGGTCTGGCGTTTCCGTTCAACAGACGAAGGTATTCTCAAGGCCTCCCGGTACTTGGCCACGGTCCTTCGCGCGATATCAACCCCAGCTTCTTTGAGAATTTCGACGATCCTGTCATCGGACAGGATTTCACCAGATGCCTTCTCACCGTCGATTAGGTTCTTGATCTTGTGACGTACAGATTCTGCGGAGTGTGCCGAGGTGCCATCATTTGAAGCAATCGAGGAGGTGAAAAAGAATTTCAGTTCAAAGACGCCGCGCGGTGTTGCGACATACTTGTTGCTGGTAACCCTGCTGACGGTGGATTCGTGCATACCAACTGCGTCTGCGACGGTCTTCAGGTTGAGGGGACGTAGATATTCCACGCCATAGACAAAGAAGGCGTCTTGCTGACGAACAATTTCAGCAGAAACTTTCAAGATTGTGCGGGCGCGTTGGTCAAGACTCTTAATGAGCCAGTTCGCTTGGTTCAGACATTCACTAAGATAGGTCTTTTCGGACTCAGACCTTGCGGCAGTCGCGACCTTCGCGTGGTATTTTTGATCCACCAGAACGCGCGGCAAGGTATCGGAGTTGAGATCTATGCGCCAGCCCCCGGCAGCATCCGCGCGCACAAAGACGTCTGGGACCACGGTCTGGGAAGGCTCAGCTCCAAAAGCCGCTCCAGGTCTCGGATTGAGCGATTTGAGCTCAGCAATCATCTCGCTTAGGTCTTCATCATCGACTCCACAGGCCTTGCGTAAGGCACTGAGGTCGCGACGGGCGAGAAGCTCAAGATTGTCGATAAGTCCTTGCATCGCCGGGTCAAAGCGGTTGCGCTCAATGAGTTGCAATTTGAGGCATTCAGGAACGCTCGTTGCCATAATGCCGGTTGGCTCAAAGCCCTGGCACGTCGCCAGGACGGCCTCAACGAGGCTAAGCTCGCAGCCGAGCCTTTCGGCAATTTCGAGCAAAGACGCCCGCATGTAGCCAGCTTCATCAACAGCGTCGATAAGGACCTGGGCGATTGCCATCTCAGGAGAAGAAAAGTGCGCGATGAGTGCCTGATCCATTAGATGTTCGCTGAGGGTTTTTTCCCGCGTCAAGGCGCGCTCCATGCCCTCCTCATCGCTGTCAAAACTCCCACCGCCCTTGCTGGCCTTGCTCCAATCAATCACCGGCCCTTCACCGGACTCCGCGGTCACGGGCTCACGTTCGCGCAAGGTGGGTGACTCGTCGCCATAAACATCCGAACCGGAGGCATCGAGATCACTGTTCGCAGCAATAGCATCCCGGTCGCCAAGCTCAAGCTCGCGCGTATCGCCTTCACTTGCGTCCGTGCGATTGTCAGGCGCTTCCCCTTCGTTGTCGCCAACTGGGTCCACCTCATCCCGCTGCAAAAGCGGGTTGCGTTCAAGCTCGGCTTCTATGACCGATTCAAGCTCAAGGTTCGACAGCTGCAACAGCTTGATAGCCTGTTGCAATTGAGGCGTGATAACAAGCCCCTGACCCTGTTTAAGCTCTAACCTTTGACCGAGCGCCATGCATTACCTTCAGATCGTTTTCCCGACATGATGAGGGGAAATCGTCTATATTTCTTTATCTTGCCGAAAAAAATTCAAAAATTTTTGCGCAGATATGTCTGGCAGTATTGCGTTACCAATTGCTGTAAATTGGTTAATTTTTCAGGACGCGCTGAGCTGTGAATTCCGGATAAAAAAGAACGTCACCGCTGCCGTGCGACCACCAGGTCTGTGAGAGTCCGCCCACATAGGAAAAGACCACATTGCTATTGGCTGAGCGGTTTTTGGAACTGCTGTTTTGTCTTCGACCCAAAGGGACTGAAACCCTGTGCGAGACGTGAGAAGCACCGGCTCTCAGCCCTTTTGTCTTCAAAGCATCAAGGCTCAAAAATCAGAAACTGATTTCTGACCTAAGCCCCCTATTTAAAAGAATCGCCGAGATAGACGCGCTTGACTTCCGGATCGTGGGTGATCTGGGTAGCTGTACCTTCAAAGAGAACCTCGCCACTATGAATAATAGAAGCTCTGTCAACGATTTCCAGCGTTTCTCGAACATTGTGATCTGTTATGAGAATCCCGATCCCACGCCCTTTTAGATAGGTAATCACGTCGCGAATATCGGAAATTGCGAGAGGGTCAATGCCCGCAAAGGGTTCGTCTAGCAGCATGAAGGAGGGTTTCCCCGCCAAGGCGCGAGCAATTTCAACGCGACGTCGCTCTCCACCTGACAGCGCGGTCGCTGGGGAATGTCGGATATGCGTAATTCTCAGCTCTTCAAGCAGGCGCGTTGTCTCTTCAGCAACCCGGGACGGCAACTTTTCATGCAATTCGAGAACTGCTG
>Ga0209067_10002428_pt1 | contig 11027 bp, 10 predicted proteins | sample ColStrG_CSR_2013_FD_187199 | JGI IMG/M metagenome (GOLD analysis project Ga0209067, IMG submission 187199) | Freshwater sediment microbial communities in response to fracking from Pennsylvania, USA - Cold Stream Run_MetaG_CSR_2013 (SPAdes)... | ecosystem: Environmental > Aquatic > Freshwater >... | reverse complement strand
GGTAACGTCCACGCGGATCGTGTGGTGAATACTGAACCAGTCTTCCCACGCTTGCTCCATGGTCAAATCGTAAATATCGTTTTCGTTGTTGTAGCTTTTGTGCGCCATGCGCAGCAACACGCGCGAAGCGATGCGTGAATGCAAATTGACATGGTAAGCATCGAGCATTTCGCCCGAAAAATGCACGCCGCCAGGAACTTGATTGTGTACATGGATGGACGCGCTGTGTTGTGTTTTGATTTCGATCAGCTCGTCGGCTAAGGCTTGTTCCATGCCGCGCGGGCAAGGACAAAAATAGGAATGTCGTTGTGTCATGTTGGATACCCTTTATCCGTTAATTGCTTATATCAAGGTAGGACACTTTCTGAAAATGCGCTACCTGCTTGCTTTGAAACTCACTGCGTTTTACTAATTTGCTACTTCATTACTTTAAAGCTGGATTTGACGCGAAAGCGCGCTCCAAGAAATCTAAGCGGTCTTGGCCCCAATACGGCTGATCTTCAAATACATACCAAGGCATACCAAATACATTGGCCGCGATGGCTTGTTGCGTGTGACGTTGATATTCGGCTGCCACGCTGGCGGTATCGGCTGATTTGAGTAAAGCTGGGCCGTCTAATTCGATCTGCTCGGCCAACTCGATCAAGGTGCCGCCGTCAGAAATATTCTTTTGCTCAGCCCAAATTGCGCGCATGATTTCCGTGCACAAATTCAAGGCGACTTCCGTGCCGTGCGTCAATTGCGTTGCGATTAATAGCTTAGACGCCAAATCGCCGGACACCGGAAAAAAAGCCGGTTGAATATTCATCGGAACCGTTAAAAAATCACTCCAGCGCTGCAATTCTTGCAATCGGTACGCTTGCCGCTGCGGCGCACGCTTCGCCAACGGAACACCACCTGATGCGCCGAAGACCTGACCGATATCGACCGGCTTCATATCGATTTTGATGTTGTATTGCTGTGCCAATTTCAACAGTCGTTCGTGGCCCAAATACGACCACGGCGAAATCGGCGAGAAATAATACTCACACACTCGTACAGTTTTAGCGCTCATGAATGATCCTAGAAAGGTTTAACGACGACTAGACAAACGATGGCGAGTAACAAAACAACCGGGACTTCATTGAAGTAACGATACCAAACATGACTACGTTGATTTTTGCCATGCTCAAATTTTTTCAGCAAACTACCGCATGCATGCTGGTAGCCGACAACTAAAATTACCAAGCCCAATTTAGCGTGCATCCATGCATTGCCGGGACCCAAACCGATACCGTAATACAGGTACAAAATACCGCCGAGAATAATCGCAACCACGCTTAATATTCCCGTAAAACGGTATAACTTGCGCGCCATTTTTAATAAGCGTTCAGTCGCAGCACCGGGACCTTCTTCGGCCAGATTGACAAAAATCCGTGGTAAATAAAACAAACCCGCAAACCAAGACGCAACGAAAACAATGTGCAATGCTTTAATCCACAACATGATTAATCCTTTAGTTTTAATGCTGACGTTTTTTGTTTAATCAAACCCACATTTAATTAACTGCGTACTTCTCCATGTCCAAAAACGATATATTTTACTGACGTTAAGCCATTCAAGCCGACCGGACCGCGCGCATGCAGCTTGTCAGTTGAAATACCAATTTCCGCTCCTAATCCAAATTCAAAACCATCCGCAAAGCGGGTTGAGGCGTTGACAATTACCGAAGCAGAATCCACCTCGCGCATAAAGCGCAGCGCACGGGAATAATCTTCCGTCACGACCGTATCGGTGTGCTGCGACGAATAGGTGTTGATGTGCTCAATCGCTTCATCCAAATCCGCGACGATTTTGATCGCCAAAATCGGTGCTAAATATTCGGTACTCCAATCAAGCTCTTGGGCTGCTGTCAAATGTGGGTAGCCATTCAATATCGCCAATGCTTCTGGATCACAACGCAATTCAACTTGTTTTTCAGCGTATCGTGTCGCCAAAGTAGGCAAAATTTGCTCTGCAACCGAACGTGCGACCAACAATGTTTCCATCGTATTGCAGGTGCCGTAACGATGACATTTAGCGTTAAAGGCGATGTCGGCAGCTTTGCTTAAATCCGCTTTGTCATCGATATAAACGTGGCAGATTCCGTCTAGATGTTTAATCATCGGAACCGTGCCCTCTTTGATCAAGCGTTCAATCAAACCTTTGCCGCCGCGCGGAACGATTACATCGACAAATTCTGGCATGGTAATTAATTGACCGACCGCAGCGCGATCGGTGGTTTCGATCACTTGCACGGCCTGCACTGGTAAGCCAGCACCGACCAAGCCTTCTTGAACCAATTTAGCCAACGCTTGATTGCAATGAATTGCTTCGGAGCCGCCGCGCAAAATCGTCGCGTTACCGCTCTTGATACACAAACCCGCCGCATCCACCGTCACGTTAGGACGCGCTTCGTAAATAATGCCGATCACGCCCAATGGAACGCGCATCTGGCCAACTTGAATCCCAGTCGGGCGGAATTTTAAATCGCTAATCTCACCAATCGGATCAGGCAAGGACGCAATTTGTAACAAGCCTTCGGCCATGGTGGTAATGGCTTTGTCCGACAAACTTAATCGGTCTAACAAGGCTGGAGCTAAGCCTTGCGCTTGGGCTGCATCTAAATCGCGCTGATTGGCAGCACGTAGTTCAGCGGCATCTCGCAAAATTGCCGCGGAGATTAAACGCAACGCTTGATTTTTTTGCTCACTCGACGCGCGCGCCATCAAGCGACTTGCGCTTTTGGCTTGGCGTCCGACTTGCTGCATGTAGTGAGAGATATCCATAGTCATCATTAGTAAAAAATAAAAACAATTGCGCTTAGGCTGGGGAACTTAGCGTGCTGGCTGCGCTAACGAGAGCGATAACTGCAACACCGCATCCCACGCATCACCGGACATTTTTTTGACGCGCAAACCTTTAACCAACTTGTCGAGTTGCGCCACATTTTGTAAGGCGGTTTGCAACGCGCTTAAACTTAAGCGACGCAAGGCTGGTTCCATTAAGCGTTCTTTGCCGCCCCAGATTCGATGTTCTTTAAAGAGCACAGATAGCGGTCGGCCTTCTTGTTGGCCGATCTTTAACTTCAACAAAGTGCGGCATTCTTCAGCTAAGGCCCACAACACCAGCGGCAACGCTTCGCCCTCGCCTTTCAAACCGTCCAACATCCGCACCAAACGAGTCACATCGCCTTGCAACACGGCTTCGCTTAATTTGAACACATCGTAGCGCGCGACATTGAGCACCGCTTCCTGAATTTGCTCGCCCGACAAAGCGCCAGCTGGATAAAGCAAACCAAGCTTTTGGATTTCTTGATGAGCTGCGAGTAGATTACCTTCGACCCGATCAGCGATAAATTCAATCGCTTCGCGCTCGGCCGTTTGGCCTTGGTCTTTGAGTCCCCGCGCAATCCAGCCCGATAATTGGGCGCGCTCAACTAAAGGAATATCAAGATAAACTGCCGCTTCTTGCAAGCGCGTGACCCAAACTGATTTTTGACTCGCCCAATCCAATTTGGGTAGGCTGATAATTGTTACTGTATCCGGATTGGGATTGCTTTTTAATTGCGCGACGTAGTCTTGTAACGCTTGTCCGCCATCTTTGCCCGGCTTGCCGGTTGGAATACGCAGATCGATGATTTTTTTATCACCGAATAGAGACAGGCTTTGATTGGCTGCTAATAAAGCGCCCCATTTAAAACTGCGCTCAACGGTTAAAATTTCACGCTCAACAAAGCCTTCGGCGCGAGCTTTGGCGCGGATTTTATCGAGCGCTTGCTGCGCCAATAAATGCTCGTCGCTACTGACAACGTATAAAGGCGCGAGTCCTTTGGCGAGTTGTGCGTCGAGTGCGTCAAAGCGAAGTTGCACGATTAATCCATCTTCAATACAGATAATCGACGCACAACCTGTTGCACTATGTCACCCTGCATATCTTTATATAACATCGCTTCTTCGGATGCTTTAGACAACACGACGTTTTCGTTATAACTAATCGTGCGATGCAAAACTATCGTTGTTGGCGGGAGATAAATCTTGCCGTAACTATTGCGCACTTGGAAGGTTAAATAACTATTTAACGTGTATTCACGCACCAAGCCTTGAACGGTTAAAGACAGAATGACTTTCTCTGGACGCTCGCTCAAAATTTGCAATACAACGTCGGCTTCATTTTCATTGTCGAGCAATTGAGTATTTGCCTGGCCGCGCAGGTTACGGCGAATCGCCGCACCCATCGGCGTCGTTTCAGACCCCACCACAGCAATCGTTTTAAACGGAAACTCACTCGCGCCGCGCAAATGAAAACCACAGGCTGACAGCAAACAAGCAAGGGCCAGCAAGGCGCTCCAGATCAACCATTTCTTGTTCAACATTGAACGCACTTGCATCATGTTTATCTCGAATTTGTTAAAAATAAATGTCTATGTTGGGCTGCGCGTTACACCACGATGTTGATCAACTTCGCTGGCACAATGATGATCTTTTTCGGTGCGCCAGTTAAGAATTTTTGCACGTGCTCGTGTTGCAAGGCCAATGCTTCAATAGTCGCTTTATCTGCATCACGCGCCACTTTAACGGAGCCACGTAATTTACCGTTGACCTGAACCATGTATTCGAACTCGTTCTGCACCAAAGCAGCTTCGTCCAACACTGGCCAAGGTGCGTTAATGATCTCAGCATGTTCAGCACCGCCCAAGCCTAATTCCTGCCACAGGGCATGACAAATATGCGGGCAAACTGGGTACAAGGAACGTAACAAAATACTGAACGCTTCTCTTAACGCTTCGGCATGTCCTGCGCCCTCGGCTTTAAATGCTTCAATAGCATTCAATAACTTCATCGCGCCGGATACCACCGTGTTGTATTGCAGCTTTTCGTAATCGTAGTCAATTTGCTTCAAAGTCAAATGAACTTCGCGGCGTAAGGCTTTCACCGATTCAGCATAGTCGCCAGTTGAACCGATTGTGCCGGCGCTGCGTATCGTTTCAACGTGCTTTAAGCCATTGGCCCACAAGCGACGCAGGTAACGCGCTGCACCTTCAACACCAGAGTCGCTCCACGCGGCGCTTTGGTCTGGCGGACCTGCAAACATGGTGAACAAGCGCGCGGTATCGGCGCCAAAGCGGCTGATAATATCTTTCGGCTCTACGACGTTGTTTTTGGACTTGGACATTTTCTCAATGCCGCCCATTTGCACCGTTTGCCCATCGCTCTTCAAACTGGCTGAAACTGGCCGACCTTTATCGTCAAAAGCCACCTCCACTTCGTTCGGGTAATACCACGTTTTTTTGCCAGAAGCGTCTTCGCGGAAGAACGATTCGTTCAACAACATGCCTTGCGTGAACAAGTTTTTGAATGGTTCATCAAACTTCACCAAGCCAATATCGCGCATCGCTTTCGTCCAAAAACGCGCATACAACAAATGCATGACCGCGTGCTCGACACCGCCAATGTACTGATCCATCGCCATCCAATAATCATTGCGACTATCAACCATCGTTGCAGCATCAGGACAGGTGTAACGCATGTAATACCAACTCGAATCGACGAAGGTATCCATCGTATCGGTTTCGCGCTGCGCTGCTGCGCCGCATTTTGGACAAGGCACGTTTAAGAAATCAGCCCGCTGTTTTAATGGATTGCCGGAACCATCTGGAATACAGTCGGTTGGCAAAATAACGGGCAAATCTTTTTCTGGCACTGGAACTGAGCCGCAAGATTGGCAATGAATAATGGGGATCGGAGTACCCCAATAACGTTGACGACTGATACCCCAATCACGCAGGCGCCAAGTGGTTTTCTTTTCGCCCACACCCTTTGCCACTAACTCGGATGCCACAGCATTGATTGCTGCTTGAGTGGATAAGCCGTCGTATTTGCCGGAATTAATTGTCACGCCGCGTTGTTTGTCGCCGTACCACTCTTGCCAAGCGTCTAAACTAAAAGTTTCCCCATCGGCAGCGATTACTTGTTTAATCGCGATTTGGTATTTTTTTGCGAAAGCAAAGTCGCGCTCGTCATGAGCTGGAACGCCCATTACTGCGCCGTCGCCGTAGGTCATCAATACATAATTACCAACCCAGACTTCAATCTGCTCGCCAGTTAACGGATGTGTGACGAATAAGCCGGTCGGTAAGCCTTCTTTTTCTTTAGTCGCCATTTCGGCTTCGGTGGTGCCGCCGGTTTTGCAAACTTCGATGAATTCAGCCAGCTTAGGATTTGTCTTGGCCGCCAGAGTCGCCAGCGGATGTTCGGCCGCCACCGCGCAAAAGGTTACGCCCATGATCGTATCGGCACGTGTGGTAAACACGAACAATTGACCGTCTTGGATTAATACGTCTTCTTCGTCTTTGATTTGATGAGAGAACGCAAAGCGCACGCCTTCGCTCTTACCTATCCAGTTACGCTGCATGGTGCGAACTTGATCGGGCCAACCAGTTAAGTCGTCAATACTGTTTAATAATTCGTCGGCGTATTGGGTGATACCGAAGTAGTAGCCCGGGATTTCGCGTTTTTCCACCAACGCGCCGGAGCGCCAACCGCGACCATCGACCACCTGTTCATTGGCCAACACGGTTTGATCAATCGGGTCCCAGTTCACGACTTGGGTCTTTTTGTAAGCGATGCCTTTTTCTAACAGCTTCAAGAAAAACCATTGATTCCAGCGGTAATAATCGGGGTCGCAGGTTGCTACTTCGCGCGTCCAGTCAAATGCCAAACCTAGCGGTTGCATTTGTGATTTCATGTCGGCGATGTTGGCGTAAGTCCATTCGGCGGGTGATTTTTTGTAGGCGATCGCCGCGTTCTCCGCTGGTAGACCAAACGCATCCCAACCCATAGGCATTAAAACGTTATAACCCTTCATACGTAATTGGCGCGCGAGCATATCGTTGATGGTGTAATTTCGCACGTGACCCATGTGTAGTTTGCCGGATGGATAGGGCAGCATGGAGCATGCGTAATATTTACCTTTTGGAAAACGAGCGTCATTTTCGGTAGTGCGATAAGCGTCGATTTTTTGCCAATGGGCTTGAGCTTGTTGCTCAACATCGGATGGGCTGTATTTTTCTTGCATGGGGTATTTATTAACTTTGTGAATATCTAAAAAGTGGAACGCTGGAAATGCTGAATTTGGTCAAACAATCGTAGCGCACGGCAAAACAATTAGGCTGACATTGAAGAGATTTCAATTCAATCCCAGCACATCATTCATATCAAACAAGCCGCTGGATTTATGCTGTAAAAAACGCGCTGCGCGCAAACTGCCGTTAGCATAAGTCACACGCGAAGAGGATTTATGTGAAATCTCCACTCGTTCGCCGATGCCAGCGAATAGCACCGTGTGATCACCGACAATATCACCGCCGCGTATGGTTGCAAAACCGATGGACGATGGATCGCGCTCGCCGGTTACACCTTCACGCGCATACACCGCCACGTCGTTTAAGTCGCGACCAATTGCGTTGGCGATGACTTCGCCCATTTTTAATGCAGTCCCTGACGGCGCATCGACTTTATGACGATGGTGGGCTTCGATGATTTCAATGTCGTAGCCTTCGGAGAAGCTCTTGGCTGCCATCTCTAACAGCTTCATGGTCACGGTCACGCCGACACTCATGTTGGGCGCAAACACAATGCCAATTTGTTTGGAGGCCTCAGCGATGGCGGTTTTACCAGCCTCATCAAATCCTGTGGTCCCAATAATCATTTTGATGCCGTGCTCGACGCAAAAGGCCAAATGTTTTAACGTGCCTTCTGGGCGCGTGAAATCGATCAAAAAGTCGGCGTCGGCTAAGGCAGTCGTTAAATCCGAGCTAATTAGAACGTTGGATAACTTACCTGAAAATGCGGAGGCGTCTTGTCCAACTGCTGAACTCGTCGGCACATCCAGTGCGCCAACCAATTGCGTATCCGAAGCTGCATTAACCGCCTCAATTAGCATCTGCCCCATACGACCAGATGCGCCAGCAATCGCTATTTTTAATGGTGTTGACGTCGAACTCACGTTACTCATCTTTTTTCGGTTTTGGTTTGTCGGATTTACGATCTGTGTGTTCGATGGCGTCCACGATCGCCGCGTTGGTGATACGCGTTAAATATTCTTGCTCGTTCGGTAAATCACCGCGTTCGATCTTGGCAACCAAGCTTTTTTCAAAGAATACGGTCACGCGTGATGTAGTCAATTCACCGCTTGGTTTAAGCAGGCGGAAAATGTAATCCCAACGATCGGCATGAAACATATCGGTCAACAATGCAGTACCTAATAAAAAACGGACTTGTTCACGCGTCATTCCCAGCTTGACTTGCGCCACCATTTCGTTGGACACGAAGTTACCTTGCTGAATGGTGATGCGATACGGGGTAAAGATACCCAAGAATTTTTCGAAGCCAACTGGAACAACGGTTTTGGTGCTTAAATCTTCAGCGGGTGCGCTGGTCGCGGTGCCAGTCGATTGATCTGGTGTTGCTACTGAATTGGGGGTGCTTGGAGCGCTCGTTGCCGTGTTCGTAGTCGCCGGTGCAGCCACTTGAATTGGCGGATTTTGGCTAGCACAGCCTGCAAGCACTGCCAACACGCACGATATGAGATAGTATTTCGTATTACTTTTTTGCAACATTCGCATAAATAGCCTTAATTCATTGAGCAACAGGACGAAAACATTATATGATAAAGCAGATATCCAAGATTTAAGAAAAAAAATGCCTAATCCACCCAATCTAAAATCCAGCGGCTTAAAAGCCACCCTTCCGCGCCTAAAAATTTTGGAAATTTTCCAAAATAGCGAGGTTCGCCACCTCTCCGCTGAAGACGTTTATAAAATTTTATTAAACGACAACATGGATGTCGGTCTTGCGACTGTATATCGCGTTTTAACCCAGTTTGAGCAAGCGGAAATCCTGCATCGCAATCATTTTGAAACTGGCAAAGCCGTGTTTGAACTCAACCAAGGTTCACATCACGATCACTTGGTTTGCCTCAATTGCGGCAAGGTCGAAGAATTTTACGACGCTGAAATTGAATCGCGCCAGCAATTAATTGCCACGCAACGTGGCTTTACGATTGCGGAACACTCCTTAGCGATTTACGGCAATTGCACCAAGGTTAATTGCCCAAATTTGACCTAACACTCAAAACTAAAGCCCAGCCAAACAGCAGTTTTGCCATTTAGTTGGGCTTTTTATCTCTAGCGCTTATTTCCACAGCTTATCGAACCGGAACAACCTGCTCCGCGTAGTCGTACAAAGCCGCCAAAATTTCTTCGTCGCGCTCGCTCGCGTCTTCGGACAAGCGATCAATTTCCGCAAAATAGTCATCCACCGTTAATGCGTTGGCACTGCCCTCAAAAAAGCGGCTGGCGCGTAAAGTATCCCAGCGCTGCACTTCCGAATCGCTCAAGCTGTCGGGGAAGTTACGGGCGCGGTAGCGGAATAGCAATTCATCTAAACGTGGGTCTTGGAATTCGGTCACGGTGCGCGCTAATTTATCGCCCGAGTAACTAACCAAATCCTGCAAGACACGCCGGTCTGTATTGCCGATAAAGCCGTTATACAAATCTTGATCAACATCGTTGATTGCGGCTTCTTCGCGGGTAAATACTTGCCGCCAGATCGCGTCCATATTTGGCAACTGGGCGGCGAATTCAGCATATTGCTGCGCTGTTTCAAGCGAAATACCCCATTGCGCGGCTTTTTCTGGCAACAAGGTTTTTAGACTGCGAATCACAATCGGTGATTTGTTTAAATGGATGGTTTTAATCGGCAAGCGCGTCACACCTTCCGGTAGCGCATCGGCTTTGGAGAACATGCGCAAACGGATGCTATCGGCATTGAGTCCCGATAATTCGCGCGGGTCGTGCTGTAAATTCCAAACAATCACCTCATTTTTATTCGTTGGATGCATAGCCAATGGCCACGCGATGCAAGTGCAACCATGTTCCACCGGAATCATGCCGGTGATATGGATAAACGGCCGCTGTTCTGGCAGACCGATTTCGGCGGCGACTTTATCTTTTTTGTGTAACGAAAAACAGAAATCAAATAGTTTAGGTTGAACCTGGCGTACCAGTTTTGCCAAGGCGATTGTTGCGCGCACATCCGATAAAGCATCGTGCGCGGATTCGTGTTCGATCCCGTTTGCGGCGCATAAATGTTCTAACTTAAAACTGACTTTACCTTGTTCATTAATCGGCCAAACAATGCCATCGGGACGCAAGGCATGGGTAGTGCGCAGCATATCCAAAATATCCCATCGTCCGCATTGGTTTTGCCATTCGCGCGCGTATGGATCGATCAAATTACGCCACAGCATAAAGCGGGTGATTTCATCATCAAAGCGAATCGTGTTGTAACCCACGCCAACTGTGCCAGGTTGAGAAAATTCACGGTTGATTTGTTGGGCGAATTGGTATTCCGGAATGCCGCGCTCCAAACATTCTTGCGGTGTAATTCCGGTAATTAAACAGGCTTGCGGTTCGGGCAAAAAGTCTGGCGCTGGTTGGCAATACCACATCATCGGTTCGCCAATAATGTTGAGCTCCGCATCGGTGCGAATCGCGGCAAACTGCGCCGGGCGGTCACGGCGGGTATTGGCGCCAAAGGTTTCGTAGTCGTGCCAAAGAAAAGTGTGTTGTTGCATGCAAAACCTGTTGAGCGGGTGGGAGGTAGCCGCGCCGCATCACAGCGATGGGCGCTTGGCGCTAATAACTGAGCGCATTAGATAATAATTTGGCAGTGATGTCGACAATGGGAATGACGCGCTCGTATGCCATACGAGTTGGGCCGATCACGCCGAGCGTACCGACGACTTTGCCATTGACTTGGTAGCTTGAGGTGACCACCGACATATCGTCCATCGGAACCAATTGCGATTCGCCGCCAATAAAAATTTGTACACCGCTGGCGCGACTAGACATGTCGAGCAAATTAATTAAGCCGGTTTTTTGCTCAAACAAATCAAATAATTGGCGCAGTGAAGTCATGTTCGAGGACAGCTCGTTAACCTTAAGT
>Ga0209067_10002427_pt1 | contig 11030 bp, 8 predicted proteins | sample ColStrG_CSR_2013_FD_187199 | JGI IMG/M metagenome (GOLD analysis project Ga0209067, IMG submission 187199) | Freshwater sediment microbial communities in response to fracking from Pennsylvania, USA - Cold Stream Run_MetaG_CSR_2013 (SPAdes)... | ecosystem: Environmental > Aquatic > Freshwater >... | reverse complement strand
CCGGGGCAGGTGTGGCCGCGGCTAGTCTGTCCTTCGCACCCGGGGGTGTAGCTCAGCTGGTAGAGCGCTACGTTCGCAATGTAGAAGTCGGCGGTTCGAGTCCGCTCACCTCCACTGAAAGGCCTGCTCAGGGGCTATAAAGTGGAATCTCCGGAACGCCGATGAGCGCTACGTCCGCTGAGTGAGTGGCGGCCTTCAGCTGAACCGGTGCACCTGAGGAACCAGCGGGTCAACGGCCTACAGGGCCTCCTTTGTTCCGGGAGCGACGGCAATTGGGACTCAACTGGACTCAGATGCCTCATCGGGGCCGGCAGGTTCCGGCTCCGCCCAGTCGCCGGTCAGGTCCGGAGTTTGGAGCTCAGTGCCCGAGGTCCATTCCGGTCTCTCTAGCCCTACTTCGCTGCATTGCCCGTTCCTCTGGCGAACTCAGTTCGAGTGCACCCACTCGCCACACCTGAACCCGATGCTGGAGCTCTTCGAACCGAACGTCGTCGATCGGGAACTCGTCTCGCCGAAGCGTGGGAAGCGATCCAACATCTCGGTGAAAACGACCGGACTGAAGTCACGGTCCTTTTCGCGAGCCAGTTCGAAGAGACGTGTAAGGCCAAAGCGAGGCTCGATGGACATGAGATCGACGTAGTCGCGGGCCTCCGCTCTGCCGAACACGGCGAGTACCTTGTCGGCGGCGAGTTCTTCGGATGACAGGAGGTCGAAGCCCGGGCCTGTCTCCGTGGGGAAGCGCCGCGCGTCGCTCGCCAGGTCGACCTCCGTTCGATCGAGTTCGTCCGCAACGACAAAGCGCGTGAATCCGGGGCTGTCGATCAGCCGAACGACTTGGAATCCGGCCCGCTGGAGCGCCGCCTGCGCTGCTGGAACCAAGTGGTCAACTGCATCGGGACTGGTACCGAAGAAGTCCAGGTCCCGAGTAGCTCGTTCCACGTCGCCACGGACGATGCGTGCGGCACCACCGGCGAGCGCGAAATCCTCGGCTTCTACGAGCCCAGCAATGATTCTCGCGACTCGAAGCTGAAGATCACTCAGCACTCCGCCCGTGCCTCATCGTGGCGTAGGAACCATTCCTCCCACGTCCGTCGGACCGTTGGCGGGAGTACGAGCTCATCGAAGAGCGCGGCGAGTTCCTCGGGGTCGACGTAATGCTCTACGTCCGCCTCGGTGCCCTCACGGAGAACCTGCTCGTAGACGCGAAGTCGATCGGCGCGCACGGCCATGTCGTAAGCGACGACTGGATCACTCCATCGCACATGGAAGGGAAGCGTGACGGTCCCTGAGGCAGCTGGCTCCCAGTCGAACGCCTCGGGGATCGCCACCGGACGAGCTGCGGGTCCGAGCGTCAGACTGCGCGTTCGTGCCATCGCTCCAAGTCTACGGCGGTAGCTCTGATCTCCGTGGTCAAATCGATCGTGCCGGTTGGCGTGCCCGGGACTCAACAGGACTCAACTGCTGCCCGACCCTGCCCTTCCTTGCCCTTTGGTGCACCTCGTCGACCAAAGTGGCCTGGGGATCCACGAGAAATCCCAGCCCAGGGAGGTGTCTCAGTTCCGTTCGCAATGTAGAAGTCGACGGTTCGAGTCCGTTCACCTCTACTCCGTCCCGGATCGTGGTCGGCTCGCCCCCGTGCGCCGGGGATGGCATGATCTGACGCAGCGTCAACGGGGATTGGCGTCGGGTACGCCACTGCACGCCGGTGGCACAAGGGGGAGCACCATGCGCCGTACGTTCCGTTCCACGTCCTGGGGTCGCGCCGTCGCCGGCATCGCCGGGGCACTGTGCGTGGGCCTGGTGCCCACCCTGGTCGCCGTCGCACCGCCGGCCGGGGCGACACTGACCCCGGCGCTGCAGTCGGGCGGGTCGGTCGACGAGGCCTGGCTGACCGGAGCGCGCGCCGGTGACTCGGTCACCCTGCTGCAGAACGGCACCCCGGTGGCCAACCCGGCCAACCCCGGCACCGCCGACACCCTCGGATCGCTCATCGAGCGGAACCTGACCCCCGGGACCGGGTACGCGTGGCACGACACCACGGTCAACGTGACCACGCCGACCTTCACCGTCCTCGCCCCCGACGCCAACCCGGCGACGACGTCGACCCTGTACACGGGCCAGCCCCTGCACTCGGGACTCAACTACCTGACCATGCGTGACGGGATCAAGGTGGCCGCCACGGTGCGCTACCCCTACAACTCGACCTGCAGCGCGGCCGCCCCCTGTCCCACGGTCATCGAGTACTCGGGCTACGCCACCGCCGGACCGTCCGACCCGATCGCCAGCCTCCTCGGCCAGCCGGTCGACGCCAACCTCCTGCCCAGCGGGGCGACCGAGGTCGGCAGTGTGGTGGCCCGGGTCGCCGGCTTCGCCACGGTGAGCCTGCAGATGCGGGGGACCGGCTGTTCGGGTGGCGCCTACGACCTGTTCGGCTACCCGTCGGACTACGACGCCTATGACGCCATCGAGATCGTGGCCCACCAGGACTGGGTCGCCAACCACAAGGTCGGCATGGTCGGCATCAGCTACTCGGGCCTGTCCGAGTTCCCGTCGGCCGGCACCAACCCGCCGGACCTGGCCGCCATCGCCCCGATGAGCCCCACCGACGACCTGTTCTCGACCGGCTACCCGGGCGGCATCTACAACAACGGGTTCGCCGCCGGCTGGATCGGCGACCGGATCAACGACGCCAAGCCGGCGGCGGCCCTCTCGGGTGGCAGTCTCGTGCCCCTGTCGGCCACCCCGGTGTCCGGAGTGGGACAGCCGTGGACCTACTACGAGATGGCCGCCGAGGGCGCCGGGTCGACGTGCCTGGCCAACCAGGCCCTGCACGGCCAGTCCGAGAGCCTGGCCAGCCTGGTCGGGCCACAGCTGGTGGCTCCGGGAACCGGTCCGGGGCGTGACCCGTCCCTCTTCGACCGCCGATCCATGGACAAGTGGGCGGCACGCATCACCGCACCGGTCTTCGTCTCGGGTGCCATGCAGGACGAGCAGACCGGGCCCCAGTGGCCGGCCCTGCTGTCGGCGCTCCCGACGAAGACCCCGGTCTTCGCACACATCATCAACGGCGGCCACATCGACTCCACCGGACCGCAGATCATCAGCCAGTGGCTCGAGTTCCTGGACGTCTACGTGGCCGACAAGGTGCCGGTCGCTCCCACCGGCTTTGCCGCTGCGGTCCTGGGCAACTTCACGGCCTTCGCCGCCGGGGCCCCCGCCGAGCTGGCCTTGCCGGCCACCCGGTTCACCACGGACAAGACGCCGGCCAAGGCGAAGACCGACTTCGCCAAGCACACCCCCCGGGTCACCGTGCTGTTCGACAACGGAGCGAGCACGGCCGGCGCAGGCAACCCCGGCGCGACCTACTCTGCCGGGTTCACCTCGTGGCCGGCCAAGGGCAAGACGATCACCTACTACTTCGGCGCCGGCGGGGCGATGGGCACCAAGCCGGTCAAGACGGCGGCCAGCGCATCGCTGACCCTCGACCCGAGCGTCCGTCCGGCGGTGAGTCTGCCGTCCGGCAACGCCTGGGCACCTGCACCGCCGTGGAACTGGACACCGGTGCCGGCGGCCGACGGGCTCGGATTCCAGACCACGCCCTTCGCCGCGGACACCACCATCGTGGGCCCGGCCACGCTCAACCTGTGGGTGGAGTCGTCGACCCCGGTCCTCGACGTCCAGGCCACCGTCACCGAGGTCCGTCCCGGCGCCACCCAGGAGGAGTACGTGACCTCGGGGTTCCTGCGGACGTCCAACCAGGTGGACCTGGCCGCCTCCACCAAGCTGTTCACCATGCCCAGCTTCCTGGCGTCCGACGCCGCGCCGCTGTCGCCGACCACCTACAAGCTGGTCAAGATCCCGATCGACCCGATCGTCCACACCTTCCGGGCCGGCACCGCGCTGCGGGTGGTGCTGTCGGCACCCGGCGGCGACCGTCCGTCGTGGACGTTCGACTCGGTGGACACCGGTCAGTCGGCCACGGTGGGGCTGGGCAAGATCACCCCGTCGTCCCTGGTGGTCCAGTCGGTCAAGAACGTGGTGGCCACCGCCGGGCTCCCGACGTGCGGGATCCTGCGCGGCGAGCCGTGCCGGGCCTACGCCGCCGAGGGCAACGGCGGCTGATCGTCGGTCCCGGGACGGTCCGCGAGCCCGGGACACCTGTTCAGCGCAGCCGGTCCACCCGCCGCAGGGCGTCCTCGGCCTCGGCCACGATGCGCCCGACCAGTTCGCCGGCGGGTACCAGCGCGTCGATGGCGCCCACGCCCTGGCCGGTCGGGTAGCACTCGACCTCCGGGTCGACGGCGGGGTCGTCCGGTCCCGTGGGCAGGTGGAGGACGCCCCCGGTCAGCGACCGGAGCATCTGCTCGGGAAACGGTGCCAGTTCCTCGGGGTGCTGGTCGTAGTAGTCGGTGTGGCGGTTGGCGAGGACCCGCATGGGCTTGCCGCTGTAGGCCCGGCTGACCGTGGTCCGGCTCTCGTCGGCGGCGAGCAGGGCGTCGTGGTAGCCGAGCGAGACCCGGGCCTCAGGGGTGGCGATGAACCGGGTGCCGAGCCACACGCCGTCGGCACCCAGGGCGAGGGCCGCGGCCAGTCCCCGACCGTCCACGATGCCGCCGGCGGCCACCACCGGGACCCGGTCGCCGACCGCGTCGACGATCTGGGGGACGAGCGGCATGGTGGCCACCCGCCCGGTGTGCCCGCCGGCCTCGGTCCCCTGGGCGACCACCAGGTCGCACCCGGCCTCGACGGCCTGCACCGCATGGTGGACCCGTCCGCACATGTTGACGACCAGGACGTCGGCGTCGTGGCACAGGGCGATGACCTCGCGGGGCACGCCGAGCGCGCCCACGAAGATGCGGGCGCCTTCGTCGATGATGCGCTGCACCTGGGCGGCCATGTCGCCGGGCATGGCCGTCAGCAGGTCGACGCCCCACGGCTTGTCGGTCGCCCGGGCCATGGCGGCCATCTCCGACTCCATGACCTCGTCGCTCATGGTGGCCGCACCCAGGGTGCCGATCCCGCCCGCCTCGGACACGGCGGCGGCGAGTTGGTGGTAGCTGACGCCGCCCATGCCGGCCAGCATCACCGGGTGCTCGATCCCGAGGAGCTCGGTCAGTCGTGTCTGCATGGTGGACCTCCTGTCGGGCGGTGCGGCGCCCGGCCATCCTAAGCAGCCGGCGGCTCCCGGTCGGGCCGGGTCAGATGCCCCCCGGGCCGGACGGCACGTCCACCGCGTACCGGCGCAGGACGTCGAGCGGCACGATCTCCAGGGTGCGCTCGTGGGTGGCGGCCAGGACCACGAACGCCGCCGACCCGTCGTGGTGGGCGCGCAGCCAGTTGGCGGCCGTCACGCACCACCGGTCACCCGGCCGCAGCCCGGGGAACCGGTGGTGCGGCACCGGGGTCGAGAGGTCGTTGCCGATCGACCGCTGGTGGGCGAGGAACTCGGCCGTCACCACCGCACAGATGGTGTGCCGGCCGAGGTCCTCGGGGCCGGTGCTGCAGCAGCCGTCGCGGTAGAAGCCGGTGAGCGGGTCGGTGCCGCACGGCTCGAGCGCGTCGCCGAGGACGTTGCGGTCGCCGGTCATCGTCCCACCACAGCCGGTCGGCGGTTCAGTTGCACGTCTCGCCGTCGAGCACGTCGCCCACGCCGCCCCCGGTCAGGGTGACCTGGTGTCCGTCGACCTGGTCGATCCGCACGAGGGCGTCCAGGTGCCCCGGGGGCGCCCCCCGCCACTTCGCCTCCGCACGTACCTTCGCCTCGTCGCGGTCGGCCGCCGCCACCAGGACCACTTCGTGGTCCTCGCCGATCCGTCCGCCGTCGAGCGGTCCACCCAGGTACGCGGCATACAGGTGCATGTCGGCGACCCTACCGCCGCGGGCGGTCGACCGCCCTGGGGCGGGCGGTCAGCGCAGCGCGTTCTTGACGAAGTCGTCGATGCCGTGGCCGAGGGGGAGGCGCGCCCCGCCGTGCCAGCTGCCGCGCAGGTGGCGTCGGACCGCCGGTGCGCCCTCGGCCGTGGCCCGCGCCGCCCCGTGCCAGAGGTCGCCATGGTGGAAGAGCACGTCGCCCCGCTCCTGGTAGACGGCGAGCTCCCCCGGGACCCGTTCGAAGCCCGGCGGGATGCCGTCGGTGCCGCCGAGGTGGCTGCCCGGCAGCACCCGCAGGAAGCCGTTGGCGGGCGAGGTGGGATCGAAGTGCACGGTGAAGGCGACCGCCGGCCAGATGTCGAGGTGGGGCCCGGACTGGTGGTCGGTGTGCCAGCCGATGCGCGAGTACGCCGACCCGGGGCCGGGCCGGGCGTCCTGGTAGACGATGCCGAACTGCTCGTAGTCGAGCAGCCAGGCCGCCGGTCCGAGCAGGCGCCGGTTGACCTCGACCAGGTCCGGGTGGTGCACGAGGCGGTCGGCCGCGGCCGAGGCGCGGGTGGCGAACACGACGTAGTGGGCGAAGGGCCGCCCGTCGATGACGGCGTCGGGCGCGTCAAGGATGTCGGTGCCGTGCCGGGCGTCCAGTGTGCCGGCGGCGAGTCGCTGCTGGGCCTCGACCAGCTCGCCCTCGGCCTCGGACAGGACCCGTTCGCCCAGCCCGCCGCGCAGGGTGGCGTAGCCATTGACCTGGAAGTACGCCACCAGATCGTCCAGGTCGTCCGGGCTGAACACCCCGTCGCCCGCCAGGCTCACCGGGACCAGGTCGCGCTTCGGATCGGAGGTCGGAGGACCATGCGTCGACTCTACGCGCGGTGCCCCGTCCGCCGCCGCCGCCACTGCGCCGGTCCACCGCCGTCAACCCCCGTCGTGACGCCGTCGCCCCTGATTGCAATACCCCTGGGCTTCCCCTAGGTTGCCAGGGGATCGCCGGCCGGACCCTGGGGGAAGAACAGGGGAACGTGCAGGCCCATCGCATATCGGTACGGGAGGGGTGACCCCACGGGTCGCACCGACATGACACGTCAGGAGAGACGTAGATGAGAGCATCACGATCACTGTCCACCCGGATGGCCGCGCTCGGCGGTGCGCTCGCACTGGCCGCCTCGGGCCTGGTCGGGGCCGTCGGCCTGGTGGCCACGGCGTCGCCCGCCGGTGCGACCACCACCCAGCTGGGCACCTCCAACTGCGTGCTGAGCGTGGCCGGCAAGCCGACCCCGACGCCGATCACGCCGTCGGTGACGGCGATCATCGCGCCCTCGCCGGTGTCGGCTGGCGGCACCTTCGCACTGAGCACCCTGAACCTCACTTCGACGCTCGACCCCGCGGCCAACCCGGCGCTCGTGGCCGTGGCCGGCAACACGCTGGCCATCACCTTCAACGGGACCCTGTCCGCCACCGGCGCCTCCCCGTCGAGCCAGGCGGTGACGTTCGCCGGCCAGGTCACCCTGCCGAAGCCGTTCGACCACGCCACCAACGTGGTGCTCCAGGGCACCACGGGCAGCTTCACCGCTGCCGCCGACGGCTCGACGACCGCCGCCGTGCTGCTCAGCGGGAGCGGCTCGCTGGTCGCCAGCGTGGTGGGCACCGCACTCAGCTTCAACGGGCCGTGCACCGGTGGCGCACCGACCCAGATCGCCTCGGTCAAAGTCGTACCCCCGGCCGCCAGCGTCAGTGACGTCATCCCGAACGCCGGCCCGATCGCCGGCGGCACGACGGTGAAGCTCGTGGGTCAGAACCTCGGCGGTGCCACGTCGGTCATGTTCGGCAACGTGGCCGCCACCAGCTTCCAGGTGGTCAGTCCCACGGTGATCACGGCGGTGGCTCCGGCCATCACCACCGACGGGAACACGGCGTTGACTGCCGTCGACGTCAAGGTGACCACCACCGCCGGGCCGCCGACGCTCACCTCGCGTGACGTCTTCACCTACACCGACACCAACCTGGCCGCCATCGTGAGCGGCGTCCAGCCCACTGCCGGCCCGGCGGCCGGCGGCACCCCGGTCACCATCACCGGCGCCGGGTTCTCGGGCGCGTTCACGGACATCATGTTCGGCTCGGTCCACCAGCCCACGTACACCATCGTCAACGACAACGTGATCACCACGACGGCGCCCCCGGGCTCAGGTGTGGTCAACGTGGTCGTCTTCGGCGGCGACGGCTCGACCCCGTCGGTGCTGAGCCCCCGTGACCGGTACAACTACTCGCCCGGCTACATGCTCGGGGCGAACGACGGCGGAATCTTCTCGTTCGGCCAGAGCGCGGGACATGCCAACTTCTTCGGCTCGGCCGGCAACATCCACCTCAACAAGCCGATCGTGGGCATGGCGATGACCCCCGACGGCGGGGGCTACTGGCTGGTCGCCGCGGACGGAGGTGTCTTCGCCTACGGCGACGCCTACTTCTACGGATCGACCGGTGGGGTCACACTCAACAAGCCGGTCGTCGCCATCGCCACGACGCCTGACGGCGCCGGCTACTGGCTGGTGGCCGCCGACGGCGGCGTGTTCGGCTACGGTGACGCCCTCTTCCACGGGTCCACCGGCGCCATCACCTTGGCCGCACCGGTCGTCGGCATCGCCCCGACCCGGTCCGGCAACGGCTACCTGCTGGCCGCGTCCGACGGCGGCGTGTTCGCATTCGGTGACGCCGCGTTCGAGGGATCGGCCGGCGGACTCCCGTTGGCCGCACCGGTCACCGGCATCACCACGAGCGGTGCCGGCAACGGCTACCTGCTGGTGGGTGCCGACGGCGGTGTGTTCGCCTATGGCGGCGCGACGTACCACGGCTCGCTCGCCGGCCTGTCCCTGGCCGCGCCGGCCTCGGCCATCGCCGCCACGGCCGACGGCAGCGGCTACTGGATCGCCACCCAGAGCGGCGGCGTGTTCAACGAGGGGAGCGCAGGCTTCTACGGTGACGTGGCTGGTCTCGCGCTGAACGGCCCGATCGTGGCCTTCGCCGTCGCCCAGGCGCAGCTGATTATCGTCTGACGGATCGGCAGCGACGCAGGACCCGACGAACCGGGGGCTCCGGCCCCCGGTTCGTCCGCGTCCGCGGCCCGTCCGCCGGACGGCGTCCCGCCCCGATCGGCACGCCGGGGCCGGCGTACCGTGTCGGTCGCGTGTCGCCGTACCATGGTCGGATGAGCGACACCACCACATCCCGCGACCCTTCCGAGCAGCCCCTCGACGGGATGAAGCCGCGTAGCTTCGCCGTCACCGACGGCCCGACCCGGGCCCCGGCGCGGGCCATGCTGCGGGCGGTCGGGATGGGCGACGAGGACTGGGACAAGCCGCAGATCGGCGTCGCGTCGTCGTGGAACGAGGTCACCCCCTGCAACATGCCGCTCAGCCGTCTGGCCCAGCAGGCCAAGCACGGTGTGCACCAGGCGGGCGGGTTCCCGCTCGAGTTCGTCACCATCGCGGTGTCCGACGGCATCTCCATGGGCCACGAGGGCATGCGGGCCTCGCTGGTGAGCCGCGAGGTCATTGCCGACTCGGTCGAGACCGTCATGCACGCCGAGCGGTTCGACGGCATGGTCACCCTGGCCGGGTGCGACAAGTCGCTGCCGGGCATGCTGATGGCGGCGGCCCGCCTCAACCTGCCGAGCGTCTTCGTCTACGGGGGGTCGATCCTGCCCGGGCGGGTGCGGGACCGCGCCATCGACATCACCTCGGTGTTCGAGGCGGTGGGCGCCAATGCGGTCGACGCACTGTCCGACGAGGAGCTGTCGCTCATCGAGCACAACGCGTGCCCGACCGAGGGCTCGTGCGCCGGGATGTTCACCGCCAACACCATGGCATCGGTGGCCGAGGCCCTGGGCATGTCGCTCCCCGGGAGCTCCTCGGCCCCGGCCGTGGACCGCCGGCGTGACGACGGCGCCGAGGCGGCAGGGCGCGCCGTGGTGGAGCTGCTGCGGGCGGGCATCCGACCCCGCGACATCATGACCAAGCAGGCGTTCGAGAACGCCATCAGCGTGGTGATGGCGCTCGGTGGATCGACGAACGCCGTCCTCCACCTGCTGGCCATCGCCAACGAGGCGAGGGTCGACCTGACCCTCGACGACTTCAACACGGTGGCGGCACGGGTGCCGCACCTGGCCGACACCAAGCCCCACGGGAAGTACCACATGTCCGACCTGGACCGGATCGGCGGCGTCCCCGTCGTCCTGGCCCAACTGCTGGAGGCCGGGCTCCTCCACGGCGACTGCATGACGGTGACCGGACGCACGATGGCGGAGAACCTGGCCACGCTCGACCCGCCCCGCCCCGACGGCGACGTGGTCCACGTCCTCGACGACCCGATCCACGCCCAGGGCGGCATCGCCGTGCTGCGGGGCACGCTGGCCCCGCAGGGCGCGGTGGTCAAGGTCGCCGGCATCGACGAGCTGACCTTCGACGGGACGGCCCGGGTCTTCGACGGCGAGGACAAGGCGATGGAGGCGATCCTGGCCGGCGACATCCAGCCGAACACCATGGTGGTCATCCGCTACGAGGGGCCGAAGGGCGGACCGGGCATGCGCGAGATGCTCGCCATCACCGGCGCCATGAAGGGCGTGGGTCGCGGGGCGGACTGCGCCCTGGTGACCGACGGCCGGTTCTCGGGCGGGACCCATGGCTTCTGCATCGGCCACGTCGCCCCGGAAGCGGTCGACGGGGGACCGATCGCACTGGTGGCCGACGGCGACCGGATCGTGGTCGACGTGGCGAACCACAGCATCGACCTGCTGGTCGACGAGGCGGAGCTCGAGCGCCGGCGGGCCGACCTCGCGCACCCGGCACCCCGCTACACGACCGGCGTGCTGGCCAAGTACGCCCGCCTGGTCACCGGAGCGGAGCGCGGCGCGGTCACCGAGCCGTAGGCGGCGCCGGGCCGGGCGGCGTGGGCCCCGGTCCGGTGGTCCGGACGGTGCGGTGGTCCGGGCCGTCGGCCGCGCGGCCACTTGTCCCCGGCCCGCAGCCGTGTAAGAATGTCCGGACCATGCGTACCGCCTTCCGAACCTTCAGCACCCTGGTACTCGTCTCGTAGCGCACGCGACGTCTCTTCGCCGTGTGCGCTTTCCGACCTCCCAGACGGGAGGTCGTTTTCATGTCCGCCCTCCG
>Ga0209067_10002422_pt1 | contig 11042 bp, 9 predicted proteins | sample ColStrG_CSR_2013_FD_187199 | JGI IMG/M metagenome (GOLD analysis project Ga0209067, IMG submission 187199) | Freshwater sediment microbial communities in response to fracking from Pennsylvania, USA - Cold Stream Run_MetaG_CSR_2013 (SPAdes)... | ecosystem: Environmental > Aquatic > Freshwater >... | reverse complement strand
ATGTATTCTCTCATGATACGGGATTAATGCACATTGCAGCGGCACTAAGGAAGGAGGTATTCAGTATTTGGGGAAATACGATCCCCGCTTTTGGGATGTACCCTTATCGAACGAAATTTCATGCTCTGGAAAACACGCAAATTAATTGCAGGCCTTGTTCCAAAATTGGTTTTGATAAGTGTCCAAAAGGACATTTTAAATGCATGAATGAAATGAAGTTTGATTTTCAGTTGAAGTAATCAATACGCGCGCACCAATTTTCCATCCATGTAGTTCATATAGGATTGATTGGCCACCTTCATGCCCCCTTGCGTGGGATAATTCCCTGTGAAGTACCAGTCGCCTGAATGCAGTGGAATCGCTTTGTGCAGGTTCTCAATGGTCTGAAAGACAACTTGCAAATCAGCTTTCATATCATCAGGTCGCACAATGTCAGCGATCTTGTCTGAAATTTCTTCCGGGGTAAATAGTTTATATAATTTTTTTACAAAATTCTCCTGCCCATCATTCATCGACCGGCATTGCTCGTAGATTTCTCCTAACATATAATCCTTGCCTTGTTCCTTGACCAGTTGGATCATGGCACGGAAGGCCACAAAGTCCCCCATTTTGCTCATGTCGATGCCATAGCAATCAGGGAAACGAATTTGAGGCGCTGAAGAAACCACCACAATTCTTTTCGGGTTGAGGCGATCGAGCATTTTCAAAATACTTTTTTCCAAGGTCGTTCCACGAACGATGGAGTCGTCAATGACCACCAGCGTGTCCTTGCCTTTATTTACCACTTCATAGGTCGTATCATAAACATGCGCTACCATCTCCTCTCGGTGGTCATCATCGGTAATGAAGGTGCGGAGCTTCACATCTTTAATCACTATTTTTTCAATCCTTGGCCGGAAGGAGAGAATTTCTTCAATGGAATCGACTGAAGGTTTGCCGTCAATAATAATATCTTTCTGCTTGTTGACCAGATAATCCTGAATCCCCTCCATTAATCCAAAGAAAGCCGTTTCGGCCGTATTGGGAATGTAGGAGAATACCGTATTCTTTAAGTCAAAGTTGATCGCTTTCAGTACCTGGGGTACAAGCAGACGGCCAAGTTGTTTGCGCTCCCGGTATATTTCAGGATCGGTTCCCCGAGAAAAGTAAATCCGTTCAAAACTGCATGAGGTTTTTTCCAATGGTGGCATGATGGGTACATGTCCGTAATCACCATTTTTGTTGATGATCACCGCGTGGCCAGGTTGGATTTCTTCAATCTGATCGTAATCAATATTAAATGCTGTTTTGATGGCCGGTTTCTCCGAAGCGACCACCACAATTTCATCATTGGCATAATAGTAAGCTGGGCGAATGCCCGACGGATCGCGCACCACGAAGGATGAACCCGAACCGGTCATCCCCGCCATCGTATAGCCGCCATCAAAATCTTTACAAGCCCGCTTCAGCACCCGTTGAAGATCCAGCTCCGTCTCGATAATGTCGGAGACTTCCTTGTTGGTGAATTGATCTTTATATTTTTGAAAAAGACGTTGCACCTCCTCATCGAGAAAGTGGCCGATTTTTTCCATCACCGTGACCGTATCGACCTTCTCTTTGGGGTGCTGGCCAAGTTCAACCAACACATTAAAAAGTTCGTCCACATTGGTCATGTTGAAGTTGCCGGCCATCACCAGATTGCGACTACGCCAGTTATTCTGACGCAAAAACGGATGCACACTCTCGATGTTATTGATGCCGTGCGTGCCGTACCGAAGATGTCCCAACCAAACTTCTCCCGAGAAGGCCAGGTGCTCTTTGAGCCAGTGTTCATCCTTGAATTTCTCCTTTCCCTCCTTTTGGGCCTTCTTATATTTTTTAGCAATTTTTTTGAACAAATGAGCGACAGGCTGGGCTTTGATGGAACGATAGCGACTGAAGAAGCGAAATCCTGGCTTCTGGTCTATTTTTATATTGGCAATGCCGGCGCCATCCTGACCTCTGTTGTGTTGCTTCTCCATGAGAATGTACATCTTGTTCATGGCATAGGTGGAGCCATACTTTTCGATGTAATACGAGAGGGGCTTTCGCAATCGAATGAGGGCGATGCCGCACTCGTGAAGGATGGTGTCGCTCATAGATTTTTGGGCATTTAGCACTACGGCATTGGTAAAACGTACCCGGTACCAGCTCCAAAGGCCTAATACCCAATGCCTGATTTAACACAAAGGTAAGCTGATTAATTCAACCTTCAAGGTTAAAATTCACGCCAGTTGACTTTCACCTGCTGCCATCAAATCAGAATTAATTATTTTCGCAGGTTATTTACTCTTATGATCGAAACAGACATCCTTATTATCGGCGCGGGTCCTGTCGGCCTATTTACCGTATTTGAAGCCGGTCTTTTAAAGTTAAGATGCCATCTCATCGATTCCCTTCCTCTCCCCGGGGGTCAACTCATTGAGATCTATCCCAAAAAACCGATCTATGACATTCCGGGCTACCCCATTGTTAATGCCGGTGAGTTAGTGGATAAATTAATGGAGCAAAACGCTGTGTTCAAACCGGCCTTTACCTTGGGTGAATCGGCCGTCAGCCTGGAAGAGACCGATGGTAAATTTATTGTTACAACAAATAAAGGGACGCAGCACAAGGCACCTGTGGTGATCATCGCCGGGGGACTCGGGGTGTTTGAGCCACGAAAGCCGCCCATCGAGAACCTGGACAAGTTTGAAGATAAGGGGGTCGAATATATCATCCGGGATCCGGAGTTCTACAAAGGAAAAAGAGTAGTCATTTCCGGTGGAGGTGACTCTGCTTTAGATTGGACAATCTATTTGATGGAACACCATATCGTCAGTGAGCTTTCTCTTGTTCATCGAAGGACTTCTTTCCGGGGACACCTCGACTCGGTTCAAAAAGTAATGGATTTGGCTAATTCAGGAAAGATCAAGCTGATCACCGAAGCGGAAGTGGTGGGCATTAATCCTGACGCCAAGGGCCACCTTGGCGCCGTTGTCATTCGGCACAGCAACCTGGGAGACCGGGTTCAGGAAACCGATCATTTTATTCCGCTGTTTGGATTGACGCCCAGCCTTGGTCCGATTGCCGATTGGGGATTGGATATTGAAAAAAACGCCGTGAAAGTGAATACGGTTGATTATTCCACCAATCGACAAGGCGTGTATGCCGTGGGAGACATTAATACCTACCCTGGCAAACTAAAATTGATTTTGTGTGGGTTTCATGAGGGTACGCTCGCCGTGCAATCTGCCTTTGCAAGAATACACCCCAATAAAAAGAATGTCTTGAAGTACACCACCGTAAATGGGGTGAGTGGTTTTTGATGGCGGCCATGAAGGATACAATCAAAGTCACGATCATCGATCGCCAAGGAGCCGCTCACCAGTTGGATGCGCCCACCGACATGAACATGAATATCATGGAAATCTGCAAGGCTTACGAATTGCCTGTTGAAGGAACGTGTGGGGGAATGGCTTTATGCGCATCTTGTCAGGTATACCTGGAGTCAGATACGATGCTGCCGGAACAAAGTGATTCCGAATTAGCGATGCTAGATCAGGCTTTTCATGTGAAGGAAAACAGTAGGCTTGGCTGTCAGATCAGAATCAGGGAAGAAATTGATGGAATTATTTTAAGGCTCGCGCCAAAAACCTAGTGGTCTCCGTTAAGCCTTCTTGATGGTAAAGTAAAAGGTACTTCCTTTTCCAACTTCGCTTTCCAGCCAGATCTTACCGCCATTCTTTTCAACAAACTCTTTGCAGAGAATCAGCCCAAGGCCAGTGCCTTTTTCATTGGCCGTGCCTCGTGTACTGTAACCGGCCGTCTTCTCAAAAATTATTTTTTGAATCTCGGGACTAATACCAATACCGGTATCTTTTATGGATACTAGGATATCGGTTCCTTGATCTTTGGCATCGGCTATAATGGAACCACCAGTTTCTGTGAATTTAAGACTATTCAATACCAGATTTCGAAGTACCAGGTTAACGATGTTGAGGTCACCCCAGCAGATTGTTCCCGCGGCTATATTATTCACCATATTAATTTCCTTCATGTGCAGGGAACGGAGTAGCTTAAAATTCTCCTCAGCTAAATTGCGAAGGTTGATTTTCTCTGGTTGGATTTTCAATTTATCCATTTGCAACAGTGCCCAATCCAGCAAATTGTTGATCAGTGTTTTTGTGTGGTTGAACTGAATCCGTAATTCCTTATTCAGTTTAGAGAACTCCTCGGGCTTAATTTGTCCGTTATCCATCATATCCAGGATCGCCGAAAGCGCATTGATGGGCGACCGAAGGTCGTGTGAAATAATGGAAAAGAATTTGTCTTTCACCTGATTTAGCTGCTCCAGTTCCTGGCTTCGCTTTTTTATTTCCTCCTGATGCTCAATGAGCAATTTGTTGATTCGAATCCTTCGCTGGCCACTTCGATAAACCGTAAATAAAAGGAAAGCCGTGAGCGCTACGGCCACCGCCAAAATATTGCGGACCATGCCTTGCTTTTTGAGTTCCTCTTTGCGAAGTTCCTCCAGCTTGGTCAACTGCTTGATCTGGTCTTCTTTATCAAAGGTTTCAAACCGAAGTTGGTCCTGTAATAACTTCGCTTGCATTCCTTGGCTAAACAGGCTGTCTTCTAGTTGTTTATACTGCTTGTAATAAATCAGTGAGTTTTTGTAATCTCCTATTTCTTCGTGAAGGGTAGCGAGTTTTTCATAACACTCAATTTCCAATGACCAGGAATTCGTTTGATGTGCAATCTCGGCGCTGCTCTCAAATAATTTCAAGGCCTGATCGAATTTCTTTTCTTTCAAATAAACAATACCTCGTCCGAGTTCTACTTGTGCCTGGCCAAATTCGTTGCTTGTTTTTTGATACAATGAATAAGCCGTGTCATAATAAGCCAAAGCGTTTGGATTGTCCTTTTTGTCGAGATAAGTTTTGGCAATTTTAATAATGGTTTCAGGAACGAGCTCGTTCACTTTCATTTTTAATGAACGAGAAATCTTCAAGGAGTAGGACAGGGCGTTAATGGCCGAGTCATACAACCCTTTTCTTCGATAGATGTCGCCGATCTGATCATAATTATAAGCCTTACCCTCGAAATCATGAACGGCATCGCTATAGGTTTGTGACAGTTTCAAATATTGCAGCGCGTTTTGGTATTGCCCCAATTCTTTAAAGACATCGGCCATGTTGTGCAGGGAGACGGCAATCGCCAGCGAATCTTTATGCTTACTGGCTAATCGATAACTCTGGGTGAAATAAAAATACGCTTCATCATATTTGCCAAACGAAGAATAGTTTGATCCTAAGTTGCTATAGTTCGTTGCCATTTCGAGCGTATCTTTAAGTTGGAAACTGAGCCCTAAAGCAAGGTTGTTGTATTTTGAGGAAGAGGTAAAATCCCCACTAATACTGTAAAAATTTCCAATGTTGTGATAGGCTATTTCCTTTGCCCAAAGAAGGTTTTTTGCTTCAGCCAATGAAATGGCTTTTTCAGCGTATTCGAATGATTTTTTTAAATCCGTGTATTGATACTCTTTGGAGGTAGAAATGAGTGTACGAATGCGCAAGGAGTCGCTGAGTGACTCCCGAAGCTTGCTTTCCAAACTGTCAATATCATTTTGTGCCCAAGCAAGCGGGGCTGTGGCAAAACAAATTAGCAGCACTAGCAGAATCCGATGTTTCATCACTTTAGATAGCAATTTCCAAGGTGCACAAAATAAATAATATCATCAAAAACAGGACAAAGTAAAGTTAGATTGGTATAATTCCAATCAATAATGTACCGTGGTAAAATTACGATTAATAGGGATAGCCAAAATGTCGTTTATCAATACTTATCATACATGCAACCGATTTTACAAGAATGCTAATTCCACAGCCGGTGGCTTTCCAATCGTACATTTTCTCCAAAAAATAGCTTGGTGGAGGCCTCAAATGAGTCGGTATAGTCGGAAACAAAAAAATGATTTTCAGGCCGCGCGACGGAGTTGAGTAAACCGGCTGAGGCCAATTGATGTTGCAGCGCTTGTGCGGCCACCAAGGAGGAATCAATCACTTGCGTTTTGCCTCCATAATAATCATTAATTTCATTTTTGATTAGCGGATAATGCGTACAGGCAAGGATAAGCGCTTCGATGTTGTCTAGCTGCCTGTCAGCGAGGTATTGACCGATGATCTCCCGGCTGATTTGATTGTTAAAAAAACCTTCCTCAATCATCGGGGCAAGCAGGGGTGTGGCCAGCGTGCATAGCGCAATGGTTTTATCTTTTTCATGGATCTTTTTGGTGTACAGATCCGATTGGACCGTTCGCTTGGTGCCAATCAATCCAATCGTCGAACCGCTAAAGTTCTTCACCACAAATTCGACCATCGGATCAATCACATTAATCACATGAGCTTCATGCCGCACGTACTCTTTTAGAAGTTCATACGATGCAGAACTTGCTGAATGGCAGGCAATGACAATTACTTTACACCCTTTTTGAAGGAGCACATTAGCTATTTTTACCGAATAGGCCTGAATGGCGGCCTCTGATTTATCACCGTAAGGAAGGTGGGCGGTGTCACCAAAGTAAATCATGTTTTCATGCGGCATCAACGCACGAATGGCGTGCGCCACGGTGAGTCCGCCTATCCCGCTATCAAAGATCCCAATCGGGTTTTCTGGTTTTATATTCAAAGGGTAATAGAATAAAAGGAACAAAAAAGCCCCAATTGAGGGGCTTTAATCAAATGATCATGATCCACTAGGCAACATTTTTTGCCAGGCTGGCCAGTTTGGTCTCACGTGCTTCGCGGTGGCTGCAATAGTCGCATTGATAGTGCTTTATTAACAAGCCTCCTTGCGTTTCCGTGGGCTTCTGTTCAATTTCTTCTTTTGTAATTTTAAACGTATAAAATCCACATTCCGGACATTGTTCGGCATGCAGGGAGCTTTGGTATTTTTCAATTTTCTTGTAGCCCGTCTTGTCATCCAACCAAACATCGTAATCTACCGAATGAACCCCACTGGCTTCTTCGGCGATTTGGGCCGCATCAAGATGAGCATCTTCTTCTTCTTCAGAGAGTCTACGCATTTCATTTCCTGCCGGTGAAACACGGGGCTGGCTGCGTAACTTCACTAATCTTTTTTCCACCGAACGAGGATAATAAATGCGAACCATACTGTAGAAAACGAAGTAGCCGATCACCACAAAACTAGCGGTGATGAAAAGTCTGACATAAAACCACAAAATACCATGCGACAAAATCTTTTCGGTAGCTAAGGTGTTGGCAAAAAAAGCAGCGGCCACCACGATGCAGAGTACAGAATACCAAAAGAAGCGCACCTCGTTCAGGTTTACATAATCATACTTCTCTTTATAGTCTTTGATTTGCATCACCTTAAATTCATGATAAAGAAAGATAAGGATGGCCAAGACGACCCAAGCGGCAGCGCCCATTTCCATGTAGCGGTTCCAATCAGTTTTAACGAAGGTCACAAAACGGGTTTCTTCCATAGAGGTTTGGTTTTTTGGATGTTTAAAATTAATAGAATCTTTCGATTTTGAGGAAAATCTTACAATAAATTCTGACAAATGAATCGGCTCGGATGTTTTGGGCTCATAAATTGCTTGGGTCGTGCTGCAAAGGATTGGCTTGGCAGGGTATCGAAACCAAAAAAATACAAAAATTCGTTCGTAACCCGGCTTTTATTTACTCCACAGGGCCTTTTCCATTCATCGGTGAACAGGTCTTTTGGGGCTCATGAGGGGTTCATTTACTGGCCTCCATTTTGACTTGAACCGTCCTGGGCGTGAATTTCAAAACACGAAGGATTTTGTATTATTGCATGACAAATTAAACCGGCTAACATGTCTAATAGCTTACTGAAAGGAAAAAGAGGAGTCATTTTTGGAGCCCTTGATGAGAACTCCATCGCTTGGAAAACCGCACTCAAAGTGCATGCGGAAGGGGGACTCTTTACCTTGACCAATGCACCCATTGCCATGCGCATGGGTCGGATCCATGAGCTTGCCAAGACGTGTGGTGCCGACGTCATTCCGGCCGATGCTACTTCGGAGCAAGACCTGGCGAACCTTTTTACAAAATCACAAGAGATCCTGGGCGGAAAATTGGATTTTGTGCTTCATTCCATCGGCATGAGCCCCAATATACGTAAGGGCAAGGAGTATGGTGATATGAATTACGAATGGTACCTGAAAACGCTGGACATCTCCGCTCTATCATTTCATAAGATATTACAGACTTGCGAAAAACTGGATGCCCTCAATGAATATGCCTCCGTGGTGGGGCTAAGTTATATTGCCGCACAGCGGGCTTATCCTGATTATACCGACATGGCCCAAGCCAAGGCGATGCTGGAATCCATTGCACGAAGCTACGGTCAACGCTATGGGGTTAAGAAAAAAGTACGGGTGAATACCATTTCCCAGTCTCCTACAAAGACTACGGCAGGGGCGGGCATCTCCGGCTTTGATGTATTTTTTGATTACGCCCAGCTGATGTCTCCCCTGGGCAATGCATCGGCTGAAGATTGTGCCAATTACATCGTGGTGATGTTCTCGGATTTTACCCGCATGGTCACCATGCAAAACCTCATGCACGATGGCGGATTTTCTTCTTCGGGGATTACCAACGATTTGATCCAAAGGCTGACGAAATAAATCATTTGACATTGCGATGGTTTGTTTCCCTCATTGCAAGATCAATCTGGGACTGAATGTGGTCTCCAAACGACCCGATGGATTTCATCACGTTGAGACTTGTTTTTATCCTGTACCGTTTGCGGATATTTTGGAAATTATCCCCGCTCCTGAATTTGTCTTTACACAGTCCGGTATCGCCGTGCCAGGGAGGCCAGAAGAGAATTTATGCCTCCGGGCCTATGAGCTTCTCGCTAAAGATTTTGGGGTCGGAAATGTAAAAATGCATTTGCATAAGATCATTCCGATGGGCGCGGGTTTGGGAGGAGGCTCTTCCGATGCTGCCTTTACCCTTCGGTTGCTCAACACCGTTTTTGATTTAAAGATTTCCATTGAACAACTAAAAAGATATGCTTCCCAGATCGGTAGTGATTGCTCATTTTTTGTTGAGGATACGCCCCGGCTTGGAACCGGTCGGGGAGAAATCCTATCACCCCTCTCGCTCCATTTAAAGGGACACTATTTAGTTTTGATAAAACCCGAGGTGCACGTATCCACCGCGGACGCCTATTCCGGCGTTACCCCTCAAAAAAATGAATTTTCTGTTGAAGAAATTTTAAAACTCCCGCTGGCAGTATGGAGAGATAATCTTAAAAATGATTTTGAAAAATCCATTTTTGAAAAATACCCATTAATTGGCCGGCTGAAGGAGAAAATGTACTCCCTTGGCGCGGCCTATGCGAGCATGAGCGGTTCAGGCTCTAGTGTGTTTGGTATTTTTGAAAAACCGGTTGACTTGAAAAAAGATTTTTCTGATGGTGTTTATTGGAGTGGAGAATTGAAGTGATGTTCGTACCTTCTCTTCAAGAAGGGATACAACGCAACGGCCGTTAGAATGATCATCGTTCCGGCGTAGAAATTCCACCCCATCACTTCCTGCTTTCCAAAAATGAGTAGGGCAAAACCAATTCCATAAACCGGTTCCAGGTTCAGCGCTAACTGAATAAAGAAAACAGAAAGTTTTTTACTTAGATCAATCATCTGTGAATACGCATAGACCGAACAAATCCAGCCAAGGAGGGCCAGATAAAACCAGTCGGCTGCCGAGGGAACGAGATGAATTGATCCATCAGAGAAATAGGTCTTATAGAAGGGGAAGAAGGCCATGATTCCAAAACAAGCAGCCGTCATTTCATAAAAGGTGATCGTGTAGGAGGATAGGCGGGATACCATCTTCGAATTGAAGACGCTGAATACCGCCGCCGTGAAGCCCGAAGCAATGCCCAATAGCAACCCGGTGACATAATGGAAGTCAAATGAAAAGATAACATACAGACCGATCAGCACGGCCATACCGAGCCCCACTTCCATCAGGCGGATTTTTTTTCGCTTGGCCATCGGCTCAATCAAGGCCGCCCAAAACGAGCAGGTAGCAAAGCCAACAAGGCTCACCGAGGGATTAGACACCCGGCCTGAACCAAAAAAAGTTAGCCAGTGGACCGCCACGATCAGTCCGGTGAGGACCAGCTTCCAAAAATCTTTTTTTGTCGGCAGAAGAAATGAGCCTTTGATAAAAAGCATCAGTGCACCCATTCCCACCGCCGCCAAGAGTGTCCTGTAGAACACCATTTCGACACTGGGAAGGGAAATTAATTTCCCCAGGATGGCGGTAAATCCAAACAGAAAAACGATGAAGTGCAGTTTGAGATAATCAACCAACGTCGTCTTCAACGGGGCACGAATTTATACATGATCAAGGAGAGTATCCCAAAGATGGTATTGGGCAACCAGGCAGCCACGACGGGCACGAGCGATCCGGTTTGCGCGAAAGTGCGGGTCATCGTAAAAAACAGAATAAAGATGAAGGCCAGAAAGAAGCCCAGGGCAATTTGAAAGCCGGTGCCGCCTCGGCTTTTTCGGGCAGAAACGATCACGCCCATAAAAACTAACACAAAAGTCGTGCAGGGTGCGGCAAACCGAATGTGCCGTTCCACTTCATAGGTTTCCACACCCGTCGATCCGCGAAATCGCAACTGCTCAATGTGTTTGCCAAGCTCTGGAATGGTCATTCCATCATATTTTTGTTCATCGTTCTCGAAATCTTTTGGCGTAATGGCCAGGGTGGTGTCCAGGGTAAGGCCAGCCTGGGGACGAGGATGCCCTGAACTTAAGTTAAAGATTTCATCCACGTTTCTTATTTTATAGTTATGCAGGGTCCATTTCAATTTCGTGGTATCCCACTGGATATTGTCGGCCGTTAATTTCTCAATCAATTTGTTTTCCTGGAATTTTTCCAGGCTAAATTGATAGCCCATGTTGGTTTGGTTATTATAACTGTTCATGTAGAGAAACACACTGGGTGCGGTTTGAATGTGCACGTTGCGCCTCT
>Ga0209067_10002421_pt1 | contig 11048 bp, 9 predicted proteins | sample ColStrG_CSR_2013_FD_187199 | JGI IMG/M metagenome (GOLD analysis project Ga0209067, IMG submission 187199) | Freshwater sediment microbial communities in response to fracking from Pennsylvania, USA - Cold Stream Run_MetaG_CSR_2013 (SPAdes)... | ecosystem: Environmental > Aquatic > Freshwater >... | reverse complement strand
AGCCATCGCCGATGCCGGCACCGCGTCCCTGCTTACCGTGGCACGCTTCACAGGCAGCGCTGCGCTGGGCAATGGTGTCCGGGACAGCAGATTGGGAGAAGGCTGGCGCAGAGGTCAGCAACAATGCCAGAACCAGAGTCAGCAGTGCGCCGGGGATTTTTTTCATCACTTCGGATTCGTATCATTGCGCGTCAGTGCGGGGAGCACATTCTAACGCACTGGCATTATGGCGTAGCCCACAGTCCATCTTCGGCAAACAGCAAGGGACCAGGATAGGCAGACCGAATCGATAATTCCACTTCCGGGCGCGCATGATCGACGGCCTGGGAGAGGTGGCTCAACAGGATTTTTTTCACGCCGGCAGACTGTGCCAGTTGCCCGATTGCTTTCGGCGGTGTATGCAGCGTGTACAGAATCTCGGGCGATTCGGGCGGATCCAGCACTACACTGTTGAACACCAGCAGGTCGGTGTCCTGCGCGATTTTTTGCAGATCAGGCAAGCCACTGGCATCGATATCACCGCTGAACGTAATGCTTTTACCGGCGTAATCGATGCGGTAAATAATGGCTGGCGCATCCCGGTGGTGACCTGCAATGGCGCTGATTTTCAGTTCACCGTCGGTGAAGATCACCTTGGCCTGCGGATTGGGTCTGATTAAGGTACTCAGGTTATGCGCATCGATCGTCATCGGCGCGGAGAAATTTTTCAGATAGGCGTAAGCACCGTTATGCTCGAACAGCAGTTGCATCAGGCGCGTGGTAGAGGGAAAGGTCGCATTACCCCGTTTGCCGGACCGTCCTTCAGGTCCGTACACATGAAACTGAATATCCCCGTCGCTCGATACCGCCCTGGCTTTAAACATGCCGGGCAATTCACCGGTGTGGTCGATGTGCAGATGGGTCAACAGGACTATATCCATCTGTTCCACTGACAGGTGCGCTTCGCCCAGTCTGGCGAAGGAGCCCGGCCCGGCGTCAATCAAAACACGCGGCACGTTATCAAGCAGGACCAGATAAGCCGAGCCGGCACGACCTGTTGCCCCTGGCCCGCCGGAACCTAACACAATCATGCGCAGTCTGGCATTGTCCGCTGTCGGGCCGATACTTTCCGCAACTGTCTGACCCTGCGCAGGCAGCACTAATACGAGGCAGCTCAGCATAATGAAAGCGCTACGCTGACACAGTCGGGCGAAGGTCTTGATCATTTTTAATCGCTTTCAAAGGCTGTTTATTCAGAGCGGTTAAAACGGAATGGCCTTGTTGAGGCGCTCTATCAGCGCATCGCTGACCAGTCGATTGCACGCGATGTAGCGCTTTCCTGCTTCTGGCATGTCCACCGGAATCACAATGCGCAGATCGTTGTAGGGGTCACTGTTTGCCAGCAGATAGTCGGCCTCCAATTTTGAAGTGACCATAAAATCAGCCCGATTGGCGATCAACAACCTGACCATCTGCTGGTTTTCTGCATCAGACAGAATAGTCGTGGTTTTGAAGGCTTTGAGCATACCGTCTATCTTGGGCCCATAAGTGTATTTATTTTTAACCAGGACCCGGGTGCGCTTCATTTTCAACAACGTTTCCAGTCTGTCAGATGGCTGAATTGAAAATTGTTTTCGGGCCAGCAGAACGTGTTGCTGATCCTGATAAATGGCTTTGGTAAATTTGGCGATTTTTTCCCGACTTTCACTCTTATACCAGCCTATTGAGCAGGTCATCTCATTGGGATTCATCAGCGCGTCCCACTGCCGGTTGACCGAAGTCAGATTCCATTCCATGGCTATGCCGGCCTTGCTGAAGATTTGCTCGACGCGGTTGATGAGCAGGCCCTCAACGGCTCCACTGTCGGTTTGATACATATACGGCGGTCGCTGCACGAATTGCACCTTGATCAAATCGTTGGCAGACGCACACTGCAACGCTGTCCAGATCATGACAACTGGGCACAATAATCGAATCAGACGATGGCATTGAATAGTCATGAATTTCACCGGCGCTGCACCGCGTTCATTTCTGATAATGGAATGTAGTAAATTGTAGTGCGCAATTTCGATAAAACAAAAAAAACTTGATCACTGAAAGTCAGCGCCAGTTTCCCCACATTCCTTGCCGATTAATTAACTGCCCGAGCGTTTGGTGCCAGACCAGGAATCTGACGCCTTGTCTGCCTGGCGTATCTGCTCGAGCCGTTCTTCAGTCAGCGGATGGCTGGACAAATAAGGAACGGGCTCGCTGCCCTTAAACTGCCGCTGAAGCTTGGTAAACACGTCAGCCAGCTTCGTTACCGGAATACCATTATTTTTCAAAATAAAAAGAGCAAATTGATCGGCATCCCGTTCGGCATCGCGCGAATACTTCAAATCCAGTAATACCGTCGGCACACCGGCGATGATATTCGACACATCACCAAACAGGAACGAGACTCCAATGGCGACCGTTGAACTTTGAATCAGGCGGCGGGTGAAGTGATGCTCGATAATATGCCCCAATTCATGTCCCAGTACTGCCATCAATTCTTCATCATTATCGAGCAGTTTGACCAGCTCATCGGTCAGAACAATTTGTCGGGATGGCAGCGCAAAGGCGTTCGCGCCGGCCTTGCTGCTTCTGAACACCAACTCAATCGGCAGTTCGTCGTAACGCAATGGGTAGAGCTGATTGAATCTGGACCGGATGTCTTGCTGCTTTTCCAGAGTTAATTTCGACGGTTCAAAAACCTGTTTATCCAAAAAATCCAGAGCCCCATTGCCAATGGCAAGCTCAACGCCGGCCGGCAGATTATCGGCAATCACTCTGGCCACCCAGGGCAACACAAACAGATATCCCAACACCAATAGTGCGACGAGTAACGAGGCGCTCGCTGCCACGGCACGCCAGTTGTGCTGCAGCCTGACGACGATCGAATCTGTAAACCCGGTCGCACTGAGCACTGCATTGAACCGCTCGTGATCAGTGCATTCCAGATAAGCTCCATCCGGAAAGGTCACCACCCGCGCGGCATGCCGGGTTCGCTCCGATACACGCAGTTCAGCGACAGAAATTTCCCGATTAACGTCACCAACAACACAGGCGATGCCATTTTCCACATATAACTGGACGTGGTGCAGGCGCGACGTCCTGCCATCAAAATAGCGCGCCTCAATGACCTGGATCACAGTTGGCTCCGCACTGTACGGTTAAAGAGACAGATCAAAGTCGAACACATCGGCGACGCCTTCGCCGGTTGCCGTCAACTGCTCTTCGGTGCCGGTAATAAAGTGATCCAGACTGCCGCCGGGAATCAGGGTGAGCGATTCAATCTGATATTTCAGATACCGAATGTGGGCGAATGGCGCAAATAAACCCAGAGTACAGATCACGCCAAGAATATTGGTCAACATGATGAAAGTCAGTTTGCCCCATTTTAAATTTGACTCAAAGCGATTGTCGCCGAGCGCCGTGTTATTCCAGATCAGATTCTGAATCATGGTTAAAAACAGCGGGAAAATGGCAAATATCCAGGCATAAATCGCGAAGATCACAATGAAGAATCCAGACATCGCTGCCGGGTCAGGCTTGTGTTGTTTTGGCTGGGCAAAGAATGTGGTGAAACTGGCGCCGAAAGCCATCCCGATGACGATCAGACCCGCCACGGCAACCATCAGGCCAATCAGATACACGATATAAAACTCACCGACCTTTGCATTGAACGAAAAGTACGTCGTGCCATAACGGCTTTCGCTGTGCTGGAATTTTTTAATGCGTTGATGGGTAAAGGGGGCAAGCAGATAAATGGTAAATAAGCTCAACACTGGCAGCAGCAGAAAGTTAATATACGCCCGCAGCGCGCTGCCGCGAAAGCCGAAGCGGATGCCGCGATAGCTGGAGTTGTAGAGCTTGAACTGCAGGCTCTTCCAGATCAGCCACGGCAAAACAGCCGCCATCACCAGCAACATGATGCCGACATAGCGCGCTGAGGAACGTACCGCAATGTTATACAGAACAAAAAACAGAATCGCCAGAATGCGGCCTTTCAGAATCGCTATCGGATTGCCATGATAGTCAAAGCTGCCCTGCGCGACGTGGGTATTGGCATAAAAATAGCGGTTGCGGCGTACCTTGGCCCACGCGGAATAAATGCCCAGCGTGACGATGGACAGCAGTAAGTTAACAATCCAGATGCCAAAGTATTCTGTGCCGGTACCGGTGAAGGAGAATGGTTGTGGCCCGTCTTTTTCCAACTGGTTTTCTGCGATTGTCATTGTTGTCCCTGGTTTTTATATGGTGTGAGTCTGGAGCCCAGCGCTTATTTGCAATTATTCTTGCAACTATTCTTGCAATTATTCCTGCAGCTATTTCCATCCGATGGAGTCCGGCATGAAATTCAACAATACTATCGTCACCGTCATGCCGCGTCTATGCTCAATTCAGGGCATTTTGAAGGTTCAGAAATTCGCTTCGGCCTCTGGCCAAAGCCGTGGAAACAGGTAACGGAACAGATGCAATGGCAATGCCAGTTCAACCGGTCCTTTCGGCGTTGCCGACGTCACGATACCCAATTTAAACAGATCAGCAAGCACGCGGTCTGCCGTGCGGTCACTCAAGCCCATCATGCCTTTAAACCGGGTACGCTCCATCGTTTTTACCGTTCCCAGATAGACCAGCGATGCTGCGGCATCAGTTTTTAAGGATCGGGTTGACTCTCTGGTGGATTCGGCGGCCAGCATCTGTACCAGTCTGGATTCAAACTGACCGATATCGAGCATGCTGTTCATGAATTGAATCTGGTCCAGGCAGATCTGCATAAAAAACCGGATGAAGTTCATCAATCCTTTTTCTGACAACACGCCACGCCCGTCGTAATCACCCTGGCGGTCACGATCGGCGCCAATTAAATGGTCGTAATAATTTTTCTGCTCGCGCGCCAGGCCGCGCATGGGTGACCACATCCCCTGTGTCAGACCCAATGAAAATAAACCAATGTGTGTATGCAGACGCGCCGTGCGGCCATTGCCATCCAAAAATGGATGTATCCAGGTCAGCCTGTGGTGCGCGGCCATTAACGCAATTAGGGCGTTTTCGCCAGCCACAGAATTCCGATAAGCCTGGTGCCACTCATCCATAAACCGGGGAATAGCCACAGGGGCAGGCGGAACGTGTAGCCCGACTTTGACGCCTGCCGTGCGCCAGACACCCGGTTGCACCACTTCCTGATTGCCGTCGTCATTGAACTGAATCAGATCTTCGGCATCCATTTGAACATGCAAATGTCCGTGTATTGCCTGCACCACTTCTGGTCGAAAGAAATTCCACGCATCAAAAACTGGACAGTTTTGTTCACCCCAACGCTCCGTTGCGATATGCGCAATCGCGATGCGCTGTTTGCGTGCTTCAGCCGGCCTGCTGGAAAAATCCTGCTGCAGCGCCTGTTCGATCAATAGCGGTTCCGTATGCTGTCCTTCAATTTTATTCGTGTAAAACGAATTCATAGGACGCAGCGTTTCTTTTAACAGTTCAGAAAGGTGTGGCATGCCATGCGCAACCAGGCCTTTAGAGAGCTGAATGATTTCAGCGGCCATGGGGCGCAACAGATTAAGTTGGCTTTCACCCGGCAGCATCGGATGCATCTGATGCGGGCTGGTGTAATGATAGTTTTGCATAACGATTCGATTTCAGGGCAATAATGCAGAAGAGTGCATCTTATGGCGAATCTTGAAGTAAATCAAATTTATATAAATATTGATTATATTCAATAACTTATAAAAAAATGGCGCATCGTTTGGCGAATCTTTTGGCGAATCTTTATGCGGTAGCCAAAGCGGTTGAATATAAAAAAAGAGCTGCACAGGGCAGCTCTTTGTGAAGATAAAACCGACTCCTTTTTTATTATTAGTCCTGTGGACCACGTAACGACTGCGGTCTGTTACAGCCGTGGTGCAATGGCATTGCACCCGACAAAGTAAGTGTTCAGGCCAACTATTTTTTGACCGACAGCATGTACTCTGCCACCGCCTTGCGCATTTCCGGACTTAAATGTCCCTGCGATGGCATCGGTGGAAAGTCTTCGCGTTTTTTTGTCGGCTTGGCGATGTAGTCGGCAATGCCCTGGGGGTTGCCGGCATATAAGGCCTGGATAATCTGGGTTGGTGGCCCAATCATGCGCGCACTGTAGGTGTGGCAGCCGGCACAGATACCTTTGTACAGGACTTCGCCCTTGCTGGCGGTTTCAGTAGAGCGTGGCGTGGCCGGCTTATCCAGCAACAGGGTGACGATATCAGCCGTGCTGGTTTTCACGCAAGTGGTCGCCCAACCGGCAATGCCCAGCGTAGCGTGTGCTGCGCGATCTACCATGCAGTTGTCCTTGCCGCCGCCAACGGCCACGATATCAGGTCCGTGTGTGGTCAGCGACGCCACCATCAGCGCCTTGATATCGTCGATAGGCTCATATCCGTTATTCGAGAATAAATTCGACAGCACGCTGACCCGGTCGGGATAGGGATCTGATTCCGGATCAATCGTGATATTCGCAAACGATTTATGATCGGCGACGATGATGCCGGCATTTTTGTTATCACGAATCACATTGTTTTCAATGATCACATCTTTGGCGGCCATCACAATCACGCCGGTGCCGCTCGGCACACCGGATACAATAGAACCAGGCGCACCAAAGTTTTTATGATTGTTCCCGACGATGAAATTGTTGCGGATGATGACGTCGAACGTGGTTTTGATCGGCAGCCAGGGCGTGACGAAAGTAAGGATACCGCCGGCATTGTCGACCACCATATTGTTTTCAACCACGGCATGGCGTGAGTTTTCAATTTCAATACCGGCTACGTTGCCATGCACTTCGTTGTGATCAACCTGAATGTTGTCCGACATGCCGACATAAATCGCCGCATCTTCGATGCCAGAGAGCACGTTGTACTGAATCAGTCCGTTTTGTCCGAACTGCGGGAAAATGCCGTACACGCCGGTGTCTTCAATCCAGTTATGGCGGATCACAAAATTGTTCCCGGCCTGGCCCATGATGGCATTGCCTTTGAATTTCACGATCTTTAAATTTTCAACCCGGATCCCGTTACCGGAGTACAGCACGGCATCGTTCAATTTGCCCATACCGTCCAGCGTCGGCCACTGGCCTTCCTGCACCATGCCGATCAGGGCAATATTGTCTTTGTCGATATACACGGTTTCATTGTAGGTGCCAGGCATGACGGAAATGGTATCGCCGCTCAGTGCCTTGTTGACCGCATCCTGAATCAGCTCTCCCGGTTTGACCGTAATCACTTTGCCGCTCAGCGCGGCTGTCAGCGCCGCTGCGTCACCCTTGCCTGAAGCGCCGGCACGCGAGGCGGACAACAGCGACTGGGCTGACGCGATATCGGCAGCGCTCGAAGTTGCCATCTGTCTGTGCGCAGCGTAATAGCCCGCTCCGGCAGCAAAAATCATCGCCACAACGCCGATGAGCAGTCCCTTTTTGTTCATGGTATCTCCCCTTTTATTGAAATTCTATTTGCTTGCCGACAGACCGGACGGCAATACTGTCGGGCGTTGCGGCCTGAATGATTCATCAGTCAACGTCTTCAGAAAATCGACCAGTCTGTCCAGTTCAACATCGGTCAGTTTCGGTTCATGTATATGCCAGTGCAACAACAGCTTTTCTTCTTTGGGCACGGCGTGACCGCGTCCTTCATTGTAAAAACTCACGACCTCGCGCAGCGTTTTGAAGCGACCGGAATGCATGTAAGGTGCGGTCAGTTCAACGTTACGCAGACTGGGCACCTTGAATCCGCCGCGCAAACGCGGTTCCGCGCTGTAGCTTCCGGCACCCGGATCAAATGCGTGCCCTGGAGGTTCAGGCGTGCCGATCACCACGATCTGCTGATTGGAAAACAGCGGCGGCGTATGACATTCGGCACAGCGGGCTACAAACGATCGAAATACATTCAGGCCTGCGATTTCCTGCTTGTTCAGGGCATCGGGAAAACCGTGGGCATATAAATCATAACGACTGTTCAACGAAATCAGCGACGTTTCAAATGCCGCAATCGAACGATATACCTGGTCAATTTTAATGTCGGCTTTGGGCTGAACAAACGATGTTGCGTAGGCAGTGGCAAACAAACGCCGATAGGTTTTGTTGCCATTCAGGTTCGCCAGGATTTTGTCCGGTGACGAATTCATTTCTGCCTTGCTGTACAACGGGCCCTGCATCTGTTCTTCCAGCGTCGCAGCCCGGCCGTCCAGAAAAAACCGTTTTAAAAATCCCACGTTCCACAGACTGGGCGCATTCCGGGTTGTTTCCAGCCCGGTGGACCCCAGACTGAATTGCCGGCCATCGGCAAAACCCTTGTCCGGATTATGGCAGCTGGCACAGGCCTGTTTGCCATTGCCCGACAGGAGCGGATCAAAAAACAGATAACGACCCAGATCAATTTCTTCGGCGGTAAAACCATCCCGGATGGCAGGCAGACCGGTTTTGAGTCCCCCTACTCCGCCGTTTTCCAGCGACGTGTAATTGGTGTAATTCGAAACCAGCCTGCAATGGCCTTCATGCTTCTCGAAACTCGCCGGGCATTGTGACGACAGTTGGATGTCACCTGACCAGGCCGGATGTGTCCATAGCAAAACGACCAAAATCAAAAGGTTACGCATAAATCACTTCAGTGTATTGATGTAGGCAACGACGTCGTGCACGCTTTTCGTATCCGGCAGCATGGTCGCGCCGACTTTCATCAACGCACCCGCCCTGTCATCTTTATGGTAACCACGAACACCCGCACGAAACGCCAGGATCTGACGTTCCATGTAGACCGCATCCAGGCCAACCAGACTGGGCGCACCCATCTGCACGTTACCCTGAGCACGGCTTTCATGACAGGAACTGCACACGGCATTGAACTGGGTACTGCCATTGGCGAGATTGGCTTTGAGGTCAGTCACTGATCTGACCTTGGGCATGGCGGCAATAAAAGCGGCGATGGCCTGACGGTCGGCATCACTTTTTAAAACCTGAACAGCACCACGCATTTGCGCGCCATAGGTATCGTTTGGCGCTGTGCCACGCAGCCCGGTTGAAAAATTGCTCAGCTGACGCGTTACATAAGCGGCATCCATGCCGGCAATATTCGGCGCACCGATTTTGGGATTGCCTTCGCCTTTGGCACCGTGGCAGGCGATACAGGTAGCAGCAAAAATTGTTTTGCCGTCCACAGCGAGCGCCGGTGCGGCAAGACCAAAAGCCAACATTGCGCAAATCGAATACCGGGCGATCGTGTTTGAAATAGCGCATAACGCAGGCAACGGTACTGAAAATCTCAACTGAATCTCCATTAATCGGCGGGGCTTATCGTGAAATTGTGATTTGGAAATCATTTCCGAAATTCAATATATCAACCGCCTCGCCATGTTGTAAAGCGGATTGCCTTGTGCACTGCAATCAAAAATTGCTACAAAGGAAATATTTTAAGTTTCAATCAGTCGAGCAATGAGGAGTACGGCTGATTTAGAGTCCATTCTCTAAATGAAACAGGTCGCTCGCCGAAATTCTTGGATCAAAACTTTCAAACATGATGGCTTTTCCCGAAACAGTGCAAAAATCCGCAACTAAACTTGCTCAAACAGGGTTTGTAAGGATTGACCGGCTTGGGTATCCTACTACAGCGATCAACGTTAAGTTGATGCACGGGAAATATGGCGGGGTTCAATACGCTTATTAAAATCAAATCCCGTTATGGAGACGATCCACCTCTCTGTACTTAGGACTTACGCAAAATTGTTTCAGGCAAGGCGCGCCGACGGCAGGATGTACCGCAACACCAACACCACGTACAACAGCCCAGACATGCCCCATGCAGTGATTTTCCGCAAGTTCTGGAATCCCGCCTAAACCAAGGTATGGTATGTTGAAAAAAAATTCGCAGAATCCGGCAAGAAAGCCGGTAGTTTTGATGTCTATGGGCGCCCAGGAACGTAAAGGGCACGATTATCAGGTGATGACGGTGAAATATATCCGTCCGCTGGTGGAACATGCAGGATGCGTTCCGCTGCTGGCACCAACCTGCTGTGGCACCGATGACATCGAGCAGTATTTATCCATGGTAGACGGCGTCTATCTGACCGGCGCAGGCAGCAATATTGATCCTGCCCTGTACGGTCAAACCAATCTCACCCCTGAAAAACAGCAAGATAAAGATCGCGACAATTTCGATCTGCCCCTGATACTCGCGGCACTGAAAATGGGCCTGCCGATTTTTGCCGTATGCCGCGGCATGCAGGAAATCAATGTGGCGCTGGGTGGTGATCTGCATCAGAAACTCTATGCAGTGCCCGGCAAGGAGGATCACCGTGAAGACGGGGAAGAATCAGTCGAACAGCAATATGCGGATGTACACAAGGTGAGCTTCGACCCGGACAGCTGGATCGCCAAAGTACTGGGCAAGACCGAAATTCCGGTCAATTCGCTGCATGGCCAGAGCATCAAGACGCTGGGCAAAGGTGTGCGGGTCATTGGTCGCGCCGAAGACACGGCGATTGAAGCCATCGACCTGCCAGACTATCCGCAATTCACTCTCGGTGTGCAGTGGCATCCGGAATGGAAAGCCGCCAGCAATCCACACTCCATCAAAATGTTTGAAGCCTTTGGACATGCGTGCCGTCTGCGGGTCGAACAATCTGCCACCTGAAACGATTTTTTGAAACCCTGACCTGACTTCCGATTGCATGAAACCCGTTTTAATCATTCAGCAAGTGCAGCACGACACGCCCGATTATTTTGAAGACTTTTTGCTCGAGCAGAATATCCCTTACGAAATCCGGTTAATGCACGACGGTGAACGTCCGCCCGAATCGATTGCCGCGTATTCCGGCTATTGCATGCTGGGTGGGCCGATGAGCGTCAACGATGAAGAACACTTCCCGTTTCTGCGTCAGGAAAAAGTGCTGGTGCGCGAAGCGCTGGAACGGGATATTCCGATGATAGGTCACTGTCTCGGCGGTCAGCTGATCAGTACTGCGCTGGGTGGCACGGTCAGTGCGGCAGCGATCCCGGAAATCGGCTGGAGTCA
>Ga0209067_10002420_pt1 | contig 11048 bp, 11 predicted proteins | sample ColStrG_CSR_2013_FD_187199 | JGI IMG/M metagenome (GOLD analysis project Ga0209067, IMG submission 187199) | Freshwater sediment microbial communities in response to fracking from Pennsylvania, USA - Cold Stream Run_MetaG_CSR_2013 (SPAdes)... | ecosystem: Environmental > Aquatic > Freshwater >... | reverse complement strand
TGGGACCGGTCTCGTGACGACGAGCGTGAACAACACGAATCTTCCGATCACGAACATTGCCGGTTTTTTCCGCGTGAAAGGACAGTGAACGGAATAAGCGCCGTCCGGGATGGCGATTCACTGGCCGCTGCTCAAAATCAAACGATAAAACATCTGGTTGTTGGTGGGCACCACCGTGAAGGAAGTCATCACGGCGCACGTCGGCGACACGATTGCGACCGGGGTCGGAGTGATGGTGGCGCGCCCCGCGACGAGCGCCGAACTGCGCAATACGCTGCGCAAGGTCAAAGTGTTCAAAGATATCTACAAGGATGACCTGATCGTGATGCTGCTGCCCGACAAGCTAGACACGCTCGATCGCCGCATGGCGATGTCCGGGTTGTTGGCGGAGGACGTCGCCGTCGTCGTCAAGTGATGGCGCGTCGACAACCCCGTTGGCGGCCGAAGGAGCCCTGCCCGTGACCCCGATACGCCGCTATACCCGCACCGCGATCACACTGCATTGGATCATTGCACTGGCAATGATTGCCAACGTACTGCTCGTCTGGTCGGTCGACTATGTCGGCGAGTCGCGCGAACGCGCGGTCATCGACCTGCATAAATCCATCGGGATCACGGTGCTGGGACTGGCGCTGCTACGCCTGCTTTGGCGCTATGCGCACCGGCCGCCGACGCTGCCGGAGTCCTATGCGCGCTGGGAGAAGACGGCATCGCACGTTGCACACGGTGCCCTGTATCTGTTGATGCTCGGTCTGCCGCTGTCGGGCTGGCTGCACGATTCGGCCTGGAAGGACGCCGCGACGCACCCGATGTCGCTGTACAATCTTATCCCCTGGCCACGCATCGGCTGGGTCATGAACGCTGAACCGGCGTACCGGGAGCGCCTGCACGACCTGTTCGGCAACCTGCACGGCCTGCTCGCCTATGGGCTCTACGCGCTGCTCGCACTGCACGTCGCTGCTGCCCTGAAACACCAGTTCATCGACGGCGAGCCGGAACTGCAACGCATGCGCTTTGGCGGCAAAGGCTAGCGTTGCGCGGGCACCGCACGGTGTCCGCGTGCGCCCTCGCACGCAGACACCGTCCCTGTCAGTGCTTCATCCCATGATGAACGTGCACAGCTTGTTCCCTTCGAGGTCGCGGAAGTAGCCGGCGTAGAAACCTTCACCGCGCGGGCCCGCGGGACCCTCGTCCTTGGCGCCCAGCGCCAGCGCCTTCTTATACATTGCATCAACCTGCGCCTTCGACTTCGCGGCGAGTGCCACCATCGTGCCGTTGCCAACCGTGGCGGGCTTGCCGTCGGCCGGCTTGATCAGGATAAGCATCGGTGTGCCCGCCTCCGCACCCCACGCAATCATCTTCTCCGTGTCCCAGACGCGTTTCGCGCCGACATCAGCCAGCAGTTCGTCGTAAAAGCGCGCCGAGCCTGCGAGATTGTTCGTGCCGATACAGACGTAGCCAATCATGGGTGTCTCTCTTCGTTGCGGTTGAGAATTGGAAGGGCCGCCGCGGCGCGGCGGGCCGCCCGATAGCTTACTCGCTCGCACCGGCCGGTGCGTGCTGCCGGGCAGGCCGAAGACTCAGCCGCCTGCCGCGCGGTAACGCGCCACGTTCAGGCGTCGATTGACCGGTAGACGCGCGCGAAGCGTCCGGCGTCGGCGATGCCGTGGTCACCCTTGCCGTACTGCAGCAACCAGTCGCCCGGCCTGCCATGCAGCACGTCGCCGGAGGTCCGCGTGACGGCGAACGGCTGCGCATACTGGCGCGCGTACACCGGCGCAGGCACGTTGCGATACGTGCCTGGCTGGCCCGCGATCGTGCCGGGCTCCGGGCCGTACTTGGCGTCGAAAAGCGCTCGCTTCACGCTCCAGCGGTCCCCGTCGCAGCCAACGATCAGGGCATCGCCCGCTTCGTAGTGATTTGGACCGACGCGACTGACGAGGACGCCGGATTCGGTGGCAAACGACACCTCCACGACCTCGCTCTTCACAAACCGCCCCGCTAGCGGGTCGCACGACAGGTCCACATCACTCAATCGCAGCACTTTATCGCTCGCTTCAGCAGGGACAGGACCGGATCGGAGCAGCCGGCCCGCACATTACGGCATGCGCGAGCCAATCGTGCAACGACATCAGACAGCGCCCGGTACACCCGATGCTGCCAATGGACGCCCGGTTGCGGTGGCACGCACGATGGCTTCCGCGACGTAGAATTCGTCGCCGGTGCGCGCGCGCTTTTCAAGCACCTCAAGTTCGACAGCGGGCGAACTTGCGCCCGCCTTGAGCGCCGCGGCGAGGGCGAGTTCAGTCGCCGCACTACGCGCGTGCGCGAGAGCGGCGCCGAAGTCCTCAAAGTCGCGGATCCCGGCCGGGTCGTGCACGCGAAACAGCCGGTAGGTCGGTTGATTGACGAGCACGTCAACGGTCTGAGACACCGTGCCGGCGACCGCACCAACCGCGTTACATACCGCGGCATACTCGGGGATCGCGAGTTCCGCCCCGAGTCTGCGCGCAACCTCGGGGTAGTAAGAACCGACCGGCGCACCGATCGCTACGAGCGCGCGGTCCAGCCCGAGACGGCCGGACATCAGTCGGGAAAAACGCCGCCCGCTGACTACATCGTCGAGCAAGCGCTCGCCGAGCGGCCCGAATCCACCACCACGGTCATGCAGGCCGGGGTCCTGTGCCAGTGCCGCCTCGAGCACGACGCGGCCGGAACGTTGCACGACGCTTTCCCGGATGCGCTCGCAAAGATCCTGCGTCGAATTTGCCGCCAGCAGGCGCCGCACATTGCGCTCTTCCTTCGCAAGGATCTGTGCGCCGTAGGCAGCGGCTTCGGTATTCCAGTCGTTCTGTGCACCGAGCAGATGCATCGCGTCGCTGGGCGTGAAGGCGGCGAACAGCACCAGTCCGAGGTTTGCCAGCGATTCCAGCGAGCGCTGCGTGGCGGAACTGGTGACGAGTGTCGATACCAGCTGCGGCTCGTCGCCCAGCTGGTCCCACAATGCCTTGTGAGCGAGTGACAGCGTCGCGCTCGCACCTTTTTCGCGAGAGCGCACGACGAATTGCCCGGCGCGCTCGGGAAAGCGCTCGAACGAGGCCTGATTGCGCAGCTTCTCCAGCGTCGCAGGCCATTGCGCAGCAAGCAGGCTCAGAGGCATGGCGCGCCGCGGGCCGATCATCAGGTTGCCAGTTCGATCCAGACGGACTTCGCTGTCGCCACCCAGGCCGTGCGTATGCACATCGACCGCCTCGACCATGGTGCGCCACCCACCGACCAGCGCGCCTTCGGAATTGATGACAGGCCGACCGTTCGTGACCACGGCCACGTCAGTGGTCGTGCCGCCCATGTCCGACACCAGAAAATCGCTGAGCCCGGTCAGGAAGCCCGCGCCAACCACGCTCGCGGCCGGGCCCGACAGCACGGTCTCGACCGGACAGTCGAGCGCGACGTCTGAACGCATCAGTGATCCGTCGCCCTTGACGACCATCAGTGGCGCTTCGATCGCCTCGTTAACCAGTACCGCCGCGACCGCCTCGACGAGATGGCGAATCTGCGGCGTCAAGCGGGCATTGAGCGCCGCGGTCAGTGCGCGACGCGGTGCGTCGAGTTTTGAGGTCAGCTCATGCGCACAGGTGACTGGCTTGTGAGTCGCCTCGCGGATAATCTGGCGTACGCGCAGCTCGTGCGCCGGGTTGCGCACCGAGAAGCTAGCCGCCACGGCGTAGGCCTCGACGCGATGATCATGGCGGGCGATCACGGCGCGAACGGCGTCGACATCCAGCGGTTGCTGCTCGTCACCGACCGCAGTATGGCCGCCACCGACGCACTCCACCGGGCTCGAGTCCTGCGCGGCGCGCAGGCCCGAGCGGGTGGCCATCGCCTCGTCGAAGCCGATCAGGATCGAACAGATTGGGCTGAACCGCCGCTCAACGACTGCGTTGGTTGCAAGCGTCGTCGACACCGACACGAGCCGCACGTCGGCGCGCGTGTACGGAGTGGGGAGCTTCGCCAGGATCGCACGGATAGCGCCGCCCAGGCCGATCGACAGGTCCTCGCGCGTCGTAAGTGCCTTCGCACTGCACTGCACCGCGCCGCCCGCCTGCAACAGCACGGCGTCGGTATACGTGCCGCCGGTGTCCAGACCCAGCCACAGTTCGCGCTGGCCCGCCGCTGCGCGCGGACCCTGATCCATCTGCTTCATCCGGAGATTCCCGTTGACCTCAAAGGGCGGCCCGCGGCGCGCCGCCCGCAGTGTAAGCGCAACTGGGGGCGGCGCAAATGATCCAGTACGGGCAGCCGCGCCGGAGAACAAGCGGAGGAACGTTGGGTTACAGGCCCGCCGTGTGCAGCACCCGCAGGCGACTGTCGAAGTCTTCCTTGTTCAGGTAGGCACCGCAGAGCCGGCGAAAGCCGGTATAAGCGCGTCGCCCGTGCAGCGTGCGCCAGTTGTCGAACAGCAGCACCGTGCCGGGATGCAGCTTGATCGCGATTTCGAAACGTGCATCGTTGACCAAGCGGTTCCACAGCGCCAACGAACGATAGAACTCGCGCATCCTCGCCGGCGGCAAACGAAACGGTGCGCGGTCGTAGTTGTTATAGGCAACCTGGCGCAACTCCCCCTGGTCGTCGAGTTCGATCACCGGGTGCTCTGCGCGCAGGTGCACGCCGTCACCCAGGTACTGACAGGGTACCCGTACCGACGTCAGGACATCGAAAGCCTGCGGATCAGTGGTCCGGATTTCCTGCGCGACACGAAAGCCGTCGACGAGCGTGTTTTCGCCACCGGTGCCATCGTGCTGCAGGCAGTGAAACACCTGAAAACCCGGCGAGTCGATCGCGTAGGTGCCGTCGGTATGCGGCCCGATCGCCACCGGTGTGTACGCCGTGTCCTTGAACGCGAGGTTCGCGCTGAAATCCCAGAACCCGCCGAAAATGGTCTGGCGCAGATAGCCAACGCGTTCGATCACCGCCTGTGTCGCCTCGGTCGTAGCAGGCGCGCCGGTGGCAAGCGCGAAACCGTACTGCGCCGTCAGTTCGAGCCACCGGGCCAGACCTGCATCGGTGCCCATCACGTCCGCGTAGGGTACCGATGGAAAATCCTCGCCCATGCTAGCGCGGTCCCACAGCTCGCGGCTGGGCGCCTGCTCGCGACCGTCACTGTGGGCGATCCCGAACAGAAACGCGGCCGGCAGCACGCTGCGCGTGCCATCGTGCGTCCAGCGCACCTCCAGCGTCGCGCCGTCATCGATGATTCGCACCGACTCGGCAGCGATATCCGTCGGAATCCCGAACGTGTCGACTTGGCGCTGCAGCGTATCCGGATGCAGGCTCTCTGGTGCATGGCAATGATCGCGCAGCCAGAACGGCGCGAACTGCGCAGTCGCCGAAGACGCTTGCCAGGAGACTTCGACGAGACCGTCAGCGATGATTGCGCTGGCGAGCCGCAAGGCGGAACGCTCGATGGTTCGGGCTGCAACAGGCTGGTACACGACGGTTCCTTCGCGGCGCTTCGCCGCAAATTATTAAACGGTTGATCAATAACTGTTGAACGAATGATCAACAAGAATTGATGCGCCGTCAACTGCCTCGTCCGCGTGTCGGCTATTCCATCCTAAGTTATTGTTAAATTGGCGAAACTTTCGCCCGATATATCAACGCTGCGCCAGGATCGCGGCGATCTTCGCGTCCTTGGCCAGCCACATCTTCTGCAGCCACTGCTGCAGTTCTGAACGCAGCGCCGCGTCGGCGACGTAGTCGCCCCCGCACAGTGTCTCCGGAACCGCGAGCTGCTCGACAACGACGACGATGCGTGGAACACGACCGCACAGGAAGTCCCAGAAAGTAGGTTGTCCGTCCGGATAGACGATGGTCACGTCCAGCATGGAACGAAACTGGCTGCCAAGCACCGACAGGCTCAGCCCCAGCGCGCCCGCGCGCGGGCGCAGCAGGTATTGATAGGGCGAGCGCTGCTTCAGCTGCTTTTCGCGCGTAAAGCGCGTGCCCTCCGGAAAGTTCATCACGCTGGTCGGCACGATCGAAAACCGCGCGCAGGCGCGCCGCGCGGTTTCCAGATCCTGTGTCCGCTTCTCCGGATGCCGCTGCAGGTAGTTCGCCGAATGCCGCCGCATGAACGGAAACTCCAGCGCCCACCACGCCAGCCCGATCACCGGCACGTAGATCAGTTCTTGCTTCAGGAAAAACTTCAGCAACGGGATACGGCGGTTGAACACCCGCTGCAGCACGAAGATGTCCACCCACGACTGGTGGTTGCAGTTAACGAGATACCAGTGATCCAGTGCCAGTGCGTCTGTTCCGGAAACCTCCCAGCGCGTGCTCTGTGACGCATTCAGCAGCGCGGTGTTAAACGAAATCCACGCCGACGCGATGCCGTTGAGCATGGGATCGAGCGCCGCGCGCACGGGTTTGCCCGGTATCACGAGCTTTACAACCGCGAGCAGCAACAGCGGCGTTGAGCAAACCGCGGTATTGAGAATGATCAACAGCAGCGTCAGCGCGCCGCGGATCGCCGCCGGAAACACTTTCAGCATCGATACTCCATACTGTGGGCCCATGGGTGGCCGCGCGTGTTGCCCGCACTGCAGCAGACCGGCGACCGAAGCCGTAGACTACTCCCACGTTCGCCGGTTCGGAGCCACGGCCGCGCGGCAGCGGGCCGCGGGAGGGCCGCGCAGAGGTTAGCAGAGAAGAAGACGACGACGACAGGAGCCAATGCCGTGTCACAGACCACCACACAGACGACGATGCCGACTCTGTTCGTCGGCCACGGCAGCCCGATGAATGCGATCCAAGACACGCCGTACTCGCGCGCGTGGAGCGCGCTGGCCGCGCGGTTTCCCCGGCCCCGTGCGATCCTCGCTGTGTCGGCCCATTGGTACACGCAGGGTACCGCGGTCACGGTAGATCCGTTGCCGAGAACCATCCACGATTTTGGTGGATTCCCGCCGCAGCTCTATGCCGTAGAGTACCCGGCGCCGGGTGATCCGGCGCTGGCCGCCAGCCTCTGTGCGCGGCTCGCGCCGACGCCGGTCGAGAAATCAACGGCGTGGGGCCTGGACCACGGCACCTGGTCCGTGCTCGTCCACATGTACCCGAACGCTGACGTGCCCGTCGTACAGCTGAGCATCGATGCGACGCAACCCGGGTCCGCGCACTATGCGCTGGGTCAGCGGCTAAGCGCGTTGCGCGACGAAGGAATCCTGATCGTCGGCAGCGGCAATATCGTGCACAACCTGCGCCAGGCGGACTGGCGTCCCGGCGCACCGGCAAAGCCGTGGGCGACAGCCTTCGAGGGCGTCGTCGGTCATGCACTCGCGCAGGGTGACCACCAGTCGCTCATGGACCCGGAACTGCATGGCGATGCGGGCAGGCTGTCAGTGCCGACGGCAGAGCACTATCTGCCGTTGCTCTATACACTGGGCTCCTCACGCGCGGGCGAACAGCCGGAGCTGCTGTCGCGCGACATTGCGCTCGGCACCATCAGCATGACCTGCGTGGCCTTTGGTCTGCCACCGCTGGCGCAACCCGCGTGACCGCAACGTGATCGCAGTAACGCCAGCCACGCGACGCGTGCGCGCAATCCTGTTGTTCCATGGCTGGGGGGGGACCGGCGAGGAACTCGTGCGTACGCTGAATGTGTGGACGCGCCGCTGGCCGGGTGTACGGCTCATTGGCCTGGAGGCCCCGAATCCCCAGGACGGCGATGGTGGGGCGCGCCAGTGGTTCAGCCGCATCGCAATCGATGCCGGGAATCGCGCCGCGCGCATCGCCGGTGCGCGTGCGGGTGTTGACGCGACCGTCCGGAACGCGCTCGCTGCCACGGGCCTGGATGTAGCCCAGACCGCGTGGGTTGGTTTCTCGCAGGGTGCGATGGTCGTGCTTGACGCGATCACGCAGGGCCGCTTCGAGCCCAGCGCCGCAATCGCGATAGCCGGTCGTCTGGTCGTGCCACCCGGCGTAACTGCCACCACCGATATCCTGTTGCTGCACGGGGAACGCGACGACGTCGTGCCGGCCCCCAACGCAAGCGCCGCCCAGGAATCGCTGCACCAGCACGGATACACCAGCAAGCTTGTGACTTTTCCGCAAGTTGGACACCAGCTGACCCGCGACGTGGTCGAGTGCGCGGCTCGCTTCCTTGACCCGAAGGTTGCAGTACCCGCCGGCCGCACCACCCCATGAGCGATTGGGCGCCGCTGCTCTTTCGGTATGAGCATCTGGTGAACCTCAACGACGCGGTGCTCCCGACGCCCGCCCTGTCGCGCGCTACGGTATGGAGCGGGCTCTGTGCCAGAGCGATAGCACCGCAGTTGTACGACGAATCGATCAGTGCCTGCGAAATCCAGGGCGGTGCGCCGTTGCTGATGCGCAGTTACCGGCGTCATTCCACGACGATAAAGGACGAGGTCCGCCTGGATCCGCTCGGTCAGGTCACGTTTGTGACGCTGATCCCCGCCGAGTTTCGCGGCAGCGCACTTAGAATCCGCATCGAAGAGCCCGACGACTCGTCACTGTTGTTGCACTTCGTCTACGAGCTGCGTGGCAGGGGCGCTGCACCCGCCGAGCCCGAAGCCGCGGCACTTCGCGGCGCCTACACGAACGCCGACGCCGCGTTCGTGGCCCGCCTGCGCGAGCTCGCTGCCGGCTGACCCATGTCTCGGACCAGGTTCATTCGATCTGTAGCACCACGTTGCCGATGACGGCCCCTTGTTCGACCATCTCGTGCGCTTGCGCGGTGGCATCCAGTGGCAGCGTGGCGGCTATCGTGTGCGAAAGGCGCCCGGCCTTGAGGGCATCGCCGATGCCGTCGAGCACCGCGGCACGATCGGTCGTATCGAGGTCATAGACAAGGAACGACGCCACAGTGACGCTGTTGCGCATCAGCCATAGACCCGGGATATTGCATTGCGGTTCGTTGGATCCATAGACGACGACGCGGCCGTGCGGACGAATCACGTCCGGCAGAAGTGCGGCATTCGCGCTGTAGTTGACGTCGATTACCGCGTCGACACCGCGGCCGGCGGTCAGATCGCGGACCCGGTCACCTACGCTGTCGGTGCGGTAGTTGATCGCTGCTTCCGCACCGGCGGCTAGTGCGTGCTTTGCCTTGACGTCACTGCTGACAGTAGTCAGCACTCTGATCCCCCTCGCCCGTGCCAGCTGGATCACGTAGTGACTGACCGATCCGGCGCCACCGTGCACGAGGACCGTGCTACCAGCATGGGCGCCACTGAGCCGGATCGCCTGCAGTGCGGTCATTACCGGAATACCGAGGCACGCACCGGCCGCAAAGTCCGTGTTGGCCGGCAACACTACCGCCTGCGCGGACGGCAACGCGATGTACTGGGCGGCGGTTCCATGAGCTCGCTGCCACTGGGCGTTCCATAGCCAGACCCGCTCGCCGATTCGTGCGGCATCGACGCCCGGACCGACCGCATCGATGACTCCCGCCCCGTCACTGTGCGGGATCACGGGCGCGGGTAACGGTGCGGAAATCGTAGCGCCGCTCCGTGATTTCCAGTCCGAAGGGTTCACACCGGATGCGTGCAGGCGGACGCGCACCTGCCCGGCGAAAGGCTGGGGTGTCGGCACCTCACCGTACTCAAGCACATCACGGGCGGGCCCGCGACGTGCGTAGAAAACCGCCTTCATTGCGCTTGCTCCCTGTCAAAAAAACGTTTCGCCGGAATCACGGGCTGGCCGCCGACTGCAGGAAGTCATGCAGCTGACCCAACAGGCGGCCGCGCATTTCCGCCCGCACCTCAATGCGCTCCACCGCCTTGTGCACTTCGTAGACGGCGCCACTCGTGGCGACGGTTGGCGTCACCTCCTGGAGCTCCTGTGCAACCGCAGGGCTGTAGGTCATGCCTGCCAGGCTCGGCAAGAGCCGCTCGCCTTGATCTTCGGAGACCTTCGCAAGCAGCTTCTCACGTGCCACGACGGCTTGGTGCCAGATTGCTTCGGGGTCAGGACCGTGGGCTGCCGCGGCGACGAGCAAATAGGAGACCCTGGCCGGCGCGATCTCGTCGGTTTGCGCGATGACGCCAACCTGCGCAGCGAGCCGCGGATCCTGCGCATGCGCCATGGCGAAATAATAGCGCAGCTTTTCCTCGGTTCCGGTTGCGCGGCGACCCAGCGCATGCAACCGATCGAACAGCGCCTGGTCGGCCTGACGTCCGGCGTTGTAGAGCACCGCGTCGCGCAGACTGGGCTCGAGCGACCCCGGTTTGGCGACGAACGCGTTGAATCGCGCTTTTGATGTTGCCAGCACCTCGGTATCGCCTAGCTGCCCCAGCTGGAGCAGCACCGCACCGCGCAGCAGCACATCTCCGTTGGGTTCACCGGCGCGCGCGGACCACCCCAGTCGTGCGAGAAGCGGCCTGAGTACGCCGCGCGCCCAGGCCCGGAAAGCCGCCTGGTCCGGCATACCGCGCTCGTATCCGTCCAGCTGCGAAATGACCGCCAGCACGTCGTTCCAGACCACGAGCTCTCGCTCATCACTGAGTCGCGACAGCAATTTCAGGTAAGGCTGAACGTCGGCCTTGCCGGCCTCGACCAGCGCCCATTGGTCGCTCAGGAGATTTACCCGGTCCGCGGCACTGAGCCGGGAGTACGCGCCTTCCAGTAGTTGCAGGTCGCGCGCGTCGTAAGCGACGCGGTAGTACCCCACATCCCCGAGATTCAACTTCACGGGCGTGGCGCAGCCGGCGAATTCCATGCGCACTGGCTTGGCGCCCACGAGCGCCGTCTGCGCCGATGCATCGACGCCGATCGCACCGGCGATCACCGGAATCTGCCATGTGAGCGGCTGCGACAGCGGGTCGTGGATCGTGAAGCGCTCCTGGGATAGCTCCAACACAGTGCGCCCCTCGATGCACTGTGTCGCCACTCGCACCATCGGTACGCCCGGTTGCTCGGTAAATGTCGCCGCAATGGTTGCTACCGGACGCCCCGAGGCGGACTCCAACTCCGTCCACAGGTCGGCGGTGGTCGCGTTGGAGTAGGCATGCTTTTGCATGTAATGGCGC
>Ga0209067_10002416_pt1 | contig 11051 bp, 10 predicted proteins | sample ColStrG_CSR_2013_FD_187199 | JGI IMG/M metagenome (GOLD analysis project Ga0209067, IMG submission 187199) | Freshwater sediment microbial communities in response to fracking from Pennsylvania, USA - Cold Stream Run_MetaG_CSR_2013 (SPAdes)... | ecosystem: Environmental > Aquatic > Freshwater >... | reverse complement strand
AACCCCCTTAAAGGAGATCTTATCAAACCCTATTAATCAAGATGTCAAAGAACAAAACTATATTCAACTAAACTTTGATCTATTTTAACTGGACACTAGTGATTTTGAACAATAAATCCAAAAAGAAATGAATCAGGAGAATGTAGCGGATCTTGCCATTGTCGGCGCAGGTATGGTTGGTCTTGCCCATGCCTATCATGCCTTAAAAAAAGGTTTGAAGGTAGTTCTCTTTGAGAGAGAGTATTTTGCCGTTGGAGCTTCGGTACGAAATTTTGGAATGATCTGGCCAATTGGTCAAGCTCCAGGAGAGGGACTTGACTTAGCGCTTCGGAGTCGTGAGCATTGGATGGAGGTCTCTAAAGAGGCAGGGTTTTGGCTTAACCCAAGTGGATCGATCCATCTCGTTTATCACCAAGATGAGTGGGAGGTACTGAATGAATTTGTCAAGTTATACCCGAATAGCTATCAAACCCAATTACTTTCGCCAGAGGAAGTCTTGAAGAAATCGCCGGCCGTGAACCGGAAGGGTTTGATGGGAGGGTTGTGGAGTGCTAGCGAGTGCGTTGTCAATTCACGCGAAGCAATAAGGAGGATTCCGCTGTGGCTGCAAGAGAAATACGGACTGGAAATAAGGTTTGGTCAACAAGTAAATGAAATTTCCTTACCCAAGATTGTTACCTCTCGTGAAACATGGCTTGTGGAAAGAGTGATCGTATGTAGTGGTGCCGATTTTCAAACCTTGTATCCGCAGGTATTTAAGCAGCATGCCATTACAAAATGCAAGCTGCAGATGATGAAGGCTGTTTCGGGCGTCAAAAATTTCAGCATTGGGCCTTCTCTCTGTGCTGGTCTCACCCTGAGGCATTATCAGGCATTCGCCGCATGTCCATCGCTGAAAAAAGTAGATGAACGTTATGATCGTCAATTAAAGGATTTCAAAACACACGGAATTCATGTATTGCTTTCTCAGAATAATTATGGAGAGTTGATTATTGGTGACTCGCATCATTATGGCGAAACGCATGAGCCATTTGATCGCGATGATATTAATCAAATCATTATGGACTACTTAAAGACCTTTATAAATCTTGATAATTTTCATATTACAGAACGCTGGCACGGTATTTATCCCAAGCTTTCGGGTGAACTTAACTTGGTCGTGGAGCCGGAACGCAACGTGACCATTGTCAATGGACTTGGGGGAGCAGGCATGACCCTATCTTTCGGTCTTGCAGAGAAAACGATCCGCGAAATCTATGACCGATGATTTGACGGCAAACTAGGGAGCGTTTGAATTTGATGTAAACATAATAGTAAAGAGATGTTGGGGTAACGGTAGCGAGTGATCTTTGTGTAGAGAAAATATAATGACAAAAGCTTTCCTGGTAGCTTTCCTTTTTTTGGTTCATCAGGTTTCAGCGGCGCAACCTGAGAAGGGGAGCCCCCCTCTAAAGAAAATTAAGATACTTTCCTGGAACATTTACATGCTACCTCATTTGGTGGCAGCGCACTCTAATAAGAAAGAAAGAGCCAGCGTAATCGGAGAGACGTTGCTGGGCAGCGACTATGATGTGATTTTCTTTCAGGAAGCATTTCACTCCACCGCCCGGAATAGAATTTTAGCACAATTACAAAATAAGTATCCCTATCATGCCGGCCCGGCGAACAGGAAGTTCTTGTCATTAAAAGCCAATAGCGGCCTGTGGATCTTCAGCAAGTATCCCATTGTTCATAGCCAATCTATTATCTATAAGAATAAATTTGGAGTAGATGCTCTTTCCCGCAAGGGAGCTTTGCTTGTTGAGCTTAATGTGCAAGGTCAACGCATTCAAATTGCCGGCACGCATTTGCAAAACTGCGGCCCTGTATGGCTGCGTCAGGTGCAATGTGTTGAATTTTACAAACGGCTTCTAAAGCCAAATGCACGAGAGGGTGTACCGCAAATAATCTGTGGAGATTTTAATATTGACCGTCATACTACCCAAGAAGACTATCAATTCATGTTGCAGGCATTGGATGCCAAGGATAGCAACGATGAAGTCAATCAATACTCCTATGATCGCCTTAACAACGATCTGCATATTGAAAAAGGCACGGCCAAGGATTTAATTGATTACATATTGTTTCGTAGCAATGGAGGAATTGCGATTTGCTCAAATGCTGTTACGCCAATAAAAAGAAAGTGGAGTACCCTGCATTCTGATCTATCTGACCATTACGCGATTCAGGCTGAAATCAATTTTTCAAATTTGAATTTTCCCACTACGGTGGCCTCGGCGAAATAAGGTAGCCTGATCGCCCGTGAATTTAGTTTCTTCCTTCTGTTTCAATAAAATAAAACGCGAGCATGACTACATTACCCTTGCTATTATTGACTGGCATATGGGGGATGGAGGCATCAAAATAGAGAGCATCTCCCCGCTGTAACTTGATCACTTCCCCTCCGATGTGGTAATCACAATGACCGTGAAGCATATATTTAAATTCATATCCGTCTGTTACGGTAGTCTTATGTTGAGATTTCGGTTTTAGTGTAAGAAGGTACGTTTGCATTCTGCAAGCTGAGAGCATCTGAGAAAAGATAAAATGGTAATCAAAACCCGGCCGGAATTCTTTTTTTACCGGAACGTACTCACTTCTTTTCAAATGCACATAATGTTTCCCGCCCGCCAAAGAACTCCCTTCAAAAAAATCTTTAGGGTTTGTATTAAGTGCTTTCGCCAAATTCATAAAAACCGGGAGGGATGGGATGGTTCTTCCATTTTCGATTTTTGAAAGTAATCCTTTGCTTAAGACAGTTCGTTTGCTCAAGTCATTTAGCGTTACACCTTGCTGCAGTCGTATCTCCCTGATTTTTTTAGCAATAGCTTCCGTCATCTCATAGTCAATCATAAATAGAGTTTACTCTTTGTCAACTTTTTGCGAATTAATAAAGAAAGTCATACAACATTAACTCCTGGTTAACCAAAATTGATGTTTTAAAGTTGGCTATCCCTGTCAGGTGCGGTGCTTTTTATGACATTGTTATCGGAGGAAAATAGCTCACCCTTTTTTTAATGACTTAGTAACAGTATGCTAAACGCGGCATTAAAGTGTTTCGCAATTTTTGGCACACAAATAAATCAATCAATTTATGGATCATATTTTACTGCAAGGAAAAAGACTGAGGCCAAGCGCACTGTTATTGCTGATGCTGCTGTCCATCGCAACGACTTCGGCAATGGCTCAGTCCAACGTTACGGGAGGTGCACAACGGGTCACCGCGGGGAAAATTATCTCTTCCGAGGACAATGCCCCGATGCCAGGGGTAAATGTCGTGGTGAAAGGCACTAACAACGGAACGGTGACGGATTCGGACGGAAGTTTTCGGATCACAACGACCAGTCCCGATGATGTTCTTATTTTTTCATTTGTGGGTTACGCTTCTCAGGAAGTTCCTGTTGGGGACCGGACCTCGCTGGATGTTGTCCTTGCACTGGATGCGAAACAACTCAATGAAGTGGTGGTCACCGCCTTGGGCATCGAAAAAGATGCAGCCAAATTGGGTTACTCCCAGCAAAAAGTTCAGGGGAGTGATTTGATTAAGGCCCGTGAACCTAATCCCATGAACTCCTTGGTCGGTAAGGTGGCAGGCCTTACCGTTGGAGCATCCTCTGAACTGTTGGGCCGGCCCCAACTTGTTTTAAGAGGCGAGACCAATGTGCTCATTGTAGTTGATGGTGTGCCCGTGGTTTCGGATACCTGGAATATTCCAGCCGATGACATCGAATCGTATACTGTTTTGAAAGGACCGAATGCCGCCGCCTTGTATGGTTCGCGTGGACAAAACGGAGCGATCGTCATTACGACGAAAAAAGGAACGAAAGACAAACGGGGGTTTGCGGTGGACTTCAACTCCAGCACGATGATGGACAAAGGGTTCCTTACTATTCCCAAAGTGCAGGATGAATATGGTCCCGGTGAATACAATTCCTATAAATTTGGTAACGATGTATATGGACAACAAGGCGGATGGAACCAGAACGACTATGATATCTGGGGCCCGCGCTTCAACGGACAATTAATTTCTCAATACGATAGCCCAGTTGATCCTGCTACCGGCATTCGCCAGGGAACACCTTGGGTGGCCAGGGGAAAAAATAATTTGCAGCGCTTTTTACAAGCTGGCATTTTATCTACGAATAACCTTGCCTTATCAACGTCGACCGACAAATATGATTTGCGGGTTTCGTATTCTCACTCCTACCAGCGAGGCATTGTCCCCACTACCCAGTTAAGTATGGATAATGTAAATATCACGAGCGGCTATAATATTACACCCAAGCTTCGGGTTGAGTCAAACATCAATTACAATCGCCAGTACACACCTAATTTTCCTGACGTAAACTATGGTCCAAACAGCATGATCTACAACATCGATATATGGGGTGGGTCCGATTGGGACATTAACGATCTAAAAAATTACTGGTTGCCTGGTCAGGTTGGTGTGATGCAGCGCAACTATGAATACTACCGTTATAACAACCCCTGGTTCTTAGCCAAGGAATGGACCCGTGGCCACTACAAGACAGATATCTACGGTTATCTGGCAGTGAAGTATACGATCAACAGCTGGCTGAAAGCCTCTGTACGCACTCAGATTACTAGCTGGGACTTATTCCGCAATGAAAAATTTCCCTACGGTGCAACGGTGTATGGACGCGAGCAACGCCAGGGTGATTATCGGGAAGACCGCAGACAACTTTTTGAAAATAACACGGATGTATTGTTGAGCATCAACAAAAATGCCACACCGGATATTAATATCAGCGGTGTGATAGGCGGAAATTTGAGAACCTACAACTTCAACTCCATGTATGGTACGACGAACTATTTGAACGTGCCGCAAGTGTACAATTTTGCGAATTCAAAGAATCCCGTTTCGATCTATAATTATACCGCTCCCATGCAGGTGGGAAGTGGATATTACTCTTTTGATTTTTCCTACAAACATTTCGTAACACTTTCTACAACCGGTCGCCTAGATAAATACTCTACCTTTTATGCTGGCTACAACACGGGCTTTTATCCTTCCGTGGCAGCCAGCACAATTATATCAGACTATGTTAAATTGCCTTCCATAATTTCTTTCTTGAAAGTTCGGGCCTCGTACGCCAACGTGAAGAACGCATTCACACAATCCACGATCGGCCCCGCCTGGAGCGCGAGTGGTGCCGGGAACCCGCTGGGTTACGGATCTACTTATCAGTCTGTATATGATGGCCCGGTTTATAATAGCAACACCTACACGATCAGTAAGCCATACAATAACATTGGCGCCGCTTATTATACCACCGTGGAGGCTTCAAACACCCTGAAACCAAGCTCACTTCATCGATGGAAGGCGGAGTTGATATCAAGCTATTGGAAAACCGTATGAGTTTAGGGGTGACTTATTTTGATGCCATCAAGGGCCCTGGTATTGTCACCTCGCAATGGTCGGAGGCTTCGGGATTTTCTGGCGGTACCATCAACGGTATTAAAACCGAAAAGAAAGGCTGGGAGATTTCCTTGAGTGGAACACCGGTAAAGTCTGGCAATTTTTCGTGGAATACGGCCGTAAACTGGTCAACTTACGTGGAGCGCTATAAAGAATTTTATAATGGATTAACTTTCTTGAACGGAGGATACCTGGGAGCAGACAGTCGGGTGAGCTATAAAATTGGTGACCGCGTCGACAATCTTTACGGTTATAAATTCTTCCGTGCTCCCGATGGACAAATCATCCACGATAATAGCGGCGTAATACTTAACGATAACCGCAAGGCTCAATTGCTGGGACACTCGAATCCTGATTATGTATGGTCTTTCATCAACACCATTTCCTACAAAAGCTTCTCCTTAAACTTTCAGTTTGATGGAAGAGTTGGTGGTGTGGGCGTAGATTATGTTTACAAAAAACTCTTACAAGGTGGTCGTGAAATATCGACGGTACAGGGAGCATACGGTGCCGCACGGTTGGCGGAATTCAACCAAAATCCAAACAACGATCCGAATAACATTCCTCAAACTTATACGGGTCAGGGCGTAGTGGCTTCAGGTCCTCTTGAACTTGATGCCAATGGTAATCCCACCAACCTGAACCAACTTACCTTTACGCCTAATACGGTGAAAAGTTCCTTGCAGGACTACATTGGTCGTGAAGTTGGTTTTGATGAACGCGTATTGATTAGCAGTACTTTTGCAAAACTTCGCCAGGTCACAATTTCTTACAACATCCCGACGGCCGTTCTCAAAAAATCCGGATTGCGCCAGGCCAGCATTTCCTTAGTGGGAAGAAACTTGCTGTACTTCGCCAAGCGCACCGATATTGATTTAGATCAATTCATCGGAGGTAACCTGGGTGCCCAGATTCTTCAGTCTCCGACACTTCGCCGATACGGTGTAAATATCAATCTCACATTCTAATCCGAAGAAAACATGAAATCATATTTTAAATTTCTATTTGTAACTGCTGCGGTCTTCATTCTTGCCAGTTGCCAGGACTATAACCAGTTGGTAAAGAACCCTAACCTTCCGACCAAAGCATCCCCTTCACTGATTCTTACCGGAATCATTAATACCATGAACGACCAGAATGCCTGGAATGGCATTCAAGGATCGATGAGTGCTCAGCAATTCTGGATTAGTTCCTATACCTACTATGGAACCAATAACTATGATCAGTCTCCTTTTCAAAATATTAATTTCAATTATTATTCGACGCTGGAGAATGTTGTCAGGATGGAATTGGAGGCGCAAAACTCTGGGGCAGCGGCAACTAATCCGTATGCGGCCCTTGGAAAGTTTTTCCGGGCATTTTACTTTCATTTGATGTCGCAGAAGTTTGGCGACATCCCGATGTCACAGGCATTGCAAGGCTCTGCTAGCACAGCACCCATTTATGATTCTCAAAAATCGATTTATGTTCAAATATTAAAATGGCTGGATGATTCCAATGCGGACTTTAACACGTTAATTTCTTCTAATGATCAGACACTTTCGGGAAGTATCTTTTTACCAAATGATCTTAGGGCCTGGCAAAAAGTAGTGAATTCTTTTACTCTTCGCGTTTTAATTAGCCTTAGTAAAAAAAGTAATGATGCTGATTTGAACGTTAAACAAGCCTTTGCCAATATTCTGAATAACCCGACAAAGTATCCGATTCTGACGGGTAATGGAGACAACCTGCAATATGTCTATAATGCACAATTCAATAACTATCCTAAGAACCCTGGCAATCGTGGTTTTACTTCAGGCCGAGAAGTGGTGTCTGCTACTTTCTTAAATCTTACCACTGCTCTCAATGATCCGCGCACTTTTATTGCCGCAACACCTGCGCCCGCCCTGCTGGCTACCTATCCTTATACGGATCAGAGAGCCTACGCTGGCGGTAGCCCCGGCACTGACATGAGCACGTTAGGAACAGACTCCCAAGCGGGTAAATATTCCTGGGTGAATGCCCTGCGCTACTACAGCACCTTTGATGGCTCCAAAGCAGAGCCCACCATTATAATAGGATACCCAGAGATGTGTTTTAATATAGCCGAGGGGATTAATTTAGGCTGGGCAACTGGGAGTTCGAGCACTTGGTATACAAATGGAATTAAAGCTTCGATGAGTTTCCTAGGAATCACAGAAGGGGGTACGATAACGGTCGGTGATAATGTTCTAAATGTTTATGGAACAGTCTCCACTTCCATCAGCGCCTATTTGGCACAACCTTCAGTTCAATACCAAGGTGATAATGGGGTGGGCCTTAATCAAATTTTGACCCAGAAGTATATTGCCTTCTGGCAAAATTCAAATTGGGAGGCTTTTTTTAATCAACGCAGAACCGGTGTCCCCACTTTCCTCACCGGACAAGGCACCGGTAACAATGGAAAGGTTCCGCTGCGCTGGATATACCCAATAGCTGAACAGTCGGCCAACCCAGCTAATTACAAAGCAGCCGTAGAGAGCCAATATGGTGGGGTCGATGACCTTAATGGAAAGATGTGGGTTTTGCAGTAGTTTTAATTTAGTAGTTAGGTTTATTTCCGGGACCGTGGGGTCCCGGAATCATTTTTAAATAATTCAAATTATGAGATCCTATTTATTCTTTGCCTGTCTTCTTTTTATCTTACCGGTAAAGGCACAAAACCGAAAGACAGAAAATGTAATTCTGATTACCCTGGACGGAATGCGCTGGCAGGAGATCTTTTCTGGGGCAGAGAAACGGTTGATCACTAAAAAATTTGTTGCCGACTCAGCACAGGTTACTAACAAATTCTGGAATGAAAATCCCGAGAAAAGAAGAGCACTTTTGATGCCGTTTTTCTGGAATACGATTAAACAAAATGGTCAGCTCTATGGAAATCGCAATCTTGGCAACAAGGTAAATGTCAGCAACAACCAATGGTTTTCCTACCCCGGATATAATGAAATTCTCACGGGCTCGGCCGATGACGCCCGCATTACCTCCAATGACCAGTTTGATAATCCCAATACCAATGTTTTAGAGTTTATCAATAAGCAGAAAGGATTTGAGGAAAAAGTGGCAGCCTACACGTCGTGGGAAAATTTTCCATGGATCATCAACACGAACCGAAACGGGATATTGGTCAACTCCGGGTGGATGACCAGCAAAGAACCAAATGAAAGCGAAAAGCTCCTCAATGAATTATCTTTTCAATTACCCAATATCACGGGAGGGACTCGCCTGGATGCATTAACTTTTCACTATGGATTTGAATACCTGAAAAAGAAAAGGCCAAGAGTCCTTTATCTTTCTTTTGACGAAACCGATCATTTCGCACATGAAGGAGAGTATGACCACTACCTTGCATCAGCGCAATACATTGATGGGTTTATTCAATCGTTGTGGACGTGGCTACAAAACGATCCTCTATATAAAGGGAAGACTTCTTTAATTGTGACGGCCGACCATGGTCGGGGCAACAGAACGGACGAAGACTGGAAACATCATGGGAAAAAAATGCCGGAGTGCGACCAGATTTGGTTTGCATTTCTGGGTCCTGATACGCCAGCATTAGGCGAAATGAAAACCGACCAGCAGCTTTATCAGAATCAAATCGCAAAAACACTGGCTTCTATTTTAGGACTAAATTATCCCTCCGATCGCAAACCAGGAGAAGCGATCGACACGGTTGTTAAAAGCAAATGATCGCGCGGCACTCTTCTTGGGCGGAATGCTCCTTGGCGTCGGGCCATTTCTTCAGCCCGGCCCTTTGCACGTTTCATGAACCGACAGCTGTATTAGAAACGTTATTGGTGATCACTTACATGGATGAATTTCGCTATTACTGCGGGCACATGATGTACTTGCGTGCGCAAGACTTGGCGACCCCGAACGAACACTTGGCGAGTTCAAAAAAATCAACTCCGATGATCGGACAACCAGCAACATACTAGAAAATTATTCGAAGAAATTTTTGACTTGAATCCCGAAGGAATTGATTTGGTTGAGGATTTCAGTCAAATTCTCATCGCCAATGTCTTTTCTTCCTTTCGTGCGAAATTGTTTTTTCAGGTTTTGCAATGAGAAAGATTTTAAAAACTCGTCATAATTTTTGTCCTCATTGAATTGATGATGACTGGTAACAAAGTCGATTTCCCCATGTTCAAACCAAATTAGCCAGCGGGCAAGTTTTGCATTGCTTGCGAGTTGTTCCTTTGTGAAAGTAGTGTAATCTCCTTTTGGCGTTACGTTTTCAATGCCGATAGCTAGGGGATTTCCATCTTGATGTCGCTTGATAATCCATCGGTGATTTGTTGGTTCATAGGAAATGTTTTTCCCATCATTTGAAACTGGGGCTGACAAACAGATTACCGTTCCATCCTGATCGATGATGAAGTGGGCTCCGTTCGGAAGCAAGCCCGCTTTTGAAAGATTGCCCCATCCGTCCGGAACTCGATTGCTCAAAAAGGAAGAAACCTCCAAACTTGTTTTTAGATCGCCATCGCCCATGGCGTGAAAGACAAGCATCCTCGGTTTCAACCAAATCGAATCCCATTGATAAACTTTGTGCACAAATTCTTTGGTACGTTGTTTCATGACCTCACCAAAGGGAATAGTCATTTCAATGATTCTTAATTCTTCGCCTGACCCATCCGGATTTTTCCATTCCAATTTCCTTTCCACGCATTTTTCTCGAAGCCTTCCGTAGGAGATATTATCGGTAAGTACAGGATAGTTCGCTTGAGCTGGCACACCAAGGCAAATCAATTGTGTAAGGGTGATTAAACTAAATTTTTTCATCACTGCTTTTGACGTCTATCGTCCAATATTGAACCGCTCACTTCGCTTGTTACCACGGGTCGTGCGATGAAGCCGTTGCAAAGGCAACGCCATTAATCATAATGAGCGACATATCATCCCTTCGCGGGTGATTCACTTTTTGAAAACCGAAGGAACCTTGGCCATTGGTTGGTGAATTGTAAAAAATCCGGTTGCCGCTCACCCACCATTTTCCATTGTCCGTATCCTGCAGGTTGCCAAAGGCGTTACCGTTGGGCAGCCGCTTTCGGTCTAGCACAGCATCGAACGTGCCGTCAGCATTCAGCGTGATGCAAGAATTGGAGATGGCATCGGTCGTGTTGTTGGCCAGCTCCAGATAACACCACTTGCCCACCAGTTCTGGCGAGACTTGTTGATCCTCTGCCTGCGCTCGAAGATTAGTCTGGACAAAAACCAGCATCAAGCCAAAGAAAATGGGGCTGATCAAGGGGCGACGTACGCCTGTGATTTTCATGCTACGAATATCAAACTCTTTTTTTGTAAATTGAGTATTCATTCTTCAATCAATGAGTTTCTCCCGATCGTCATTTTTAAGAATCACGCTGATTGGCCTGAGTAGTGCTTTTTTCATGCCTTCGTACGGCCAAGTACGAGGCGGAGAAATCAGCAAAAGCATTTTCTTTGGCGGTGGCAGTTATTACATGGATGAAGCGCAAGCAGGCATGCTTTCGCGCTGGCTCGATTCCATCCCAAACCTTTTAGAGAAATATGAAATCCAACTTATCAGTCACAC